>ENA-OROM01002848-OROM01002848.1-human-gut-metagenome-genome-assembly--contig:-NODE-2848-length-11849-cov-2.725623_pt1 | contig 11849 bp, 9 predicted proteins | sample MGYA00242129_ERZ509050 | MGnify/ENA primary metagenome ERZ509050 (study PRJEB26280, sample SAMEA2338701) | human gut metagenome | biome: human gut; feature: human-associated habitat; material: faeces...
AACTGTACCATAAGCGTCAGAGCCATACTTTTGTTTATAATCCTCTAAAGATTTTGCTTCTTTTTCTTTTATTTCTACTAATTGACCTTCTACTCTATTATCTAATACTTGTTGTGCTGCATATATTTTGTTTGTGCATGAAAATATACCAAATATTGTTATTACTAATAGTAGTGTTATTAAAGCTTTTTTCATTTTTTGCCCCTTTCTTTGCTACTTATGTACAAATATGTATTTTTTATACCTATATATCATACAATAATATTAAAAAAATAGCAACATTTTTTACAAAAATTGTTGCTATTTTTTAGAAGCTTAATTTCAAATTCTTTAGTTTAAATTATAATTTTTCATATAAGTACTTCATATGATTATATACTGCATTTGCCCAATTTTTATCTGTTGCATATTTGGTATTTATTCCGCTTAGAGTTGGGCCATTATAATATGTACCAGCAGCCTTTTCATCTCCATATATTTTAGTTCCTTTTGGATTTATGTAATACTTAACCAAAACTCTTGCTATTAAATCTATGCTTTCTGAATAATTAGAAAATGTATATGCTCCATTATAAGGATTTGAATCATATGCGCCATATCCAAATAAATTATATTTATTCTTAGAAATTTTAGATGTTCCCCATGCGCTTTCATGTATTCCCATAGCAGCAACAAATAAACCATTTATATTATATTGCTTTTCTATATAATAAAAATATTGTGCATTATTTTGAAATACCTTATTAGTATCTTTTGAATCTGTTAAAACTTTTTTAAATTGTTCTAAAGATAGTCCACTTGGCTTATTTAGACTCATATTAAAACTCAAATTTTTTATTAGTTCTTGCTTACTTTTTTGATTATATGTATTTTGCTCATATTCTTCATTTGGATTTTTATAAGTAGTACATTCTTTTTTTACCCATCCTGTTGTCCCACCACTAGATATTTTATACCATTGTTCTTTTATTTCTAGTATTTTTAATTCTTCATTATTATTTAATGTTGCAATTTTTAAACTTTCACTACTTGGATTTTCTTTTACTTCAAGTCTATCTGAAGTAACATACACATTGTCTCCTACTTTTTCTTTATAATTGCTAGTATAATTTGCCCCACCAATTTCAACTATTTTATCTACTGATGCTTTTGTTACTTTACTTGCTATTTGTTCTTCTGAAATTTGCTGTTCATTTTCATATGTCTTTTTTACTGTTATTTGCTGAATTCCCTCTCTTCCTTCTTGTACAACTTGAATTGTACCTTTAGGTAATTGGGTATTAGTTTTATATTTTGTTATATATTCTAAAACTTCTTCTTTAACTTCTATTTCTTCTTTTTTCGAATTACTTGTATTACTTGTTATAATTTCATCTATGTTAATTTCTTTTGCATTGCTAATTTTTACATTATCTAAAGAATATGTTTGCTTAGTATCATAGGAATTACTTTTTGCAAATGTAAAGTTATAAATTACAATTATTGATAATAAAATAATAGCAAATATTATAAAAAATATTCTTTTGCAAATAATTTTTTTATCTTTAGAATTCATTTATATCACCTAGTTTTATTTTAAACTTTGTGTCTAATTTTGTCAATTTAAAAATATGGAAAATTTAATATTATAGCTTTAAATAATTGTAAGTAAATTACTTGATTTTATTGTTAATTTGTAATATAGTATAACAAATCACAAAGGAGGAAACATGATAAAGAAAAAAAGTTTAATAATATGTATTTTTGTATCTTTATTTATTATACTAGCTATACTTTTATATAATCTTTTTAACATGTTTTATAAAAAAACGGTATTTGAAAATGACGTCTTAGCTTTTTGGAATAAAAATCAAAAAACAATATTTTCAATAAATAAATGTGTGTTTTTTACAAGTTGTAATGCCAAAAATAAGACAAGCTCAAATACCAACTTTACTATAGAAAATTTATATCAATATACAGATATAGCATTATTTATAAACAATAATAGTGAAGAAAATAATTTAGAAAATACATTAAAAAGTGTAAAACTTACAAATTTAAAATATACAAAAGAGCCATCTATTGGCTCACCTAAAATATATTATAAAAACATAAATTCATTTGCTAAAAATGAGTTACTTACAGAAAACAAATTTGAAAATGAATTAAATTTTGAAATAACATCTGATGATACTAACAACCTAAGTAGTCCTACATTATACAATAATTGTGCAAATCCAATTGTTTTAAGTTACATTAATGAAAACATAAAAACAGATTACACAATAACAGATACCTCAAATCCAATAACTTATGATGGTTCCCTACTTAAAAAATGCGGAATTTTACTAAATAATTTAGATTCTTCATTTTCATTTGATATATACATAACAAATAATTTAGACCAAGAATTTAAATGTACAATATTTATTAATATACCAACCAAATTGGATGATAAATCATTATATGATGGTACAATTACGTTAAAACAAAATACAAATTATATTTTTTATAGATACAAATAGGAGGATTAATAAATGTCAAACAATCAACCGATATACGAAAAATTAAAGAAAAAATATCACAAGACTGAACCAATTACAAATTTTAAAGATTTATTAGATAGAGCAGAAAATATTTATAAATCAAGAATTGCCTTTAAATTAAAGGACAAAAATAACCAAATATACAACATTACATACAAACAATTTAAAGATGATATAGTTTCTCTTGGTACATCTTTTATAGAAAATGGGTTATTAAACCAAAAAATATGTGTAATAGGAAAAAATAGCTACAAATGGGCTGTATCATATATTGCTGCAAGTATTGTTGGAATTGTTGTTCCTATTGACAAAGAACTTCATAGTGATGATGTTATTAATTTTATGAACATTGCATCTGCAAAGTGTATTTTAGGTGACTCTAAAAACTTAAATTTAATTAATGAAAATATTTCAAAACTAGAAAACAAAGAAACAACATTTATTTATTTTGACCTAAAAAAAGGTGAAAGTCAAAACACATTTGACAGTTTTATAAAAAATGGGTATGAACTAGTAAAAAATGGTAATGATAAATTTGATAAAATAGAAATTGATCCAAATGAAATGAAAATATTACTTTTTACATCTGGAACAACTGGAAATGCTAAAGGAGTCGCTCTTTCACAAAATAACATTTGCTCAAATATACTTTCTATTTATGGAATTGTAAAAGTAAAAAGAAGTGATTTATTCTTTTCTGTTTTACCACTTCACCATACATATGAATGTACTATAGGTTTTTTACTTCCAATTTATAGTGGTGCTAGTATTTGTTTTTGTGATGGTTTAAGATATATTGCTCAAAATATGCTTGAATACCACCCATCTGTTATATTGTGTGTCCCATTACTGCTTGAAAATCTTCATAAAAAAATAATTAAAAATTTGAGCAAATCTTTACCTGAAAAATATAAAAAAAATAAAGAAATTATTCTTGAAAATCTACCTTTTTATATAAAACCTATTCTTAAGTCTAAAATAAAAAATACTTTAGGTGGTAGACTTAGAGTATTTATTGTTGGTGCTGCAGCTGCCAACCCTCAAATTTTAGCTGACATTCAAAGTTTTGGTTTAAATGTTTTACAAGGATATGGCTTAACAGAATGTTCACCTCTAGTTGCAGGAAATACTGATTTTTATCAAAAAGATGATGCAGCTGGTTTACCCATCCCAAATGTAGAATATAAAATTAATAATCCAAATGATGAAGGAGTCGGTGAAATTATTGTAAAAGGTCCAAATGTTATGCTTGGATATTACAATATGGAAGATGAAACAAATAAAGTATTGGTTGATGGCTGGTTTCACACTGGTGATCTTGGCAAAATTGATGAAAATGGTTATTTGTATATAACAGGAAGATGCAAAAGCGTTATTGTTACTAAAAATGGTAAAAATATTTACCCAGAAGAAGTAGAACATTATTTAAATGATAGTCCTTTAATTGCTGAATCTCTTGTTCAAGGAATTCATAAAGAAAATGATGATGAAACATATGTTAATGCTCAAATTTTTCCTAATATTGAAGCAATAACTGAATATTTAAAAGGAACTGTTCCTACAAAAGCAGAAATTAAAAAAATTATTTCTGATGTTATATCAAACGTTAATAAAAAAATGCCTACTTATAAACACATAAAAAATTTTGTTATAAGAGATAAAGAATTTGAAAAAACTACAACTAAAAAAATTAAAAGATATGGTAATAATCTAAAAAATGATTAACTAAAAACCAGATTGCAAAAAGCAATCTGGTTTTTAGTTTGCATTATGTGTAATTTTGGATTAGCAACATCCTCCTCTACCACCACCGCAGCAGCAGCATAATAATAAGATAAGAATGATTATCCAGCAGCAGTCATCACCAAATCCGAATCCTCCACATCCTCTGTTTTCTGGCATAGTCTAGACCCCCTTTCGAAAAAGTTTTTTTCTCTTTTGTTGTTCCTTTGTATGTTATATAATATGAGAATTATTTTTTTGCGTTACAGTTTTAAAAAAAATTTAAAAATTTTTTAATTTTTTTTAAAAATCGCTTGACAATATAAAAAAAATCTAGTATACTAAATCTCGTCGAAAGGACATGGTCGCTTAGCTCAGCTGGGAGAGCATCTGCCTTACAAGCAGGGGGTCATAGGTTCGAGCCCTATAGCGACCACCATGTTTTTACGGCCCGGTAGTTCAGTTGGTTAGAACGCTAGCCTGTCACGCTAGAGGTCGACGGTTCGAGCCCGTTCCGGGTCGCCATTTTTTTATATAAAATATTATTTTTGGCTCGATAGCTCAGTTGGTAGAGCAGGGGACTGAAAATCCCCGTGTCAGTGGTTCGATTCCACTTCGAGCCACCAAAAAAAGTAGTTGTAAAACTACTTTTTTTATTTTTCATCCATTTTATTAATACTTTACACCTCACAGGCTCGGCAAAGCTAAATAAATATAACAAAAAAAACACAGCATACACTGTGTTTTTTGTTAATATTAATACATTCCATCCATTCCAGCAGGCATACTTGCGTTACTGTCATGACATCCACATCCTTTTGCTTCTGGAACATCTGTAACCAAACTTTCTGTAGTAAGAACCATTGATGCAATTGATGCTGCATTTTGAAGTGCACTTCTTGTAACTTTTGTAGGATCAACAATTCCTGCTTTTTTCATATCTACATATTGTTCTTTTGCTGCATCAAATCCAACACCTACTTCGGAATTTTTTACTTTGTCTACAATTACTGCTGGTTCTAATCCTGCATTTATAGCAATTTGTTTTACTGGTTCTTCTAATGCCTTTAATACAATTTCAGCACCTAATTTTTCTCCGCCTTCTAATGTATTCATTATACTTTCTACTTTTGGTATTACATTAATTAAAGCTGTTCCACCACCTGAAACTATACCTTCTTCAACTGCCGCTTTTGTTGCTGATAGTGCATCTTCTATTCTTAATTTTTTATCTTTCATTTCTACTTCTGTTGCTGCTCCTACGCCAATTACTGCAACTCCTCCAGCTATTTTTGCTAAACGTTCTTGTAAATTTTCTTTATCATATTCACTTTTTGTCTCTAAAATTTGTGTTTTTATTTGGCTAACTCTTTCTGCAATTTTATCTTTTTGTCCCAAACCATCTACAATTATTGTATTTTCTTTTTGAACTTTTACTTGTTTTGCTCTACCTAATTGCTCAACTTGAGTATCTTTTAATTCTAATCCTAAGTCAGATGTTATAACTTCACCACCTGTTAAAATTGCTATATCTTCTAAGTATGCCTTTCTCTTATCTCCAAATCCAGGTGCTTTTACAGCAACTACATTTAGAACTCCTCTTAATTTATTTAATATTAATGTTGATAAAGCTTCTTGCTCTATATCATCACAAATTATTAGTAATTTTCCAGATTGCTCCATTAAGTTTTCTAATAATGGCAATATTTCTTGAATATTACTTATTTTTTTATCTGTAATTAATATATATGGATTATCTAAAATTGCTTCCATTTTTTCTGTATCTGTTACCATATATGGAGAAACATATCCTTTGTCAAATTGCATTCCCTCTACAACATTTAATTCTGTATTTGATGTTTTTGACTCCTCTATTGTTATAACTCCATCTTTTGAAACTTTTTCCATTGCATCAGCAATTAGTCTTCCTACTTCTTCGTTATTTGCTGAAATGCTTGCAACTCTTGCAATATCTTCTTTTCCATTTACTTCTGAGCTAATTTCTTTTAAGCCTTTTACAGCTTCTTCTACTGCTTTGTCAATTCCTCTTTTAACAGCCATTGGATCTGCTCCTGCTGCAACATTTTTAACTCCTTCTTTTATCATACTTTGAGCAAGTACTGTAGCTGTTGTTGTACCATCACCTGCTACATCATTTGTTTTTGTTGATACCTCTTTTACAAGTCTTGCTCCCATATTTTCAAATTTATCTTCTAATTCAATTTCCTTTGCTATTGTTACACCATCATTTGTAATTAATGGTGCTCCAAAACTTTTATCTAAAACTACATTTCTTCCTTTTGGTCCTAATGTAACTTTAACAGTATTTGCTAATTTATTTACTCCTTCTAATAAAGATTTTCTAGCATCTTCTCCAAATTTAATTACTTTTGCCATTTTATTTATCTCCTTTCAAATTTATAATTAATCTACAATAGCCAAAACATCTTCTTGTTTTACAATTATGTAATCTACTCCCTCATATTTTACTTCTGTTCCAGCATATTTACTAACAATTACATTATCTCCTTTTTTTACAGCTACTTGCTGAATTTTTCCATCTATATTTTTTCCTGGTCCAACTTCTATTACTTCTGCAATTTGTGGTTTTTCTTTTGAACTATTAGCTAAAATAATTCCACTTTTAGTTGTTTCCTCGCCTTCTTTCATTTTTATTAATATTCTGTCTTCTAATGGTTTTATCATTTATAACTACCTCCTTAAAATTTTATTAGCACTCTTTGTGTTTAACTGCTAATAATTTATACCCATTTTAATTAAATGTCAATACATTTTTTGCTTTTTTCACATAAAATTCACATTACATTTTTTAGTTTAATTATTCTAATCTTTTTTATTATATGTCCAAGTTTAATCATTATTACAATAAAAAATAACACATTATTATTTTTAATGTGTTATTTTTTATTTATACTATAATTTTTTACCACACTCTGGGCAGAATTTTGATCCTTCTTCTAATTTTGTTCCACATTCTGGGCAGAATTTTCTTGTTTTTGGTTCTTCTACTGTATTTTCACTAGTTTGTTGTTCTTCTGATGGTTGTTCTTTATTTACGTTTTGTTCTTGTACTGGTGCCTCTTCTTTTACAGGTTGTGTTTGAGCTGCTATGTCTTCTTGGCTCATTTGTTGTGGAGCTGGTGCATTTTGCCAAGGGCCTTGTGCAACTCCCCCCATCATTCCATTTGATGCCATATTCATCATTCCAATTCCCATAAAACCATTTGCAGCACCATTTGCATTATTTGCTGCACCTTTTACAGCATCTGCATAAGATTCTACTAATCTTCCTTGTTGCATGTAAGAATTTGAACTTAATTCATAACTATCTATTTTCTTTTTAGATTCATCATCTAATGTTAATGACTCAACATTAAATCCAGTTATTTCTAATCCTTTTTTTCTTAATGGTTCATCAAATACAGATTCTGCCATTATTTGTTTTATCTCATCTGTTTGACTTGGTAATTCTAACACTGGTATTTTATGTTTTGAATTTCCCAATTCATTTAATACGTTTTGGAATGCATCTATAACATCTGATCTTATTTGTTCTATTAATTGATCTTTTCTATAAACATTTGCTGTTCCTGCTAATGTTTGCATAAATAAAGATGGATTTGATACTTTAAATGTATATTTTCCATGACTTCTTACATGAACACTTAATGGTATAATTGTTCCTGTCATTTGGTTTGGTATTGCATGTGACCAGTCTTGGTATGGTACTGGTGCTTGTGTTCCATAGTTATTGTTAATAATTTCTTTTATGTTAAAGAAGAACACTGCTTGCTCTTTTGCTGTTGCACCATTATATGTAAATCTTTGCCACATTTCTTTAAATACTGCGCCAAATTGTCCCGCAAAAAATGAAGGTGATGATGAATCATCAAAAGTATAAAATCCTTCTTCTGCTGTAGCGTCTATAACTCTACCATTATCATAAATAATAGCACATTGTCCAGGTCCTACTATAACTGTACTTTTATTTGTAATAACTCCTGTTGGAGTTGTTTTTTTCATCATTAGTATATCATTTCCCATGTCTTCACATCTTATTGCTTCTTTCCATTGATCATGTAATGTGCTTCCTATTGCACCAACTGCTGCTTTAATTAATCCCATTTTTAATTCCTCCTAATTATAATCTTCTTTGTATGATGACATTTTCCATAATTTAAGATTAATTGGCTCTATGTGTGACATACAATAATTACATGTTATGTCGCCAATACCACTTATTGGAGCTCCGCAATTAGGACAGTTTACTGTAAATATTTCTTTTTTCTCTCCTAATTTTGTTTCATCATATATATATACAAATTTACATGTATATCTAGTTTGTTTTTTTACATCACTATACTTTTCTTTTTCAAGATTTGTATCGTAATAGTATTCAATTGTTGATGAAGTTGTAATTGTTGCCATACCATTATTTTTCTCATAATTTTTTATTGCATGTGTATGAAACACAATTCCATCATATTTTGCCCAAATGCTTCTGTCTTTCATATCTTGTATTTGTTCTAATACTTGTGGATAGACCAAACTTAAGGCTTTATCATTTTTTATTTGAGTTTCAGATTTATTTTCTATTGCATTAAATATTTTAATTAAGTTATTTTCTATTTCTTTATACAACATATCTTTATTAAAATCATTAAAATCTCTTAATATTAATGGTTCCATAAGTTTAGTCATTCCACTTACATTTTTTATTCTTGAATATTCTTGTTTACGCATATCCTTTGCATTTCTTGCAGCATGTAAAATTTGTTTTAAACTTCCTGCACCTAAATGTTTGTTTAATGATATTAAAATAATTCCAATTATTATTGCAACTGCAAGTATTATACCTAAACAAGCTCCTAATAGACCTAATATAAAACTCATATTACATTCCCGGATGTCCTTCTAAATTTGAAAGTACCCAATCATGTTCTCCTGTTGTTATTATACTTCCACAATATTCACATTTTCCTGAACTTGTTATATTTGTTGGTGCACCACAGTTTGGACAATTTGTTGTGCTCTTCTGTACCTTCTACCGTTTTTACTCCGGCCTTTCTTATAAATGTTAATGTATATACCATATACATATCTTGGTTTGGATTTCCTTCAAGTACTTCTTTTGTTTCTTCGTTTATAATGTAATCTTTCATTACTGCTTTTAATGTCATTTTTAATGTTTCTTTGTCTCCATCTTGTGTAAAGCTATTTAAGTATGTTTTTCTTACAGATACTCTGTCTACAATATTTATTCTTTTGGTATCTATATATTGCTGTAATTGTTTTTGATGTTGTTCAAATAATTCATTACTTTCAAATGGTCTTATTTCTTCCCACTTTCTATCAGTCCATGCTGCTTGTAATTTAATAAATACTTCTTTACTAAATGACATAAAGTTTTCAGCTGAGAACATTGGGTCTATGTTTCTTATTTGTGCTTCAACTGAACTTGTATTGTCATTTGTATTTGGAATTATATTATTTATACCATCAATTCCGCCTTTTTTCTTTAGGTATCTTATTAATAAATATATTCCAAGTACTATTAAAATTCCTGGCAACGAACCACCAAAAATATAAACTCCTCCTCCTGAACTACTTGATGATGAATGGCTACTACTTGAATGACTACTACTACTTGAACTTCCTCCTGAACTATATCTTTGTATACTTCCTGCATCTGCAAAAGTTGGTAACTCCATTGTAAAAATTAATGCAAAAAGTAAAAGTATAGATACCATACATTTTTTAAATTTTTTCATTTTTTCCCCTTTCATTCGTTTTATTTTCCATTTCATTTTATCATTATTTGTCGAAAAAAATCAATAGCAAATTAAAGTTATATTAGAATATTTTTCTATTTTAAATCTTTTGCTGCTTTTATTAATCCTACAAATAATGGTGCTGGCTTATTTGGCCTTGATTTTAACTCTGGGTGAAATTGTCCTGCTATAAAATATGGATGATTTTCTTTTGATATTTCAACAATTTCTACCAAACTTCCATCTGGTGATGTTCCAGAACATATTAATCCTGCCTCTTCTAGTTGTTTTTTATAACTATTGTTATATTCAAATCTATGCCTATGTCTTTCAGATATTTCTTCTTTATTATAAATTTCTTTTGCTAGTGTCCCGTTTTTTAGTATGCAAGGATATGCTCCAAGCCTCATTGTTCCACCTTTTTTAGCCACATTTTTTTGTTCTTCCATAATATGAATTAATGGATTTTTTGTATTTTCATCAAATTCTGCTGAATTTGCATCTTTTATATTTAAAACATCTCTTGCATATTCTACAACAGCCATTTGCATTCCTAAACAAATTCCTAAAAATGGTATTTTATTTTCTCTTGCATATTTTATTGTTTGAATTTTTCCCTCTATTCCACGATTCCCAAAACCTCCTGGAACAACTATTGCATGAAATCCCCCTAATTTTTCTTTTACATTGTCTTGATTAATTGTTTCAGAATCTACTAATTTTACATCTACTTTTACATTGTTTGCAAATCCTGCATGATATAGACTTTCTATTACAGATATATATGAATCTTCTAATTTTATGTATTTACCAACTATTGCAACATTTATTTTATTTTGTTTATCTATATTTCTAATATTTTCTATCATATTTTCCCATTTACTATTATCAGGTAAATATTTATCTAGTTTTAAGTGATTACATACTTCTCTTGCAAGCCCTTCTTCTTCAAGCATTAAAGGAACTGCATACAAACAATCTGCTGTTTTATTTTGTATTACACTTGTTTTTCTTACATTACAAAATAATGATAATTTTTCCCTTATATTTTCTGGTATATCACGTTCAGTTCTACACACTAATATGTCTGGATTTATTCCATAACTTTGTAACTCTTTTACTGAGTGTTGTGTTGGTTTTGATTTTATTTCATTTGAACCAAATATATATGGAAGTAGTGTAACGTGTATATATAATACATCTTCTGGATTTTTTTCTAATCCAACTTGTCTTATAGCCTCTATTATAGAAAGCCCCTCTATGTCTCCTACAGTTCCCCCTACTTCTGATATTACGATGTCTGTGTCTGTATTTTCAAATGCATATATTCTTTCTTTTATTTCGTTTGTTATATGTGGAATTACTTGTACTGTTTTTCCTAAGTAGTCTCCTTTTCTTTCTTTCTCTATTACACTTAAATAAATTTTTCCCATTGTAATGCTTGAGTTTTCTGTTAGGTTTTCGTCTATAAATCTTTCATAATGTCCTAAATCTAAGTCTGTTTCTGCTCCATCATCTGTAACAAATACCTCTCCATGTTCGTATGGATTCATTGTTCCTGGGTCTACATTTATGTATGGGTCAAATTTTTGTATTGTTACTTTATAGCCTCTATTTTTTAATAATCTTCCAAGTGATGCAGCTGTTATACCTTTTCCAAGTCCTGATACTACTCCTCCTGTTACAAATATGTATTTTGTATTCATCTTTCCCCTCCTATTAATAAAAAAAAGATTAAAAAATTTTCCGAAAAATTCGGTTTTTTTTAATCCTTTTTTATTTTACCAAATATTTTTATATTTTACAA
>ENA-OROM01002849-OROM01002849.1-human-gut-metagenome-genome-assembly--contig:-NODE-2849-length-11848-cov-4.429662_pt1 | contig 11848 bp, 6 predicted proteins | sample MGYA00242129_ERZ509050 | MGnify/ENA primary metagenome ERZ509050 (study PRJEB26280, sample SAMEA2338701) | human gut metagenome | biome: human gut; feature: human-associated habitat; material: faeces...
GCACTGAAAGATTTATTTGCAATTAGGAATACTCATTCAGGGATGATAACTGCGAACTTTTTATTGCCAATGGCTTTTCGTGTGGAAAGTGATAGAATAGGGATGAAAGGTGATTTTGCAATTCCGCTTATGAAACCCGCAGTGCTTGATGCAGAAAAGAAAGAATTACTGCATACGATTGTGGAACAAATCAACACAGTACTATGCACAATTATTCCCGGAATGAGGATTGAGGATAAAGATTATGGACAGCAGGCTTTGGATTCCGGGGAAGATGGATGGAAGATAGAATTAATGTCTGTCAGAGAAGGAAAAAGACCGATTCCTATTCGAATGGAATCAGAGGGTATTATCAAAATAATTTCTATATTAAATGCTTTGATTCAGGCTTTTGCAAATCCATCCATTTGTTTGGTAATAGATGAATTGGATGCAGGAATTTTTGAATATATGTTGGGTGAACTTTTGGATATCTTTCAAAAGAGTGCAAAAGGGCAGTTGATTTTTACTGCTCACAATCTTCGGGCATTGGAGATGCTTAATAAAGAGAGTATTATGTTTTCGACCGTTAATCCAAATAATAGATATATTCATATGAAAAATGTAAAGGATACCAATAACGTTCGGAGCATGTATATTAGAAGTATTACACTCGGAGGACAGGACGAAATTATTTATGATGAAACTGATAGCTTAAAGATTGCAAGAGCATTTCGAAAAGCAGGAAGGAGCCTGTGTAATGAGTGAAAAGAAAGTGGTAGCGGTTATTGTTGAGGGATCGAGCGATGAGAGTGCAATCGGAAGCATTTTGAAAGAGTATTTTTCTTCAGAAGAGGTTCAGTTTGCAGTTGTGCATGGAGATATTACATCTGATGATAATACAACCGTAGATAATGTTATAAGCAAAATTTGTATTCTTGTTGATGGGATTAGAAAGAAATATGGATACGAATGGAAGCATTTTACTAAAATTATTCATATAGCCGATACAGATGGGGCATTTACCAGAGGATGTGTGAGGGAAGGGGAAGCAGAGGTGGAAGATATTCAATATTATGAAGAGTATATGGAAGCGCCTAATGTGGATGCAGCAGAGAGAAGAAACGAACATAAGTCGACTATAATGTATAAATTATATTCAACAGGAAAAGTACATGATATTTACTATAGATTTTATTACAATTCCTGTAATCTCGAACATGTTTTATACAATCAACTCAAAGACTTTTCTGACGAGGAGAAGATGGAATTATCCGATGATTTTGCTGATAAGTATGAAGGAAAAGTTCAGGATTTTATAGAATTTATTTCTGGAACAGATATTGCAGTTCCTGGGACATATAAGCAGACATGGAAATATATACAGAAAGACAAAAATTCACTTCAGAGACATTCGAATATGCATTTGATTTTTGGGTAGAAATATTAGTATTAGACGTACTAAATTTCTGATTTAGTTGCAAAAACTCTGGAAGTCCATAATCCTGTTTTTGAGTCTCAATGAAAGAAAAGCTAGTGAACCTTTCCTGGTATAACCAAGAACATCGCTAGCTTTTCTCTTTCATGTTAAAGAACATTTAATGTTCTATGTTCTCTTAATTATTATATACACCGAACAAGGAATTGATTCTCTTGTTTGTCGGCTTGGTTTATTATACATAAGAACAGAAGATACGTCAATCAAAATTTCCAATATATGAGAAAATTCATTTTAGGAAAAATATAAAGTTTTTATGGGAACTATTTCATTTGCGAATAAGATGGGTTATACTACTATAAACGATAATTAACTAAAAAGGTATGGAGTAACGACAGTTTTATGTTGGAGGAGTTTTGATTTGCCAGAAAGAAATACTATGAAAAAAATTCAGGAATTACAACAGGTAAAAGGTGATGCATACGATTACTACATTGCCGGAAATGAAGATACAGATCTGTTTGAAAAAATATTTTTGGTAGACGATATTGTAGAAGAAATTTGCAAACCGGATAAATATTTTTTGATTGGAGAAAAAGGATCTGGAAAAACAGCATATTCGGTGTATATGTCGAAATCTGATAAGATAAATAGTTTTTGTTCCATTTCACTTGTGGAAAATACGCTGTATCAGAGATTTCTTAATATGAAAAGACAGAAAGCATTGGAACTTTCAAGTTTCAAAGATGTATGGATTAATCTGATTTATTTGATTCTTGCAGAAAAGATCAGAAAAGAATATGGTGAGACTTTTTTCAGCAGCATTAAGTATAAACAATTATCGAAGGCAATAGATGTTTTTTATAGTGATGCTTTTAAACCGGAATTTGTGAATGCCTTTGAATTTGTTGACAATGCCTCTGCATCTATTAATTCGATGATGAAACAGGGGCTGTTTTCAACTGGAACTAAGGCATCTGCGGAAACGTCCCAGAAGTATGTGGAACAGAGTTTTCAGATTAGTCTTTTGAAGATAAGAGATGGTTTTGAAAAAGCATTTATGAGTGTTAATTTGAAAAAACCAACGATTTTGTTTGTGGATGGCATTGATGCAAGACCAAGAGATATTGATAATGAGCAGTATTTTGAGTGTTTGGTTGGACTGGTAAATGCAGTTTTAGAAATGAATCAATCATTCCTGAAAGAGAAACAGATCAAAATTATGTTGCTGATCCGACCGGACATTATGTATAAAATGCCAGTTCATAATATGAATCAGAAGCTTAGAAATAATTCGGTGTTGTTAAATTGGGTAACTTCTTATCGCAAATATATTGATTCAAAGTTATTTAAGATTGCAGACGATTATTTTATGAAGCAGCAGGATTATTCATATGAACTGGGAGAATGCTGGAATTATTATTTTCCATACAAGGTGGAATATCAGGAAAAATGGAAAGCACCAGATAATCCGTTTGTTGAATTCTTGAGGTATTCCTTATACAAACCAAGAGATATTTTAACCATGTTAAACGAGATGGTTGATGCAACAAGTGGTACGCAGTTTAAACATTCTGATTTTGAAGGTATTTTATCCAATTATTCGACGTATTTAAAAGGCGAATTGAAAGATTATATGTTAATTTATATGGATGATTCAGATTATAATAATTTTAGTATATTCTTTGATTATTTTCAGGGGCATAGAAATTTCAATTATAAATTTTTTGAGGAAAAACATTTAGAATATATAAAGTATTTAAGAGAATTAGGACGGAAGATTCCACCGTTTATGGAGACTGCGAGTGAAGCCTTACAGCTTTTATATGATACGAATATCATTTGTTATAAAATATATGAAACTTTGCCAAATGGCAAGCGGAAGAATAAAATGTTTTGGTCATATAAGGAACGTAATTATGCAAACATGCAGCCTGAAGTAAAGAAGGGCGGCGAATATTCATTTCATATGGCATATGCGAGAGCCTTTCGATTGTTTTAAAGTAAATATCATAGGATGATCACAAGGCCTTTAGATTATAATAAGTCTAAAGGCTTTCTTCAAAGATAGCAAAAAGGAGGCAGAATATGTCAGTGAATGTTGCGATTGGAGTGCAGGATTTTTCAACATTGATAGAAAACCATTATTTTTATGTGGATAAAACAGCCTTTTTGAAGGAATGGTGGGATAGTGGTGACAGTGTTACACTGATCACGAGACCAAGACGTTTTGGAAAGACGTTGACCATGAGCATGACGGAGCAGTTTTTCTCAATGGAATATGCGGGACGATCTGATCTGTTTGAGGAGCTGGAAATCTGGAATGACGAGAAATACCGCAATTTGCAGGGAACGTATCCGGTCATTAGTCTTTCATTTGCAAATATAAAAGAACCAACCTATGAATTGACACAAAAGAAAATCTGCGACCTTATTGCACAATTATATTTCAAATTTGATTTTATAACAGAGAGCAATGCTTTGATTAAGGAAGAAGTGAATCTGTATAAGAAAATCATGAATCATATGGACTATGTAGATGCTACGCTTTCGTTAAACTATTTATCAGGATTTTTATATAAATATTATGGGAAAAAAGTGATCATTTTATTGGATGAATATGATACTCCAATGCAGGAAGCTTTTGTAGATGGTTACTGGGATGAACTGGTGACATTTACAAGAAGTCTTTTTAATTCAACTTTCAAGACAAATCCGGCATTGGAACGTGGCATTATGACAGGCATCACACGGGTGAGCAAGGAGTCCATTTTTTCCGATTTGAATAATCTGAAAGTAGTTACAACGACATCTGATGAATATGCCACAACATTTGGTTTCACAGAGCCAGAGGTCTTTGAAGCATTGGGAAAGTGCGGATTAGACGGTGAAAAGAGCGAAGTGAAAAGATGGTATGATGGTTTTATTTTCGGGGAATATAAAGATATTTATAATCCGTGGTCAATTTTAAATTATCTTGATTCACAGCAGTACACAACATATTGGGCAAATACAAGTGCAAACAGTCTGGTGGCAAAATTAGTCCGTGAGGGAAACCGCAATATCAAGAGTAAATTCGAAAAGCTGCTTTGCGGAGAGTGTATATGGTCAGAAATTGATGAACAGATTGTTTATGATCAGCTCAACGGTAATGAACAGGCGGTGTGGAGTCTTCTGCTGGCAAGTGGTTACTTAAAAGTCCTCTCTTATGAAAAGTACAAGGATATTCCGGAGGGAACTGAGCCAAAGTATCAGCTGGCACTTACGAATCTGGAAGTGAAACTGATGTTCCATCGAATGATTCATGACTGGTTCGCAATGGCGAGACCGGATTACAACGACTTTATTAAAGCAATGTTTGCCGGTGATGTGGATGCGATGAATGAATATATGAACCGGGTGGCCTTGCAGACATTCAGTTATTTTGATACCGGAGACAGAGCATCGGGAGCAGAACCGGAACGGTTTTATCATGGATTTGTGTTAGGTTTGCTTGTTGATCTGCAGGACAGGTATTATCTGAAATCGAACCGGGAAAGTGGTTTTGGAAGATATGATGTCATGCTTGAACCAAAGAACCCGGGAAAGGATAACGCAGTGATTCTGGAATTTAAAGTGCGCAGCACAAGAAAAGAAAAAAGTCTGGAAGAGACAGCGCAGTCTGCAATCACACAGATTCGGGAAAGAAAATACAGCGAAGAACTGAGAATGAAGGGAATTACAGAAGATCAGATTAAAGAGTACGGTTTTGCATTTGAAGGAAAGACAGTGTTGATCGTGGACTGATCGTCACAGCAAAGGAGGTCAAAATGGGACTTTATTTGAATCCGGGGAATGAAGAATTTCGAAATGCAGCGATTCATTCTAAAATATATGTTGATAAAACTGAGATGATTAAATTTACAAATTCACAACTTTTTGGTGAACATAAAAACATCTGTGTCAGCAGACCACGGCGTTTTGGAAAATCAATGGCAGCCAATATGCTGGTGGCATATTACAGCAAAGGCTGCGATTCGAAGGAATTGTTTGAAAATTTTAAAATAGCAGATGACAGCAGTTTTAAAGAACATTTAAATAAATATAATGTCATTCATTTAAACATCCAGCAGTTTTTGGGGCGGACAGAGACAATACATGAGATGTTGGAATTGCTTTCACGAAAAGTAACACGCGAATTGAAGCGGGAATTTGCAGATGTGACGTACTACGAAGAAGACTTAGTGTCTGTGATAGAAGAGATTTATGCACAGACACACAGCTTTTTTGTTTTTATTATTGATGAGTGGGATTGCATTTTCCGTGTAAAAGGGGAAGATACAGAAGCACAAAAATTGTATCTGAATTTCCTGAGAGATTTGTTAAAGAACCAGCCTTATTGCATTTTGGCTTATATGACCGGAATCCTTCCGATTAAAAAATATGGAGAACATTCTGCCCTTAATATGTTTGATGAATATTCCATGACCAATCAGCGTGAGCTGGCAGAATTTACAGGATTTACGGAGCAGGAAGTGCAGGAATTGTGCCCGCAGTATGACATGTCATATGATAAAATGAAACAGTGGTATGACGGTTATGATTTAAAAGGGATACAGATTTATAATCCGAGATCAGTCGTAATGTCACTTTCAGGACATGATTTTGACAGCTATTGGACCAAAACAGAGACTTATGAGGCATTAAAAAAGTATATCCAGATGGATATGTATAATTTGAAAGAACTTGTAACGAGACTGATTGCGGGAAGTTCTATTGAGATAAATCCAGATAAATTTCAGAATGATATGACTACATTTGCAAGTGCAGATGATGTCTTGACACTTCTGGTACATCTGGGATATCTGACTTATGATTTTGATACATGTACCGTTCATATCCCGAATCAGGAAGTACAGAAGGAATTTATTAATTGTATTGAAGATGGTGGCTGGGAACCGGTTATGGACGCAATCCGGAAATCCGAAGAGCTGCTTGCAGCCACAATCCGCGGTGAGGAAGAAACGGTTGCCCGGATGATAGAGAATGCACATCAGGAGAATACATCCATACTTGCCTATAATGATGAAAATTCATTGGCATGTGTGATCGCACTTGCGTATTATTCAGCGAAGAAGAATTATGTAGTATACCGGGAACTTGCCGGAGGAAAAGGATTTGCAGATATGGTGTTTGTTCCAAGAAAAACGACACAGACACCGGCAATCGTTGTAGAGCTGAAATGGAATCAGACAGCGGAAGCAGCGATCACACAGATCAAAAGAAAACAGTATGTCGAAAGCCTGAAGGATTACAGGGGCGAAGTGATACTTGTTGGGATCAATTATGAGAGCAAAGAGTTAAAGAAGGACGATTATAAAAAACATTCCTGCAAAATTGAGCGGATCACCATGGCATAATAGAGGGAAGGACAGGAGTTTCAGATATGGATGACGCACAGGCACAGCAGACCAATCCATTATTTGGTATTATTCCAAAAGAATTTTTCACACCGCTGGCATCGCCGAACAGACTTGTATATTGGGACTGTCTGTGCCGGTTGTTTCAGGCAATGAGTGCACAGCTTTCCTTTGGGATCGAGAGAGAAATCCTTGTGGATGAATTACAGTTTTATTTTGAACAGAATCAGGCAGCGGAATTTGAGGAAGATGACATAAATGGCATGGATTCCAGAAAAAAGGCAAATGAGATGCTGCGCTTATTGGAGAAGTACGGCTGGCTTGAGGTTGAGACGGATAAGAGTTATGTGCAGAGAGTCAATTTTTATGATTATGCCGTAAAAGTCATGAAAACGCTTCTTGAGATTTCAGACGGACGAAAGGTGGAATATCAGGGCTATATTTATACCATTTACAGTCTTGTGCGGACCAATACGGATCATCCGGCTGTTGTGTTACAGCAGATCCGGGATAATACGGATATGCTGATCACAGGACTAAAGAACCTCAATTCGAATATCAAGCATTACATTGATGAACTGACAAAGCATAAGACCGTAGCGGAGATTATGAATGCGCTGTTTAATGATTATATTACGAATATTGTAGATAAAGCTTACCACAGATTACTGACTTCAGACAATGTGTCAAAGTTCCGGCCGGAGATCATAGAGCGGCTGGAAGCAAATGGGCATAGCTCACGTTATATCGCAAAGACGTCGGAAGAGTTGGCAGCGATCCGGGAGATACCGGTCGGGCAGGCAGAAGAACTGGTATATCAGACATTGCATGAGATTGTGGAAGCGTTCCGGAATATGGATGATATTCTGGCAGAGATCAACCGGAAAAACACACAATACCAGAGGGCGGCGGTAAACCGTGCAAAGTTTCTGCTGGCAGGGACGGAAGATGTCAGAGGACAGATGAAAGAAATCCTTTTATATATTGGAGAGCAGATGGAACAGAGCCAGCTGGATCTGAATGGGATTTATGAGATCGAGTATCTGGACAATCTGGTGAGGCTGTTTGGAAGCAGTTTTATTGATGAGAAATCGTTTTACAGCCCGATCGAGGGAAAGAAAGAGTTTCATCCGCAGGAACTGATAGAGACCATGCCGGATGTGGAATTCAGGCAGGAAAAACTGCGGAAGATGACCGAAAAGATGCAGCGTATTTTAAGCCCGGAACGGATAGAGCGGTTTGTAGAAGAACAATTAGGAGACAGGGCAAAAATCTATGCGTCTGAGCTTCCGATGGAAACAATGGATGATTTTATCAGGCTGATCTATGTCAGACTGTATGGCTCCAGAAAAAAGATGCGATATCGGATTGAAAAGGCAGAAGGTGCGAATAAAATCAGTGGAGAGTTTGATTTCCCGGATTTTGCAATCATAAAACGCTGACAGCGCATAGCAGAGGGAGAGCAGAATGGATTTATTAAATGGCATGCTGCAGAAGGATCAGGATGAATTCCGCAGAATATGTAATAAACTGATTAATGTATGTTTTATATGCAGACAGAATCAGGCAACAAGAAGTGACTTCTATTTTATACAAAAGTACAAAGAAAAGTTTGAAGAATTACTTGGAGTACTCGGCTACAGATTAGAAATGAATGACGAATACGGAGTGGTGCAGCTCACGAATGCCCTGAACACAAACCGGCAGAATTTAAAATTATATGAGTCCGTTATTTTGCTGATATTGCGCATTTTGTTTGATGAGAAAAAAAGAGAATTGTCTGTGAGTGATGAAGTCATTGTGAATCTGGGCGATATTCAGGACAAGTTTTTAAGCCTGAAGATCCGTGACAAAATGATCGACAAAACAACGATGGGAAATGCGCTTCGTCTTTTCCGGAGATATCAGCTGATCGAGCTGCTGGAATCGGATCTGAAAAATGAGGAGTCCAGAGTTTTGATCTATAATTCCATCCTGATGGCAGTGCGGGTTGAGGACATCAAAAGTGTCTATGAAAAAGTTGACAGTTATAGGAAAGGAAAATTAAAAGATGAAGAAGCTGACCAGACTGAAACTGATTAATTGGCATCGTTTCTCGGATGTTACGATAGATTTTGGGGACTCAACTCTGATTTCCGGCGAAAATGGAGCTGGAAAATCCACACTTTTAGATGCGATCCAATTTGTTGTGACCTGCTCCACAAATCATTTTAATAAGGCTGCACATGAGAACGGCAAGAGAAAGCTGACCGGTTATATCCGGTGTAAGACCGGACGTGAAAATCATCCTTATGAGAGAACCGGAGAAATCAGTGCGCATGTCGCATTGGAATTTTATGAGGAGAGCAAGGAAAAGTATTTTGTCATCGGAGCAGTGATCGATTCGGCAACTGAAGGGCAGGAGACAGTCGTGCGTTATCTCATGGACAATGTGATGTTAGAGGATGAGATGTTTAAGATCGGAAACAGACCACGGACCATCACAGAATTTAGGTCGTTTAACAATAAAAACATCAAATTATTTGCAAAGACGAATGCGGAAGGCAAAAAGATGATGAAACAGCGTTTTGGAAGAATCGAGGATAAGTTCTTCCAGCTGATTCCAAAGGCACTGGCATTTAAACCAATTGATGATATCAAGGATTTTGTCTATTCCTATGTGCTGGATGAAAAAGAAGTCAATATTGATCATCTGCGCGAAAATGTAAGAAGCTATCAGGAGCTGGAAAAAACGCTGGAGGGTGTGAAAAACAGGATTGAAAAACTGTCAGAGATCGAATGTCACCACAAAGCAGTGGTGGATTGTATACAATCTGACCGGATGTACGAGTATTTTATGGCACAGTCGGATCTGGATCTGACCAAAGAACAGATCGGCGTTCTGCAGGATGAGATCAGGCGCGAAAGTTACCGTCTGGAACAGCTGAATGCAAAGTGCAGCAGCATGAAAAAGGAACTGGAGAATAAGGAGGAAGTCCGCACACTGCTTTTAGCGGAACTGAACGCCAACTCAGATTTCCAGACGTTGGAAAAGCAGAAAAAATATCTGAAAGAATTACAGGAAAAAGCAGAAATACAATATCAGGAAAAGAAAAGACTGTTAGAGAGCGGGAAAAAAGCCGGACAGAAAGTAAGCCGACTGCTTGAAATACCGGATGTGGATGAATGCATGAAGCAGTATGATGAGCTGCTGCACCGGCTGAAGGATACGGAGGACGTTGTTAGTGCACAGGAACTGATTGACCGGGCGATCGCTTACAAGAAGCATATGAGTACAAAACTGCAGAGGAAAAATTTAGAGATCCAAAGCCGGCTGAATGAGATCGCAGCAGACCTGCAGGAGACAGAGCAGCGGATCAGTAATCTGAAACAGCACCGGTTTTCCTATCCCTCGGCAGTCGAGCTTCTGATGTCGCGTGTGGAGCAGGAATTGCTCAAGATCGGAAGGACGGCAAAGCCGAGGATTTTGTGTGAAATGTTAGAAATCACGGATGAGACATGGAGAAATGCAGTGGAGGGCTATCTGAATACACAGCGATTTTATGTGTTGGTAGAGCCGGAACATTTTGACATTGCCCTTGGTATTTACGAAAAACTGAGAAGAGAAAAGAAAGCATACGGTGTGGGACTGATCAATTCCGGCAAACTCGAGGAATATGATATTGCTCCGGAAGGAAGTCTTGCAACAGTTGTGGAGTCGAAGAGTATTTATGCGAAGCGGTATGTGAATATGGTTCTTGGCAAGGTACATATGTGTAAGAGAGTGGATGAATTAAAACAATATCCGGTTTCTATCACACCAAATTGTATGCGCTATCAGAATCATGTTGCATCTGCAATCAGACCGGAAATCTATACAACGCCATTTATCGGCAAAAATGCATTCAAAGTCCAGTATGAGCAGGCAATGCAGAAAAAAGAGGACTTAAACCGGCAGAAAATAGAATATAAAGACCGTATGACACATATGGAAGCGACGCTGCAATGGCTGGAGTGGGATGATGATACAGATGTAAAGTATAGGATTACAATTGTATCAGAACTGAAAAGGACAGGACTTGAGATTGAAAAATGTGAGACAGAGATCCGGAATCTGCAGCAGAATACGACCATGATCGAAAAGCAGATCCGTGCGGATGAAATGCGGAAAGAGTGTGAGGAACTGAAAAGCCACATTTCAAAAAGTGACAGGGAAAGCGGAGCCTGCGAACTGAAAATAAGCAATGCAAAAGACAGGCTTGTGGAGTGCGAGGATGAGTGCATACACAAGAATGAACTGATCACGGACATTGCCCAGAAAGCAGAAAACGAGATCGTGCTCTGGAAGAAAGAATACGAAAAACAGACCGGTGATAAGACATTAGAGCAGTTCCGGCAGAATTTTGACCGGAGACGTAAGGCGAATAATACAACAAAAGAGAATGCGGATAAGAAAATGACAAGTGCGATGTACGATTACAAAACGGCATTTGATTTTGGCGCACCGGCTACGTTAGAAGCATATTCGGAATATGCGGCAGTCCAGGAGAGACTGGTGAACTCCGAACTTCTGAATTATGAAGAAAAAGTAAGAAAAGCAAAATTATCGGCAGAGGAAGAGTTCCGGGAACAGTTTTTATCAAAACTTCAGGAAAATATGAAGCAGGCACAGGGAGAGTTTAAAGAACTCAATAAGGCATTGAAAGATATCACCTTCAGTAATGAAAGATATGAATTTTTATATTTGCCGAGCAAAAGCTATGGAAAATATTACGACATGATCATGGATGATTTCAATGTAGTGCAGGGAGAGTCCATTTTCAGCGGTCTGTTTCATGAGAATCATAAGGAAGTCATTGATGAGCTATTTTCAAAGCTTGCACTGGATCAGGACAATGGAATCAAGGCATTAGATGAATTTACGGATTACCGCACCTATATGGATTATGATATTAAGATCACACATGAGGATGGCAGCTATTCTCTTTACTCTAAGGTTTGTGAGGAAAAGAGCGGCGGCGAGACACAGACACCGTTCTATGTGACGGTAGCC
>ENA-OROM01002852-OROM01002852.1-human-gut-metagenome-genome-assembly--contig:-NODE-2852-length-11835-cov-7.363752_pt1 | contig 11835 bp, 10 predicted proteins | sample MGYA00242129_ERZ509050 | MGnify/ENA primary metagenome ERZ509050 (study PRJEB26280, sample SAMEA2338701) | human gut metagenome | biome: human gut; feature: human-associated habitat; material: faeces...
CTGTCGTTATAGGATGGTAGGAGGTGCGTGCCTACACTATTGCTGAATAGTTACAATACTTTATTTGTGTTGTTAAGAATGCCAAAAATAATATCAAGAACAATGTGGTACTCATCTATTCTTTGTATCTTTGCAAAGTAGAATTGAGTAATTCGCAATGAGAAATTGAGTAATTCGAGAGAAAGAACTGAGTAATTCGTATCTACAAATTGAGTAATTCGTCAGAAAGAATAGAGTTGTTTAATATTAATAATTAAAGAATATGGGGGAATATAGAAGACCACATTACAACTTAATAGTTGTGTTTGTTCGCTATTTTGACAAATCAGAACCGGTATCTCTTGGCTGCTGATAGAGATTGGAGGTAGCAGCCTTTGGGCGGATAAAACTGGGGGAAGGGCATGAGGAAAGGCCGCAATGAAGGCTTTTGGTCTGCGATGGGCTTTGTTAAATGGATACGAACGAATAGTTAATGGGGAGTTAATTCATGCTAATCGGCTTGCATTCGGCTGGACGGAAGTTTATCTTTGTATAGAGGCTGCGTCAGGGCAAATGGTGAGTCAGGCTTCTTGGCATGAACGGCAGGAAGAGGCGAGTGGCTGAAACGTAAAATAGATTCAAAAGAAACGATGATGAAAAAGTTAAATTTCTTATCAATCTCTTCGGTTGGGAGTCGGAAAAGACCGTTCTCGTATCGGTCTCGTATCAATCACGTATTGATCACGTATTAATCCCGTATCGATCCCGTATCGTTCTCCTATCGTTCTCCTATCGTTCTCGCTTCCGGAAGCGGAAACAATACGGAAACAATACGGAAACAATATGAGGTCGATATATGCTGGAAGGGAGGACGATACGTGGTGGGTACATGGTGAAGCGTGTGATTGAAGCTTTTCCCTTAGAGCAGGGCACAATGAAACGACCATAACAAGCGGGTCGTTCATTTCGGATGAAGCCGTTTTCGGTTAAAAAACAGAAATACCCAAAAAATAATGTTTTTATTGGCTTCAATCTCGGATTTTGTGGCTATCTTTGCGGTAAGATATGCTATACACAGCATAACCCAAGAATAAGAAAGCAAAACCATGACAGCTACAGAGCAGACAAAACAGTCGTTGGAGCGGTTTTTCAACAAGATTGCCCAAAAGTTACCCTCATGTGACGAACCGTCGCTGATGAGCGACATTCACGTCAGAGTGTCGCAGGAAAGCGGCGACGTGATGGCGTTCGACGACGACGAGAACGAAATAACCCGTTGTGTCGTTGAGCCTTGGATAGACAACAAGGAGGACGACTTCTACGACAAGGTGACCTGTCAGCTCCGCCAGCAGATGACGGCGATGAGCCAGGTGATAGAAGGTCTTGGCGTGATGAAGCCCTACAGCTATGTGCTCGAAGATGACGACAAGGACAGCATCGCAGAGCTCTACGTCGTGGACGACGACACGATCATCGTGGGCGGCGACCTGATGGACGGACTGGACGAGGACCTGGACCATTTCTTCAACCAGCTGATGGATGAACATTGCTAAGCGACTGGCCCTCGGGCTTTCCGCGCTGACCCTCGGCAACATAGCCGCCACGGCCCAGCGCCACGAAATCCTCGACCCCAACATTCGGTCGCTGCAGGTCATTGCCGACAACGACTGGAGACGGATGCCCATCATCGGCCTCCGTGGGGGGCAACTGTCCGTCAGTTTCGACGACCTCACACACGAATACCATCGCTACGCCTACCGGCTGACGCATTGCGAGGCCAACTGGAAGCCTTCGGAGGCACTCTTCGAGAGCGACTACTGCGACGGCTTCGCCTCGGGCAACACCATCGACGACGTGCAGGAGAGCATCCTCACCAACACGCTCTACACCCACTATCGACTGACGCTGCCCAACGGACAGTGTGCGATGAAGCGGTCGGGCAACTACCTGCTGACCATCTACGACGAGAACGACGACGACCGCGAGGTGGCACGCATTGCCTTCATGGTGACGGAGCCGGCCGAGGCACAGATGGGCGTGGGGCTAAAGGTGCTGACCAATACGGACGCAACCATCAACCAGCACCACCAGCAGGTGGAGATGGAGGTGGGCTATGGAGGCTACAGGGTGACGGACCCACAGCGGCAGATCACCACCGTGGTGCTCCAAAACCAGCGCTGGGACGACGCCCGCTGGAATGCTCGCCCGCAATACACGATGGCCGACGGACTGAGGTGGAGCCACTGCAGCGACTACCTCTTTTGGGCGGGCAACGAGTATCGGAAGTTTGAGATCCTCTCGACCGACGTGGCAGCCATGGGAGTAGATCGCATCGACTGGGACGGCACGCAGTATCATGCCTACCCCTGGACGGGAGAGCCACGCCCCAACTACATATACGACCCCGACGCAGACGGCGCCTTCGTGATCCGCAACTCGGATAACTACCATGCCAATACGGAGAGCGACTACCTGCTGGTACACTTCCGCTACCGCTGCGAGAAGCCCTTTCAGGAGGCAGTCTATCTGAACGGCAACTTCACGCAGGACCGCTTCCTGCCACAATACAGGATGGAATATCATGCCGAGACACAGAGCTATGAATGCAACGTGCCGCTAAAACTGGGTTATTACAACTATCAACTATTGATGATCGACGAGGCAGGACGCCCTGCCCTGCTCCCCACAGAAGGTAACTTCTACCAAACAGAAAACAGCTACCAAGCACTGGTCTATTACCGACCGATAGGCGGACGCACGGACCAGCTGGTAGGCTATGCGCAGATGAAGTGCAACGAACGGTAGGAACAGAAACCCCAAAAGACTGACAGTGATAATAGATATGAGAACGAGGAAAGCGATATTGCTGATAATGCTACTGGCGACGGTGCTGGGACTGGATGCAAAGACGTGGGAGGCAGAGGACATCCCGATGGTGCACCTCACCGACGCACGCCGCTACGTCTGCGACCCCGACGAGATCCTCTCGCAGGCGGAGCGCGACTCTATCGACAGCCATCTCCTGCGCCTCGACAAGCAGTGTGGCGTGGAGTCAGTGTTCGTCATCGTAAAGCGCGTGAGCAACGGCGACACGTTTCGCTTCGCACAGGACCTGGGCAACCGCCAGGGAGTGGGAAGCAAGAAGACCAACCGCGGACTGGTGGTGGTGGTAGCCGTGGAGGACCGCCGATACTTCATCGCTCCGGGAGAGGGCCTGGAGAAAGACCTGACCGACATAGAGTGTGACGACATCGGGCGGGCTTGCATCGTGGCCAACATGAAGCGCGGAGAGCCCGGACAGGCCGTACTGGCCACGGCCCAGGCGGTCTATAAGAAACTGAAGACCGGGACGACAGGGGTCCAGGAGAACACCGACGAGGACGCTGGCGCAGGACTGGCAATCGTCCTCTTCACCGTGATCTGCATCGTCGTCGTCCTCGTCATCCTCAACCGCAGGGACAACCGCGGCAAGGGTGGCGGCGGTGGAGGAGGAAGCCGACGCTCTGGCGGCCCCTTCATCATCTGGGGCAACCCGGGCCACACCAACGACTCCGGAAGCGGATGGGGCGGAGGATTCTCCGGCGGCAGCTTCGGAGGCGGCAGTTTCGGTGGAGGTGGTGCTGGCGGAGGCTGGTAAGCCTACAGCAGGGACCCACTCCAAAAGGAAGCCAAAGTCCACCAAGACTACGGAGACAACAACAGAATTATTATCAGAAATCTATTAGTATATGGAATCAAAGAAGCTAATGAAAGTAGGGTCTATCGTCGTGGTAGTCCTGATGATTGTGGGGTGGCTGGTGAGCAGCTACAACTCCATGGTGTCCAACCAAGAAGAGGTGACAACGGCATGGAGCAATGTGGAGGCGGCTTATCAGCGCCGTGCCGACATGATGCCGCAACTGGCAAAAATCGTGAAATCGTATGCCAAGCACGAGCGCGAGACGTTTGAGCAGGTGACGAAGGCACGCAATGCGGCCACACAGATACACCTCGACGCAGCCGACCTCACACCCGAGAAGCTCAAGGCCTTCGAGCAGGCACAGAACCAGGTGACGCAGGCACTCTCCCGCCTCATCGCCGTCTCGGAGCGCTACCCCGACCTGAAGGCCAGCGAAAACTACAAGTCGCTGATGGTGCAGGAAGAAGGTACGGAGAACCGCATCAACGAAGCACGCCGCCGCTACAACGAGAGCGTGCAGGGCTACAACCTCTCCATCCGCCGCTTCCCCAACAACCTCCTCGCGGGTATGTATGGCTTCGAGCGCATGACGAAGTTTGAGGCTGCGCAGGGTGCGGAGAAGGCTCCGGATCTCGACATCTAAGGAAAAAGACATCGGCACGATGCGTTCGCTGCTTGGTGGACGCATCGTACGGATGCCCTACCCTCCTACTTTCTGACGATACTCCTCCTTGACGCGCTGCTCCACCTCGTCGAGCGTCTTGCGACTGACCCTGACAGCCTTGAAATAAAGGAAAACAAAGAAAAACACAATGGCGAGGACGAGGGAAATCACAAAATTGAGCACCTGCGACTTAACGCCCAGCCACGCCACAAACTCCATGCTACCGATGAGGGCGGCAGGCGCCACCAATGCGTCCGCCCAGTTGTGCTTGCGGTAACTGCGGAGGATGCGCTGATACTCCTCGTCTTCTTGCAACAGGCGCTGACGATTGTCAGCCCATTTTTTCTCGAAAGTTTTCTCTATCATAAGTTTCTGCTTGGTTCGGTGATTCAAAAGATCGATGATTCAAAAGATCGGCGAAACGATCGTTCAGTGAGACAAAACAATCATACAAATAGGCGCGCTGTGATACCATCGCTCAGATAGATGCCCCGGCGAGTGAGCCGCAGGTGGTCGTCTTCGCGGACGAGATAGCCCTGGCGCAAGTCCTGGTCGGCAGCAGCTAAAAGGAAGTCGAGGCGCTGGCTTCCGAAGTCGCGGCGTATCTTGCCCAAATCAATACCTTCTGCGGTGCGCAGCGACGTCAGCACTACGTCCTCATAGTGGGTGTCGGGATCGAGGGCTTCCACCGTGCAGGGCCGTTCACCACGACCGATGGCAGCGATATAAGCCTCGATGTCAGCCACATTCCATGACCGCTGCCGTCCGTCGAAGGAGTGGGCAGAGGCTCCCAGGCCCATATAGGGCACGTCTCGCCAATAGCTACTGTTGTGGCGGCTCTCGCGCTGGGGCAAGGCAAAGTTGCTGATCTCGTAGTGGCGTTAGCCGGCAGCAGTAAGCCGGTCCACCAGGCTGTCGTACATGCGGAGCGAGAGGTCGTCGTCGATCTCTTGAATGCGCCCCTCGCTGAGCCAGCGATGGAGCGTCGTCCCCTCCTCGTACATCAGACTGTAGGCCGAGATATGCTCCACGCCGAGACGGAGGGCCTCGTCGATGTCCTGTTCCCAGTCGGCGAGGGTCTCGCCCGGAAATCCGAACATCAGGTCGATGGAGATATTGCGGATGCCCGCCTGGCGCAGCAGCGTCGTGGCCCGTCGCACCTCAGCAGCCGTATGGCGACGGCGTAGCAGGCGCAGGCGGTCGTCGGAGAAGGTCTGCGCCCCCATCGAGATGCGGTCGATGGGCGATTGGGCAATCCAACCCGCAAACGCTGGGGTAATGTCGTCAGGATTACACTCCATCGTCACCTCGACAGGCTGCGGCCTATATACCTTATATATATAGGAGAAGAGACGGTCGAGCTGATCCGTTGTGAGCTGGCTCGGCGTGCCACCCCCGAGATAGATCGTCGTGATGGCCTCGTCAGCAGGCAATTCCTCCGCCCGCAACGTCAGTTCCTGGCAGAGGGCATCGACGTAGGCATCGCGCAGCGCGGGAAGCGTCGTCGAATAAAATCCGCAATAGACGCAACGACTGGCACAAAATGGTATATGTATGTATAATCCTGTCATTTCACTTGCAAAAGTACTAATTAATTTTAAAAAATAGAGTACTTTTGCCATCGTTGTTTGGCTTTTACAAAAAAAATGCCTAATTTAGTGGGCGAAATGACAGAAATGCCTGTCCTCTTTCAATTACCCTACAAGTAAATAACGATATTATTAATCGCTTAAATCTATCCGATATGAAAGTATATCAGACAAATGAGATTAAAAACATTGCCTTGATTGGCAGTGCGGGTAGCGGCAAGACCACACTTGCCGAGAGTATGCTTTTCGAAGCTGGTATCATCAAGCGTCGTGGCTCCGTAGAAGCCAAGAATACGGTAAGCGACTATTTCCCTGTGGAGCAGGAGTACGGCTATTCGGTCTTCCCCACCGTATTCCATGCAGAGTGGAATGGCAAAAAGCTCAATATTATCGATTGTCCGGGTAGCGACGACTTTGTGGGGGGTGCCATCACGGCCCTCAACGTCACCGACCAAGCCGTCATACTCATCAATGGCCAGTATGGCCCGGAGGTTGGCACACAGAACAACTTCCGATATACCGAAAAGCTGCACAAGCCGGTCATCTTCCTCGTCAACCAGCTTGACAGCGACAAATGCGACTTTGATCAACTCATCCAAAGCATGAAGGACATCTATGGTCCGAAGTGCGTGCAGATCCAATATCCCGTCCAGACGGGTCCCGACTTCCACGAGATCATCGACGTGCTCATCATGAAGAAACTCTCATGGGGTCCGGACGGTGGCGCACCGAAGCGCGAGGAGATTCCCGCCGAGGAGATGGAGAAAGCCATGGAGCTCCACAAGGCGCTCGTGGAGGCTGCCGCCGAGAACGATGAGGCACTGATGGAGAAGTTCTTCGAGGAGGAGACGCTCACGGAAGACGAGATGCGCGAGGGTATCCGCAAGGGCCTGGTGATGCGCAACATCTTCCCGGTGTTCTGCGTCGATGCCCACAAGGACATGGGTGTGCAGCGCCTGATGGAGTTCCTGGGCAATGTCGTGCCCTTCGTCAGCGAGATGCCGAAGGTCCACAACACGCGTGGTGAGGAGGTGACACCCGACTCCAACGGTCCGGAGAGCATCTACTTCTTCAAGACGGGTATGGAGCCGCATATCGGCGAGGTGAGCTACTTCAAGGTGATGAGCGGATCGATCAAGCCGGGCGACGACCTGGCCAACGCCGACCGTGGCAGCAAGGAGCGCATCGGACAGATCTTCGCCTGCGCGGGTGCCAACCGCATCCCCGTGGATCAGCTCAACGCGGGCGACCTGGGCTGCACCGTGAAACTGAAGGATGTCAAGACGGGCAACACGCTCAACGGCAAGGGTACGGAGGAGCGTTTCGACTTCATCAAATATCCCAACTCCAAGTATTCACGCGCCATCAAGGCCGTCAACGAGAGCGATACGGAGAAGATGATGGCAGCCCTGCTCAAGATGCGCCAGGAGGACCCGACATGGGTGGTGGAGCAGAGCAAGGAACTGGGCCAGACGATCGTCCACGGACAGGGAGAGTTCCACCTGCGCACACTGAAATGGCGTATGGAGAACAACGAGAAACTCGCCGTGAAGTTTGAGGAGCCGCGCATCCCGTATCGTGAGACCATCACGAAACTCTCTCGCGCCGACTACCGCCACAAGAAGCAGTCGGGTGGTGCCGGACAGTTTGGCGAGGTCCACCTGATTGTGGAGCCATACGCCGAGGGCATGCCCGATCCGACGACGTTCAACATCAACGGTCAGGAGTTTAAGATGAACATCAAGGGCCGCGAAGAAGTGGACCTGGAGTGGGGCGGCAAGCTCGTCTTCATCAACTCCGTGGTCGGTGGTGCCATCGACGCACGCTTCATGCCCGCCATCCTCAAGGGTATCATGGACTGCATGGAGCACGGTCCGCTGACGGGTAGCTACGCCCGCGACGTGCGCGTGATCGTCTATGATGGCAAGATGCACCCGGTGGATAGCAACGAGCTCTCCTTCATGCTCGCTGCGCGCCACGCCTTCTCCGACGCCTTCAAGCAGGCTGGTCCGAAGATTCTGGAGCCGATCTACGACCTGGAGGTCTATGTGCCGGCCGACTACATGGGCGACGTGATGAGCGACCTGCAGGGCCGCCGCGCCATGATCATGGGCATGGACAGCGAGGCTGGCTACCAGAAGTTGCAGGCGAAGATTCCTTTGAAGGAGCTCTCCAACTACAGCATCGCGCTCAGCTCCCTCACGGGCGGACGCGCCAGCTTCTCGACGAAGTTTGCAAGCTACGAGCTGGTGCCCAACGACATCCAGCAGAAGCTCATCGCCGAGCATGAGGCTGAGCAGAAGGACGAAGACTAAAAAATGGGACGCTTCCTCCTGGTCAAGACTGCATAAAAAAAGATGCCGCCCGAATCAGCTTTTGACTGGTTCGGGCGGCTTACTTATGCGTGGTTGGGGGCGACACGCGGGAAGCGAAGCGCGAAAGCGAAACGGGAGGCGAAGCGCGGGGCGAGTCGCTACGGGAAGTTATCGGGGGCAGAAGACCTTCATGACCTTGGAGCCAACCTTGACGATGTTGATACCTCGCTGCAACTGCGGGATGCGGCGGCCCTGCACGTCGTAGTATTCCGCCTCGGTGTCGTTGAGCAGATCGACGAGGGTGGCGTCATCTACCTGGTTGGTGCCTTCATCCACGCCGATGGTGAGCTGGGCGGATCCACCCTTCTGCGTAGCATCGGGCTGGATATAGGCGCGGTAAGCAGCTATCTTCACGCCCTTGGCAGCAGGCTTGTAGTCGCTGACCAGGCGGAACAGGTCTTTGGCGATGAAATAGCAGTCGTCGGCGAGTACGATGGGGGCAAACGTACCCATCAGTCGATGGCCCGTCTCCCTATTCGTGGGGTTTTTCACGGCCTTCGCCTTCTCATCGGGAGAAGCCGTACCACTTACGACGCAGAAGCTGGTCTGTTCCGCGTTTTTCTTGCGAACGACGACAGGCTGGCCTGCCTCTATCACGCCTTCCTCCACGCGCATCAGCTCGACACTCTCCGCTCCTACCGACTTCAGAGTATAGAAGTAGCAGGTGTTGTCCTCCGAACCGGGCTGGATGGTATAGGGCAGACAGAGCGTTGCCCATTCAAACTTTACCACTCGCTCGTAGGAAGCGTTGTTAACGTCGCAGTCTTCGTAGAGCTTGTATGCCTTGCTGTCATCCAAAGGCAGCGCGTCGATGGTGAGTGGACTACCTGTGGCTCCAATAATCTCATTGCCATTCGTACCCACCTTCTTGGTGAGATAACCCGACTTGTAGTTGGCGTAAGTCTCATTTTTCTTTGTTGGCTCGAAGGAGATAGCGCCTTTCAGTAAATGGCAGTCGCGGAACATATTTGAACTTTTGACTCTATATGGGATTATGAAATCTTCGCTGACATAGATAGTCCGAAGCGCGGAGCATCCGTCAAACAAGTAATTAACAGAACCTGCCCCCCTGGTGTCGAAACTGGACAGATCAAGCGTTTGAAGGCTACTGCATCCCTGGAACAACCCATCCAGCTGCATGCTGTTCTTATCAGTTATAAAGTTGGATACGTCAAGAGAACTAAGACTGCTGCAACCATTGAACATGTAGTTCATACCATCCTTCCGCACACACCTCGTATTGAAGTGAGACAAATCGAGCGTCTCCAAACTTGAGCAGCCATAGAACATTCCGTACATGTTTGTCACATTCTCCGTATTAAAACTAGAAATGTTGAGTTTATGGAGTTTTGTGCATCCATTGAACATATTGCTCATATTTACTACGTTCTCTGTGTTGAAATGGGACAGGTCGAGCGTTTCGAGGTTCGAACACTGGCCAAACATCTCGTTCATATACTTGACGTTGGACGTGTTGAGGTTTTCGATACCCTCTATGCTGGTAAGATTCGTACAACCATTAAACCAATTGGAGCACGTCCAGTGGGTTTCATCCCGGAAACCGGCTTTGAAGACCACCTTCTTGATTTCTGCCGCATGGGTGCCCCAATTCGGATAAGTTCCAGTGCCCAAATCAAGGATGTTGTCGCCCACGGGCTTCGTGCCGCTGCGATGGAAGGAGAGCGTGCCGGTTGGCGCATCCCATCGCACCCAACTGGCAGTAGCAGCCGTGAGATAACCTCCCTCTCCCGTGTGCGCCATTTCCACACCCGTCTTATCAGGGTTATAGTTGGGCAGATTAACACATCCGGCAAAAATCGAAAAATCTAGGGTTACTTTATCTGTAGTAAATGCAGAAGTGACATAGATCGTCTTGAGGTTTTTGCAATTACTAAACGCATCAACCATGGAAACCATTTTGGGCGTTGCAAACGAGGAGAGATCAAGCGTTTCAAGCTTCGTACATGAGAAGAACATCCCAGTCATAGATTTCATGTTCTCCGTATCAAAACTGCTTAAATCAATACTTTCAAGGTTAGTACATCCTTCAAACATGCTTTGCATGTAAGTCACCTTTCTGGTATTGAAACTGCTGAGATCGAGACTCCGAAGTGACGAGCATTTATTGAACATTGATGACATTTGCGTCACATTTGCAGTATTAAAGCCAGGGAGATCGAGACTCCGAAGTGACGAGCAATTATTGAACATTCCTAGCATAGTGGTCACGTTTTCGGTATTAAAACTGGAGACATCGAGGGTTTCAAGCGTGCTACAAATGCAGAACATATTCTCCATAGTGGTTACTTGTCCAGTTTTAAAATCAGTAAGATCGAGCTTGGAAAGCGCCCTACAGCCATAGAACATCTCGCCCATGTCTTTCACGTTTTCGGCATTAGAACCGGATAGATCGAGTTCGGTAAGGCTTGTGCAATCCTTAAACATACTACGGAGATCCGTCACGCTGCTGCCTATGAAGCCTTTGGGCAACTTGATTGAGCGTAGATTCGTAGCGCCATCAAACATAGCATACATGTATTTGACCTTTTCCGTATTAAAGGAAGACAAATCAAGTGTTTCCAAGCTGGTACAGGAGGAGAACATTAATCGCATATCATCGACCTCTGACGTGTTCAAATAGTCCAAGTGCTCAATCGTTGTCAAAGCTTCGAAAAACCAAAACCAGCTTCCACAATCTTTGGGCCGTGCATCCTTGAAACTCTCGTCAAAGACCACGCTTTTTATTTTTTTTCTTTCATCTAATTGCTGCCACAAGAGACTATGGGAAATACCTTGATCGTTCCCTTCAACGAAATTCGTGTCATAATAGAGCGTGAGGGTCTGAGTCTCTCGGTTCAATCTCGCATACATTATAGGATCCTGTGTCTGCGCCATCACGGGCTGCAGGAGCATCAGCATCAGCAAGAGCGAGAGCGCGCATCGGCGCTGCAATAGATATTGGGTCATTTTTTTGATCATGGTGATAGTATTTTTTGTTTTAGTTTGGGTGCACCACGGCACCATTCGTTGATTGTGATAGAAAGAAGGGGCAATAGGCTATTTATTCCCCCCAGAGGAAACCGTCCTCGTCTAAGGTAAATTCGGCTTTCTCCAGTTCCTGTCGATTCTGAAACTGCCCTTTATAAATTCTTACCTGCGAGGGGTTGATCATCATGCACGGCCCAGTCTGCGCGACGTCAACCTGGGGCTTGAGATACTTTTTTTTCTTCATACTTTTATTTCTTGTTTTTGATTATTGTCTTCACGATTAGTCCGTCGGGCGCCCACGACGAGGACTAAGCCTCCACAACGTGCGGGTCTTTCCGACCTTCAAAATTAGTACAAAAGTAGGGAAAAGTAGTGAGACAGGGTGTCGCATTGTCCTGTTCAGGTGTCTCTTTGGTGGTAAATAGTTGTCTCCTTCCTACCAAAGAGACAATGGTTCATAGCCAGGATCGGTTGCGTTTACATATTTTAAGAAACCAAGGAAAGAGCGTAACTATTCAGCAATAACACTCCTTTGAGTTTTTTGTCAACAATCCTGACAAA
>ENA-OROM01002865-OROM01002865.1-human-gut-metagenome-genome-assembly--contig:-NODE-2865-length-11799-cov-3.328423_pt1 | contig 11799 bp, 10 predicted proteins | sample MGYA00242129_ERZ509050 | MGnify/ENA primary metagenome ERZ509050 (study PRJEB26280, sample SAMEA2338701) | human gut metagenome | biome: human gut; feature: human-associated habitat; material: faeces...
AGCTATGAGGAAGGACTTAAAGAAATATATAAGAAGCTGAGACCGGGAGAGCCGCCGACACTCGACAGTGCTTCTTTTCCGACAAACTGTCCCACAATGACAGAATCCACCGTATTATATAACTGCTGAAAAAAACTTCCCACCAGAATCGGAAAGAAGAAAATCAACAGCTGTTTCCAGATCACTCCCTCTGTGATCCCGTTCTTTTCCTGTGTTGTCATGATATCTTCTCCTGTGCAGCTTCCATCCGGTCACGGATAGCTTCCATTCTCTGATCCAGGGATGCACTGATGCCGGCACACTCCACCAGTTCTTTTGCCAGATACTCTGCCTCGCTTTCCGGAATGTTCTTCTTATAACGTAATTTATGCTCCAGACTTGCCCAGAAATCCATTGCGATCGTCCTGAGCTGGACCTCTACCTTCATCGGACGTTTTTCTTTTTCAAGGAAAATCGGCACTTCGATAATCAGATGCAGACTGCGGTATCCACCCGGCTTCGGGTTTTTAATATAATCTTTCCGCTCGATCAGTCTGACATCGTCCTGCTGCAGCAGACAATCCGCCAGCATATAAATATCTTCCTGAAATGAACAGATCACGCGGACTCCTGCGATATCGTTGATATTTTCCTCTATGGATTCCAGTGAAAACGGAATCTGTTTCCGCTTCACTTTCTTTAAAATACTGTCAAACGATTTCACTCTCGCCTTAATGGACTCGATCGGATTTCTGTCATATTGCAGGGAAAACTGCTCATTCAAAACATTGAACTTTGTCTCCACTTCCATGATTGCACACCGGTAGTATGCCATCAGACTCTCGATCGGTGCAAAATTGTCCTGCACTTTATCCATAAACTCATCAGATAACACGGTATCCATGATAATCTCTTCTTTTGCCTGTTTTAAAAATTTCTCGATCAGCATATGTAAAACCTTCTTCTCTCACGTATTCCGTGGATATACCACAGCCTACTTATTATAGATGGTTTTCTCCATTTTTACAAGCCATTGGGAAGCGTAGATATTCAAGTTTTTGGCAAAAAGAAAAGTCACACAGACAACTGTGATGTTCCTGCTCGCAGAGCTCACAAAGGAAATCACTGTTGTCTGTGCGACTTTTCTTTCTACAATTTACTTTTTTATTATCTACGCTTCTTCTTTAGCTTCTTCTTTGGCTTCTTCCTTCACATCTTTCCTGACACGTCCGTACATTTGCATGTATTTATAAAGGTGTTTTGCAAGTTTGTTGTCAATCTGGTCTGCGGTTGCTCTCCACTCCCAGTTGCCGCCTAAGGTGGATGGCGTATTCATACGTCCCTCAGAACCGACACCGATGATATCCTGCATCGGAACGATTGCGAGATCACCGACGGAAGCCCATGCACCGCGCATCATGCCCCAGTTATAACCTTCCTCTTTTGTGAGGTTTAAGTACTCTTTTGCAAATTTTACACTTGCCTTCGGTGCTGTATTCATCCAGCCAAGGATCGTATCATTGTCGTGTGTTCCTGTGTATACAACACAGTGTGTCGGGTAGTTATGTGGCAAATAATCGCTTCCCTCTCTGGAATCGAATGCAAACTGTACCACTTTCATACCCGGAAAACCGGAATCTTTTACAAGCTTTAATACAGAAGGTGTCAGGAATCCAAGATCCTCCACAATGATATTTAACTTGCCAAGCTTCTTCTCCAATGCATGAAACAGATCCATTCCAGGACCCTCTCTCCACTCACCATTACGTGCCGTGTCGTCTGTTCCAGGAATCGCATAGTAAGAATCAAATCCACGGAAATGATCGATACGTACAATATCATATAATTTTGACATTGCTTTGATCCGTTTTGTCCACCAGCTATAACCGTCTTTTTTCATCTCATCCCAGCGGAACAGCGGATTTCCCCAAAGCTGTCCATCTGCGGAGAATGCATCCGGCGGACATCCTGCAACATCGATTGGATCTAAGTTCTCATCCAAGTAGAACTGAGCCGGATTAGCCCATACATCCGCAGAATCTCCTGCAACATAAATTGGAACATCTCCGATGATCTCAATGCCTTTTTCATTTACATATTCCTTCAACGCCCACCACTGTTTAAAGAACAGATACTGGAGCATTTTGTAAAACAGAATGTCATCTGCATAAGTTTCTTTTGCTTCTGACAATGCTTTCTGTTCTCTTGTCTTTAATTCTTTTTCCCATTCAAACCATGCAATTCCGCCATGGGCATCTTTTAATGCCATAAACAGTGCATAATCCTCGAGCCATTCTGCTTCTTTCTCACAGAAAGATGCAAAATCCTCCGGCTGTTTTTTCATGAAACGTACATAGGCTTTTTTCAGTAATGCATAGCGGGAATTGTACATAACCCCATAGTCTACATAATGAGGATTGCTGCCCCATGGAAAAGATTCACACTCTGCTTTTTTTAACAGTTTTTCTCTGCATAAAATCTCAAGATCGATAAAATAAGGATTTCCTGCAAAACTGGAAAATGACTGATATGGTGAATCACCATAGCTGGTCGGACAGATTGGAAGGATCTGCCAGTATTTCTGACCTGATTTATCAAGAAAATCTACGAACTTTCTTGCCTCTTTTCCCATTGTACCAATTCCATAAGGGGATGGCAGGGATGAAATGTGCATTAAAACACCGCTGCTTCTCATAACAATAATTCCTCCTATTTGAGTTCAAAAACTCCTATTTCAAATTCTTTATACTCTCCCCACTTGCGAACTCAAACGGAACCACCTCATAAATCGGCTCTTTCTTCAGTTCGATCTGCCCAAACAGTATCTCCACACTTCTCACTGCAAGTGTCTGATACTGCTGTCTGATCGTGGCGAGTTTCGGATTATAATATTCTGCTAATACGGTGCCATCAAAACCAATCACAGAAATATCTTCCGGTACACGATAATCCATATCGCGCAGCGCACGGATCGCGCCGATAGCCATCACATCTGACATTGCAAATACTGCTGTCAGATCAGGATACTTTTCCACCAGACGTTTCATCGCCCGGTAAGCACTGTCAAATGAGAATCTTGCTTTCTCATAGCAGACTTCAAGATCCATTTCCTTACCATGTTCTGCAAAGCTTTCCTTACATCCTAAATATCTCTGGTGGCTGGTGTATGATTTTACCGGATCACCACCGATAATACCAATCTTGTCATGTCCTGCTTCAAGCAAAGCATCCACAGCACACTTTCCTGCGGCAATATCATCTGTTGCAACACTGGAAAGGTTCTCAAATGGAAGATTATTTGCCCGGTTTGTCACAAGCACACTCGGCACATCCACCTTTGCAAATCCCTGTTTAAAAAATTCCGGGTTACCACCTAAAAACAGAAGTCCTAACGGCTTTCGCTCCCTGCAGAGCTGTAATGCCTGTTCCACCTCATTGTCGTCCTCGTCAATGTAGGAAACAACCAGTGTATAGTCGGTCCTTCCGATCATCTGCTGGATCTCCTCCACAATGTTGGAGAACAGCATATTGGAAATACCTTTGACTAATACAACAATTGTTTTCGTATTGCTCTGCTTCAAATGCTTCGCATTATTATTCGGAACAAAATGAAATTTTTCAACTACTTCTTCGATTTTTTTCTTTGCATCGGGACTGACATCATTTCTATGATTCAGGACTCTGGAAACCGTGCTGATGGAATATCCTGATTCCCTGGCTATATCCTTTATCGTAACCATATTTTTCTTTCCTGTCTACTGTTTTTTCGTTTTTTTTCGTAAAACATGTATTTTTTACAATCTTCTACTGTAATATCAGCCTTTGACCGCTCCTGCAACTACTCCTTCAATAATATATTTCTGACAAGCCACATAGAAAACTACAATTGGAACAATTGCAAGTACAAGCATTGCCATCATCGTACCCCAGTCTACTGCTCCATAACCACCTTTTAAGTACTGAATGACGATTGGAATCGTCTTGTATTTTTTGATATCCAATACCAGATAAGGAAGTAAATAATCGTTCCAGATCCACATTGCCTGTAAAATTGCAACGGTGATCGCCGTTGGTTTCATAATTGGAAATACCACCTGAAAGAATGTCTGGATCGGAGTACATCCATCGATCATCGCCGCCTCTTCTATCTCGATCGGAATACTTTTTACAAAGCCGCAGAACATAAACACCGCAAGTCCTGCACCGAATCCAAGGTATACTAAAATGATACCGACCGGGTTGCTCAGATGCATCATATTTGCCAGTTTTGACAAGGTGAACATTACCATCTGGAATGGTACGATCATGGAAAACAGACATAACATATAAATGGTTGCATTCACTTTATTATGTACTCTTGTAATATACCATGCACACATGGAGGTGCATAAGATGATCACTGCAACAGAGCCAACGGTGATGAGCACCGAGTAGCCAAACGCCTGAAAAAAGTTTGTTTTTTCAATACCCCGGATGAAATTTGACAATCCGGTAAAGGATCTCTCATCCGGCAGTGCAAATGCATTTTTTGTGATAAATCCTTTTTTCTTGAAGGAATTGATCAGCACCAGAAAAATCGGATACAGATAAAAAACGGTCAGCAGACTGAAAAATACGGTCAGCACTCCTCCGTGTTTTGATCTTCTTACAGCACTTACCTCATTATTTTCTTTTACTTTCTTTGCCATTACTGCTGTACCTCCTTTGTTCTGGTCAGTCTGTTCTGTGCCAGTGCGATAACTGCTACTATAATAAAGAAGATAACTGCTTTCGCCTGACCGACACCTTCCCAACCGGTTCTTCCATAGAATGTCTCAAAGATGTTAAGCGCAAGCATCTGCGAATTATTGGACGGCTCTCCTGCTGTCAATGCCAGGTTCTGATCGAACAGTTTGAAAGAGTTCGTCAGTGTTAAGAATGTACAGATCGTGATGGATGGCATTACCATTGGAATCGTAACACTTTTCAATAACTGCCAGTTGGACGCCCCGTCCATTTTTGCCGCCTCGATCAACTCGCCCGGAATATTCTGGATACCGGCGATATAAATGATCATCATATAACCGACCTGCTGCCAGTTCATTAAAATGATCAATCCCCAGAATCCATAGGAAGAAGAATAAGTAAGTGTTCTTCCAAAATGACCTAAGATTCCATTCAGCAGGATCTGCCAGATATAACCTAAAACGATACCACCAATAAGGTTTGGCATAAAAAATACTGTACGGAAGAAGTTCGTACCTTTAATTCCCTTTGTTAAAAGCATCGCAATTACAAATGCAAAAACATTGATCGTCAGCACTGATACAATGGTGAATAATGCAGTGAACCATAATGCATGCATAAATGTCGGATCACTGAACACGCGCAGATAATTTTTTAATCCTACAAATTTTGCATCTGTAACGGTTGTAAATTCACAGAATGATAAGTAGATACCCATAATAAAAGGAACTATAAAACCTATTGTAAATGCCACTAATGTAGGGAGTGCAAAAACAGGAAAATATTTTTTGATTGCTTTCTCCATAATTTCCATCCTCTCATAAAACCTTAATAATCTGAAAGGGTGAGTGGCAGGCCACACACCCTTTCCATGTTACTTCATCATTACTTTTTATTTGTTTGCAGCTGCTGCATACTCAGTAGCCCATCCGTCAACGAATGCACTGACAACGCCGTCCCAGTCACCTGTTCCCTGTGCGTACTCTAATAATGCAGAACCTACACCGTCTTTCCATGTCTCAGATGGAATAGTAGAGAAGTTCCATGTTACAGAATATTTTCCATCAGCGATGTACTGGTTAGAAGCCTGGATAAATACATTGTCTGCTTCATATTCGCCTGTGAATGTATCAAATGGTGTTGTAAATCCCATTTCATGAGCCATGGATTCACGTCCTGCGTCAGATGTGATAACCCAGTTCAGGAAATCAAGTGTTGCCTGCTGATCTTCTGCAGAAGCTTTGCTGTTTACACACCAGTAGTTCTCAGAACCTGTGCAGAGTCCCTGATTCTCTTCTCCCTCAACACCAATATAGATTGGCATCATGCTCATGTCTTCAGCGGTTACAAGATAACCATTCTCTTCATTTGTGAGGTTACCATACTCCCATGTACCATTCTGGTAGAATACTGCCTCTTCCATACCGAATTCAGATTCTGCTTCATCACCTGTCTTAGATGAGAGCATTCCCGGATCACAGGTGGAATCTGTAATGTATAAATCCCAGATCTGTTTGTAATTGTCAAGGTATGTTCCTTCTATTGCATCTGTAGAATTAATTCCTTTGTCTTTGTATTCATAGTAAATTGGAAGATTTGCCAAATGAGTTTTAAATCTCCAGTCAGATGATCCATCCATACCTGCGGAAGTAAATGCTCCCTGAAGATCGTATCCAAACTTATCATTAATCTCATCTAATCTGGACTGGATATCATCTGCAACTGCTTTTAATGTCGCAAAGTTGTTGATCTCATCAACAGAAGAAATCACTGCGTTGTCCATTGTGCAGTAGTCATTTAAGATTGTCTTATTGTAAATGATACCGTAAGTCTCGATAACATAAGCGATACCCTGTACTGCGTTTCCATCTTTTAATACAAAATCATCACTTGTCAGATGTGAATATAACTCACTGCCTGAAAGATCCATGCAATAATCTTTCCAGTTTGCAAGTCCTACCGGTCCGTTTACCTGGAATAAGGTTGGTGCTTCTGATTTTGCCATCTCTGATTTTAATGTCTGCTCATATGTACCATCTGCAGCCGTGATAACTGTAACCTCTGTTCCGGTCTCTGCTGTGTATTTTGCTGCCAGATCCTGCCACTGCTGATCCTGTTCCGGTTTAAAGTTCAGATAATAAACGGAACCACTTCCTGATGCTGCTGCATCTGTTTTCACATCTCCTGCTTCTGTTGTACTTGCTGTTGCATCTGCACTGTTTGCACTGTCTGCATTGGAAGCATCACTGCCGCATCCTGCAAATAAAGTTGCTGTCATTGCTGTAGCAAGCATTACTGATAAAACTTTTCTCTTCATGTCGTTTCCTCCCGTATACTTTCTGCACATCTGTATTGTGCAATGATTGTTCTGGCACTCTGCCACTTCGCTGAAATGTTCCCGGTAACATTTTCGGTATTGTTTTCGGTAACGTTTTCAGTTGATAATTGTATTATATTCTTTTTTCATAAAAAAGCAATACTGAATCGTTATCTTCTCTATATTTCATAATTTTTGTTTTTGTTTTTTGTGCAAATTGTATATCAGCAAGATGCTTTTTCTTATTTTTCTTTTTTCTGGTGGAAATTTGCTCAAAGTATTACTTTCTGCCCTGCCGCTTTTATTTCATAAAATTAGAATGCAATGATGTTTTACATTGAAAAAGATTTTTTGAAATGCTACTATAATATTATGGAAATGAAATCCGGGCACTGCCGTTTCATTCTGATCAAAAGGGAAAGTGGAAAGAACATATGAAAGAACTGATCTGTCATAAATTACAACATGATTTCAAACGAATAAAAACCTCTGCCAAATGGGTGCTTTTCTCCATCGTCTCCGGACTGCTTGTCGGGGGTGTTGGCACACTCTTCTATTTCGGCATGTATGTGGTCACACTGACCAGAACCAAAAACCCGTGGCTTATTTTTCTGCTCCCGGTGAGTGGTATCCTGATCGTCGGATGTTACCGCCTGCTTCATGATGAAAAAGATACCGGAACCAACCTTGTATTATCTGCGATACATTCCGATGAAGATCTGCCGCTGCGCATGGCTCCGCTGATTTTTATCTCCACACTCATCACCCACCTGTTTGGTGGTTCTGCCGGACGTGAAGGTGCTGCGTTACAGCTCGGTGGAAGTATCGGAAACGGTCTTGGAAAACTGTTCCGCTTTGATGAAAAAGACAAACACATTATGATCATGTGCGGCATGAGCGCCGCATTCTCTGCATTGTTTGGAACACCGATGGCTGCGGCTGTCTTTTCCATGGAAGTTGTCAGTGTCGGCGTTATGTATTATGCGGCGTTAGTCCCGTGCGTGATCTCCTCACTGGTCGCACATGCTGTTGCAGAATTCTTTGGTGTCTCACAGGAAATGTTCCTGATCGGCCAGATTCCTGCTTTTAAGATCACAAGTGCTGTAAAAATCTCTGTCCTTGCGATTCTATGTGCCGGTGTCAGCATTATTTTCTGTGTCATGCTGCATCAGTCAGAACACCTTTATAAGAAGTTTTTCAAAAATCCTTATGTGCGCATTTTCGCCGGTGGATGTTTCGTGCTCATTTTAACGCTGCTTGTGGGCAACCAGAATTATAACGGTACGGGAATCAATATCATTGAACAGTGTATTGACGGCACAGTCCGCCCGGAAGCCTTTTTTATGAAAATGCTCTTTACTGCTTTAACATTAGGTGCCGGATTTAAAGGTGGCGAGATTGTTCCGTCGTTTTTTACCGGGGCGGCATTTGGCTGTCTGTTTGGAAACCTGTCAGGCTTTTCACCGACACTCTGTACGGCAGTCGGCATGGCCGCAGTTTTCTGTGGAGTGACAAACTGCCCGATCACTGCTCTGCTCATCAGCTTCGAGTTGTTCGGCTATAACGGCATGCCTTACTTTTTGCTTGCCGTTGCATTCAGCTACATGCTTTCCGGATACTATGGCCTATACAGCAGCCAGAAAATTATTTACTCCAAATATAAGACCAATTATATCAACCGCAAAACACATTAAAAAACTTCCCACATATCCGGTTTTCCTGCGATATGTGGGAAGTTTTTTAATGTTCTTCCCTGGCGGCTTTCAGAAGATCAAGCAGTCCTTTTTCCTTGATCAGCGCAATGCCCTGCCCCTCATCACCAAGCACAATGAGATTATCTCCGGGCTTGATATCGAATATCTTTCTGGCTTTTGCCGGGATCACGATCTGACCTTTCTCACCTACTTTTACCATGCCGAAAATGTGTTTTCCCTTCGGTGGAACTTCTAAGCCAAGAGAATCCTTTTTTTCATAATTGATCAGGTCATCCACCGTCACGCCAAAGACATCTGCGAGCCTTTTGCACCTTTCGATATCCGGCAGGGATTCCCCTGTCTCATATTTCGAGAGTGTCTGTCTCGACACACCGATCTGATCTGCCAGTTCATCCTGCGACATATGATTTAGTTTCCGAAGCTGAATGAGATTTTCTGCAAACATTATTTTTTCTTTCCTCCAATTCCACAGACGATCCACCGGAGCACCGGAATACGGCGGATGATCTCATAAGCCAGATATGCACCGGCAAATCCCGCTGCTGCCACAAAAAGATAAAGAAGCACTGCCGGCAATTTTGTATACATGTTCAGATAATATGCTGTCATCGCAATGAAAAGGTAATGGAATAAATAAAGTCCCCATGATTTCGCTGCCATCCATCTTGTCAATGTGTTGGAAATATCTCCCCATTTTTTCATGAAAGCCAAAGCTGCAATGACCGCGATCCATGCAAACAGGCTGCATAGCGGTGTGTCTAAAACTGAATGCTCGGCGTATGGTCTGCCCCAGTATAACACTGTAAATGCAGCCTCTAAAATTACGGCACACACCGCAAGCGGCAGCCAACATTTTTCCAGACGATCCATCACTTCATCATGGGACAAAACAAAATATCCCACAAAAAATCCAGCCCCATAGATACCGAAACGGTATACCACAACCATTGGTGTGTTCAAAATCTGAGCTGCGCCCCAGATCACAATTGCAAACAGCACAAGAAATGGAACGTTTGCTTTCTCTCCCAGCTTCCACAATCTGTCTTTTTCCACTCTGCGAACCCATATGAGCAGTACTGAAAAAATCCATAACATCTGGATGTACCATAGCGGTCCGATGCCACTGACTGCCATGATGATAAATAAAACCGGTTTTGGAACTGCTGCCATCTGCTCTAGTCCACCGCCGATCAGCAGATTGTAGTATCCTAAAATCCACCAGAACACCAAAAGCCCAAGGGTGGATGGAACCAACAATTTTCCCGTCCTTTTTTTTATAAATTCTTTTTCTGAGCGACGAACCAGCTCATACCTTGCGCTCATTCCGGATACCGCAAACAACAACAGCATAAACCATGGGTATACGATATACTGAAATGCATCCTGATACTGCACATCCGAAAATGGTCCGATCACTCCAAATGTTTCAATTCCATTGAACATATAAATAACATGATACAAAACCACAAGCACAACTGTGATCCATCTGATATTGTCTATGTATAACTTTCTCATATTTTTACCACCTTTGCAATTATTTTTAACATTATTATAAATTGCAGAAAATGGAAAATCCACCAGGTATCCTTAACAATACCGGATGGATTTTGTTAAAAACGAGGGCAGTTTTCATCATCTCCGCAGTTTCTATCAGGCTTTCAAGATTTCCAATCTGGAAAATGGGAAAATCTTGCACAATCTTCACGACCTAAATCAGAGTTTCGCCTTCTATTCTATTTCAATTTTGCATACTCTTCGTCCGATACCGGCTCACACCACTCGTTGGATGTCTCCTCACCCGGTACTTCCACTGCAAGATGTGAGAACCAGCTGTCTGGTGCTGCTCCATGCCAGTGTTTTACTTCTGCTGGAATGTTAATACAGTCGCCCGGTTTCATCTCGATTGCTTCCTTGCCCTCCTCCTGATAATAGCCACGTCCGGCAACGCATACGAGGATCTGTCCACCGCCATTTTTTGCATGATGAATATGCCAGTTATTGCGGCAGCCCGGCTCAAATGTCACATTAAAAATGCCAACCTGACTCTTAGATACCGGAGCAAGGAAGCTCTTTCCACTGAAATACTGTGCAAAACCATCGTTTGGTGCACCGATTGGGAATACCATCTCTTTGGCATGTGCCCTCATTGCTTCATCTTCATATGGAAGATCGCCCTCGTTTACATCCCATACTTCTTTTGCCAGGTTAAAAACTGCCCAGCCCTTTGGCCAGCCTGCGTAAAAAGCTACATGTGTGATGATTGCAGCGATCTCTTTCTGTGTCACGCCATGTGCTTTTGCGTTCTGTAAATGGAATTTCAGGGAAGAATCTGTGATACCGGAAGCCATTAACGCTACGACCGTAATAATGCTTCTTGTCTTTACATCAATGTCCTGATTGTTCCAGTTCTCTCCAAATAATACATCATCGTTAAAATGCGCAAACTCCGGAGCAAATTCTCCGAGTGCATTTCTTCCTGCTGTCTGTGTGATCTTTGCCATAGTTTTGTACACTCCTTTTTCTATGTTTTGAATGAAATCTGTTTATGTCTTATCATTCCTGCTAATATCCGCGTTTTGCGATCGCCGGATTATAACTCTTTCACCCAGTTCTCGATTTCCTGCTTATTCGCTCTGTTTAAAAGTTTTCCTTCCACAATCTCCGCGCCCGGTGCTGACGGCTGTAATTCTTTCACTGTATTTCCAAAACCGCTTCCGCCTGAAGTTGCAAACAAAACAATTTTCCTGCCTGTGAGATCATACTTTTCCAGAAATGTATTGATGATGGTCGGTGCAACATACCACCAGATTGGAAAACCAAGAATGATCTCATCGTAGGATTCCATATCCAAATTAGAATCTGCGATTTCCGGCCGGATGGATTTATCACTCATTTCAATACTGCTTCTGGATTTTTTGTTCATCCAGTTTAAACCATCTTTTGTATACAATACTTTTGGTGCAATTTCATGCAGATCAGCGTTTGCTGCCTCTGCGATCATTTCCGCAATCTTTTTTGTTGTTCCACTTGCACTGAAAAATGCAACTAATGTTTTCTTCATTG
>ENA-OROM01002866-OROM01002866.1-human-gut-metagenome-genome-assembly--contig:-NODE-2866-length-11797-cov-2.398484_pt1 | contig 11797 bp, 7 predicted proteins | sample MGYA00242129_ERZ509050 | MGnify/ENA primary metagenome ERZ509050 (study PRJEB26280, sample SAMEA2338701) | human gut metagenome | biome: human gut; feature: human-associated habitat; material: faeces...
GGGAACATTTATTTATTATCTTGCAACGATGGTCTCACAGGCGGTGACACAGCTTCAGACAGGAGCAGCACATGGAAAGATATACAGCTTGATCGCAGCAAGAGCAATAGATAATAAGGAATTATTGCTGTATTTTGGAATATTCTGTCTGATCGTGGTACTGATAACTGCAATCAGAAGAAAAGGTGCGGCACGCAGCTGGGAAGTATCAATTCTGGTAGGAGGAGCAGCGTATGTGATCTTATTGTTTGCAGGTGGATATTTTGCAAACAGTGAAGTTTCTATTTTGGCACAGATCGGGATGGTCGTAGTAAGTATCGTGATCGCGATCATCATCCAGTTTTTATATAATGTAATAGACTACACGAGAGAAGAGACATTTGAATTTGAAGATGAAGAATATTATTATTATGTAAGAGCAGTGCCAAAGGTATCTGTGGAAGAAGAAGAATTTAATGTGACGCAGATCACAGCACCAGCACATAGATTCAGTTTAAGAAGAAAAGAACATAAAGAACAAGACAAAGAGCATGAAAAGGGAGAATAGATTTGAGCAAATTTTTCAATGGACTTGAAAAGTATATATATTGGACATCAATACCGAAGATGGGGATCAATGATATTGTAGATATTTTGATCGTTAGTGTTATGATCTATCTAATCGTTAAGTGGATCAAGACAACAAGGGCATGGGTATTATTAAAAGGAATTATTATCCTTCTTTGTATCGCATTTGCAGCATATATTCTGCAGCTCCACACAGTATCATGGATTCTGTCTAATACGATGAGTGTTGGAATTACAGCAATTCTGATCGTATTCCAGCCAGAACTTCGTAATGCACTGGAGCAGCTTGGAAGGAAGAACTGGGTAACCGATATCTTCTCTACGGAGAGCAGACAGGAAGAACAGGAATATACTGCAAGAACATTGCAGGAGATTTCAAGGGCAGCAATTGAGATGGGTAAAGTAAAGACAGGAGCATTGATCGTGTTGGAGAGAACGGTTGCACTTGGAGAATATGAGCGAACAGGAATTCCAATCGATGCTAAAGTCAGCAGCCAGCTGCTGATCAATATATTTGAACATAACACACCACTTCATGATGGAGCAGTGATCATCAGGAACAACAGAGTTGTATCTGCAACATGCTACCTTCCATTAAGTGATAGTGTGGAGATAGACAAAGAGATGGGAACCAGACATAGAGCAGCAGTAGGTATCAGTGAAGTGTCAGACAGTCTTACAGTCATCGTCTCAGAGGAAACAGGAGGAATTTCGATTGCAAGAGATGGAAAGATCATCAGACATTTAGATCCGCAGGGACTTAGAGATGAACTTTCTGTATTGAGAGAAGAAAAAGGACAGAATAAGAAGTTTAAATTATGGAAGGGACGGAATCGTAATGAGAAAAAGAATTGAAAGTGATCTTTTATTGAAAATACTTTCTGTTGTTTTTGCATTTCTGCTCTGGATGTTTGTAATTAATACGGATAATCCTGTGATTAAGAAGACATTTAGTGATATGCTGAATGAACAGGTATTAGATGAACTGAATCAGACATATAAGATTGAATCTGGAGATACAGTGAGTTTTACAGTGAAAGGAAAGAAAGATATTGTAGACCGTCTGACAAAGTCAGATTTCCGTGCGACTGCGGATGTATCATCTATGTCCGATGTTCATGCGATTCCGATTAAGGTTGAGGCATTAAGGTATAAGAGTCAGTTAGATGTGGATACAGGAAACGCAACAGTTAAAGTTGTACTGGAAGATGTCAAGAGTGACCAGATTCCTGTTGTTGTAGAAGTGAAAGGAAAGCCTGCAAGCGGGTATACTGTCAGTACACAGACAGCAACTCCAAATCTTATCTCCATATCCGGGCCAAAGAGCGTTGTGAGCAGAATTAAACAGATTGTTGCAGTTGTCAATGTTTCTGGTGTCAAAAAAGATGTCACAATGACACAGAGTGTAAAATGCTATGATGAAGACGGAGACGAGGTAAGTCAGGAAAGAATTAAACTGGATACGAACAAGATCAAGGTCAAGATTGGTCTGTCAAGAACTAAGGTTGTTTCATTTAAAGTGGATACCAAAGGAAGTCCGGGAAAAGGATATGTTCTTGGAAGTATTGATTATCAGCCAAAACATATCGAGATCACAGGATCGAAAGAAGATCTGGACAAGATTGACAGCATCAAACTGGCGAAGCTGGATATTAGTGACAGTACAAAGAGCATTGAAAAGACGATCAAAGCATCAGATATCAAGCTTCCAGATGGAATTTCATTTGTGAAATCCGTGGATAAGATTAAGAATGTGGTAATACGTGCGAATATAGAAAAGAAAAAGAGTCGTACACTTACGATACCGACAAGTCAGATTGCACTGATCAATAATACAAAGAATTATGCCGTGACATTTGACAATCAGGAGATTAAAGTGAAGATCAGTGGTTTACGTTCAGTTATCGATAAGGTTGTTGTCAAAGATTTGAATCCAAAACTGGATATGAGATTATATGAACCGGGAACACATACCGTACAGATTCAATTAACAAAGATCAAGAACATGACGATTGAAGATAATGTAAGTGCGAAAATCACTGTTGAATAGACAATTAAGGAGTTAGAGGTAGAATGGGTAAGAAACTGTCAGTTGTTCTTCCGTCGTATAACGAAGAACAGATGATTGAGAAAACTGCCAAGGTGGTAGGAGATATTTTGAGCAAGGAGCAGATACCTTATGAGCTGGTATTTGTAAACGATGGGTCGAAAGACCATACATGGGACAAAATACGAAAGATTAAGGAAGAAGATCCCTGTATCAAAGGAATATGTTTTTCAAGGAATTTTGGAAAAGAATCCGCAGTATTTGCTGGGATTGAGCAGGCAGATGGAGATTGTATCGCAGTTATGGACTGCGATCTCCAGCATCCGCCAGAAGTATTGGTTAAGATGTACAGATTATGGGAAGATGGTTTTCAAGTAATCGAGGGTGTGAAGGCCTCCAGAGGAAAAGAAAGTTTTATTCATAAGATGTTTGCCAAGACGTTTTATAAGATTATCAGTGATGCAACAGGAATTGATATGTCTCGGGCATCTGATTTTAAGTTATTAGACCGTCAGGCAGCAGATGAATTTCTAAAGCTGTCAGAGCGTAATGTGTTCTTCAGAGCTTTATCTTCATGGGTAGGATTTAAGACAGCCTATGTAGAATTTGACGTACAGGAGAGAGAAGCAGGAGCTTCCAAATGGTCGTTTAAATCATTGGTAAAATACGCGGTCAATAACATTACATCGTTTAGTGCAGCACCAATGCAGATTGTGACATTTTGTGGAATTGTGTTCTTTATATTTGCAGTGATACTTGGAGCACAGTCATTGTATATGTATTTTGCAGGACATGCTGTTGCAGGATTTACAACAGTGATATTATTGCTATTGCTGGTTGGAAGTATTCTAATGTTCAGTCTTGGTGTGATCGGATATTATATTGCAAAGATTTATGATGAAGTGAAAATGCGGCCGAGATATATTATATCAGAAGTTGTGAAATCAAAAGAAAAATAAACTCAAATAAAAATAAGCTGGATTCCAGAATCAATCATTATCTGGAATCCAGCTTATTTTGTTGTGTTTATTTTTCTTTATAAATAGCTAATTTTCTGCCTCTTAAGATCAAAATTATCAAAACGATCAAACTGATCAGTGAGATACCAACACCGATCTTAAGACCAGGAGTTGTATAATTTAATTTAATATTATGAGTTCCTGGTTTTAAAACTAAACCACAGAACATGCCATTTACTTTTATTACTTTCACAGATTGGCCATTATCAGTAGCTTTCCATCCTTTGCTGTAAGCAAAAGGAATACATAAGATACGATCATCTGTTGTTTTGATATTTCCAGAGAAGTGGTTTGCACTGTCATAAGAAATATTCGTTAAATGAGGATTGTTTCGTAAAGCATTCAAGGCGGCAGCCTGTTTTTTGCTGTTAACCTGAACAACAGAAATCTTATCAATCTTATAAGTAGCACTGCGGCTCATGATAATAGATAAGGTAACATACTTCTGATCTTTTTTAATATTGTTTGTATTAACTTCAAGCAGATAATTTCTATTGCCAATCTCATAAATAGAATCCTGTTCCGCATTAAAGATTGTAGAGGTATGTCCAGCAATACCGACTCTAAATCTCGTGTTATTCTTACCAGTATAGAGAATATGATTTCTGCCACTATTAGAAGGAATCATGTGTACATTTTGAAGATAAATATAACATTGATCATTGAAATATTCTTTCGGTACTTTGATTTGTACAAGTTTTCCTTTTTTCTTAGTCTTATGATAGTAGAAATTTGTGGAAATATCATGTGTAGTTAAATCATTAGCGATAGAAGATTTTTGCAATGATGCAGAAGCAATATCACTTGTGTCAGAAATAACAGCATTTTGAGTCATTGTCTGTTTTCTTTGTACGGCATTTGCTTTTTCAAAATCTTTCTCTGTAACATAAGTATTATAGGTATAACCGAATGGTACAATATTTTTATTTTCATAAAGGCTATGTGTATCATCAGATTTGATCAATTTATAACCATTTGGAATTTTAGCACCATTTAGTTTGTTTATAATAATATATTTCGTATGGTATAAGTTTAATAGGCCTTCGCGCATATCAAGTTTTTTGAACTTAAATTTATATTGATATTGGTTCAATCCAAGATTCTCCAGAGAATCAGAAACATTTTTATCGGTAATACTGTAATAGTTTGAAGTAGTTGGAATGTTTCTGATAATTCCCCAGTTTGGAATTGGTTCATTCATAGCATCAACACGGTCAAGCTGATTAACTTTAATATTTGCAGAGCGGAATAATGAATCTTCCTGCTCACCTAATAAATCATAAGCTTCATCAAACGCAACATAAGAATTAATGACCTTGCTTAATCTGGTTGAATAATGCCCAAAACCAGCAAAACTAACTGAAAAGCAGGCTAATCCTAGAAGAAGTAAATGATTCAGATGGAATTTTGACATAAATGGGATCTCATTGACTACAAATAATACGATTGCAGTTAATATAAGAATAATAGCTGCATACTTAACATCTAAAGCACCTTCTGCATAACGTTTATAAGCCATATAATAAAAGATGATTCCAAATACAATACCAATCTTCTGAAGCAATGTAAGGTTTAACAGATCTTCATAGACTTCCATTAAAACAGCTCCGATAATGAAAGCCAGTGCAAAATGCCATCGGTTCATAGGATAACTGAATGCATGAAGCACATAAGCAAAGATTGGGAATAACGTAAATACAACGCCTAGAATCAAAGAGGCTTTGTAAGGAAAACGTTCTTTGGATTTCTTTAACAATAGTACAATTCCACCGCAATAAGCCAGTGCAATAAAGTTTAGTGAAGTTCCTCTGCCTGGCAGATGGAATCCAATGGACTGCAGAATGAGGGACTGATAGTATTTTCTCTGATAAAGAAAGATACTAAAATAATTCACCCCAGAAGAACTTCTGGCATTGCCCATAAATGCAATGATGACTGGAAGAAGCAGGATCATGGACAGACCTAATCCAAGAATATACCATCCAGCAAAACGTCCTAAAGTCTTGAAAAATCCAGCTTCCTTATAAACAGGGAAACGGATCAGTGCATAAATCACGGCAACAGCAGTCAGCATATAGAAGAAATAAAAGTTACTCATAGCTGAGATCGCAACCATGATCGTGAATAGATAAGGCTTTTCTTTACGGTAAATCTTCTCAACACCTATGATCAGCAATGGAAGATAGATCATAGGATTTAAGAAGAAAGGATGACGGATCGCATAATTAAGGAATACACCGGAGAAGATATAAGTAAAACTTCCAATCAGGATTCCATAAGGATTCTTCTTAAAATAGCATCCAAAGATAATAAAAGAAATACCAACTAAATATGCACGGAAAAGTGTCATAAAAGTATATAGGTAAGATGCATTTGCTTTGTTAGCAAACACATACACAATATTCAATGGATCACCGATTGCATAGTAATTCAAGGTAGTAAGGATGTCAGAACCGAATCCAATACTGTTATTCCACATAGGAAACTGAAAATTACCATGAATCAGATTACTGAAGAAAGTACGGATATAATCTCCATAATAAAGCAGAGATGCTAAATGCTGTGATGTTCCATCTTCTCCAGAACGTCCCCAGATCAGGGACAAATGGTTTGTAAAAAACGGGTAAAAAACAATCATACATAAGATTGCAAATAAAATGGTGTATGTAAGAAATAAATATCTCTTCTTAGTTACTTTCATTAAAACTACTCCTCTTCTAAAGAATCTGAATAAGACTCATTTACTTATCTTGTTCAGATCCAGATTTAAATACAAATAATTTACTGATAAAATAATTGACAATCATAACAATGACCTGTGTTTCAAGTTTCGCGATCATTTTAGGCTGTCCAATGATCTCCACACAAAATGGAACACCACCAACTTCAACAGCCATTGTCACAAGACGACCTAGAACGAACTTAACAAATTCATGCAGTGTATCACCAAAAGTTTTGGATTTTGACTGAAATACATATAATTTGTTAACAACAAAAGCGAAACAGATCGCTGTTGCGACAGAAAAGAAATTACTAATTTTATAATCAATTCCTAAAGGACCTTCAAGAAGAGCAAATACAACAATATTTACAACAGTTGTCAGTCCTCCGAAAAATATATATCGAATTCTTGAATCATTATATAGTTTCTTGATCAAATCGGTTAACATAAATTCCTCCTTAATAAATTTTATACATACTTAACATCTTAAGATATTTTTCATTAATTTTCAACTAAAATATGATATACTAAAACTGACTATAAAGCAATAAGATAAAGGGTAGAGGAAACAGAATATGAGAGAAAAAGAGAAAAAATATTGTTATGGAATGTATACACTGATGTTCTTACTAATGTGTATGGCAGCATTCCTTCCTTTTTTTATAGGAGGAAAAAACTTTGTATGGGGTGCAGGAGTAGAGGATGGCTTAAGCCAGCATTTTTCTGCATTGGCATACTATGGAGAATTGCTCAGGGAGTTTGTTAAGAATCTGATTGCAGGACATCCCAAACTTATGATGTGGAATATGAGCCTTGGCTATGGAGCAGATGTCATTGCAACATTGAATTATTATGCGATCGGTGATCCATTAAATCTTCTGTATGGATTTGTACCAGTAAAATATACAGAGATCATGTACAACTTTATGATCCTGCTTCGAATGTATCTGGCGGGAATCGCATTTATTTTGTATGCAAGAAAGATGAAGAAGAGAACGTATGGAACAGTGATCGGGGCATTAGCGTATGTCTTTTGCGGATTTTGTTTCCGGCTTGGACTTAGGCATCCGTTTTTCTTAAACCCAATGATCTATTTTCCATTGCTTTGTCTTGGAATTGAGAAGATCTACCAGAAGCAGAGACCATATCTGTTTATTGTTATGATCTGTGTATCAGCAATCAGCAATTATTATTTCTTTTACATGCTTACGATCTTTTCAGTGATCTATGCATGGATCAGATTTTACAAATATACAGAGAAAGACAGAATCAAGAACTTCTTCTTAACGATTCTTAAATTCGGAGGGTATTATATTCTTGGAATCTGTATGGCAGCAGTGATCCTGATTCCTTCTGTGATCGGATTCCTTGGCAATGGAAGATATGGAAGTGGTACAGACTGGAAAACATTATTGGTTTATCCAGGAAAATATTATCTGATGTTTCTTGAGAACTTTGTCGGTTATGGAAATGTTGGAAGTAATACGAACACAGGATATCTGCCAATTGTAGGAATTGTTGTATTGTTTACCATATTTTCAAGAAGAATGAAACATAAGAAATACCGCCTTGCATTTCTTGGAAGCGTGGTTGCATTGATCTTCCCAATCTTTGGATATGTATTTAACGGTTTATCTTATGCGAATAACCGATGGGCGTTTGTCTTAAGTTTTATCGTGGCACTTCTGACTGCAGAGATGTATCCAAGACTCTTTCTGATGACGAAGAGACAGAAGATCGGAATTGGAGCAGGCATTGTTTTGTATATCATCTTATGTGCAGTGATCAGCGTATCAGGTGGAAAAATGCTTAAGAATCCTGGAATTATGGCAGCATGTATCATGATGGTTGTATTTTATGCAGTATTTCTTATCTTTCAGAAGATGGGATACGACAGCAGGACAAGAAGTGCAAGGATTGTGACAGCTGTGTTGCTTCTGATCTCAGTAGGAATTCATGGATATTATCGTTTTAATACAAACCAATATGCGTATGCAAACGAATTTCTAAAGCAGGGAACAGCATTGAAGGAATTAAGAACAGAGAATATTACAATGCTTAAAAATGTCAAAGATTCATCTTTGTACAGGGTTCATGCAGAGGGATACCGCTATAAGAACTATGGATTGATCAATGATCTTAATACGATCAGCGGTTATTACAGTATCACACCCAAATGTGTGACAGATACGGTAAAAAGTTATGAGACACTTGGAATGCAGTATGCAGATAAATATAAAGGGCTGGATCAGAGGATCGGCTTATTATCATTATCTGGTGTAAAATATATGACAATTCCGAAGGAAAAGAAGATAGGAAAAGAACAGACAACTGCATCGGATGTACCATATGGAATGAAAAAAGTAAAACAAAATGGAAATCTTACATTATATAAGAATCCTTATGCACTTCCATTTGGATATGGATACGATTCTTACATGACAGAAGAACAATATGATCAGCTCAATGGAGTTGAAAGAGAACAGGCAATGTTAAATGGAGTAGTTCTTAATGAAAAACCACAGCAGAGTATATTAAATCATATAGAAAATGCAAAAGATGGGAATATTTTATCTACAACAATTTCAGAGAATGATATCTCATCTCCAAAAGGAAAAAAATATTGTAAGATTACCGTGCCAGTCGAAAAGGACAAGGAAACATACCTGTATTTTAAAAATCTTGAATACAAAGGAAAGATTAAAATTAATGATAAATTCTTATTAGAAGGAAAGAAAGGAACAAGCAGTATTCTTGTCAGTGACAACGATGTGCAGCAAAAGATCCATATTCAGAATCCGACAAATCCATATTACTTTGGAAGAAAAGACTATATGGTAAAATTAAATCATCATACAAGCAAATCAAAAGAAACTGTAAGGTTAGATTTTCAGGTACCGGGTAATTATGAGTATGATGATATTACACTGATCACAGTTAAGAAGCAGAATACTTTTCATAAACTGGAGAACTTAAAGAAACATACACTTAAAAATATTGAATATAGAGAGAATACTTTTAAAGGAAACTTCCAGACCGATAAAGACAGAATGCTTTGTGTCACAATTCCATATTCCGATGGCTGGAGTGCAAAAGTTGATGGACAGAATGCGAAAATCTATAAAGCAAATGGAATGTATATGGGGATTTTCATGACAGCAGGAGAACATAAGGTAGAGTTAAACTATATGACACCAGGGTTAAAAATGGGAGCAGTAGTAAGTCTTGCAGGATGGGCAGCCTTGGCAATCCTTGCTTTACTGCGCAGGAAATATGTAATAAAATGAAAAGCAGTTATCATAGTAAGAAGAAAGTATCATAGTGAGAAAATATTATAGTAAGACAGGAAGGAAACGAAAACAAATGAAACAATATGATTATCTGATTGTAGGAGCTGGATTATACGGAGCTGTATTTGCACAGCAGGCAGTGAAAAAGGGTAAGAAAGTTTTAGTGATCGATAAACGTCCAAACATTGCAGGAAATGTATACACAGAAGACATAGAGAAGATTCATGTACACAAATATGGAGCACATATCTTCCACACAAACAATAAGAAAGTATGGAACTATATCACACAGTTTGCAGAGTTCAACCGATTCACAAACTCACCAGTAGCCAATTACAAAGGAGAGTTATATTCTCTTCCTTTTAATATGTATACATTCAACAAGATGTGGGGAGTTATAACACCAGAAGAAGCACAGGCAAAGATTGAAGAACAGAAAAAAGAAGCAGGAATCACAGAGCCAAAGAACTTAGAAGAACAGGCGATCAGTCTCGTTGGAACAGATATCTATGAAAAGCTGATCAAAGGATACACACAGAAACAGTGGGGAAGACCGTGCACAGAACTTCCATCCTTTATCATCAAGAGACTTCCAGTAAGACTGACATTTGATAATAACTATTTTAATGCACTGTATCAGGGAATCCCAGTTGGCGGATATACAAAGATGGTAGCCAATATGCTTGGTGATGTGGAAGTAAGACTGGATACAGATTACTTTGAACATAAAGAAGAGCTAGATCAATTAGCAGATAAAGTTGTATACACAGGAGCAGTGGATGCATACTTTGATTACAAATTAGGAGAACTGGAATATAGATCTGTAAGATTTGAGACAGAAGTCTTAGACAAGCCAAACTTCCAGGGAAATGCAGCAGTTAACTACACAGATGCCCAAACTCCATGGACAAGAATCATCGAACATAAATGGTTTGAGTTTGGAAAAGATGATGAAGGAAATGATATCCCTAAGACCGTCATCAGCCGTGAATACAGTTCAGAATGGAAACCGGGAGATGAACCATATTATCCAGTGAATGATGAGAAGAACGGAAAGTTGTATGAAGAATACAAGAAACTTGCAGACCGGGAAGAGAATGTAATCTTTGGTGGAAGATTAGGCGAATATAAATATTATGATATGGATGCGGTAATTGCTGCGGCACTTGAGATGTGTGAGAAGGAATTAGAAGATTAAGAAAAGAGGAATGAAAAATTGAGTACATTTATACCAGCAGACATACTAATGCCACAAGTAGATTCTATGAAGAAATGGGCAGTGATCGCCTGCGATCAGTTTTCATCACAGCCGGAATACTGGAAAGAAGTAGAAGACTATGTAAAAGAAGCACCATCCACATTACATCTGATGCTTCCAGAAGCGAAACTTGGAAGTAAAGATGAAGATGAGAAAATCCGTAAAATTCAGTCCACAATGAAGAATTATGTGGACAACCATCTGTTGAAAACATACGAAAAATCATTTATATATGTGGAAAGAACCCTGCAAAATGGCAAGATACGAAGAGGAGTAGTAGGTGTAATCGATCTGGAAGAATACAGCTACACACCAGAAGATGAGGCAAAGATTCGCTCTACAGAGAAAACAGTCATGGAGAGAATTCCGCCAAGAATGAAGATTCGATATCAGGCACCGATTGAATTGCCACATGTGATTTTGCTTTGTGATGATTGGAAGAATGAATTATTGGAATTAATTACACAAAATAAAAAAAATATGCTACAATTGTATGAGTTTGATCTGATGCAAAAAGGCGGACATATTGCAGGATGGCTGGTAGATGGAGAACTTAAAGAACAATTTATTAAGCGATTACAGCAATATGAGCAGATGATGGCAGAAAAATATAAAGATTTGAGTGAACATCCAATGTACTATGCAGTAGGAGATGGAAATCATTCTCTAGCAACTGCTAAAGCATGTTACGAGAAGTTAAAACAAAATCATCAGTGGAAACATGTAGAGAATCATCTGGCAAGATATGCATTAGTAGAACTGGAAAATCTTCACGATGATTCCCAGCAGTTTGAACCAATCCACAGGGTTATCACAGGAACTGATCCACAAGAATTAGTAGAAGCACTGAAAGAACAGTGTTGTGGTCAAAATGGACAGGAAATCAGATGTTAT
>ENA-OROM01002874-OROM01002874.1-human-gut-metagenome-genome-assembly--contig:-NODE-2874-length-11766-cov-2.325250_pt1 | contig 11766 bp, 6 predicted proteins | sample MGYA00242129_ERZ509050 | MGnify/ENA primary metagenome ERZ509050 (study PRJEB26280, sample SAMEA2338701) | human gut metagenome | biome: human gut; feature: human-associated habitat; material: faeces...
TAACCGTGCTGCTCGACTCCACGAAATTAGGTGTAACCACGTCTTCAGACGGAAGTTTTCAATTACGCCTGACACGTGAAAAGGGGATACTCGTGTTTTCCTTTATCGGCTATAAAACCGTTCGGGCGAAATTCGAGGCGGGTAAACCGTTGAATATCCGTATGAGCGAGGATGTATCGAAATTGGACGAGGTAACCGTCGTTGCTTACGGGACACAGAATAAGAGAGATGTTGTGGGTTCTATGTCAGTGGTGAAAGGGGAGGATTTGAAAGATATACCCTCCCCGTCCCTCGCCAATTTATTGCAGGGGCGGGTCGCTGGCATGAACGTTACGAACATGACGGGTTCTCCCGGGGGTGGCGGTATTTCCGTTACTATACGCGGTTTTAACAGCTTGTCGATCGAGGAAACACGGCGATATAGTAATCCCCTCTGGGTGATCGATGGCGTGCCGATGTTATCGTTTACCTCTCCCGTGACAGGCACGAACACGTTAAGCGAGATTGACCCGAATGACATTGAATCGGTACAAGTCCTTAAAGATGCCGCCTCTGCCGCTATTTACGGTTCGCGTGCCGCTAACGGGGTAATCCTCGTTACCACGAAAAAAGGTAAATTAAACCAACGGGCAAAAGTGAGTGTCAACGTTTCTCAAACATTCTCTTTCAATCCCGCGTTACCTGACCTCACGGGAGGTAACGCGGAACGTGAACATCGACTGGCGGCGTTGCGTGATTACCAACAAGCCTACTACGACGCGGAAACAAACACTTACCATCACGTGAACTCTTACAGGGAGGCGTATGACAGGAATTTGCACTACAACGCGTTCTGGAACAAGGGTGACGGGATCGCTCTTCCCCCGTATCAGGACAGTTTGAACCCGTTTTATAACAATTCCACGAACCTGTTTAAATACTATTTCCGCAAGGCAAGGGTCACGGATGCCAATATCCAGTTAAGCGGTGGATCTCCAACGATCAGCTATAACATCGGTGTCGGGTATTACGATGAAAACGGTGTCCTGCGGAACACGGGATTTTCGAGAATAAAATTACTCGGTAATTTCTTTATCAAACCGTTCGATAAGTTGGAGTCAAACTTGCGTTTTTACATCGCTAGAACGGGAAGGAAACGGGCGAGCCGTTTGTCAAATGCTTACTCGGGTTTCTCCGAGGGAGAAGATTTGGAACAGATCCCGGAAGAGTTATTGACCACTTCAACCGTTTTGCCGGGCGAGGGCACGGTGGCATTCGAGGAGTTAATAAAGAAGTTCAACACCATCAAGGAAAAAAACGAATCATATCGTCTTCGGGTGAGCTTTGACCTCGGTTACGAGATTATCGAGGGATTGAAATTAAAATCCTCGGTTTCTGCCGACTACTCGCAGCAAAACCAAAATCTCTTTATCCCGTCGAATCTGGACGAGTACAAGGAGAGTTATTCAAGCGGGCAGATCACGAGAAATTTAATGTTGTTAAACGAGAACCTACTCACGTACAAGCGGACGTTTAACGAGAAACACGCTATCGATTTTTTGCTTGGAGCCTCCTTGCAGGTGGACGAGATGCAGTCCGTCGGGGGATGGGGAAAAGCCGCACCCTCGGATCTGATTCATTACGTTTCTTGGAACGGTAATGTCTACAACACGCGGGATAACCGGGCTTTAAAAGACTTTTTGACAGACAAGGAATGCGGCACGATGGTCGGTTTGTTCGGTAGAATCAATTACAATTACGCGCGGAAATATTTTGCTGCCATCACGTTGCGGCGGGATGCCTCAAGTAAATTTGGTGAAAAAGTACGCTGGGGAACATTCCCGTCCTATGCCGTGGCATGGACTTTCTCCGAGGAACCTTTCATGGACTGGAGCCGGGGTTTGCTTGATCATGGTAAAATACGGGTAAGTTACGGGAAAAGCGGGCGACAATTCGATCAGCCTTACATCGCGCAGGGCTTGTTGGTTCCCTCTGATCCTTACTTGGGAAACCCGGCAATCGTGCCTGACCGGACAATCGGTTTAATTAATCGCGATTTAACGTGGGAGGAAACCGACCAGTACGATTTCGGCTTGGACTTGGATATGCTGGATCACCGGCTGGGTATCGTGTTGGATTATTATTACCGTTACACGGATAAACTGATTTACCCCGTCCGGCTCGCGGGAAATTACAGCAGTTATTTCTCGCAATGGCAAAATGCTTACACGATCTCGAATGAAGGTATCGAGTTGGAAATAAAGTACGATGTTATCCGGAAAAAAGATTTGAACTTGAACGTGGGGTTTAACATCTCGCGGAACTGGAACCGACTTGAAAAGAGCGAGGATAAAAGGGATTTTTGGACGGCAAACGCTTCAAGCAATCTGAACGTGATCGGCAAACCGCTTAACGGCATTTACGTTTTCAAGACGAGAGGTATTTATAATAATCCCGATGAAGTACCTTATGTTTTCAAGGATGGCAAGTACACCCCGCTAGGCTCCGGTAGTTCACAATTTTACCGTCCGGGAGACCGGGTAATAATTGACGTGGACGGGAACGGGAAAATTTCATCGTCGGAGGGTAACGATCTGGTTTACGCGGGTTCCCCGTTGCCGCTTGCTAACGGCGGGATCACGGCAGCACTGGATTGGAAAGGGTTTGATTTGAACCTGCTGTTTAATTACGTGATCGGGCGGCATATTTTGAACACGGCACGGGGTGAGTCCGTGGGGACAACGCTAGGGATGACGGTGAACGCCACGACAAAGCCCGTGTTTGAGGACTTGGGAAATGTTACTTTTTGGCAACAACCGGGGGATAAGGCGGATTATCCGGCGAACAGGTTGGAAAGCGGGCTGGGTAACTTTGCCACGAATATCGACGCGAACGTGCAAAAAGTAAACTTTATCAAGTTGAAAACAATAGCCTTGGGATATACCTTGCCCCCGGTCGTGAAAAAGAAAATCGGGTTTGGAGCGCGGGTATTCATTTCGGCAGAAAACCTGTTCACGATTACCAATTATTCGGGTGCAGATCCGGAAAGCGTTGACATGGTAACCGGAATTGACAATCTTGGTAATTACCCGTTAAGTCGTAGGGTAACAATCGGTTTAACTTTAAATTTATAGATTTATGAAATGTATAATACTATTATTTTGTGTGTCGCTCGTGTTCTGTTCCTGTGATGATTTTTTGACGGAAGAAACGGAAACTGGTGTTACAAACAACAATTTCTGGAAAAATGCCAGTGATGTTGACGCGGCGGTCAGTGGCTTGTATGCCACGTTCCGGTTTAATCATGCCAACAATAACAATATGTATTACCGGGATCGGGCTTTACTGTTCGATGGCATAACTGGCGCGTGGGCGAACGCGAACAACAATCAGTTGTGGAAGAGTTGGAGTTCCACAAACGGGTGCTTGAATTGGAGTTGGGAATACGATATTATCAGTAGCGCGAACGGTATTCTTGATAACATGGATCGCGCGGAACTATCGACGGAGAGATATAATTTTTACCTCTCGCAAGCGTTGGGGATTCGGGGATACATGTATTTTTATATCCTGAAAAACTGGGGGGATGCCCCTCTTGTTCTCCACGCGGAAGATGTCGGGGCTAAAGCACGTACCCCGTGGCAGGAAATAGCGGAATTATCCATAGCGGAATTGAAACAAGCTGCCTCGTTGCTGCCCCGCGCCCGGGATCTCGTGGATATAGACGGCAAGCCGATTATAAGTAAACAAGTGTTTTCCAAGGGGACGTGTCAGGCAATTTTGGCGCACGAGTACGCGTGGAAAGCCGCGTTGAATGGCGAACCGGAGTTGAATAAAATAGCCATTGCCTATTGTGATTCCGTGATCGCGGATGATTCTTACGGGTTAGTAGATAATATGAACGAGGTGTGCGAGATCGTGATAAAGGGGAACTCGAAAGAAGGAATTTTGGAGTGTGATTTCGAGAATAACGAGATCGATTCAAAAGGGTACGCGGCTTATTTCGCGGGTAATTTCCAGTGGTGGCCTGTTCGTCCGTTGACGACGCCATCCACGGCGAGGCGTGGGTTGTTGATTAAAAATTCAACAGTCTACTCCATTTATCCCGACTCGAAAGATCAACGCAGGGTGGAATACTTTTACAAGTTGGATTCGATGGCAAAAGTGTCCACGTCGATCACGAAGGGAAACGCGTACGTGCAGAAATTCCGGCACGTTATCCCGCATGAATCCGGAAATTTAATAGGACAAATCAAGGATTATGACATTAACGAGATATTTATACGTCTTGCCGATATAATCTTACTTCGGGCTGAGTTAAGAGTGAAAACGGGTGACGAGGCGAGGGCAATCAAGGATTTAAACAGGATTCGGGAACGCGCGGGTTGTTCTCCTTATAATGCCGCGGTAGACGGGGATCTGGCGGGAGCGATCCAAGATGAACGCGATCGAGAATTTTTCTGCGAGGGAGCGGCAATACGTTATTATGATGTGGTGCGCAACGGGACGTTTCGAGAGAGGTTGAGGGGAGATTTTAAAACTCTAACCGATCAGGATGTGACGGATGGAGCGTTATATTTTCCGGTGGCAAGTACTGCGTTTTACAACAACACGTTAATGTTGCAAACCTCGTATTGGAAACGCAACGGTTACGCTTACTAATTTTAAAGATGTAGATTATGAAGAATATATTAATGTTGATTGGTTTATTGTCCGTTCTTGGGGCTTGCGATGATTATTACCACGATTCGGGTTTGGCGAACGGGAAACATGACTGCACGATGTGGGAGTATTTCAAAAGTCAACCGGACGATTGGGATTCGACGATGATTCTTATTGAACACGCGGGATTGAAAGAGGTGTTTGACGGGACGAACTCGTCCTATAAAGAGATTACTTTTTTCGGGATAACTAATTTGTCGATCGAGCAATTTTTAGTGAAAACAACGGGAGACGATTGGGAGCCGCTCTATACCTGTATTGAGGATATTCCTGTCGATTTGTGTCGTGAAATGCTTTTATCACACGTTATTTCCGAGAAGATGATAAAGACTGATTTTGATTACGAGGTGAAAGGGACACTCACGGGTGGCACGACGGTAAAATCCTTGTCGGGCGTGGAGTTACGGGTGTACAGGATAAAATCTTCGTATAGCGGAGTCCCCGACATCGGGGCGGAAAGTTTAGCGATCCATGCCCTCGTGAGCGGGCAAATGGCAACAGTCGCGTCCGCGGATATTGAGGTCACGAACGGGGTTGTTCACTCGTTAGATTACACGTATGAATTTACACAACTTTAAAAATAAAATTATGAAAGCTATATATACAATTATCGGCTTATGCTTGTTCCTGCTCGTGATGGGGCAGGCAGGGTGTCAGGATATAACCGTGGGGTATCTTGAAACAAAGGATGCCGTTTATCAACCGGATTCCTTGATTGTCAAGGCTGTTTTAGATCCGAAAATAGATGCCCGTCAGATCGAGTTCGGGATTCCTTGGCAAAGCACGTCTATCGAGGGCGTGCAAGGGACCGCGCCGATCCGGTATTCAATTCGGAGTGTCGATAGTGATCATCCGGAAGCGGCAACACAGTTTACCATGCAAGGGAAGGGAATTATTGAATTGCCTTGGGATCACACGGTTCCTCCCGGTAAATATGTTATAAATATCCGGCTCGAAAACGAGGGGTACACGGTGGATTTAGATTCGATTTATACCATTATCGTCCGGTAGTTTGCTATTTACTTGCATCTTTGAATAAAATTTAATTTACAAAGTTGTGAAAATTACAAAAAATATATCCCTTTGCATAAGGGCCTGGGGGGAGAGCCGCCAATATATAGTCCTTTATGATGTGAGGTTAATTTGTCCATTTTTCTGAAGTAGCGTTCAGAATTTGAAAATTCGGTGAAAAATGGGACTGCAACACTCACGTCCGTTAATACGTATACCCTGTAAGGATATATACTTTAACGGCGTGGGGTTGCTTTTTTCATGCCGATGTAACGCTACTTCCATGAATTAAGTCAATCCCTGCCGTTATTTAATTGCTCCGGATTGACTTATCAGCCCGGAGCAATTTTTTTGTCCCGGCTGAAATATAGATATGAAGACAGTCGGGTCAATTAGGTGAGAAGCTATCCCCTCCTTACTATATTTGTATACACCCCGACTGTTTTCTTTCCTTTACATCAAAAGTTTTATTGGCAATAAGGTATAGTTTTGGTTTAAACGCGAAATACGAACTTACAATGCAACCAGCTTTTCGCGTTGGGAAAGGGGGATAATCCATTTTCCTCCCCCCTTTCCTTATTTTCAAAACTTGCTAGATATTGGTACGGAAAAACAACTCGGAATATACTAGTCGAGAAGAGTGTTTAAATCTGCTACTTCTCGACAATAAAGGGGGTGATACGTTTACTCCCTTTTTTATTTTGCAAAGTATTCATACCTTTATAGGTAATAATTTAATGTGAATGTGATGGATGACGAGATAATGACCTTCGAGGCGTTTACAGAAACGATACAAATGACGGAAGAAGAAAAAAACGTCACGAGTAAAGTGATACTGGTATCTACTCGCGTGAAAAGTAATGATTTCATAGATCTGTTGAAAAAACAAAATGAGGCATGGATACTTGAAATGCTCGAAGTTTTCCGTTTCGAGTTGGGATGTATCGTTAGTCTTGAAGATTTCAGGTTGTTAGTCGGGGTTTTCGAGCGATCCTTAGAGTGGGTTGAAGGATCAAGTTATTTAAGGAAATTCGACCAAACACGACGGGAAGAGAGTAAAGAGCGTGTTGAAAAATACTGGCACGAGGCTTTGGCATATAGGGAAGCTCTCCAACTGATCACTTCGGGGGAAGAGATAGCGTATGTTAGTGAAAAGGTCAAAAAATGGAGAGTTTCTGGTTTTTTGTTCGAGAAAGAACAGATCGTCACGATCATAGACACGATTTTTCGGTTTAGCCCGGAATTAGATAATTTGCCCTCTCGCGATTTGGTTCAATTGGTATATTATGCTTTAGACGAGAATCTTTGTCATGTAACCGAATATTTTCATGAACGAGTTCGGTGGGTAAAAGGACATGACGAGGATTTCTTCTACGAGGAACGGGACGAGGATCACGCGGCACGTTTGGTTAATGCAATTTGGGTACTTGGGGCAAAGATGCTAGAGGGAGATTCTTCGGAAGATTTAGCCCTTATTCGTTCACGTCTGTTCCGCTATCTTTATGAAACGTGTAATTCTTCCTCGGAATTAATACGGAATAACGCTTTCGATTCTTTGTTGTTCCAACAGAGAAATAATCTCTTCACGTGGGATGATTTGCTGAAATTTTCTGTTGCCGATCTTGCAGGGGCAATTGTTGCGAAAACCTCTGTTGCGATGAAGACCTCTCGCGAGAGGTGCTTTGAGAAAGTGGGACAATTGCGTGTTGACGGGCAAGCAATAACTTTATCACCTTTTTCGACTACTCGTAAGCCAGTTTCGTTGCTAGAGATCAATGGCGTGGAGTTGCGGGTATGTAGTGGTAAAAAAATAAATTTGGATGGTGATTTTTTGGATGCGTTAGTTTCTTGGAAAGACGTTTTCACTGGCTACACCTTGAAACAACAGAAGAAAGAGGTTCGCAAAACGCGTCCGCCAGTAGGGGCGATCCTAAAAATACACGTGAAAACTGTTTATTTGGCAAAACCGACGCTCGCCTTCGTGATTATTGACAGTGACGAGTACGAGGGTGAAGGAGCGTTACACGTGAGTCACGTTACACGGGTTAAATTAGAATCTTTAGAAAATATTCTACATCCCGGTGATGCACTGATCGCTACCGTGAGCGAATCCACGGACGAGAGGTTGCAGTTTTCCATACTTGAAGAGATCGAGATATTCGTGGGAACACGTTATCACGAGGGCGAACCGATAAATGCTTTGCTGCTAAACGTGAGAGAAGATTTGTTGACCTGGGTGAGCGAATCTGGCTTTCTTGTGTTCTCGAAACCAGATCCATCATACTCGCCGGAGATTGGCAGTTTTTATTTGCTTGAAATTTTAAAGGTTCAACTTAACGGCTACGTGACGGGAAAGATTGAAATGCCGTCTAACGCTTTTTTTGACAAACACGAGGCTGTTGCCCGGCTTATCAGGCAGTTTAGCAATAATTGTAGAGAATCGGATAATGTTAGTCCAACAACAGGAAAGGATTCTATTTCAAATACTGATTCTATCTTCACGGAAACCCATGCGATCGAGTTGACACGGGTATTACAGCTATACGGGGTTTCAAAGAATAGTATTACTAACTTAAATTTACTTTGTTTCTTGAAATTGGTTGCGCACGTGTTGGGGGACGATAAATTGAGAGAATATTACGATTGCTGCATTCGGTATTTGACAACTTTACAAGTGTTTATTAAAGATGAAGGGCGTGTGAAAACGAATTTTGCAGGATTGGAAAGCGATTTTTCTAAATATCCTGTATTGAAACAGCGAGGGGACATTTTTAAATTACTTTCAGTTGTCAACAAGACTGATGAATGCGAAACAAGCGAATTAATTGAATACGTAGAGTCCTCTGATAAATATTTGGCGAGAGTGGCAAAACTCGTGTTGGCTGGAAATTTGGTTGCATCATATCCCGGCGTGGTCGAGTTGATCAGGCAAGAATTGCTATCATTACTTTCCATAGATTTCGAGAATAAAGAAGTACCGGAAGAAAAGGTGGAGTTCGGTAGTGAGAACGGGACACGAGAATTTAAAGTTTCGGCAGTATATCCGGCGGAGGCACAATGGCAGGCGGACGTTGAAAAGCAGGTTAGCGTGATTTTAAGGACAATTTGCGGGTTCTTGAACGCGGCAGGCGGAACGTTGTATATCGGGGTGAATGACTTCGGTATTCCGGATGGTATAGAAACAGACTTGAAGTATTTGCGGTGTAATTTAGATAAATACGAGCTTTTTTTGCGGAAAGAGATCGTGGCGTCCTTCGGGGGTGACGTGAACGGGTTAATCGTGATCAAGTTCCGTTATTTCGGTGAAGTGGTTGTATGTGCTGTTTCTGTTCCCTCTTATCATTCTGTAGTGATGCTTAACGGGGTTGTGTGGCAACGTCAAGGAAATTCGACGCTATTGGTTACAAGCGGGGATCTCCGGTTATTGAAAAGAAGAAAGAAGATGCAAGCTGAATTGGCAAGCATGGCAAACCCGCCCTTGTTTCCGGGAGATAGCGGGTATGACAAATAATAGTACGAGTACAGTCGGGAAAGAATAATAACAATACCTTAATACATCACTCCGGCTGTACTTATTTTTCCTATAAAATAACCCGTTTTTTGGGGAAGGGATGCTCTCTTTATTAGTAAATTATTCCTAACTTTGTATAGGGAGTCGGATTACTTCAAATAATCGCACCTTACACGTGAATTTTAGTATTAAATCCGGCTCCTGCTTTTGTCGGGGAATGGAAGATCAACTAACTACTTGATGAAAACGGTGTACTTTGCGGTGCATCGTTTTTTTTGAAAATTAATTTGATCTCTCAAACACAACAATCCAATATTGTATTATATTTGCAGTCTAATTTGTCCTAGAATGGACGGCTTGCCCACGACACATTAAAATAGCCGTCCGTTCTTTTTTTATGGTTCACTTTTAGTGGTTTGATTATTTGTTATTAAAGCGCTGTAATTGAACAAGTCTGCGAATCTATTCGAGAATAGAAATCAATTTCTCCGGGCAATATGAACAATGCGGAGAGAAACTTCGAATTGTCAGGCATGGGATCTAGTGGCAATACCAGCCATTCTTGATCTCTTTTTGCGTTATTATATGCTTTCTGAGCATTGAGTGGCATTTGCTTTAAATATTCTTGTGCGTCAATCAGACATATATTATGTTTTTGGTTGTGATTATCACGATAAGAACCTAAATATACACCTCTAGATGACTTGTATTTTTCGTAAGAAACCAAACTGTTATCCAGTTTGGCAATAATAAAGTCCCACTTACCATTTATGTCAGCGTGGCAATAGTCATTATTTATTATTTGTTCAGCATCTTTTTCATTATCAAGATGTAAAGCATATCTTTTAGCTTGGCTCTCTTCCGTTGTGAATGATAAAAAATGTGTTTTATCCCAACCGGGGGGCTCAATATGTTTTTTTACTAATTCATCTAAGTCAGTAGTAAATATCTCGGCAGGATTTCCACTATCAATTAAATTTGTGTATAGGTGATTTCTCCGAGCCTCAGATCGTAAAAGTCTTACTTCTTTGCCGTCCTTATTTTTACCACAATCACCTCTATATAAAGTATCTGGTATCTTAGTAATGCACATGATTTATTGAATCTATTATTCTTATTAATTTATTTATTCCAAATATACAATTTTTTGTATGAAGAGGAAAATAGTACAATTATAAATGAAGTGAGAAATATTAATTCCCCACTATGTTTCTTCGTTTGCTTCTTGGATGTAGCCGATTGGACGGCGTCCCTTATCTTGCTCCTGTTTGCTTAGTAATTGTGTCAATGCTTTATATACTTCTGAAAACTGAGCATCTGTACTGACTTCCAGTTCCTCGATGCGCTTTAGCAGTTCCTCGTAACCGATTACCATTTGGCGCATGAGGACGAAAGCCCACATGATTGAAATGTTTACCTCTATGGCTACTTTGGAGCGGAGAACAGAGGACAGCATGGCTACGCCCTGTTCCGTGAAAGCCATAGGCGGGGTGGGCGTATGACGGATATTGTCGGGGAACCTATCACAATTTGTGATAAGTTCTAGCCACTCGTCTTTGCTCAACTCAAACATAAAATCACCGGGAAAGCGGTCTATATTGCGTTTGACCGCCTGCTTCAAGGCTCGTGTTTACACTTGGTAAAGTTCCGCCAAATGCAAGTCAAACATCACCCGGCAACTCCGTACCTCAAAAATCTTGTTTTGGATAACCTGCAAGTCCATAATCATTACTTTAAAGTTAATATCTATGCCACTTATATTTTTCTGTTATTTAGCTTGTTAGCAAAAATATCCATGTCCTCGCTAAGTTTGGTGTCTATGATTTTTGCGTAGATTTGGGTCGTTCTTATGTTGGTGTGTCCTAACATCTTGGAAACGCTTTCAATGGGTACGCCGTAGCTTATACTAAGGGTCGCAAAGTTGTGGTGGGCAATATGAAACGTGATTTTCTTGTTTATCCCGCAAACAGTCGCAACCTCTTTCAGATAATCATTCATCTTTTGATTGCTGATAACTGGCAGCAGTTTACCATTGGGTAGCTTCCCGTCATATTTCTGCAAAATGGATTTGGGTATATCCAGTAATCGGATGTTGGACGTTACGCTTGTCTTATGTCTTTTCTTGATAATTCACAAATTGCCGTTAAAGGACAGTCTTATATTTTCAGGTGTCAATTCGCATACATCAACATAGGAAGGCCCAATATAGCAGCTAAATGAATATATCCCGAACCTGCTCCAGCCGTTTGCTGGCGAACGTCTTTTGATATATCCGGTCTAATTCTGCCTATTCAAGAAAATCCCGTTCCACATATTCAAATTTCAGTTTATATGCCCCGAATGGATTAAAGGTAATCAGTCCCAAGTTATAGGCAAACAGGACAACAGTCCTGAAACGCTATATAAACTTCATGGCTGTATTGTGTGTACATGGATACTTCTCACGAATAAATAGGTAGAAGCCCTCAATGAAAACGATAGTGTCTCCAAAAGTGTGTAAATTCCGAATTGATTATTTTTGTAATGCAATTTTCAAAAATGAA
>ENA-OROM01002880-OROM01002880.1-human-gut-metagenome-genome-assembly--contig:-NODE-2880-length-11758-cov-1.916688_pt1 | contig 11758 bp, 7 predicted proteins | sample MGYA00242129_ERZ509050 | MGnify/ENA primary metagenome ERZ509050 (study PRJEB26280, sample SAMEA2338701) | human gut metagenome | biome: human gut; feature: human-associated habitat; material: faeces...
CCCATTTCTTAAGGGTTATATCCAATGGAAAACCACCAATTGATGATCCTGAGCATCCACCAATAGAAAAGAAATCTGGTGGTCAGAATCGACCACCGATAGCATCTTCATCAGGAGTGTCAGGTGGCGGTAATGGTTCCGGTCCAGTGATGCCGCCGGATTTGCAACCGTATTATGATCCTGAAGAGACTAAAAAATCTGTTAATACAATATGGAAGTTATTTGGGGCAACAGTAGCGTTTCTTTTATTAATCGTTTTCTTGTATATGTATGTTTATACGGAAGCTTTTAATCATTATCAACAAACATTATCGGGGCAGACGGAAATGAAAAATGCGCCAGAAATATGTGAGGGTGATCTAACACAAGATATAGAAAATGGTGATCTGCTGGTATTTTATGTAGAGAGTGTGGAAGCATAAAGGTATAGCATGTCGCTAAAATACATAAGAAAGGAATAAATATTATGGATTATATTAATGCAACAGACAGTGAATTGGAACAGTTAGTTCAGCAAAAAGATATTAATGCTATTTGTGAACTTGGGGAGCGGTATCTTTATGGGAAAAATGGTCATGAGAAGCAATATAGCCTTGCTTATAAGATGTTTCACAAAGGAGAAAAACAAGGCGATAAAAGAGCCTATAAGGGTTTAGGTGATATCTATCATAATGGTTGGTACATGATTAAAAACGAGGAGTTGGCAAAGGAGTATTATCAGAAAGCAGGAATATCTGTAGTGCCTAAAGATAATCCTCCACAGCCGCAACCACAGCCGCAACCGCAGCCACAATTGCAGACACAGCCATCAAACGGAGGAGGAACATCGAATCGGACATCTGCTGTCAATACGGATACACAACTGCAAAGCTTACTGAATACTGCGAAACAACAGCACAATGACTCCGACTATACCGGAGCCAGTCAAAGTTGTATGCAGATATTGCAGGAAGTACAGCGCCTTCGTAATAACTCAATGTCATATCAGGGCAATGCTCCGATTGATAAATATGAGATTGATGCATACTGGTTGTTAGCATTTATTGGATATAACACACAAAATCATCAGCAATTTCAAGATTACATTGTTCGAGATGGTGTGTTAGCGTTGCATCCGTGGGGAGCTTATCTGCAGTATGTTATACATATGATGGATAATGCTGCAGGGAGTGTTTTACAAAGTGATTTTAATACATTGTTATTTATTAGCAATAATCAAAATTTAACCATGTCTGAACGTGGTGACGTGTTCGCTGCAATTGCTGATCTGATTTCAAAAGGTCATGGAAAGAAAGAAGGATATAAGCCGGACCAGGCAGTTGATTTTTTGCAAGAGGCGGCAAACTGTGGTAATGAGTTTGCAAAGGAACAGCTGGGATACGAATAGAGGAGGATTTTGTGATGAGAGAACAGTTGACAATGGACAGAATATATGGAAATGAGATAGCAAGTCTGACGGAGCCTCATTTAGCGTGTGCTTTACTTTTGGATACTTCCGGATCAATGCAGGGGGCACCGATAAGAAGCTTGAATGAGAGCATCCAGCAATTTAAGGCTACGATCATGGCTGATCCAATTGCAAGGAAGAGAGTTGAAATTGCAATTATTACATTTGACTCAAAGGTAACAGTAGTCAATGATTTTTGTCCGATTGATAAAATGCCAACACCTAACTTGGATGCTTATGGTTTCACAGAGATGGGGCAGGGAATTCTAAAAGCAGTTGAAATGGTAAAAAATAGAACAAATTTGTATCAAAGTGCGGGGACACCGTGTCATAAACCATGGATATTTATGATTACAGATGGAGAGAATAATTCCGGCTCGTGTGGTGATATGGAAGCTGCCATTGCAAAAGTGAGAGAAGAGGAAAGTAAGGGGAGCAATGGACATCTTTCATTTTGGGCACTGGGTGTAGGCGATTATAATCCAACAGAAATGTTTAAACTCACAAATCGTGTGATAGAACTTAAAGATTGTGATTTTGAAGGAATATTTGACTGGTTAAGCGAAAGCATGTCTGCGATTTCACAAAGTCAGGTTGGTGAGCATATTCAATTTACCGAATTGCCGGAGAATGCCCGTAAAACCAAAGAGGATCGTGCGATTGGCGATGATTGGAACTAATAGTATACCTGCAGCCCATTGTGGTTGGATTGAGAAAGGAATGACAGATTATTATGATTACATATGGTTATTCAATACAAGGTAAATCTCATATTCAGAGAGGCGTAGTTTGTCAAGATTCCAGCAAAGTACAACGTTTACATGCGAATGTTTACATGGGAATTGTGGCTGATGGAGTTGGGAGTGCGGTTCACTCGGATATAGGTTCGAAGATGGCAGTGGATGCTTTATTTGCATTTTGTAATGAACATATCAAAAGAGGCTATTCTATAGAACAAATGCTTCAAGTGCTACAGCAGGGATACGAGTATGCGTTTCAACAGATAGAACAATATGTGTCAACAAATAAACAAGATATTGCACAGTATGATACAACGTTATCTGCAGTTATATATGATGGAGAAAATATTATTTATGGACATGCTGGGGATGGCGGCATTGTTATGCGATGTCAAACCGGCGAGATAAAGGCATTAACAAATCGACAAAAAGGAGCGGATGGAGTTTCGGTGCGTCCGTTACGTGCCGGAAGCACGTCGTGGGAATTTGGAGTATCGCAGGAAGTTGCTGCCGGAGTTTTACTTGTTACGGATGGACTGCTAGATGGAGTTATTGAACCAAGTCTGCTTAATATCCCGAAGACTAGCACTCAGTTTATACAAGGAAAATTCAAAAAGAATAATGTATATATTACGGTGGCAGAATTTTTTATGAATCCGGATGTCGTATTTAATAATCGGGAAATAGTTGATCCGGAAAGATTTATGGAACATTATCTTCGCGGTGATTTGTCTGGTGAAGATGAGGGAAATTTTCTTCAATATATGAAAGCGAGTTATACAAAAAGCTTTGGCGACAAAAATGCAGAGAAATTATGTCAAGTAATTGCTCAGTACAGTTATGCAGTATGGGCATTGTCTAAAGTTGATGATGATAAGAGCTTGGTTTGCTTGATGAATAATGCAATGAAAGTGGAAAAGCAGAAGCTGGAATACTATGTGGAACCAAATTGGAATTGGCTGGCTGGCTGTCAAAAGGCACTGCTTACGAATACAACAATGCCGGAAAAACCGCGGAGTGACATAGTTTTTGATAAGAACATTGAGAGTTCGCAGAAAAAAACAAGGGTTTCAGATACGCCAAGAAAAAAAGAGCATAGAGAACCTCAAAAGAACAACGTTAATAAGAGGGCATTCTCTTCAAATCAAAGAGTTCAAGCTGTAAAAGATAGTAGCATGGAGAGGTATTCAACTAATCACAGAAATGCAGAAAAAAAAGGAAACAAACATATCTCTGTATTAGTTTGTGTAGGTATTGTGTTGTTATGCATAGGGATGTTTGCTCTTGGCAATGTGATAGGGCGACAAAATGCAAAACCTAGAGTGGTAGAAGCGGAACGAAAGGAACCTGTGCGGACGCCGGTTGTTTCAATTGCACCAAGAAGAAATAGCACAACAAAATGAATTAATGTCATATGAGGTGTTATGCTCTATTGCAAAAATGAAGGATGATAAAAATGCTTTTACAGAGGAGCATGCGGATGAATTTTGGGAGTTGACGGAGCGTTGTGGAATAAAAGCGGCTATATTAGAAATCGGCAAGATTCAAGAAGGGCAGAATGATGCTTCAACAGATCAACAGAGAGAGAAAGCAGGCGAGCAAAGTTCAGGCGAAGTATTGTCTAGTCCGCTGCCTTCCCCTTCCGTAGATAATACCAGAGAGCAGCAAAAAATATCTGATAGTTGGGATGCTCTAAAGGATGTTTTAGAACGAGTAAGTGACAGCGCTAATTATTCAGAACAAATTCTGAATAATAGATATTCTAATCTGCCGAAAACATGGAAGCAAAGTATTAAAAAAAACATTGTAACATTGTGGAAAATGCGATCAGATTTACATAAGACGATGGCATAAAAATACAAAATGAAAGAGAGGAAAAAATTATGGCAAAATATTGTATGAAATGTGGGGGGCAATGTGCAGACCAGGCAATGCAGTGCCCACGATGTGGAGCAATGCTGGGTATGCAAAATTCCGGACATGTATCACAACGTCCATCTGGGGGTGGCTCTCAGTTCAGTGGAGGCTCCTTTAGTCCACAAAATCCAATTGGATGTCCTGTCTTGGCAATAGCCTCAATGGTAGTATCGTGTTGTTTTTATTACCTATCAATTCCATGTGCCATTATTGGTGCAATTTTAGGTTTCATTAGTTTAGCATCTGGCAAGAAGGGGAAAGGAATGGCAATAGCAGGAGTAGTATGTTCCATAGTTTCTTTAATACCAGCCATTTTGATGATAATATATGGAGCATCATTTTTCAGTGCGGTTAGCTCGTTAGTATAAATGTAAATATGAGGGAATGTTATACACCAATAAATTGAAGAGTGAGGTAGAAAAAATGGCAAAATATTGTACGAAATGTGGAATAAGAATGGATGATAACGATATGGTCTGCCCAGAGTGTGGGATGCAACAGGGAGGCTATGCATCTCCACAGGAGATGCAATCAATCGATGGGATGCGACCACAGGAGAGTAATGGTAAGTCAGTTGCTTCGTTAGTGCTTGGTATCGTTGGGGTAATAGCATGGTGTTTGCCGATTCTAGGGTTGCCAGTTGGGGTGATTGGTTTGATTATGGGAATCCAGGGATATAACAGGAGCAACGCAAAGGGAATGGCAATGGCAGGAATTGTGCTTAGCATTATCTGTCTGGTTCTTACGATTATCAATAGTTCTATCGGTGCGTATATGGGATCTCAGGGAATGTTGTTTAACTGATTTTTGTGATGATATGAAATAAATGGCAAGATATAGTGTTTCATGAGTCATGATGTGTAGCAGGTAAAGAGAAGACAATTGGAATAAGTTAATGGTAAGAGAGGGAGAAAAATGGCAAAATATTGTACGAAATGTGGTAGCCAATGTGCCGACCAGGCAACATATTGTCCGCGTTGTGGAGCAATGCTTCCACAACGTGCTGTGGAAGGTGGAACTGTTTCGCATAAAAAGCGGAATCATACGTGGATTGTTGGACTTGTTGCAGGTGTGTCAGTATTAGTCATTGTTCTTGTTAGTGGTCTGGCAATGTTGATGTATTCTAAATGGAAGGACAATTCTACTAATAGTGATAAAAACATATTGACCAACCAATCTGCGGATGAAGGAGATCCAGGGGTAGATGATTTGAATATACCATATTTTGAGGGTCAAACTGCAATTTCACGCGGACAAGAAGGCGATTTTGAATACGAGGAGTACGAAGATGGGATTTGTGTCATCGCATATACGGGGTCAGATAAACGTGTTGAGATACCGGATACCATTCAAAACAAAAAAGTGCTTCAGGTTGGAAATAATGGAGAATCTGTGGTTGATACACATAAAGTGGATTGTGTTGTGTTACCGTCTACTGTTAAAAGTATAGGAGGTGCCGCATTTAAAAACACAAGTGATGTTATGACAGGTTTATCGGAACATCCATATGCTCCTTACAATGATAATTTTACGGTGGAGGGAATAGTAGACGGCATTACATATATTGGTGAAGAGGCTTTTCGTGGGTGCAATTTTAATCAGTTCGTGTGGCCATCTGGAACGATGGTAATGAATCGCTGGGTATTTGAATCAGCGAATATAACAACGATTATCATTCCAGATACAGTAGTGCAAATGGAGGAAGGTGTATTTAAATATTCATCGTTGCAAGAGGTTTCTATTCCGGGAAGTGTGTCATCTGTTGGAGATGAATGTTTTCGTGATTGTTTGAAATTAACAAAAGTTGAGTTGCAGGATGGAATAAAGAATTTATGCGATCATGCCTTTTTTGAGACCGAAATGCTTGAGAATGTTTCGTTGCCGGATTCTATAGAATTAATTGGAAGTTCTTGCTTTGTGGGATCGCAAATAACAGAAATACGTATTCCCAAATATGCTGAGGCGGGTCATACAAGAATGGATACAGTAGAAAGTGAGCCATTCGACTTAGATACAACATTAATTGTTGCGAAAGACAGTCCGATGCATCAATATGCATCAGAGAATGGTTATAACTTTAAAACATATTAAGTTACAATGATACGAAACAATACAAGGAGGGAAGATTTTTATGAAAAGAAAAAGAATTAGAATTATAGCAGTTATATTAATTGGCATTATGATCATTAATATGTTTAGTGGAATCCCGTTTGTAGTAAAGTCAGCAGAGGCTGCCACAGGTCAAATGAAAGACAGCCGTTTTCAAAGTACAAGTTATGGCGTAGAAGATGATCGTGTTATTGCACATAAGTTAGTGTTGAAAGATAATGAATCCGTTATAGATTTAGGCATCCCAGATCTTCTTTTAGTGAAACAAGTTATAGATAAGACACGTATTCAATTACATATTTATGGAGTAAAAGGTTTGATTCATACATATGAATTGGATGCGGATAACGAATGGGTAAAAAGATGGGAGGCGGCAGAAGACGGTCATCTAGATGATTTACATAGCTTTGCTAGACGGTTAACATTTAGCAAAGATCACAAACATTTTGATTCTGAATTATATAAAGTTATGAATCCGTCAACAAGCGACTATGACTTAATAAATATAGAGAATAATAAATATTATACATTTAATGCCGATGAAGTCGAATTAATAGGATTATTTGACAGTATGAAAAATGACACTTTAGATACTAAGAAAAAAACAGATAAAATAAGTTGGGTAACATATCGAGTTGGTAAAAAATATGGTATAGCAGATACTACTGGCGAAAAAGTTACAGAGGCAGAATATGATGAGGTAGGGTCAAAGGAGAAAGCTGTTATATTGACTAAAGAAGAAGTAACTGAAGATGGGGCAATAAATTATAAAAAAACAGCGGTAACAGTAGCTGGAAAATTGATAAATCTCGATAATACACGAGAGATGGCTGGTCCGTATTATTTAAAGTGGACAGACGATGATGAATATAGTTATATTAACGTGGAAACTGGACAACGTATAGAACTTGGAACGTATCATGGATTTTACGGAGCCTATGGAGGATCGTTTGTTTTGCTGAGCCAAGAATGTGACGATCTTTCGAGTGCTGATTCTTGGACATATCTTAAATGGTATATATTAACAACAAGTGGCAAGATCATTAATTTAAATGATAAATTAGGTGTAGATGCTATTGACTGCGATGCCTTTTGCTTCAATCAAGGAGTATATTCTGGGTGGACGGATTACTTGCAAGTAACAGGATATAGAGTGTTAAGTCGTATTAACGGTGATGCAAAAACAGAATATGCGTTTCGTGGCTTTATTGATGGCGAGGGAAACGTAGTTTTTGGTTATGATACAAATGAGGATTTAGAATGGGAGCCATATTGGTGGTCTGGAGATTATGGCATTATACGAAAATCAACCAGTGTAAATGACTATTATGATTACAAAGTGATAGATCGTCAGGGACATGATATATATCAATATACAGCAAAATCTGTTGTTGCACAAAACTTACAAAATGAATACATATATTTGTCACAAGATGATAGTGTAATTACATTGAATGTAAAGAGCAAAAAGGTGATATCAAATGTAAAATTAAAATTTGAAGATGATGGACGTTATCAGACATATACATGGACTACAGAAGAGGGGGATTTCATCAAAGTTGAGGATATGGACGGTCGGTTAGGCATTATGAATGGCAAAAATCAAAAAATTTACTGGATGGCCAAGGATGCTGAGGGAAAGACAGATAGTACATCTGATATATATGTCTATGAAAATGATAAAGAAGTTGGTCATAAGAAAACAATGATATTGCTATATAGTAACAACGAGCAAGTTGCTTTGGATGCAAATATGAGTAGAATTAAAGGTATTCCACAATTAAAATCAGTTGTAGATGATCATGTGTATGGCGGGTATATTTTTCATCATTCGGGAGTAGTATACGATTTCTGTGGCCATATAATATTGAAGAACGCCTATGCTTCTAATCCTAATGGATATTCCAACGTCTATGTTTTTTGGGAAGGAGCTGATAAGTGGAGTTATGACTCATTGGTTACCATTAGCAAAACGGAGAATGGTAGTAGCTGTATGTTTGATGAAAAGGCAGCTTTAAAATGGTCATATTTTAATATACAGACAGGTCAGATGATGTTTGATTATGATTATAGGAGTGTATCGGATTTTTATAATGGACTGGCTTGCGTATACCAACAAGGAGAATATAGCGATAGACTAAAAGTAATCAACGAAGATGGCAATATACTTGTAAATTTATATCTTGGAGAACAGGAACTGGAAGGGTTTGCATGGCATTGGTATGGAGTTCCTAAAGATGCCATGTATTCAAATGGTGTAATTTTGCAAAACTCAGACTACTATTTCTATGACTTTTCTAATGTGACATCAGATGATATTGGGTCACAAGAAAGTATAGAAACCTGCTATGACAACGATAGCAATATCCGAGCAGAAAAAGTGGAGACGCCGGATGAAAAATTTCGATTTAGTGGTTTGGACTGTGATTTTACGTTACCAGAGGAAATTCCGGTTATTGGTGGTGGACAGGTAAAAATAGATTTTAGCAAACTTCCAGTGTCCATAGAACGATCGGGAAATGTCATTCGAATAGGTTTTGGTATACTACAAACAGAGAATGATGAATCTCAAAATTTATTTGACTCTAAAACGTGGGATAAGTTGAAAACTAGTGCGGAAAAGATGCAAAGTAATGCAACGAATGGTATTGATGCATTTAATGATGCTAAAGACTTTGGCTGCGTATCAATGCCTATGAGCAAGAAAGTAAAAACAAATGTAACAGGTTATGTGGAGGGGACGCTCAAAAATGGTAAGTTCACTGATAATGTAACCGGTCGTTTTGTATTTCAAATTAGTGCTTCTGTAAAAAAACAATGGCAAACAGCCATTGTGTCGGTTCCGGTTGTATTTTCGGCGAGTGGAGAAGTAAGCGGAACGGCAAGTTTTGCAGTGGGGCTTGATTGGGATAATGCTAAAATTACATTAGAGGGAGATCAGTCAATTGAATTGACATTACCTAAAGTAAAATTGTCGGCAGGCGTTGGAATAGCATATGTTGCTAATGTATCAGTGTATGGACAATGTGAAAATATACTGGAGATAACATCTTCACAGGATTCTACAAATAAAGAAGATGCTCGTATCCGTGATTATATCGATGGTGAAATAGGAGTTAGTGCCTCTTTATTGCTGGCATCTTATGAAAAAACATTGATCAAAGCAAAAAGAAAAGTGGTATATGACTCCAAGAATGGTATGATTACTTCCAACATGCAAAATAAAATGGCAGCACCGGATGAAGAAGACTATAAGATACAGCGAGACTATGTATCGGATATGACTGGATGGCAAACAGATAATAAGGAGTCATCTGGTGAGACGGCTGATATACAAATTCTTCAACAAAATGTGTATAACGATGCTAAACCACAGATTGTTTGTACAGACAATGGCATAAAGGTCATGACATTTATCACGGATGTACCAGAAAGGACAACTGGAAATCATACAGCGGTCGCGTATTCAATATATGACGACACGACAGACACTTGGAGCAAACCGCTTTTGGTAGAGGATGACGGCACTGCAGATATGCTTCCACAACTTGCAACAGATGGTAAAGCAATTTATTTGACATGGGTGAACACGAATAGAGATGATTTTACAGCAACAACGTCAGTAGATGAAATGGCGAAGACATGTGAAATTTCAGTTGCCGAGTTTGACACAGCTAAGAAGTGCTTTAAGAACATAACACGGTTAACAAACGATACATATGCAGATATAAATCCTTCGTTGGTTGTGGAGGATGGCAAGGCATATGTGTCCTGGATTACTAATATGGACAGTGATGTTATCCAATTGTCAGGGGAAAATATAGTTAAATATGCGTCAAATGTAAAAGGTGAATGGGATAGCGATATTTATGAAACATTGGATAAGCCGATCACAGATGTTCAGATTGGAATACTTCAAAATGATGTTGCAGTTGCTTATTTAGTGGATAACGATGAGGATATGACAACAACGGATGATACAAAACTGTTTGTTGGGAATGTTGAAGGTGCTGCCGAAGAAATTATTGCAGATAAGCAAGGGATACAGTCTGTACAGTTTATAAAACTCGAAGGGCAAGATGTACTTGGCTTTTCGGCAAATGATGGATTTTATTATACACAAGACACAAAAATGTATACTTGTCTTTTTGAGAAAGAGGAGCAAAGTAATATAAGATATAATTGTATATCCGGGAAAACTTCCGATTTATTATTGTGTAGTGAAGCGGGAGAAAAGGGAGTAGATATACGGGGATATCTATATAAAGATGGCAAACTTTCAAAGGAGATTCCAATCACGAATCAAGATAAATACATCAAGGAGCCAAATGGATTTTATCAAGATGGTGAATTTTATGTTGTATTTACTAGATCTACAGCGGACATTTGCGATACGGAAATGATGTCATCCACAGATATTTGCACAATGCATTTTAAGGAATATGAAGATTTAAAAATTGATAATCTGTCTGTGGATGAAGAAACGGTTGCTCCAGGACAAAAAGGCTCATTACAGGTAGATGTTATTAATCAGGGATTAAAAGAGCAAAAAGATTTTATCATTCGAGTAATGAATGCGAATGAAGAGTTAGGGAGCTATACATATTCGGAGCTTTTGCCTGCTGGAGAAACGAAAAGAATTGATATTCAATTTGATATACCGGAAGATTTTTCGGTGGGAACCAAAATATCATGTGTTGTAGAGCAAAAAGGAGATGATAACAATACAAATAATACTTTGGAGCAAATAGTTGGCAAAACTAATTTGTCGTTAGATGTTATTGAAAAAGAAAATGCTTATGATGAGACAGAGGGCATCTTGTATGTGAAAAATCCTTCGGGATATGCGGCAAATGCTGTTTTGAAAGTATACGAATCTGGAAAAAATGGCAAGTTATTGCAAAAAAAATCATTAGGAGTAATACAGCCGGATGAAATCCAAAGAATTAAATATTCTTCAGATGAACTGGATGATTTGGCAGCGAAAAGTGGAACACTGTACTTTGAAGTAGCATGTGATGAGGAAGAGACATTTTTATCTGATAATTATGGTTACGTGATGGCAGGACAGGGGAGTGATGATGACGATGATTGGGATGTATCCCCATCGCCAGCAGCATCATCGACACCTAATCCAGTCTCGACGCCATTGCCAAGTGCTACAGCTAGTAATAAGCCGACTAAAAGACCGGCATCGACACCATTCAAAGTTGCACTTGGATATGCTTCGGCAGATTGGTCAGATTCTTGTTTTGGTATTAATGAAGCAGCTGTCCTAGTAGACGGAAATGGAACATTTACTGTGTCACATAAAGCAACTTCAGATAGTACAGATATAAAGGTGTTGACTGTTGATACTGATATGTTATTCAGTGACATGACAAATAATGCAACTTGGAAAATTACACAATTCAGCGTAGGTGGAAAAGTATATCCGATAGGAACACAATATTCTACAAATGATGAACATGGTAATTTTCGCTTTGAATTGCGTAATCTATACAGTGCACTAGATAGAAAGGATGAAATGCTTGGTACACAGATT
>ENA-OROM01002885-OROM01002885.1-human-gut-metagenome-genome-assembly--contig:-NODE-2885-length-11734-cov-5.076462_pt1 | contig 11734 bp, 8 predicted proteins | sample MGYA00242129_ERZ509050 | MGnify/ENA primary metagenome ERZ509050 (study PRJEB26280, sample SAMEA2338701) | human gut metagenome | biome: human gut; feature: human-associated habitat; material: faeces...
GGCGCTTCGTCATTCAGACCGCCATCTCGATCCTCACGGCCATAGCCACGGCCCTCGGCGTGACGAGCTGCATGGCAGGCGTTTAGCCCTCGGGCTTAGGTTTGCAACACGGCCATCATAACGCAGCGCGCCCAGCACAACGCGGTGCGGCCACCCACAAACGCAACACGCCCCAAGGCCAGGGCCTTGGGGCGTGCGTATGAAGAAGTCGTACCGACGATGTGATGAAAAGTCCGAGTATAAACGATATGAGTGCTCCTTGTCGTTTGTAATCCACCGGCCTTGCGGCTTAGTCGCGGAGATGCGATTTATGTGGCCCGCCATTGACTTGAAGGAAGCGGTCTCGGGTTTTCTGTTTTATTTGATGACTATCCCGATCGAATCGATACGACCCTTTTTTCTTCTTTCTTGCGTGCAAAGTTAGCATATTATCTCGTTATCACCAAACAATACGCCCACTTTTTCTCCATTTCCCACGATTTTCTTACATCGCTGCGTCGAGCAGGATTTCGGAAAGGGTGGGGTGGATGTGGATCGTGTCGTGGAGATCCTCGACCGTCGCCTCGCGGCAGATGAGGGCGGAGACCTCCTGGACGATGTCGGCGGCATGGGCGCCATAGACGTGGCATCCCAGCAACTTGCCATCCTCGGCGACAAAGAGCTTGAGCAGTCCCTCCGTCTCCTCCATCGCCACGGCCTTGCCATTGCTGCGATAGAACGACTTGCGCACGGTGTAGGGCGCGCCGCTCTGCTTCAACTGGTCTTCGGTGGGACCCACGCAGGCTGCCTCAGGATAGGTGAAGATGGCGCTGGGGACGACGTCGAGGCGGATGCCGTCGGTCTTGCCCAGGATATGGTTGACGGCACGCAGGCCCTGCGCTTCGGCGGCATGGGCGAGTTGGATGCGACCGTTGACGTCGCCGATGGCATAGACGCCCGGGACGTTGGTCTGCATGTTGTCATCGACGGTGATGCCCTTGCGGTCGTAGGCGACGCCAGCAGCCTCCAGGTTGAGGTGGTCCATGTAGGCGCCGCGGCCCGTGGCGACGAGGACGACGTCGGCTTCCAAATCGACGCGCTGACCCTTGCGCTCGAAGGTCACGACAGCCGTGTCGCGGCCCTCAGCGCCAGGGATGGTGCGGATGTCCTGGACGCCACTCTGCATGTAGAACTTGATGCCGCGCTTCTCCAGCGCCTTGCGCATGCGCTTGGCGATGTCGGCGTCGATGGGAGGGAGACACTCCTTGAGAAACTCCACCACCGTCACCTCGCTGCCAAACGTCTGGAAGGCGGAGGCAAACTCCATGCCGATCACGCCGGCACCGATGATGCAGAGGCGGCGCGGCACGAAGTCCATGTTGAGGAGCTCCGTGGAGGTCATGACGTTGCTGCCGATGTGGGGATTGTCGTGCATGAAGGGCAGGATCTTCGACTGCGAACCCGTGGCGATGAGGATGTTCTTGGCCGTGTATTGCTCGCCGCCGACCTCGACGGTGTGGGCATCGACGAAGTGGGCCTCACCCTTGACGAGCGTGATGCCGGGCTGGGAGAGCAGCGTGGCGATACCCGAGACGAGCTGGGCCACGACCTGGTTCTTGCGCTCCAGGATGGGCTTGAAGTCGATGCCGTTCTCAGACTTCGGCACCAGCGGGTTGCGATAGAGGTCGGCGTCGTGGGCAAAGCTCTTCGTGGGGATGCAGCCCACGTTGAGGCACGTGCCACCCAGTTCGCCCTTCTCGATGATCACGACCTGGAGGCCGTGCTTGGCAGCATAGCCGGCGGTATGATAACCGCCGGGTCCTGCTCCGATGATGATCAGATCAGTCGTTGTCATGCTGCAGCTGCTTGAAAGTGGTGATCGGATGCTTGGCGGCCAGCACGTCATCGACGCGGCCGATCGGCGTGTTGTGGGGAGCCGACTTCACCTCCTCGGGCGTCTCGCGGGCCTCCTGGGCGATCTTGTGCATCACCTCGATGAAGCCGTCCATCGTCTCCTTGCTCTCGTTCTCCGTCGGCTCGATCATCAAGGCCTCGTGGAAGAGCAGCGGGAAGTAGATCGTCGGCGCGTGGTAGCCGTAGTCGAGCAGGCGCTTGGCCACGTCCATCGTCGTGACGCCCGTCGATTTGTCGCGCAGTCCGTTGAAGACAAACTCGTGCATGCAGGTCGTCGGGATCGGGAGTTCGAAGTCGTCCTTGAGCGACTCCTTGATATAGTTGGCGTTGAGTGTGGCGAGCGGGCCGACCTTCTTGACCTGGTCGCGGCCGAGCGTGAGCAGGTAGGTGTAGGCGCGCACGTTGACCAGGAAGTTGCCGAGGTAGGCACCGACGTGGTTGGCCTCCGTGGAATACTCGCCGTCGCTGGCGGGATTCTCTACGACGAAGCGGTCGCCATCCTTGACGACGTGGGGCTTCGGCAGGAACTGTTCCAGGCCCTTGCGCACACCGACGGGACCGTCGCCAGGACCACCGCCGCCATGAGGCGTGGAGAAGGTCTTGTGGAGGTTGATGTGCATCACGTCGAAGCCCATGTCGCCCGGACGGGCCACACCGAGGATCGGGTTGAAGTTGGCACCATCATAATAGAGGAGCGCGCCGCAGGCGTGGACGAGCTTGGCGATCTCGGGAATCTCCTTCTCGAAGAGGCCCAGCGTGTTGGGGTTGGTCATCATGATGGCGGCGATGTCATCGCCCAGGAGCGGCTTGAGGTCCTCGACATCAACGAGACCCTCGGCGGTGCTCTTCACCTCGACGATATCCAGTCCGCAGACGGCAGCCGAGGCGGGGTTGGTGCCATGGGCCGAATCGGGGACGATCACCTTCGTGCGCTTCACGTCGCCACGGCTCTGATGGTAGCTGCGGATGATCATCAGACCCGTCAGCTCGCCATGGGCACCGGCGCAGGGATTGAGCGTGAAGTCGTGGAGGCCGGCGAGCGTGGCGAGGCTGTGCTGGAGGTTATAGACCACCTCCAGGGCGCCCTGAGCCGTCTCGACGGGCTGCAGCGGGTGGAGGTTGTTGAAGCCCGGCAGGGCGGCCATCTCCTCGTTGATGATGGGGTTGTACTTCATCGTGCAGGAGCCCAGGGGATAGAAGCCGTTGAGCACACCGAAGTTGTTCTCGCTATGGTTGGTGTAGTGGCGCACGACGGTCATCTCGTCGCACTCGGGCAGCTCGGCGTCCTGCTCGCGGCGCAGCCCGGCGGGCAGCTCGTGATGGGCGAAGCGGTTCTTCGGCAGCGAATAGGCACGACGGCCGGGGCGGGAAAGCTCAAAAATCAGATTTCCGTATAATTTGTTGTTCATCTTTCGTCCTCCTTATTTATTGTTCAAGATAGCGGTGAGTTGATCGATCTCCTCCAGCGTGCGCTTCTCGGTGACGGCGATGAGGAGCTTGTCGTCATCGACCTTGACGCCGGGCAGGATGCCCTGGGCCAGGCAGCGGTCGTAGAAGGCGTCGCGGTCCTCCACGCGGACGAGGAACTCATTGAAGAACGGCTGCTCATAGACGAGCGCAGCCTTGCCCGTGGCGACGAGCTTCTCGCAGAGCGTGTGGGCGCCGTCGAGGCCGATCTGGGCGGCCTCCTTGATGCCTTTCTTGCCCATGATGGAGCAATAGATGGTGGCGAAGAGCGCCATCAGGCTCTCGTTGGAGCAGATGTTGGACGTGGCCTTCTGGCGGCGGATATGCTGCTCGCGGGCCTGGAGCGTGAGGACGAAGGCGCGCTGGCCGCGGTTGTCCTTGGTCTTGCCGACGATGCGTCCGGGGATCTTGCGGATCAGCTTCTCCGTGCAGCACATGTAGCCGGCGTAGGGACCACCAAAGGCCATCGGCAGACCGAGGCTCTGGACATCGCCCACGGCGACGTCGGCTCCCCACTCGCCCGGGGTCTTCATCAGGGCGAGGTCGGCGATGACGCTGTTGAGGACGAAGAGGGCCTTCTTGTCGTGGCAGGCGTCGGCCACGCCCGTGAAGTCCTCGACCACGCCGTAGTAGTTGGGCTGCTGGGCGATGAAGCCGGCGATGTGGCCCTCGGCGAGCTGGTTCTTGAGGTCCTCCTTGTCCGTCACGCCGTCCTTCTGGGCGATCTCCTGGAGCTTGATGCCGTGGAAGTGGGCGTAGGTCTTGAGGACGGCGACCGTCTTCGGGTCGAGCGTGGCACTATAGGCCACGGTGTCGGCCTTGCGCGAGTTGGCGTAGGCCATCATCATGGCCTCGGCCGTGGCCGTCGTGCCGTCGTACATGGAGGCGTTGCTGATCGCCATGCCCGTCATCTCGGCCATCATCGACTGGAACTCGAAGATGTAGTGGAGCGTGCCCTGGGAGATCTCGGCCTGATACGGCGTGTAGGAGGTCAGAAACTCGCTGCGCTCCACGATGTTGGGCACGGCGGAGGGCGTGTAGTGATCATAGACGCCAGCGCCGGCGAAGCAGGTGAACTGGGTGTTCTTCTGGGCGAGCTTGCCGAGCACGTCGCGCACTTCCTGCTCGCTCATGGCCTCCGGCATGTCGTATTCGCCCTTGAACTTCACCTCTTCGGGCAGACCTGCGTAGAGGTCTTCAAGGCTTCCGATGCCAATCTTGGCCAGCATCTGGCGGATGTCATCGTCGGTATGTGGAAAAAACTTATAGGTCATAGTTTAAATAGTAATATGTATAAGAGTAAATGTGAAAACGCTTGCCTGATGAGAAGAAAGGCTTCCACCAGACAAGCGTTAGGTGGGATCAGGGGGCGGGGATTAGTGCTCCTTGGCGCAGAACTCCTCGTAGGACTTGGCGTCCATGAGGGAGTCGAGCTCGCTCTTGTCGCTCAGCTTCACCTTCATGATCCAGTTGCCGAAGGCGTCCTGGTTGATCAGCTCGGGCTGGTCCTCAAGGGCCTCGTTGACCTCAACGACCGTCCCGGAGACGGGGCTCACCAGGTCGCTGGCGGCCTTGACGCTCTCCACGGCGCCGAAATCGTCCTCGGCGGCGAACTCGTCATCTACCTCGGGCATATCGACATAGACGATATTGCCCAGGCTCTCCTGTGCGTAGTCGGTGATACCTACATAGGCCTCGTCGCCCTCAACCTTCACATACTCGTGGCTCTCGCTGTAGTAGAGCCCTTCAATTACTTTTGCCATAGTTTTTGTTATTGACACCCCCGCGGCCCGCGCCCCGGGAGGGGGTGGGGGAGTGGGGATGTGGTCATGAATTTTTAAATTGTTATCTGGAAAAAATGTTCTTGATAGATTACTTCTTGTAGTGCTTGTCGTAGAACTTCTTCTTGACGACGGTGCCGGGGAAGGTCTTCTTGCGGATCTGCACCTCCACGCGGTCGTCCATCTTGACGGAAGCATCGACCAGGGCCACGCAGCAGCTGCCCTCGGCGGAGATGAGGCGGTAGCCCGTCGTGACCTCGCCGACCTCCTGGCCGTCCTTGAGCACCTTGTAGCCATGGCGGGGCACGGCGTTGCCGTCGAGCTTGATGCCGCGCAGACGCTGGGCAGGACCCTCGGTCTTCTGCTTCAGCAGGGCCTCCTTGCCGATGAAGTCGTCCTTGTCAAACTTCACGAACATGCTCAGGCCGGCCATCACCGGGGTGATCTTGTCGCTCAGCTCGTCGCCATAGAGGGGCAGACCCACCTCGAAGCGCAGGGTGTCGCGGCAACCGAGACCGCAGGGCTTCACGCCAGCCTCGATCAGCTTGTCCCAGCAGCGGCGGATGTACTCGTGGGAACCGTAGAGCTCGAAACCGTCCTCGCCGGTGTAGCCCGTGCGGGAGATGATGATGGTCTCGCCGTCCTTCTCCAGCGTCTTCACCTCGTAGAACTTCAGGTCGCTGCAGGCAATCTCCAGCACCTTCTCGATCGTGGCCTCGGCCTCGGGACCCTGGATGGCGAGCTGGCCGTAGTAGTCGCTCTCGTGGCTCAGCACGACGTCGAAGCCCTCGGTCTGCTTCTTGAACCACTCCACGTCCTTGTCGATGTTGGCGGCGTTGATCGTGAAGATGTAGTGGTTCTCCTCCAACTTGCAGATGCAGGTGTCATCGACCACGCCACCGTCCTCGTAGCAGAACATGCCGTAGATCACCTTGCCAGGAGCCATCGGGCGGACGTCGTTGGTGAAAATGTAGTTGACGTACTTCTCGGCCTCGGGACCGGTGATGCGCACCTCGCCCATGTGGCTCACGTCGAACATACCGACGTGCTGGCGAACGGCATTGTGCTCGTCAATAATGCCACTATACTGGATCGGCATGTCAAAACCGCCGAACGGGGACATCAGGGCTCCCAAAGCCACATGCTTATCATGAAGACAAGTCTCTTTCATCACTATATCCTTTCTTTAATTATTTAGTTATTTTGCGTTATTGATTTCAGCGCAAAATTACAAAAACATTTTTGAGGGGGCAAACTATTTGGTTTGTTTTTTCGTTAAAAACATTAAATCCATCACTTTGAACCTAAGTGGTTTAAATTCAGTCCAAAGCGAAACGTTTTTGGCCGCACAGGGCGTTTCGAGTAAGGTAAATCGGCGAAACGTCAACACTTTGACAAGTGGACGGGGAAATATCTTGCTCGCCCATTAAAAAAAACATAATTTCTGAGGGCAAAATGATAGGCCGGGGCCGTGATGGAGAGGGCAAATGAGAAAAAGAAACCCTGCAAGCGGGAGATTTCTCAGAAAAACGCACCACCAACTATTGCACGTCACGAACCATTGTCGTAACTTTGCACCCCCAGCCGACGCAGCAGCTCGGCGAAGGACGAAGAACAAGCAACGCAATAGTCATATATTTATATATAGAGCGACATTTGCAATAGTCACTTTTAGAATCATTGATAAAATATGGAATCAAAGCAAGACATCAACGACTTCGAACAGGCGCTACGCACCGACCTCCACCAGTATCTCCTCTCCCTCGACAAGGTGGATGAGCGTCTGCCCGAGGCGCCGGACATCGAGGGGCTGTGGCCGAAGATCGGCGAGAGCTATCTGCCCGACGGGATGCGGGAGTTTGCCGACTATCCGACGGTCTCGCTCGGCTGGATGATGTTCCTGGGCATGGCGATAGCAAAATACTGGGACACGGACTGGGAACTCTATAGCAAGGTGGCGGATTTGTACCATTATCTAAGGGACCAGCGCGACTACGACCACCTCGACGACCATATCTGCGAGAAAGTGCTGCTGCTGACGGAGGAGGAGCGACAGGCGATGGTCAACGTCGTGGCCGAATGCGCCGCACGCACCTATCACCAGCTCTGCCACGGCAGTCTCCAGCCTGGCACGCCCGAAGCCTTCCGGGGCTATGTGGCGGCGCTCCACCAGCTCTACCTCATGGGCATGGCGATGGAACTGAAACGGCTGGGCTATCACATGACGAAGTGGGGCTAAGGACTGTGCCAAGGGGGATAAGGTATTGCGCAGAGGGGCTAAGGACTGTGCCAAAAGGGATATTTGTTTGTGGCCGCAAACCACATTCCTCGTTAAAATACTTTAATGAGTGATGGTCGTTTGGTGTTTTCTTCATAACTTTACCCCCTGATTTTATGAGATAATTCGGTAAAATGAGTAAATATAGATACTTGACGGTCCTCTTGGCCTTGTCCTTGGCGCTCTGCCTGAGCTCCTGCTTCAAGGACGAGCCGCTCAACGCGGAATGCGACATCGAGCAGGCCTACCTGCGCGCGGGCGACCACCTGGGCAGTTGGTTTCTCTTCGATTCCGACACGCTGCGCAACGTGCAGTCTGATCAGACGACGATAGAATTTACCATGAGCGGGCAGGCGGACCTCACGCGCCTGGCTCCCTACTTCCGCATCAGTCCGGGCGCCACGATCTCGCCGGCCAGCGGCAGCGTACACGACTTCTCACAGGGCGCCGTGGAATACACGGTCACATCGGAGGACGGCCAGTGGTCGCGTACCTACCTCGTCAGTATCAAGAAGATGATCGAATTTGGCAGCGCCCATGACTTCGACTTTGAGCACTGCCACCTGGACAAGGGATTTTATGTTTGGACCGAACCGTGGCAGGATCAGGACGGACAGGTCACGCAGGAGCCGCTTTGGGCCACGGGCAACCCGGGCTACAAAATCAGCAACAGTTCGACGGCGCCGGAAAACTATCCCACGGCGCCTACCGAGGCGGGACACGAGGGCAAGGGCGTGCGCCTCATGACCTGCCGCACAAGCGGGCTCGCCGACATGGTGCAGAAACCCATTGCGGCTGGCAATCTCTTCATCGGCCAGTTTGACCCGTCCAACGCGCTGCGCGACGCGATGTCGGCCACGAAGTTTGGTCGCCCGTTCAGTTTCGACACGCCGCCCAAGGTCTTCACGGGCTGGTATAAGTACAAGGCTGGCCCGCAGTTTACCGACCGCTTCATGAACGTGCTGGAGCAGCGCGACTACGGCACGATCTACGCCGTGCTCTACGACAATCACAACGCCCAGGGCGAGGCCATCTGCCTCTATGGCGACAACGTGCAGACCAGCGACCGGGTCGTGGCGCTCGCCCGCCTCGACAATATTGACGACACGCCGGAGTGGACTCCCTTCACGCTCAATTTCATCTATCGCAAGGCCGTGTACGCCCAGAACCTCAGGACGGGAGGCTATAGCCTGGCCATCGTCTGCTCGTCGAGCACGAGCGGCGCCGAGTTTATGGGGGCCGTCGGCAGCACGCTGTGGGTGGACCAGTTTAGGGTGGTCTGCGAATAGCGACTATTTTAGAATCGACTATTGGGGGCATCCACCATTTGGGGAACCCACTATAAATAGGAAATGTAAGAACAGAGACTACGATGAGAAAAATCATACTTGGGGCCCTGCTGGCGACGATCAGTCTCGGCGCGTGGGCAGGCGAGAAAGACCAGGTGGGTGGGAGCGCATGGAACCGCTTCCTCCACGGCTACCGCTACTACGCCCACGTCGGCTACCACATCGGTGGCACGGCGCCCATAGGAATGCCGGCCTCGATACGCACGCTCCACAGCTATCGGCTGCGCCCCAACTTCGTCCTGGGCGTCGATGCCTACCACGCCATCTCGGGCAGGTGGGGATTCGTCGGCGGACTCCATTTCGAGGAGAAAGCGATGCGGACGGACGCGGGAGTGAAGGGCTACCACATGAGGATCGTGCGCGGGGGAGAGGAACTGGAGGGCGTCTTCACGGGCAGCGTGGTGACGAAGGTGGACATGAGCCTGATCACCGTGCCGCTGCAGATCGCCTACGACCTCAGTCCGCACGTGCGACTGAAGGCGGGTCCCTACGTGAGCTACGTCACCTCGCGGAAGTTTGAGGGATGGGCCTACGACGGCTACCTGCGCCGACGCGAGGAGGGCCACGACAAGCACGATCCCACGGGACAGAAGGTGATGCTGGGCCACAACGACGGCGAGCGGGGCAACTATGATTTCTCCGACGACATGCGATCCTGGCAGATGGGCATAGACATAGGCGCCGACTGGTATATCACGAAGCGCTGGGGAGCGAAGGCCGGACTGTCATGGGGACTGACGGGCATCTTCCGCAGCGGTTTCGACACCATCGAGCAGACGATGTATCCCATCTATGGCACGCTCGGCGTGGTCTATCAGCTGAAATAGGGATCTTCTCCCCTCCCTGCAGCCGTTGCGCTGCCAGGCCAAGGGTTCAGAGAAATCGATATCATCCGGTCCGCCCGTGGTGATGTCCTCGGACCCGAAGGGAGAATCAAGAGTGTGTAAAATAAAAGAAGCTATTCTTATAACAATAATTATTAATCAAAAAAGTTTAGATGAAAATGAAAAAGTTTTTTTATTTGATGGCCATGGTTTGCTCCATCGGCCTCCTGGCATCTTGTGGTGGTGATGATGATGAAGAGGGTGGTGGCAGCGGACCCAGCGGAAAGCGTTTGCCGGCCATCGAGGGCACATGGAACGTATGGAGCCAGGGTGATGACATCAATGGCTACAAGGGTTCTGCACAGATCACCTGGGAGGTGGTGGATGACGCCAAGATCAACATCGACCTGGGTACGGGTACGGCAATGCCTATCCCCATCAAGACGACGCTTGTGCCCCTCGCCAACAGTATGGCCAACAAGTTCCTGCCCAGCCTGCTGAAGAGCGTCACCTTCACGGCCGACGGTCAGATCAACGCCATGGTGGCTGGCAAGATCGACGATGGCCACACGCTGTGGAGATCCATCAACGGCTATTCTTCCTACACCGTGATCAACGACCAGCTCATCATGCTCCACGTCAATGCTGACAAGGCTACGGAGCGTATGGACGATCCCGAGCTCAAGGCGCAGGTCCGTGCGATCCTCGTCAAGTATAGCGCCATCCCCATCAACATCCGTTGGAATGGTCCTAATCCTTACTTCTATGTGGATAAGGCCTTCATGGAGCCGCTGATCGCCACGATGGTGGGCGTCGTCAACAAGATCCCGACCACGGGCTGGGACTATGATGACATCAAGACCTTCAAGATCATCAAGGGCCTGCTCAACCAGCTCCCCGCCGTCATGGAGCAGACCACGAAGTTTGAGGCGGGTATCGAACTGACGCGCTAATCCTCCGCTCCCTTTCGGAGCAACCCTCCGCATTCTAACGGAGTAGTATAAGAATAACATCGCCAAGGGGTGTGACAACGGCTTTCGCCATTGCCACACCCCTTTTCCGTATAGTTGCAAAGACTATATAGTTGAAAGACCGTATTCTTGTTTTCCCTACTCAGCAAGGCCGTATAATGGTTATTCCTGCCGAGCAGGCCGTGTGGAAACAACCCAGTCACGCCATTCTCCGGCCTAACGCAAAAAGGCTTCCCCCAGCGATGTGGAGGAAGCCCTATGTCATGAGACGCTATCGGCCCGCACGGCGGCAGGCCGATAGGTGGAAAGTCGATGGATTAGATGATATCGCTCCAGTCCTCCTGCGACTTGCGCAGGTAGCTCTGGTAGCGGCGCTTGGCACTCTTCTCCGTCTCGGCGAAGAGCTCGTCGGCCTCATCCTTGAACGCCTTCTTCAGCGAAGCGAAGCGAACCTCGCCCATGAGGTACTCCTGGAACTTATCCCACTGCGGCTCCTTGGAGTCGAGCGTGAACGGGTTCTTGCCCTCCTTGGCGTTGTCGGGGTTGTAGCGCCACAAGTGCCAGTAGCCACACTCGACGGCGAGAGCCTCCTCGTGCTGGCTGCGACCCATGTTGCGGCGATCCTTGGCTGTGCCCTTGATACCGTGGTTGATACACGGAGCGTAGGCGATGATGAGAGACGGACCATCGTAGGCCTCAGCCTCGCGGATAGCCTTCAGCGTCTGCTCGTTGTTGGCACCCATGGCGACCTGGGCCACATAGACGTAGCCGTAGGTGGTCTCCATCAGACCGAGGTCCTTTTTGCTCACGCGCTTGCCACTGGCGGCAAACTGAGCGATGGCGCCGAGCGGCGTGGACTTGGAAGACTGGCCACCGGTGTTCGAATAGACCTCCGTGTCGAGCACGAGGATATTGATGTCCTGACCCTGGGCGAGGACGTGGTCGAGACCACCGTAGCCGATATCGTAGGAAGCACCGTCACCGCCGATGATCCACTGTGAACGCTTCACGAGGTAGTGGTCGAGCGTCTGAAGCTCCTTGCAGACCGGGCAACCCTTCTCGGCGCCAGCGGCGATGAGGGGCTTGAGCTCGGCAGCAGCCTTCTTGCTACCCTCGGCGTCGTTCATGTTGGCCACCCAGTTGTCGGCGGCAGCGATAAACTCGGCGGGCG
>ENA-OROM01002886-OROM01002886.1-human-gut-metagenome-genome-assembly--contig:-NODE-2886-length-11729-cov-2.593884_pt1 | contig 11729 bp, 5 predicted proteins | sample MGYA00242129_ERZ509050 | MGnify/ENA primary metagenome ERZ509050 (study PRJEB26280, sample SAMEA2338701) | human gut metagenome | biome: human gut; feature: human-associated habitat; material: faeces...
GGTGACAACCACGTCGTCCAACGTCTCCACGTCCTCCTTCATCACCACGTCGATCGTGTCTTTCCCAGCATAAACGATCTCTTGTGAAACCATCCCAACAAAAGAAAAAACTAAAGAAAACTTCTCCGGGGCATTCGGAATAGACAATTGATACCTTCCCTCCCCGTTTGTCGCTGTTCCAACTGAAAATCCTTTCAACTGAACAGTCACCCCCGGTAACGGTTGTTTCTTCTCGTCCGTCACCTTTCCTACAAGACGAATCACTTTCGCCTGTTGTAATGAAGCCTCTCGCACGATAAACACCCCACCTTCCTCGAAAAACTCAAAACGGGTATCTTTCAAAATTTGCTTCAATGCCTCCGCGATCTCCAAATCGGTAATCTTCATCTCCCGACACGGCACACGTTTCATCTTCCCGGCATCATACAAAATCCGAACACCCGTTTGATCCTTCACTTGTTTTAGCACCTCGTTCAACGTCGTTTCCGCTTTCACCGAAAGGCTCACCCGTTGGGTAAACGCACTCGCTGAGGTGAAAAACAACACCACAAAAAGTAAAGCTAATCTCATGACTTGTAACATTTTTTTGACACAATGTGGTCGTACCCACACGTTAGGTGGATTTTTTTTCATAACTTTGTTTCAGTTTAAAGGGTTTATAAACTCTAAATACAAAGGATTTGATTCTATAGTTTGGTCGCTGGCGAATCGAATCCTTTTATTTTACTTTTCGCACATAAATAACTTTATTTTGAATTTCAAATTTCACATCCGTACCCAATTCGAATAACCGCAATAAAGGCTGTATATCCGAATATTTATCCAATGTTCCCGACAACTCCAATTTTTTCAATTCCTCGGATTCAAATTTCACTTGGAAATCATACCAACGGGCCAACGTCAACATGATCTGATCCAAATACTGTTCCTCGAAACAGAAAAGATTATCTTTCCAAGCCGTGTACAACCGGGTATTCACCTTTCGAACCACGGGTAAATCGGAACCTTCCGTACAAACCAACTGTTCTCCCGGTTTAATCAGCACCCCCTTCCGGGTATCTTTCAAATAACATATACTCCCTTTTTCCAACGTTGCTGCCATTGTCCGTTCATCGTAAACCGAAACGTTAAACGCTGTCCCCAACACTTTGATATCACCCATCGAAGTCTCTACCACGAAAGGACGAGCGGCATCCTCGGTCACATCAAAATATGCCTCCCCTTTCAAATACACTTTCCGCTCTCCCCCTGCAAAATGAACCGGGAAACGTAATTCCGTCTCTGAATTCAGCCACACCTGAGTTCCATCGGCCAATGTCAAATGAAATTCACCCCCGCGTGGTATCGTCATAACGTGATATTCCTGCACCTTTTCCGTTGCCACGGAATCCACTTTTATTCCATAAACTACCCCCATTGAATCCACTTCCACCACGCCCTCTTTCGTCTCAATTTTAGCCCGCAAAGCATCATTCAAAACGAGCTCCCGACCATCCGCCAAATGCAAAATCGCCTTGTTTGTTCCCGGCTGAAGAGCTGGAATTACCCCTTGTGTCAATTTCAACACGTTTTTCTCTTGAGAAAAATCTCCCTTATATAAAACAACTATCCCCACGATCAATACCAAAACAGCAGCAACACTTCCCACTCGAATCATAACCCGACGTGAATTTCTCCGTCGTAATTTCCTAAAAGCCATCTCCGCATCGAAACGCCTTTGTTCCTGTCCTTTCCCCCGCAGATAATCCGGATCAGACAATCGTTCCGTAACACGGCGAACGATAATATCTTCCTCGTCAAGAGACGAAGAGGAAAAATCTTCCTCCAAATAAGTCCTGACTCTTTTGGACCATTCATATATTTGACTCCATTTTTTCATCTTTTCCATGTGTCTTTCATAAATAGAACACATGATCCGAAAAAACGGGTGACAGATATTTTCGAAAAAAATAAATAAATATTTATTCCCATCCCGTTTGTCCTTTATAAAGGCTCTCTAGGATGAGAATAAATATTTACATTCCATTTTTTACCCGGATCAATCGTAATTGATTCTATAATAAGTCATAAGTTATTGCCGATTCTATCCCGAAAAGATAATTATAACATGATCACTACCTGAATACTACCGTCATGAACCTTATAGATACCTTATAGAAACCTTATATGAACCTTATATATAATAAGGTTCATAAAGTATATTAATAGTTTAACGAGAATGTTACTTCTGGTTGTAATCAGGTAGTGATCATGTTATAATACAAAATTCTTTATAGAACTCCCGATAAAATCCGCTTGACATACAACTACACACATTCTTTAGAGTTGAAGAAATTGCTTATACCATTGTATATATCCGGGATCTGTAAGAGACGCTATAATCTCTTTTCCCCATGCGTTCCACTCATCCGTTCTTTCCGGCTCCACGGCAAGAATATTCGCGTATAAATCAGCAAACGGAATATTTTCCGGTTTCAACCCTTTGCATGCTTTCTTATAATCCTTAACACTACGCACCTTACTCTTAAATAGCTTAGTAATATTTGCAATACAGAGTAATTGCTGCGAATCCTGTATATCATGACGTTTAATAAATTGTATGATATTATTAATATCATCAACAGTATATCTTGATTCCTGAGTATAAAGAACACTGGAAAGATCAGAATAGATTTGATTGACAACAGTTTGATCCACCTTTTCTGTACCTATTTTCTCTCTGAATTCTTGAAGATGAGAAAATAAATAATTTTTCATTTCAGAACTTATCCTAGAAAATTGAGGATTATACAACATCCAAAATTCAGGAGAGGTTCTCTGTTCGTCATTTAACGAGGCAAATAACTCTACGGCAACAAGGGCCATCTTAGAACTATTAGCGATCTTCCCCAATGCAGTTATATATTTAAGCATAAATTCAGGAGAACGCTCTCCTCTAACATACCTAGCCTCAAGGACTCCTGAAGCCTTATTATCATCAAAAGTTTCTTGTACTCGTTCCATAAAATTACCATTCATGACATTAGATACCACATGCCGAACATTTCCCTCTTTATCTAATACCAGCATCACATTAGGAACATTTACACCATATCTTCTAGCAACTTTTGGACCTTCTCCTTCTCCAAGATTCACTCTATAATTCACAAAAAATTTATTCAGATAATCCGCAACCTCTTTCTGTGTAAATAGTTTATCATCTATTGCCTTCGTGGTCTGCCCATTATTGTGACAATCCAAAAATACATATCGACCTTCCATATCCGCTTGCGCCAATACCTCTTCTAATGTCTTCAAATCCTCCCAATACACACCATCATTTCCCATTCGTCTAAAGGAAAAACCTACTTTGGCAACATTATCTTTAACGCCCCCATCCTTAATAGATTCTTTTGCACGCATAGCAATGCCACCTAATCTCTTCATTTGAACTTTATCTTTGAATGACAAAATGAATAATTTGGCACCTTCAAATACCATATTTTTTTCAGAATCGTTCAATACATCCAAATTCGCATCAAGAACATCCATAAAGCCAATCCCATCATGTCTTCCGCGTGCTGCCGCCAATTCTGTCATTTTGGACAGAGCTTCCTTACGAGGTACATCGCTATTTTCAAGTAAATCTTGAATACCAGAAATCTTATCATATTTCTTTTCAGGTAATTGATACAAGATCATCAACTTCAATTCTGACATAAAAGAATTATAAATCAGATCTCCAACCTCTTCTTTTCCCATTGCCTTTTCAAAATGCTCCCGGTTGGCACAAACAAATTTCAGTTCCTCACTCTCCAAAGAGGTTGCTCTTGATTGTAACAAAGGCCAATAAGCGGCACTCAATTTATCTTTCTCCGTAAGCTTTCCCCAAAGATTATCACCTACACTTTGAGCCTTGACAACATCGCCTGAAACAGAAAGCAATTTCCAGTACGCCATTTGCTCTGCCAAATCCAACTTCCCTGCTTGGTATAACGCCTCGTATTCAGCAAGACTGCTGGCTTTTAAACCAATCTCTACACTCTCTATTAACTTTTCAAGAGGCATCGCTCCAACCACTTTATGCATTAACTTACCATCCGCATTGATAACCAAAAAGGTCGGATACGCATCAACCCCGTATTGCTTACCAATAGCCGGTCCGCCTCCTTTTTCCATGTCCGTTTTCACACAGACAAAATTCTTATTAAAATAATCACCAGCCTCTTTCAGCGTGAAGACCTCATTTGCCATCATTTTACACGGGCCACACCAAGAGGTGTAACAATCCAAGAATATAGGTTTATTTTCCGTTTTTGCCTTCTTGCAAGCTTCCTCTAAAGACAATCTGTTTGAGCAAAAACAGCGACGGAGCACAATAGCCCCACAAACACCGATAATAATTTTTTCATTTCCTTCTTTCTATAAAATTAATCTTATTTGTTTTTCTTCGTCCCAGAAAGCATATTTCCCAAGCCTATCCTCAAAGGATTATGCTCGGTATGTTCATACACGTACTCGTGAAGCTTACATACCCGTTTATACTGCGCCTCCGTCCCAACATTAGCAATGTAAATTGTCACGGGAAAATAAAAATACACCAGATGTTCCCCGTCAATCTTGGGAAATTCATTCTCGCATAATTCCAGTAATTTCTCCACCCCTTTTTCGCTATTATCCTTTCTGGCCTCACGCAAAGCTTTCCCCAAAGCAACATACGTATCCATTCGCTCTCGTGAATTAAAATGATGCGGGGCCATCTGTTTGGCAACCTTATCCAAATCATCCATAGGTTCACGTCCACGAATAATATCACGTAATTTAATCTCAAAAGCTTCAGCGATCCGGTTCAACACTTTTTCTTCTCCCATGCTCCGGGTAAATTGCTCAAAATGGGAAAATAGGAAATCCATGAACGGAGAACCTATCGGAGACAAAGTCTGATCTTTAAAAATAAACCAATACTCCCGATTTGATTTTTCTGTATCAGGCAATACTTTGAAAAGAGAGACACACACTTCCTTAGCTTTCTCGTTCATGGAGGCCGTTAACAACGCTTTCAAATAATCGGTAAGGAACGAGACGTCTCTATTCCCGTTCGCGTATTGCTGTCCCAAACTGGCAAGCGAAGCTTTCAGCGCCGCCTCGACTTGGTTCATGAAATCCAACGGTTCAAGGGTTGCCCCAACAATTTGGTTTTCCAATCCCTTATCCACGTTCAAGATCAAAAACGTGGGATAGGCCTGAACATTAAACATCTTCGCCAATTCCGAGCCATCCTTATCGGCCCCCGTGTCATACTTCACACACACGAAACGTTCGTTCATGAACGCTCCTAGTTTTACATCCGGGAACACCTTGTCTGCCATCATCTTACACGGGGCACACCAAGAGGTGTAAAGATCCACGAAAACCAGCTTTTTCTCCACTTTTGCTTTCGTACAAGCCTCATCTAATGTCAATTTCTGGAAATTTGTCTGTCCGAAAACCAGTACAGAGCAAAAAATCCCGACATAAATCAATAACAATTTTTTCATTTCAGTTCATTCTAAATTATACAATACAAAACATCCATTTCCTGCCAATAAGGCGATACGTCCCTCTATGGAAGAGAGTTTTACACTCTTCCATAGGGTAGTAATATTCTATAAATAAATTAATAGCCTATATAGAAACCCCGATATCCCGCAATACCGTTTTCATAATTTCATATTTCGTCATCACGACACTAAACGTCCCGTACAACGCTTCAAATTCTTCCGGAGTGTGAGTAAACATCGCCTTGATATACATACCCACATCTTGAATTTCCGTGGGCATATTACCATAATCATAAGGATTCGGATCCTTCAAGAAGCCAACGGCTCTCGGGTCAGAGAATCCATATCTATTGTAAAAATACCAACCGGCACAACCGTATAAATTCTCCGTATAACAACTGCGGGTCATCTGATAAAACGCAGCTAATTCTTCCGTGTAACTGGAAACAGGCGTGGCAAGAACGGCATTAAGAACAGTACCCTTCATATTCAGGCGTTCCGCATCACTCATATTCTTTAACTCGGAAACACGGGAAATAAGTACCGTGTTCAACCCTTTAAAAGCTTCATTACTCACCACTGCCGGATTATAAGGAGTCAAAGATTTCAGCAACAGGAAACTAGTAATCTTGATACTCTCAGGTAAAACAGGCACAATCTCCTCACGTAAAAATTCTAGCCCATCGACAACGTCTTCTTTCGGACACAACTCATAAGAACTGAAAGGATTTGGTGTTTCTGTTCCCCCGAGAGAAGAACTTCCAAATTGCAGGATTTCATAATGTGTATAAGAATCCCCCCAATTGTCAACACGGGTTTCTTCTCCAATCGTATCGTTATAAAACACAGGAATACCTGTCTCCGTGTAAAATTGATAAATCGCATGATCTACCGGATCATTTGAATCCTCTATCGTGAACCAATCTCGACCAACATTTGACGGTGTCAAATGATCTTCCTTATCACAAGCCGTGAACAAGAAGGACAAAAATAATATATAAAGGAAATTATTCTTTTTCATACTCAATTTCTTATAAGTTCTCTATTCGGACGAATCTCATTCTGAAGTTCTCCCCTATTAAATTCAATTGCATAATTTGGAATTGGCACTATCCAAGCGGCATGATCCTGAGTGTAAGCATTTAATTCATAGTAACCGTTTTCATACCAAGTCATTGAATTCGCCTCGTAATCATTATTCTGATGACGAATACGGAAATTTTCCGGAAGAGGACGAATGCTATTTACAGCATAACGGCGCAGATCAAACCAGCGATGCCCCTCGAAACAAAGTTCCCGGCGGCGTTCATCACGGATAAAATCAATCAATGCCTCCCCCGTTTCTGTCACCGACGGTGCAACAGCAAATCGTTTAGAAAGAAGTTTTTCCAACTCGGTTTTCGCTTCCCCATCCCGATTTAACATCGCCAACGCCTCCGCCTTATTTAAAATTACCTCAGGCAAACGAATCAGAAAATCCATACCGACCTCATCCGTATCACTGTAGTCTATCCAAGTCTTATATTTATCGGGTATCGCTGCATGTAAAGAACTCTTAAAGAATGCAGTTCTACGCAAATCCCCTGCAGCATAACATTGCAGTAAATCCTCTGACGCTTGAAACGAAAGCGCTTGAGATATCGGAGTAGAACCACTCCAACCAGATGAATAACTCAAGAATGTCAAAATAACAGAATTTCCCCCTTGAGTAAAAATTGTTTCGGGCGATGTCCAAGAGACCACATTTTGCCCGCTTGTCCAATTATTTAAATCCATCACCGAGTAAGTCCCAGCCATAGCTTCATTGGCTGCCGCAATACAAGCCTCATAGTTTTCCATATACAAATACACTCTAGACAGCAACGCATTAGCGGCAGTTGCTCCTACCCGTAATGTTGAAGAAGGGGGGATCCCTTTCAAACAAACGGCAGCTCTTTGAAGGTCTGCGACAATTTGCAAATATACCGCCTCTACCGAGCTACGGTTAAAATATTTATCTTCTATATGCTCTGTAACTTTCAAAGGGACTCCGGCATCTTTTGATGCAGTGGCCTTGCAATAAGGCATACCATAAATATTCACCAACAAAAAGTAGTAACCTGCCCGGAGAAAACGTGCTTCTCCTTCCACCCTGTTCAATAACTCAATATCCTCCTCTTTCGAACGGAAATCATCTGCCATATAAATGATTGAGTTTAGTACTCCTATATGCTTATAAAACTTTTCCCAATCATTATCCTTGTACTGAGCATTCTCCAACGTTAAAAACGGATCGGCCCCCCAATGATAAAAAGAACCAAGCACGTTACGCGGGTAATTGGCCGTGTACGTTAATCCTCCAGATACAAATTCTTCTGCATCATCATCCATGACATGCAGCCAGGGATAATTCATCGTAAGCCCGCTACTGTAACTCATCGTCTCCTGGGTATTTGAAGAGTAACTACTCTGAAATGCCATAAAACACTCCCCTCTAAGTAACTCATCCAAATCCTGTGCAGTCTCGGCGTAACGTTGATTCTGCGAATACTCATCCAAAAAATCACCGCAAGAAACGCAACCAAGGGAGAATACACTTAAAATATAGATTAAAACTCTTTTTTTCATCGCTCAAATTTTAGAAAGTGATACTAAGATTACATGAGTAAGTAGGACGTACCGAAAGATTGACATTCGGTGACGAACCTGACTGAGTAGGATCTTGTCCCCGTAACTTCTTATGGGCAATGGTAAACAGGTTCGTTCCGGTCAGGTTGATATAAGCCGACTTGAGACCTAACTTCTTACAAAATCGTTCATCAACATTGTAGCGGAAGGAGAGAGAAGACAACCGCAGGTAATTTCCACTCACCACCCGGATATCCGAATTGTCATACATCTCATAAATATTGTTTGCAATTCGATGTGTCACATTCGTACCACTAGTCCACCACGGGTTGGAGTGAGTTCCTGCAACGGTATTCAACCCGGGAATATTGGTATGTTCCTCATCACCCGGTTTTCTCCAACGATTCACAAATTCCCGTCGCAAGTTACTATGCGGGTTAGGATTGGTTGTTCCGTATTCAGTACACAATTTCAGTAACCGGATTTTATTACCCAAGCTATAAGTCAAATTAAACGATAAACTAAAATTACGATACCCTAAATAGTTCGAAATTCCTCCTTGAAGATAAGGTTCACGTCGTCCCGATCTTTCCATTATTTCCAAAAAGACATCTTCGCGTTCCATTCCGTTGTATTTTTCGGCCAGCTCCTCTTGCAATTCATCCTCTGCCCCGTAAAAAATGGGAGAACCGTCCACAGGACTCAATCCTTTAAAGCGGTATGAATAAAACGTATTCAAAGGTTCTCCGGCAATCTCCACGTCCCCGGTCAACATATCGTCATATTCGATCTCATCCCGCAGAACATTATTCCGGTTATTTATCGCACTGTTCACCAACTCGTTCAACACTTGTCCCAATTGGGGGTCAATCCGCCAAACAAATCCTCTCTTCCCACCATCAAGACCGACACGATTGATCGGTGTGAAATTTAAACTCACCTCGATTCCCTTGTTTACAAGTGTCCCGCTATTAACAACATATTGCTTGATCCCGTTAATCTCGGAAATAGTCTTTGTCAGAAATGCATCCCGAGTCTTTTTATAATACCAAGAAAACGAGCCGTTAATCTTATTCTTTAAAAACGAGAAATCCAAGGTCACATTCGTGGATGCCGTCTTTTCCCACCTTAAGTCCGGATTCGGGTAATGAGCGACTTTCGAATTAAATTCACCATATTTCCCGGTGTAATCAACCCCTTGCGTGATAATCATATTAGGAGTCTGGTTGCTCAGCATATTCCCCTGATAACCAAAAGATCCCCTTAATGCCAAATCATCCACCCAATCAACAGATTCCAAAATATCCCGCTTTACATTCCAACGACCGGACAAAGCCCAAATCGGCATCATTCGATCATTCGCCCGTGATCCGAACAAGTTGGAAGCCTCCCCTCGAATATGCAGATTCAACATATAGCGATTGTCATAATCGTACCCGGCCATCGCATACCATGCCACTGAATTAGTCAAATTTTCCGTTATAGTCCCCAACGCATTTGCCGTTGCCATAAACCGATCATAATATCCCGTATATTTTTGTGGAATAGAAGTAAACAATTTACCTCGATCCCGATAATACCCCCGACGCGTAATACTAAAACCATCGTATTTTTGAGAATTCAATTCCAACCCCGCCGAACCATTCACATTGTGCTTTCCCTCGCTTCCCAAACTCTTCATATAATTTGCTTGCACACGTGCCATCCAATTGGTATTGCGCACATTACTCTCCCGTAATTCTCCCCCGATAGGACACAAGTCATTACGCTCCGATTGATCAGCACGCAACTGATGTACGTAATAGGTATCTTCCGTAAAATAAATCTCTTGATTCGTGTTGCTCACCGCATAAGATAACGTCCCTTCCAATTTCAAATCATCTATGACATTGTAACTAACATGCGCCTGCATATTAATTGCGCTTCCGTTGGTTTCATCCCCGGAATTATCCATTTCGTTCAACACGTTAAAAGCATACATCGGCATCGAACCACTTGACGCCCGTTGATAGAGGTAACGAGATCCATCAGGATTAAAAGCCGGAATGGCACGGTTCATATTATAGGCATAATCCAACACGCCTAATTCCGAGGGATTGTAATCGCGATTCGATACATTCCCCTGAAGCTGGAAACGTGCAGCAAAACGCTCATAATTCGCTGATAAATTCAAAGTTGTCGAATATCGCCTGTTGCTCTCACCTTTTATCGCACCTTTCTCATCACTCATTCCGAGAGAGGCATAATAGCGGATATTGGCAGAACCTCCAGACAAGCTCAACGTATGATTATGTGAAAACACATCCTGACAAACAATATCAAACCAGTCCGTGTTCAATGTTTCGTAATATCCGACCAAACGATTGAACTCTTTATAGTCGATAGCCCCATTGTAATAATCCTGTATTGCTGCCTCGTATCCGGTCCAACTATCAACATTATTGTAATAAACTCCCCGTTCTACTAACTCCCGGGAAACATCCACCCGCTCTTTCGAATTCATCAAGTAAATGGCTCGATCGCTGTAACGAGGCCTTCTCGTGTAGGAAGCTGTCCCAGAATAAGTGACACTAGGCGGACCGGCCTTCCCTTTTTTCGTCGTGATCACGATAACTCCATTACCCGCTTTTGCCCCATAAAGAGCTGTTGCAGAAGCATCTTTCAACACGTCAATCTGTTCGATGTCATCCGGATTCAAACCCGAAATCGCATTACCCAGCAAGTTCACGAAGTCTAAATCGTTAATCTGGGCAGGGTCAACATTCACCGGATCGGTCAAAACCACCCCATCTAACACCCATAGCGGTTCACGATTACCCAAAACGGTTGAAGTTCCTCGTATTCTTAATTTCGGAGCGGCACCAACCTGTCCGGAGTTCTGCATAAAAATCATACCGGGTATACGTCCTTCCAACATCTGGTCAATCGTGTTTACTCCCGACACCTTTATATCATCCATTCTAATCGTTTGCACGGCACTTGTCAATTTCCGCTTATCAATATTTTGATATCCGGTTCTCACGATCACTTCTTCCAATTGTTCTGCAGACTCTTTCAGAACCACGTGAATCGAATCCTGCCCGGTGTACCGCACCTCTTGCGTTTCCATTCCTATAAATGAGAAAAGTAACGACACGTTCTGCATCTTAGGCAGTGTCAACGAAAACCTTCCCTTTACATCTGTTGACGTTCCCAAGGTTAAACCTTTCACGATAACCGTGACCCCGGGCAAAGGATGTTTTTTCTCATCCGTCACGCTCCCCACAATGCGAACCTCTTTTTCCCCCTCTTTCACCGCTCCCGGAACAATAATAATAACTCCTTGCTCTATCCGATAAGATAAATTCACCTTGCTCAAAACCGCATCCAACACCCGTTCCAAATCTTCATCAACAAATTTCGCGGACACGTCTTTCACTTTTTTCAATTCATTGTGATTGAAAAAAAACTTGTAACCCGTTTGTTGTCTCAATTCTTGAATAATCTCCAACATGCTCACCCGCTCAAGATCCAAGTTTATCTTCTTTTGGGAGAATCCATTCCCGGAAACCTTCAACAATAGAAACAGCGTAAAAACACATATTAATCTCATAACCAGAAACC
>ENA-OROM01002891-OROM01002891.1-human-gut-metagenome-genome-assembly--contig:-NODE-2891-length-11705-cov-3.469614_pt1 | contig 11705 bp, 11 predicted proteins | sample MGYA00242129_ERZ509050 | MGnify/ENA primary metagenome ERZ509050 (study PRJEB26280, sample SAMEA2338701) | human gut metagenome | biome: human gut; feature: human-associated habitat; material: faeces...
GGCGGACGTGCCTGCCGTGACCCTGCGGAGCGCCGCCGCCGCCCTCCAGAACTACACGCCGGAGCTTGCGCAGGCTGTGCGGGAGGGGGAGAGCAAAACCGACCATTATGAGGATATCCTTGGCACCTATCTTGTTAAGCTCAGCGCCCTGAAGATCAGCGAAAACGACAGCAGCGAGGCCGCCATGCTTCTCAAAGCCCTCAGCGATTTTGAGCGCATCGGCGACCACGCTCTGAACATTTTGGAGTCCGCCGAGGAGCTGAAATGTAAGAATCTGTCTCTTTCCGACGCCGCCCGTCATGAGCTGTCCGTTCTGCTGCGGGCTGTGGACGAGATCGTGGACATGACCTTTCAGGCGTTCCGGGACGACGATCTGGAAAAAGCCTACCGGGTGGAGCCGCTGGAACAGGTCATTGACGATCTGAAGGAGAAAATGCGCATCCACCACATTCTGCGGATGCAGCAGGGCAGCTGCAGCATTGAGTCCGGATTTGTCTGGTCGGATCTGCTGACCGCGCTGGAACGGGTGGGCGACCACTGCTCCAACATCGCCGGGTGCATCATCGACCTGCACCACCACAACATGAACACCCACGAGGCCATCCGTTCCGCCCGGATGGAAAACGAGAATTTTGACGATGAATACAAGGCGTATGCGGTGAAATACAGTCTGAAATAAACGAAAAACGCCCGGCAGGAATCAACCTCCTGCCGGGCGCTGCGTTATTTCTTCCACTTTTCGATCAGACTGATGATCTGCCCCGTAAGCTTGGCGTTGTCTTTGTTGGTATTCCCGCGGCGGGTCTTGACCAGCGCAAGAAGCGCTTCCGCCGCCGCGACCATGTCCTCGTAAATCTGCTTCGCCCGCTGGGTGCCCTTGAAGACGGCCGCCCGGTCGATCTTCACGCCCTCGGTGTAGGTCGTGAGCTTGCCGGTGATCAGGTCGTATTCCGTGCCGCTGTAGGGAGCGTCGGCGTGGTAGCCCATGGATTTCAGGGTCGCGCAGAAGGCTTTGCAGCTGCTGTCGTCGCCGTGGTTCACGAACACCATCTTGGGCTTTTCCCGGAAGCCTGCCAACCAGTTCAGCAGCCCCTCTTTGTCCGCGTGGCCGGAGGTGCCGTGGAGCATGGCGATCTCCGCGTTCACCGCGATGTCTTCGCCGAAGAGCTTCACGGACTTCGCGCCGTTTTCCAGCTTCCAGCCGAGAGACCCCTCCGCCTGATAGCCGACAAACAGGATGACGCTTTCCTTGCGCCACAGGTTGTGTTTCAGATGGTGGCGGATTCTGCCCGCCTCGCACATGCCGCTGGCGGAGAGTATGACCTTGGGCTGGGGGTCGGTATTGATGAGCTTGGATTCGTCGGAGGAAACGGACAGCTTCAATCCGTCAAACCAGATGGGGTTGACGCCCTGTTTCAGAATGGCCCGGGTCTCGTCGTCAAAGTCCGTGGGGTCGCATTGCAGGAAAATTCCCGTCGCTTCCACGGCCAGAGGGGAGTCCACGTACACCGGGAAATGGTCGTGTCCCGTCACCAGACCCCGCTGCTTGATCTCCCGGATGGCGTAGAGCATTTCCTGCGTCCGCCCCACGGCAAAGGCGGGGATGACCAGATTGCCGCCCCGGTCCAGCGCCCGCTGGATGCAGGCGGCCAGCTCGCCCACCACATCGCCCCGCTCCTTGGGGTGCAGGCGGTCGCCATAGGTGGATTCGATGACCAGATATTCCGTCTCCGCAACAGGCTGGGGGTCGCGGAGCAGGGGATGATTGACGTTGCCCACGTCGCCGCTGAACACGATCTTCTGGGTCTGCTGCCAGCCACATTTCGATGGCGGCGGAACCCAGCAGATGGCCGATGTCCGTCATGCGGATGATAATGCCCTCCGCGGCCTGGACGGCGGCGTTATACTGGCAGGGGCGGAGCAGCCGGAGAGCCGCCGCCGCGTCGTTGGTGTCGTATACCGGCTCCACGGCCCGTTCCCCGGCGCGCTCGGCCTTGCGGGTGCGCCACTGGGCTTCCGATTCCTGAATGTGCGCCGAGTCCATCAGCATGATGCGGCATAGATTGCAGGTGGCCTCCGTGGCGTAGATCTGCCCCCGGAAACCGTCCTTGCACAGCTTGGGGAGCATACCGGAATGGTCGATATGGGCGTGGGTCAGGAACACCGCTTCGATGGCATTCGCCGGGACGGGCAGCGGGACATTCTGGAAAATGTCCTCCCCCTGCTCCATACCGCAGTCCACCAGATAGTACCGGCCGTTCACTTCCAGCAGCGTACAGCTGCCAGTGACCTCATGGGTCGCGCCGATGAATTGAACTTTCATGTCTGCACCTCCAAGATTGACGTGACGCCCCGGAAAAACCGGCGGGGTTCTTTGACCATACTATACCACAATTCGCCGCCCAGCGCAAGGTCCTGACCTTTTTGGATACACGAACACGCCCGACTCTTTGCAGAATCGGGCGTGTTTTGAATAAATCTTAATATTCGGTGGGCTTGATGTGCCAGATCTCCTCGGCGTACTGACGGATGGTGCGGTCGGAGGAGAACTTGGCGGCGGAGGCCACGTTCATCAGGCACTTGCGGCCGAAGGCAATGCGGTCGGCATAGTCCCGGTTGGCCTGGAGCTTGGTGTCGAAGTAGGAAGCGTAGTCCAGCAGCAGGAAGTAATGGTCGGCCTGATGCCAGTCGGTGCCGTCCAGCAGAGAATGGAACAGCTCCTTCTGGGCGTCGTCCGTGGGCACGGTGCCGTCTACCAGGGTGTTGATGGCGCGGCGCAGGTCGGCGTTGGAGTCGTAAATGCTCCGGGCGTGGTAGGTGGGCTTGGCGGCGTTGATCTCATCCACGGTGTGGCCGAAGATATACTCGTTCTCCCGGCCGGCCTCCTGCGCGATCTCCACATTGGCGCCGTCCAGCGTACCCAGCGTTACGGCGCCGTTGAGCATCAGCTTCATGTTGCCGGTGCCGGAGGCTTCCGTACCGGCAGGGGAGATCTGCTCGGAAATGTCGGCGGCGGGGATGATATGCTCGGCGTAGGAGCAGTTGTAGTTCTGAACGAATACCACTTTCAGCTTGTCGGCCACGGCGGGGTCGTTGTTGATCATCTTCGCGACCCGGTTGATATAGCGGATGATGGCCTTGGCACGGGCGTAGCCGGGGGCGGACTTGGCGCCGAAGAGGTAAACCGTGGGATGGAAGTCCGGCAGACGGCCCTCCTTCAGCCGGAAGTAGATGTCCACAATGGACAGAATGTTCATCAGCTGGCGCTTGTACTCGTGCAGACGCTTGACCTGCACGTCGAAGATGAAGTCGGGGTTCAGCGTCACGCCCTCGTGTTTGGCAATGACGGCGCACAGCTGCTCCTTCTTCAGGTGCTTGATATCGTTGAATTCCACGATGGTCTCGTCGTAAATCTGATTTTTCAGCTCACCGATGAGGTCGAGGTTTTTCAGGAAGTCGCCGCCCACCTTTTCCCGCAGCATGGCGGTCAGCTCGGGGTTGCACAGACCCAGCCAGCGGCGGGGGGTGATGCCGTTGGTCTTGTTCTGGAACCGCTCGGGGAAGGCGTAGTACCAGTCCTTGAAGCAGTCGTTCTTCAGAATCTGGGTGTGGATCTCCGCCACGCCGTTGATATAGGAGCCGACGTAAATGGACAGGTTCGCCATGTGGGCGGTGTTGTCTTTCACGATGAACAGATCCGGATGCTCCCACTTGAGCTTCTGGTCAATGCGGCAGATGATGTCCACGATCTCGGGAACCACGCTGCGCATCAGATCCAGCGGCCACTTTTCCAGTGCCTCGCCCATGACGGTGTGGTTGGTGTAGGAGAAGGTCTTCTGGGCGACATTGAAGGCGTCGTCAAAGCTCATGCCCTCCAGCATCAGCAGGCGGATCAGCTCGGGGATGGACATGGCGGGATGGGTGTCGTTGAGCTGCACCGCGTAGAACTCGGCGAAGCGGCTCAGATCATCGCCATGGGCAATTTTGAAGGTGCGCAGCATATCCTGCAGGGACGCAGACGACAGCACATACTGCTGCTTGATGCGCAGGCGCTTGCCCTCCCATGTGGAGTCGTTGGGGTACAGGACGCGGGTGATGTCCTCGGCCTTGTTCTTGGCGTCCAGCGCCCGCAGATAGTCCTGATTGTTGAAGGCGTTGAAGTCCAGCTCCTCCTCGGCCTCGCACTGCCACAGGCGCAGTGTGCCCACGTTCTCGGTGCCGTAGCCGATGACGGGAACGTCGTAGGGAACGGCCAGAACGGTATGGTCGGGGAACTTGACCTTCACGGTGTGGTTATAGCGGCGGAAGGACCAGGGGTCGCCGAACTTTGTCCAGTCGTCGGCATTCTCCACCTGACTGCCGTCGGCGTCAAAGCTCTGCTTGAACAGGCCGAACTTGTAGCGCAGGCCGTAGCCGGACAGGGGAATGTCCGTGGAAGCAGCGCTGTCCAGGAAGCAGGCCGCCAGACGGCCAAGACCGCCGTTGCCCAGCGCGTCGTCCTCGATGTCCTCGAGAACCGCCAGATCGACCCCGTGCTCGGCAAACAGCTCCTTCATCTCGTCCAGAATTCCCAGATTAAACAGGTTGGAATACACCAGACGGCCGATCAGGTACTCGGCAGAGATGTAATACGCCTTGCGATTGGGCATACGGGTCTTCTTGGAATGGCTCCAATCGTCGGAAATGGCCATCATAACAGCCTGACCCAGCGCTTCATGCAGCTCCTGAGGGGTCGCCTCCTGCAAAGAAACGTCGTAGGTGTACTTGAGCTGTGCCTCCGTCCATTTCAGGATGTTCAGACAGTTGTTGTTCATGTTAGCTCTCCATTCTTAAAGCGGGTGCGCCGCCATGGCTTATTGATACGGTTCCTTCCAGACAGACTTTTGATAGTATATCATATTCCGATCAGCATGTCCAGTTGAAACCGCCCCGAAAACGGCAAACAGGAAACTTTTTGCCGGTATCCGTCTGAGCGTGGGTTCTCCGGAGGAACTCCGGGGGAAGACACCTCTGCGGCGGTGGAAAAACGGCAGTTTCGGAAAATTGAAACGTTTCCAATTCTTGCAGATTCCTATTTAGAATAATACTATTTTCCCATTTTGTCAAGTAAAACCGGATGTAATATCAGACATAACATTTTTTTGCCGGGTTTTATGGATTCTGCCCGTTTTGGAAGACCCCTATACCCCGCCCCCCGGCAATGTTAAAGGCACGTTCACATTTCGTCTATTTACTTTTCCCCGGAAGAATGGTATAATGAAAAACCATAGCGGAAAGGAGGCGGTTGTTTGAGCCGGTTTTTGGATGAATTAAAGGACTTCTGGAAAAAAGGCGACATATTTCTGCTGATCCTGTGCCTGATCGTGTCCGGTTTTGGCTGCGTTTTTATTGCCAGCGCCACTTCCGCCGACAAGTTTGGCGGCAATATCAAATATATTATCATTCAGCTGGCGGCTACCGGTCTGGGCGTCATGATGTACGCGCTGGTGTCCTCCATCGATCTGGACTTTCTCTCGGAACACCGGATGGTGATGGTGGCTTTCAACTGTGCGCTGCTTCTCATGCTGATAAGCCCCCTGGGAACCGACCACGGCTCCGGTAACCGAAGCTGGATCAACCTGGGCTTTATCAGCGTTCAGCCCGCCGAGGTCTGCAAGATCACCTATGTCGTTATTATGGCCTCGGTCATGTCGGCGCACCAGAACCGAATATCCAGCCTGCCGTCTATTATGCACATGTGCCTTCATCTGGGACTGCTGGTGGGACTGAACATGGTGCTGTCCGGCGACGCGGGCGTTTCCCTGATCTTCGTGTTTATCTTCATCGGTATGGCCTTCGGCGGCGGCGTCAGCCTGTGGTGGTTTGCTTTGGCCATCGGTCTGATCGCGGCGGCGTTCCCGATCCTGTGGCAGTTCCTTGGCGAGTACCAGCAGAACCGGTTCCTGATCCTGTTTGACGACACCATCGACCCCACGGGCATCAACGAGCGCTACCACTCCATGATGAACCTGCGCTCCCTCACCGGCGGCGGCCTGACGGGACAGGGACTGTTCAACGGCAACCGTACCCAGAGCGGCAGCCTGTTCGCCCAGCACACGGACTATATTTTCTCGTCCATGGGCGAGGAGCTGGGCTTCGTGGGGTGCCTTGCGATCATGATTATGGAAATGGCCATCATCGCCCGGTGCATCTATGTGGGCATGCACTGTCAGGATTATATGCGCCGGCTGGTATGCTACGGCGCCGCGTCCGCGCTGATGTTCCAGGTGATGATCAACACCGGTATGTGCATCGGCGTCATGCCCGTTATCGGTCTGACCCTGCCGTTGATCAGCTACGGCGGTTCTTCGGTGGTTACGATCTACGCCATGCTCGGCCTTGTCTCCGGTGCCCACGCGCGACCACAAAGTCTGAGCCATGAACGATACGTGCAGCCATACAGGTAAACAAGCCTTATGCGCCCCGTCCTTTTCAGGGCGGGGCGCAAAAAAGAAAAAAGGAAATTCCGGAAAAAGTGGTTGACTTTCCGGAAAAACGTGGTATAATAAGCTCTGCTTCGGTATGGAGGCATAGCTCAGCTGGTTAGAGCGCATGCTTCACACGCATGAGGTCACAGGTTCGAGTCCTGTTGTCTCCACCAGGTATTATATAGAGGATTTGTGTAACGGTAGCACACCGGACTCTGACTCCGTTTGCGGGGGTTCGAATCCCTCATCCTCTGCCAGGTCCACTGTAGTCGCAAGATTACAGTGGACTTTTTTGCATCAAGGGCGCTCCGATGAAAGCGGAGCGCCCTTGATGCTTTATTTGATTGCCGCGCTGTTGTTCAGCAGCAGCGTGCTGTAGAGGAACAGCACGTCCTGACCGTGAAAGTCAAGGAATTGCCCCAGATAGTCGCTTCGGATGTACCGAAGGTCTACCAGCGTCACCTTGGCGTAGTCGTTTACCAGCAGCGGAACCATGCTGCTTCCGAAGGAATCCCGGAATACAATCAGCTCCCGGCCGGTGGCCGCGTTGGGGTTTTCGATGGTCAGCAGACTCCGGGCACCGGAGAGATACACGTCGTACAGATCTCTGCTGTCCAGCTTGGTCATGTCGTAGACAGCGGTGGTTTCTCCCGTTTCGTAGTCGTACACCCGGCAGTCGTCCAGCAGGTCGCTTTTCAGCAGGTACATGGTATCCGGCTGCATGGGCAGCGCCGCCTGACCGTAGTACACGCCGTAGAAGGGCTTGTCCACCGGGGTGACGGTGTAATCCTCCTGCCGGGGAGAGGACACCCCCAGCGCCTGACACAGCGTCTGCGCCGCCGGGAGCAGCCGCTCCTGCCGCCAATGGGTATCGGTGCGGTAATAGTCCTGAATGGACAGGCTGTCCGTCAGGCGGATGGGAGACGCCCAGGGCATCCCGTCCTCCACCATGGTAAAGAGCCGGTCATAGTCCAGGGACAGCTGCCCGACAGACTGCGCCAGATAATAGCCTTTGTCCGGGACGATGGCAAGGTAAATTTTGGAATCGCTAGAAGAAAGGTAAGTTTCGTATACGCTGCTGAACCGCTCCAGTGCGTGGTTGACCGAGGCTTCGCTCAGGGGGTATTCCTGTGCTGCAGCATAGCCTTGGGAGATATAAATGCCGCTTTTGTCGCTTTGCCGCAGGACGAAGCGGTGGAACAGGGACTTCACCTCGCGGAAAGTATCCCGCAGGGGGAACTGATCCAGACTGGCATCCTCAAAATCCGTCATAAAGCTGCCGTCCAGCAGGGCTTTTCCCTGAATGGCAGGCTTCTGTGCCAATTGGCGGCGCTCCGCGATGGAAATGTCCCGGCTGGGCGCCAGCCACGCCCACACAGCCAGCACCGCCCAGACAGCCGCAACAATGATTGCGCAAATTCGATTCTTCATACCTTCGCCCCCTTAAAACCGGAAATACAGGAACGGGCTGAAGGAGCCATCCACCAGATAGGCCGTGCAGACGATCAGCAGCGCCAGCATTGCCGCGGCTTCCAGCACGACGCCCGCCTTCGTCCCGTCCATGCGCCGCGCCGCGTTTTTCACCACTGGCGTGGAGCCGAGAATGCCCAGCACGAACAGGACGGCATAGCTTTTCAGGTAGTACAGCGCTTCGGCGGAGGTCAGGCTCAGGCTGCCGAAGCCGAACAGTCCGGCAAAGTCCTGCCCCGCCTGCGCAAGACTGTCCGCGTTGAACAGGACGAAACTGAGGACTACCGCCAGCAGTACATACCCATGGCGCAGGACGCCCGGCAGCCTTTGCAGGACGGGAATCCACTTTTCCGCCAGCAGCAGCGCGGCAAACAGCAGCCCCCACAGCACGAAATTCCACGCCGCGCCGTGCCACAGCCCCGTAAGCATCCACACGGTGAGGATGTTCAGAACCCACCGCCAGCGGCTGACCCGGCTGCCGCCCATGGGGATATACACATAGTCCCGGAACCAACTGCCAAGGCTGATATGCCACCGCCGCCAGAACTCCGTGACGCTTCTGGAGAGATAGGGATAGTTGAAATTCTCGACAAAATGGAACCCCAGCACCCGCCCAAGACCGATGGCCATGTCGGAATAGCCGGAAAAATCGAAGTAAATGTTCAGGGTGAAGGCCACGGCGTACATCCAGTAAAACAGGACGGATTTTTCGCCGCTCTGTCGGAACAACCGGATCAGCAGGGCAAAGTTATCCGCAAGGATGACCTTTTTCCCCAGCCCTACCAGAAACCGCCGCAGACCCACCGCCGCGTTTTCCCAGCTGTGCTCCCGGTGCTCCAGCTCCCGTGCGATGTCCGCATAGCGGACAATGGGGCCTGCAATCAGCTGGGGGAACAGGGCGACATACGCGCCGAAGTTGATGAGGTTCTTCTGTGCCGGGACGCTGCCGCGATAGACGTCGATGGTGTAGCTCAGGCACTGGAAGGTGTAAAAGCTGATGCCGACGGGCAGCGCAAGATGAAGCAGGGGAATTTTCAGGCCGGTGACGGCGTTCAGACTGCCGATGAAGAAGTCCGCGTACTTGAAAACCCCCAGCAGTCCCACGCTGATGACGATGGACGCCAGCAGCCAGAGCTTTTTCCGCTTCCGGGAGCGTTCGATGCCCCGGCCGCAGACGTAGCACAGCAGGATGGTGAACGCCATCAGGGGCAGCAGCCGCAGCTCCCCCCAGCCGTAAAAAATCAGGCTGGCAAGGAGCAGAACGGCGTTTTTCCCCTTCCGGGGCGTGAGAAAATACACCGCCAGCACCGCCGGGAGGAAATAATATAGGAAGGGAATGCTTGAAAAAACCATAGGCGTGTTCGCTCCTGAGAACTCTTATAAAAATGGCAGCGATTCCATCGCTGCCATTTGGGAAACCTTAAATCACAAATTCGGGTTCGCCGACGACCTTGCCGAACGCGTCCACAAAGGACTGGGCGGTGAGGTCGTAGCTGGTGTCCAGCATAATGAGCATCACCACGTCACGGTAGCCGGTGACCAGCATGTCGTCCGCTTCCACGCAGACCCACTTGCGGGGGTTGATGCCGGACTTCATGGCTTCGGCGACGGACTTGATGTCCTCGCCCGGGGCGACCCGCACCATGACCATGGAAAAGGCGATGGAGCCGATCATCGGCTCGAACACCGCGGCCTCCGTCAGCACGCCGGCGTTATCCAGACCGGTGCTGCTCTTGATGGCCCACTGCCCTTCCTCGCTGGTGTCGGTGAGGTCGATGGTCTCGACGCCGCCGTCAAACTCCACCGGCTGCTGGGCAACGATTTCGTTCAGCAGCTCCTCCATGGTTCCCTCCACCTTGTCGGGGGAGGTGGTTTCCGTGGGCTTGGATCCGGCACAGCCGGAAAGCAGGGACAGCGCCATGGCTGCCGCCAGAATTGCAGTTAAAACTTTTTTCATGTTTCATTTCCTCCTGAAATTTTTCGGGTAAATCGCTTCTTCCAATAAGCATGCCCCAAAAGCAGCAGAAGCATACCGGCGGCCGCGCCGCAGCTGTCAATGCACACGTCCCGGATGCCGGGGCTGCGGCCGGGGATGAAGGCCTGGATGGTCTCGTCGATGCAGGCAGCGGCCACGCCCAGCGCGAACGCCGGAAGCCGCTTTTTTCCCAGCATCCCGAACAGCCACCCAAGCAAAAATCCCAACGCGCCGAACTCGGCAAAGTGGGCAAATTTCCGCAGCAGGCCGTCGCCGGAGGGAACCGCTTCGCCGGGGGTGAACACGCCGTCCAGCAGCGCCTTCAGCGTGCCGCTGATCTGTCCGGAGACTTCCGCCGGGAGCAGGGAATTGCCCCAGATAAAGACCAGATTGCAAAGCAGAAGCACAGTACACAGCGTCATGCGGCGCTTTGTGCGCTTCACGCCAGAACCCCCAGATGCTCCAGCAGAATCTTCACGCCCAGCAGAATCAGAATGACGCCGCCGGCAAACTCGGCCTTTTTCTCATACCGGCTGCCGAACAAGTTGCCGATCTTCACGCCCAGAGCGGACAGCAGGCAGGTGCAGATGCCGATAAACGCCGCCGCCAGCCAGATGTTCACGCTGCCGACCATGGCAAGGGAAATGCCGACGGCCAGCGCGTCTATGGAAGTCGCCACGGCCATGAGAAACATGGTCTTGACGGACAGGTCGGCGTCCTTTTCCGGGTCGTCGCCGGATTCGTCTTCCTTCTCCAGCGCTTCCTTCAGCATGTTGATGCCGATGATGACCAGCAGACCGAAGGCGACCCAGTGGTCGAACGCTTCAATGGCTTCGGCAAACAGCGAGCCAAGGAAAAAGCCGGTCACGGGCATCAGCATCTGGAAGCCGCCGAACCAAAGGCCGCAGGTCGCTTCCGCTTTCAGCGTTGCCTTTTTCATGGCAAGACCCTTGCATACGGATACCGCGAAGGCGTCCATACTCAGCCCCACCGCCAGCAAGAAAAGTTCTCCGATTCCCATAAAAAAATCCTCCGTACCAAATACAGGGCAGCACAGAAGACGCGAAGAGACTGTGCCGGCCTGCAAAAGTCTCGTCATTTCAGGCTGAACCGGGGCCTCACCAGTATGTCGATTCAGTCCCGCGTTGTGCGCCGACTACTCCCTCTTCACGGCGCATTATAACAAAGATTCCTCCGCTCGTCAAGGCGAAGCGGAGGAATACACAGTTATTTTACAAATGGCTCATTGCCCATTCCACAATCAGCACCGCGGCGCTGCTGCTTAAGGCGACCACGATCAGACTCTTGCCCCGGTAGGCCAGAATCACCGCTACCACCAGCGCCGCCGCGCCGCTTAAGATAGAAGCGGTGCTGCTGAGGATGGAGGGGAACGTCATGGCCGTCAGGCAGCAATAGGGAACGTAGTACAAAAACGAGCGCAAAAAACGGCTCTTAATGGGCTTGCGGAAGATCGTCATGGGCAGGACGCGGATGAGGTAGGTTGTCAGCGCCATGGCGAGGATGTACAGATAAATGTTCATGCCGCTTCCCTCTCTTCCTTCACCGGGAACAGCGCGGCGCAGATGGCGGCGGCTGCCACGGTGCAGATCACGATGGACAGTCCCGGGGAAACGGTTTTCAGTCCCGGCGTCCAGGAAAACAGGCTGCTGAAAATCAGCGCCAGCACCACCGCCACGAAAACATCCCGGTTCTTCTTCGCGGGTGGCACCACGATGGCGATGAACATGCCGTAGAGCATGACCCCCAGCGCCGTCCGGATGGAGAGCGGCAGG
>ENA-OROM01002901-OROM01002901.1-human-gut-metagenome-genome-assembly--contig:-NODE-2901-length-11680-cov-2.665290_pt1 | contig 11680 bp, 14 predicted proteins | sample MGYA00242129_ERZ509050 | MGnify/ENA primary metagenome ERZ509050 (study PRJEB26280, sample SAMEA2338701) | human gut metagenome | biome: human gut; feature: human-associated habitat; material: faeces...
GCGAGATTATTGGCGGTTCCTTGTCTCCGGCTCAGCGTTATGAACGCGCGCTTGCCACCCATTTGAAAGACCAGCTGGATAATTTGACACGCCGTGAAGAAGTGATGGCGGCGGAAATCTTAAGAACTGGTAAGGTTATCGTGTCCGGAGACGGTTATCCGGCTCAGACGGTTGATTTTGGTCGTGACGCCGAATTAACGAAAGCCTTGAGCGGATCGGCGACTTGGGATAGTTCTGGTGTTAATCCGGTTGACGATTTGGAAGATTGGGCGATTACCTTGCAAGACAAGTCCGGTGTTGTTGCAAAAACCGTGGTTATGGACCCGCAAGCGTGGAAAATCTTCCGTTCTAACACGACTGTTCAGAAATATTTGGACATTCGCCGTGGCACAAACAACACCATCAACATTGATCCGCAGATTATCAGCGAAAACGAAAAAGCCCGCTATGCCGGTTCCATCGGTGATTTTGCGATTTGGGTTTATAACGACACCTATGTTGACGACAAAGGCGCGACCTGCAAACTGTTGCCGGAAAAGACCGTTATTTTGGGTTCTCGCGAGGGTTTGGAAGGAACGAGATGTTATGGCGCGATCCACGATGAAAAAGCCAACTGGACAGCGCAACGCTACTTTACCAAATCTTGGATTGAAGAAGATCCGAGTGTGCGTTGGCTGTTGTTGCAATCCGCGCCGTTGGTCGTTCCTTATCGTCCAAACGCTTCCATGTGTGTAACCATTGGTTAATGGGGGTGACATGAAAATCAAAGCGTTAATCACATTGGTGGTTGGTAAAGGAAAACAGGTCGCTCCGAATACGGTTTGCGACATTAGTGAAAACGAAGCAAAACGGCTTATTGCCCTTGGTTTTGCCGAGGGTTTGAAAAAGCCAACCCCTCAATTGAGCGGAGACAACAATGGCAAATCCGATGAAAATGGCGGTGGACAGCCGGTTGGGAACACCGGCGATGTTCAAGAACCGGAGTGTTCGGATAATCCTAAATGAACCAGATGAAGTAATTGGAGTGGGGTTTATCAACGCCCACTCCGAAACTCATCGGGCAAGAATAAGGATTTCCGATGCGCCGGAACTTAAAATCGGCGATAAAATTGAAACCGCAGAGGAAAACTATGCCGTACACTCGGAGCCTGTTAAAGATATTCATCAATTGGTGTGGAGCTGTGATTTGATATGCATATGAAAGCGGCATTGGAAGGTAGTTTGGAGGAATATCTTGAAAAAGAATATCAGAATTGCGCCAAAGCGGTGACTTATGGCGTCAAAACCGCGACAAACGGCTTGAAACAATCTCTGCGGGCTCAAGTTAAAAACGCCGGTCTTGGCGGCAGGCTTGCCAACACTTGGCGTGGTGATGTGTACCCTAAAAGCAAAAACAGCGTTAGCGCGGCGGGAGTTGTTTACACTAAGGCCGAGAAAATCCTTGAGGGTTTTGAGTATTCCTCGGTCATTCGTTCGCCAAACGGGTTCTGGCTCGCCATTCCGACCGAGGCTATCCCCAAACGCATTCGCAATAAAAGAATGACACCGGCTCTGTATGAGCAATCAAAAGGTGTTCGGCTCAGGTTTATCTATCGCGCGGTTGGCGTGTCTCTTTTGGTGCATGAACAGCGTAAAAAAACAATTATCGCATTTTGGCTTGTGCCACAGGTTAAAATGCCGAAACTCATTAATTTTGAAAGTGAAAGCGCAACATGGCAGGCAAAAGTCCCGTCTTTGATAATGGAAAATTGGCATGAGTAAACGAGAACAAGTGTTAAACGCTTTATTTACAAGACTTTCAGCTTTAACAAAGGCGGAAGTTAAACGCAACGAAACGCTTCCAGTCAAAATTCCGGATGGCGGACTGGTCGTTTTACGGGATGGAAATATCGGCGAACCGACTATTTTGCTATCTCCACCATACTTTCTTTATCAACATCGAGCGGAAATAGAAGTTGTGGTTCAACAAACATTCGCCGCCGATAATGATGCCCGATTGGATCGCATTTTAGAAGAAATCGGACGGTTGCTGATGGTTGATGTCACATTATCCGGACTTATTGACCATATGCACGCCGATCCGCCGGAGTTTATCGAGCAAGCGATCGATGGTGGTTTAACAATTAAAGGGGCAATTATTCCGCTTGTTTTGGAATATGTGTCAAATTCAAATTTAACTTAGAAAGGAAAAAATATGTCACGAGCATACGGCTGGAACGCCCAATTATTACTTGCGGAAGAAACCGAATACGGTGAGATGCCCGCTAATAATTACCGTAAAATCCCGTTTATCTCGACAACGCTTGATAGTGAGCAGAACCTTGTGTCCTCCAATGTTTTGGGTTTGGGGCGAGATCCGACACAACCGTTTCAGGATGTAATCAATGTGGATGGCGACATGGTCGTTCCGGTTGATATGCGAAATATCGGCGTTTGGCTAAAGGCAATCTTTGGAATACCAAGCACAGAAGATGTGGATGATGGTGTTTACACGCATAGCTTTGAAAGTGGTAAAATCGTTATTCCGAGTTATACCTTGGAGGTTGGTTTGCCTGAAGTGCCGCAATTTATCCGCTTTATGGGTGTTAGAGCCAACAGTATCGCTTTTAATTTTCAGCGATCAGGTGAAGCTCAGGTAACCATAAACCTCATCGGACAAGGAGAATCTGGCGAAACGACAGTGATTGACACCAATCCTGAGGTTTATAAATACACCAGAGTTTCACAATTTCAGGGTTTTATAAAAAGTAATGGCGCGTTATTGGCCAATATCACGGCGGCAAGCGCGACTTATTCCAATAATCTCGAAAAAATTGAGACAATCCGTAATGATGGAAAGGTTGAGGCCATTGATTTGGGTGTCGCCAGTTTATCCGGGAGCATTTCCGCCCGATATGGCGATAACATTTTGTTGGACAAGGCTCGTGCCGGAACGCCGGTTGATATCGAGCTCGGGTATCAGCTTTCGGATACACTAAAATTAGAGATTGTCTGCCACGAAGTTTATCTACCGAAACCAAAGCGAACGATTGACGGCCCGAATGGAATTGAGTGCTCGTACGACTTTCAAGGGGCTAAAAATGAGGAAATCGGTCGGATGATGACGGTGAAACTAACAAATGATGTGGAGAGTTATTAGAAAAGAGGAGCAAAATGCTCCTCTCTATCTATTTTAGCATAGATAACAGAAATGTTATAGCACAAATAATTTGGGCAACATTTACTGTCAAATATATAACGAGTTTCATGTGAGTAACTCCTAATGAAACCCGCCGGCGGGTTATTAAACCCACTTATTTTTAGTGGCGTTGCTACCACCTGCAATGAACTTTGTACTTCAGTTCAAAGCTAATGGTGAAACTCGTCTCAGCTTATCTCTCGCTTCCCATAATAGGCAAAGTTTAAGGGCTATCAACTATTTCCAGTGCCTCCTTCGGGAAAAGGATAAAGAAAAGCACCCATGCCTTTCTCCAATCATAAGTAGACAGCATCCACTGCATAGCTTACAACGGCATTAATTGAATTATACTTGAATTATTTTCAAAATCAAGGAGTTTTATAAAATGTTAAAATTAAAAATAAGCAAAGAGCCTTATTGGTTGGATTTGGGTTATGGCGTGAAAGTTAAGGCAAAACCATGCACTTCCGCCGTGTTTTATGAAGCAAAAGCCTATATGAACAGCAAATTGGCTGAATTGGCGAAAGTTTATAAAGCAAATAAAGAAGCTGGTGTTCTCAACGAGCTTGATATTGAAAATCCTGTTAAACGTGAGGCGTTGGCGGATAAATATCTCCTTATCGGGCTTGGAATTGCCGGTATTTTGGAGTGGACGGGAGTATTAGAGGCGGAAGAAGATAAACCAGCACCATTGACAGAAGCTAAAATTGACGAGCTGTTCTCAAACTTTTGGGCGGTGGCTGAGAATTTCCGCCACCAATATTGCGGTTTGCAGGAAATTTTGGCAGCAGAAAAAAACGCCTCAACGCCCGCGCCAAATGGCACTTCGGCGATGGGCGAAGCTACTGCAAAGGATGTTCAGAGTTAACTCCGCTCTGTCCGTTCCACAAATGCAAATACATCGAGACGACTTTGGAAACCGATGTTGGCTATCAGGCTTGGGAGGTTTTGTTGAAACTTCCGGAGCCTGATTTATCTATGGCGTTGGATATTGCCCGAAACCTTAACTTTGATATGGAAATAATGTGTGAATTGTTGCCTGTTGGGATTGCAGGTATGAAAAATGGATTGGATGAAAATAAAAATGATAATATTTTTTAGAAAAAACAGCATATATTTCTAAAGCAGTAAAAATATATTTCTATTACTTTCAATATGTTATTGTGTTTTCATAATTCGAATATAAGTTCTTTACTTTTTAGAAAAAATGGTATATATTTCTAAAAATGAAAGGAGTTTTATCATGACAAACAAAGAAAAAATTCTATTGGAAATACATCGCCATAAACCAGGTTGGGCGTTTTCTGCGATTGATTTTTCAAAAGATTTCAAGCGTGGAGAGCTTGATGTTGCCTTATCTACATTGGCAGAGGAAGGAAAAATCCGTCGAGTTTTTAGGGGAATATATGATTATCCGATGTATAGTAATATTCTAAAGAAAAATGTTGCTCCGGATACTAATCAAATTGCTAAAGCGATTGCCAGAAAGTTTAATTGGGTTATTTTTCCTGATGGAGATACGGCTCTTAATTATTTAGGATTATCCACTCAAATGGTGGCAAAACCTATTTATTTGTCTGATGGTCCGAGCAAAATTTATACGACTGAAGGCTTAACAATAGAATTTAAACATATTGCCAAAAAGGAAATAATTGCCAATGATGAAACGACAGCTTTGATTATTCAAGCTATTAGAGCCGTTGGTGAAGCGCAGATTACGGATGCTTTTATTGAAACATTAGCACATAAATTTACAAAAAAAGAATGGAATTCTATTCTTACAAACGGTGCTAGAGCAACTATGTGGATTTACAATATTATGAAAAAAGCAGCTAATTGGGCTGAAGGAGAATAACTATGGATAAAATTGCTCTTGCAAAAAAGGAACAACGCAAAGCTGTTTTTTTGGAAACTGCACATAAGGCGCATTTGGAATCACATATCGTGGAAAAGGATTTTTGGGTTTCATGGGCTTTAGGCAAAATCTTTGCTGATGCTAATTTGAATAAAATCTTGTGCTTTAAGGGCGGAACTTCTCTCTCTAAGATTTTCGGATTAATTGAGCGTTTTTCTGAAGATATTGATTTGATATTAGCACAAAGCACTGTGATAAAAGAAGATGAAGAACTTTATAAATCTTCCAACAGTAAACAAGCCGCCTTTAATACTGTTATTGAAGGACGTGCAGGTTTATTTATTTCGGGCGAATTAAAAGAAATGATTCGTAAAGTTATATCACCGGTTTGTCAGATAGAGGAAGATGAAACAGACAAACATGTTTTACATATCATTTTTCCAAGATTATTTGATTATGGCTATATTCAACCAACCATAAAATTAGAAATTGGGCCATTAGCTCTTTGGAATCCGCATGAACAATACCAGATAGATTCTTTTGTTGGAAAATATTTGCCGGAGTTAGAACTAAGCAAACCGATTATCACAACCATTAAACCCGAGAGAACATTTTGGGAAAAAATCACAATTTTACACCATGAGGCGCATCGGCCGATAGGTAGTGCCGTTCCTGTGCGCTATTCAAGGCATTATTATGATATTTATAAAATGGGACATACTTATGTCAAAACTGAAGCTTTGCAAAATTTAGATATTTTGAAAGAAGTGATTTTATTTAAGAAGAGATTCTATCCCCGTGGTTGGGCTAAATATGATGAAGCGGTTCCCGGAACAATGAAGTTAATTCCATCAAGCGCTAACATAAAAGTATTGGAAGACGACTATTCCAAAATGAAACGCATGATATATGGTGAAGTTCCTGATTGGAATGATATCGTCAAATACCTATCTGAACTGGAAAATGAAATAAACAATTTGTAGAAAAATAGACCATTTTTTCTACAATCTTACGGCATCTCAAGGCTCAGGGCTTGGGGTGTTTTGTTATGGAAAAAACAAAATGAGTGCTGCGAAGAAATTATCAATACGGCTTGAAGCGGTGGGCGGAGATAAGGTTCGGCGGGAGTTTAAATCTCTCGGAGCTGATGGCGATCGGGCTTTTCGGCAGATTACGCAAGTCATTGCGCCTGCCAACGATAATCTGAAGGCTCTTAATGCGACTGCACGCTCTTTTAACGAGGTTATTCGGCAAGGAACGGCTTTGTTTGGAGCGTATCTCGGATTTCAGGGGTTGAAAAACACCTTTTCGGCGATTTTTAATGCCAACAATTCTTTTGAACAGTTGTCCGGCTCGCTTAAAACCGTTACCGGTTCGGCCAAAGGCGCGCAAGAGGCTTTCGCACTGATTGAGAAGTTTGCGATTGACACGCCTTATCAATTAAATGAAATCGTTGAGGCTTTTATTCGGCTTAAAGCTCTGGGATTAGAACCGTCTGAGGCGGCTTTGACTTCTTACGGCAACACGGCTTCGGCGTTTGGCAAAAACATTCTTGATTTCGTTGGAGCGGTGGCGGCGGCAACGGTTGGCGAGTTTGAACGGCTTAAAACTTTCGGCATCAAAGCAAAAGTCGTTAATGAGGACGTGAGCTTCACGTTTGCGGGCGTTACGACAAAAGTTAAGAAAAACGCCGCCGAGATTGAAAAATATCTTCGTTCGCTTGGCGATGTCAACTTTGCCGGAGCGATGGAAGAGCAGATGAAAACAATGTCCGGTGTTCTCTCAAATATTGAGGACGGCTTTGAGAAGATGTACCGCGACATCGGTAAAAACGGCTTAAACGATGCCTTAAAAGACACTTTTACGCAATTTAATGAACTGGTGGAAAAAAGCGGTAGCGCGGCGGCAACAATCGGTAAAACGCTGACTTTTGCCGTGAAAGCCGCCTCAAAAGCGTTTTTCACACTTGCGGAGAATGCTGATGTTTTATTAACCATTCTCGGCGCAAGGTTCGGATCTCAGGCTATTCTTGGTGGAATAACGGCTTTAAGGGCTAGTGTCGGCTATTTACAAGTGGCAATGACTGGGTTAAGTGTTTCAACAAAATCCGCCATTGTCGGTATTGTGATGATGAGCCGAGTTTCCAAATTGGCGGCGGCGCAAATGGCTCTTACGGCCACTGCCGCCGGGGTTTTGAAAGGTGCGCTCGCTCTTATCGGCGGTCCGGCAGGTTTAGCAATATTGGCAGGAATGGCTATTTACAAGCTCGTTGATAGCCACGATGTTGCCAAACGCGCGGCGGAAGACCATGCTGAAACTTTGCAAAAGCTTAAAGATGAACTCAAGGCCACAGCGGAAGAAGCATCTAAATTTTCAGCCCAACAGACCAAAGACATGGCAATGGCTGAATGGGGATTGAAACTTAAGACTGCTGAACAAAATATTAAGGATTTGGAAGCGGAGCTAAAAAAGACCGGCGGATTGTCGTTTATGACCCGCTTTACGCCTAATTCCATGCTTAAGGATTATGATATTTATGCCAAAGACATAGCGGATAAACTTCGAAAATCAAGAATTGATTTGAAGCAGTATCAAGATGAAATTTGGGAGCTTGCGGCCGAATTTCCTGATTTTAAACCTCAGGCAGATGAAATACAGGAAAAAATACTCCTCTTAAAAGCGGCCTATCGTGACGCATGGGCGGCAAAAGATGAACTTAAATATCTGCAAAATCCTGAACTTCGACCGAAAGAAGAAGTTAAAACCGAAGTTACACCTACAATTTCGATTGATGTGGATGCGTATAAAAAGAACATTGAGGACATCAAAAATAAGATTTTGGAGCTTAAAACGCCCTATGAACAAGCAATGGTTAAAGCGGACGAATGGCGACAAAACGCTCTGAAGAATCTTGACGCTAGTTCAGCGGATTATCAGAAATACAAAGAGCAAATTGAGCAAGTTTATGAGGGGATGATTAAAAAAGCCGATGAAGCGGCACTTCAATCGTCAAAATCTTTGCAGGACGGGTTTAAGCGTGGCTTTATCAATCTGAAGAAAGAGCTTGATGACTTTGCAAGCCTTGCCGAGAGCTCGGTCAAAAACGCTTTTAATAACATGGAAAATATCCTTGCCGACTTTGTTGCCACGGGAAAAGCGAACTTTGCCGATTTAGTTCAGTCAATCGTTAGCGATTTGGCAAAAATTGCAATTCGGCAGTCCATCACGCAACCTTTGTTTAATGGACTAAGCTCGTATTTGGGTTTTGCGACCGCTCACAGCGGTGGAATTGTCGGTTCTGACGCGCTACGGACAACCTACGCCAGTCCGACGGTGTTTAGCAATGCGCCGAGGTTTCACAGCGGAGGCATCGTTGGGGATGAAGTTCCGATTATCGCCAAGCGTGGCGAAGGTGTTTTTACCAGAGAACAAATGAAAGCCTTGGGAGATACTGGAACGTGCGTCAGCGTTAATGTCAATGTGATCAACAACGCTTCTTCAGAAGTTAAAGCGACAGTCAAAAAAACGGATCAGGGCAATGGAACGTTCAATCTTGATGTGATGATTGAGAAAATTGAGGGAGCGATTGGCAAAAATATCGGTAAAGGTGAAGGTCTGTCTCCGATTTTGGAACAACGATACGGCCTTAATCCGGCGTATGGGAGTTATCGATGAGCATACAATTTCCTAAAAAACTGCCGTATCCCACGGTTCAAAACTATTCCATTCGTCCGGATGAGGCGATTATTCGCACCGATATGGAATCCGGTCCGGCACGGCAACGGCGCAGATACACGCAAACACCCAGTAAAATTTCCGTGCGCTGGGTTATGAATCATGAGCAATTTTGCTTGTTTGAGGCTTGGTACAAATATCAAGCCAAAGAAGGCGCAGAATGGTTTTCAATCACGCTTTTGGGCGGTATAGGATTAACCGAGCAAGACGCTCGTTTTACGCAGCAGTTTCAGGCGAGCATTCTTGCCGGTAGGCTTTGGGAAATCACAACAGAGCTTGAAATCCGTGATCGACCGACCATCACGGAAGACGCAATGAATATTATCTTGGATTCCGATTTTCAAAAGTTGGAGCTTACGGTTGATAAGCTTCACATCTTTGTGCATCGGACTTGTCCGCGCAAACTTAATTAGGATAAAGCTCCTTAAATCGCAATATTATCATACCTGTGTTTATGTTTTTCTGAGATGAACACTAGGAATAATCCGCAGGCAATATTGCTGATATTGACAAGGATTATGACGTAGGGAGCATCCATAAAAACTAAACCGAAGGCAAGGCATAAAATGAGTCCTGCTTGTTTATTTTTCTTATGATAACAATAAGTATCATTTCAAAAAATAAACTTCGCATTACAACATTTTCTGCTCTTGCACAGGTGTGATAATATTACGATTTAAGGAGCTAACCATGCCAAATATGCAAGAACGATTAAACGCCGCGGTGGATAGAGCCGAGGTTGATACAGGACTATTGCACGAGGTTGTTCATGGAGATATAGCAACCGAGGTTGACACCGAGGGTGGCAAAGTTCCCTCTGTTGCCAAAGCCATTAATGATATTCGGGTAATTGTCGACGCGGATGCGAAAATTTTACATGACATCACGCACGGCGACAGCACGACCATTGTCATAACCGAAAACGGCGAAGTGCCGAGCGCGGCCAAAACAGTTCAAGAAATCCGAGAATATATTCAAAATGGTACAGATGACCTGGTTTTACAGGCTCAAGACGCGGCTGAAACAGCTAAGGCGTGGGCAATAAAAACAGATGGAGCAGTAGAAGAATTTAACTATTCTTCCAAGCACTATGCCGAAGCGGCGGCCGAAATCGCAGACCGAATGGATAAAAAGTCTGAAACGCTTGGCGGATATGGAATTTTGGATGGCGTAGCTTATGAACCCCTCCAAGATGATGAAGTGGCTTTAACACTTATTTACCCAGATACGATGACATACAGCGTTATCAAATAATTTTTAATTTTTGAAAGGAGAAACTATGACAGATAAAAACATTTATATTAAAGACGGCAACGGCAACAAGCTCTACCCTGTGACCAAAGCAAGCCTTGTGCTGAACAGCAGCGGTGAGCCTATCGGCGATGTGGAAACTGGCGCGCAAGTCAACAAGATTGAGAAAATCAAGGTCAACGGCGTTGAATTGGAAATTATCTCTAAAGAAGTTGATATTACCGTTCCCGCAATTCCTGAATATGCTATTGCCAAAGCGGAAACTGCCGATGAGGGCTTTTCTTCGACTTATCAGCTAACCAAAAACGGTACACCTGTGGGAGATAAAATCAATATCGCCAAAGATATGGTGGTGCAATCCGGGCAGGTCTCGACCGTGGTCACAGACGACACGCCTGTTCAAGGTTATAAAGTTGGCGACAAATACATAGATTTGTTGTTAGCCAATACCGACAATGAGCATATTTACATTTTGGTTAGCGATTTGGTGGATGTGTATTCGGCGGGTAGCGGTATTGTCATTACTGGTAATTCTGTGGCGATTGACACGGAAGTGGTGGCTTTGAAAGGAGAATCGTATACCAAAGCTGAAGCCGACAATAGATTTTTACAGGAGCATCAAGATATTTCCGGCAAAGCTGATAAGGCGACAACCCTTGCGGGATATGGCATTACCGATGCTTTGTCATATGAAGAACTGGTGTGAATTAATTAAACAACATTTCAGGGGCGTTATTTACGCCCCTTTTTATATGGAGTGATTATGGCTACAAAAGAAGTTACAGCAATCAAGGTTTTATTGAAAAACAGCCGGGGCGAGTATTTGATTCCATATACCGAAGAAAAATTTGATATAGACGCTCACACGGAAAATGTATCCAATCCGCACCAAGTGACAAAAGCGCAGGTTGGTCTTGGAAATGTTGATAATACATCTGATACCAACAAGCCTGTTTCCACAGCGCAGAAAAGCTATGTCGATAATTTTCAGCCGTCAATAACGGCAATAACCGCAACTTCCGGCACAATCGCGTTGGCGGTTAATAAAATTTACACGCTGTCTGTTAGCGGCACAACGACATTCTCCTTGCCAACTCCAAGTAATAAAAACGTGTTTAACCAAATCAAAATCATGATGAAAGTAACTGGCACACCAACGATTAACTGGGGAACGACCAATTTCTTTAATACTGAAACACCAGAGATAAAGGCAGGAAACTATGACTGTTATTTTGATTATGACAATTTAATGAGTGCTTGGGTTGTCGGCGTGATGAATAAGGGAGCTGCTGGATGATGACTAATCTATTAAGCGAAAAATTACTTATGGGTGGTGAAGAAAAATTTGAGCCCATTACATTTTCCGCCAATGCGTCGCTTCAAACATGGACTGTTCCCTCCGGCGTAAAAAAAATTCATGTGGATGTTGTTGCTAGTCAAGGCGGAAATTCCGGAGGTTTGGGCGGACGCGTTGAATGCGACTTGTCCGTAAGACCCAATCAACAATTATATCTGATGATTGGCTCAGTTCCGACTAATGAATACACAGCGTCATACAATGCGAGTGATATTCGTGTTGGAGGAACGGAATACGTCCATCGTGTTATTGTTGCCGGTGGAGGTGGCTCATCATCTAGTCGAAAGGCCGCAGGGGGCGCTGG
>ENA-OROM01002902-OROM01002902.1-human-gut-metagenome-genome-assembly--contig:-NODE-2902-length-11675-cov-2.535542_pt1 | contig 11675 bp, 8 predicted proteins | sample MGYA00242129_ERZ509050 | MGnify/ENA primary metagenome ERZ509050 (study PRJEB26280, sample SAMEA2338701) | human gut metagenome | biome: human gut; feature: human-associated habitat; material: faeces...
CACGTCTCAGCATAAATAGTATCATTTGGCATATCATAATCAAATGTAAATGCCTCACCATGATGCGTCTGTCCGATTCCTCCTGTCACATACATCTGTTTTGTAGTGATGTTATTCCAAAGCGTCTCGCATGTCTGATACAAGGAATCATCTCCTGTCAGTCTTGCCACATCTGCCATACCAGAGTAGAGATAAACGGCGCGAACAGCATGACCCATCGCTGTTTTCTGCTCTCTCACTGGCAAATGTGCCTGATAATACTGATAGCGGATCTTTGTCTTCTTTTCCTTTTCTGTAACCTTGCCCTCACTGTCAAAGTAATACGGCTGCGTGCCTCTCTGGTTGACAAAATATTCAGCTAGCTTTTTATATTTTTCATCACCCGTAACCTCATACAGACGGACAAGTGCCATCTCTGCAATCTCATGACCAGGATAACCCTTACATTTGCCTTCTTCTGTTCCAAAATATGATGCAATGAAATCAGCGAAACGCATTGCTGCCTTTAACAGCTTATCCTTGCCAGTTGCCTGATAGTAAGCGACAGCACCTTCTGTTAAATGGCCAAAGCAGTACAGCTCATGATGATCCTTTAAGTTTGTGAACATCTTATCCATACCATTAATAATATAGTAGGTATCAAGATATCCATTTTCAAGCTGTGCTGCACACACAATATCAATTGCGCCGTCTGCAATCTTTTCAAGCTCTGGATCTGGATGCTGTGTCAATGAATATGCCACTGCCTCAATCCACTTGGAAAAATCGCTGTCCTGGAAGACACATCCATAAAACTTATCATCATCAGGATGTCTTGGATCATCTGGAAGTGCCTCAAAACCACGAAATGTATATGTTGGTTCCTGATACCTGCTTCCAAGCTCTCTCTTTTCTTTATTCATCCGTCCTGCTACTTTAAAATTATGCATGCAGTAGCTTGGTGCTGCCTCTGGTACTCTGTCGTTTAACGTTTCCCACTGATAAGGAATTACTTCCTTTCTTACCAACTCCATCTCTGGCTTCCAAAATCCACCATCAAGCTGAATACGCTTTAGACTGATTGGTTTACTGAATTTGGTGCTGTCCATTTTTCATATCCTCCCTTTCTGCACTTACGTGCTTATTCCAGTCCTGCCTTTTGTCTGGCCTCGTGTACCTGCGCTGCCTGCTCGGCCTGAAGCTGGAACATATAATCTAAGTTAAAATTCGCATTGCCATTGCCGATATTTCCTGATTCTGCAATTGCTCTGGAATATTTACTCCACGGATAAGTTGTAATGATATCAAAATAATCAGTGACACGTACACCGCCAAGGCGATAATCTGTCACAAGTGTTTCCATATCAAAGTCAACGATTCTTGCTCCCTTAAAATCCTTCTTAATTGTTACCTTTGCCATGCCTCCAAGAAGAGTTGCCTCTTTTCGCTGCAAGGACTGAAAGTTTCCAAGTGAGTAGTAAATCAGCATTTTTCCGCCATCCGGACGATCTATGTAATCAATTGGCTCTACAACATGAGGATGCGTTCCTATTACAAGATCAACTCCTTGTGCTGCCAGAAAAGCTGCCTGCTCAGTCTGAGAAGCATCTGTTCCCAAATTGTACTCGGTACCCCAGTGTGGAAACACAATCACAAAATCAGAGGCTTCCTTTGTCCTTTGAATTAATGTTGCCAGACGATCATAGTCAAGCATATCGACAAGATATTGTCCATCTGCATTATAATCTCCCTTGCAGTTTAAAATATCTGTATAATTGATCATGCCAATTTTTATGCCATTTTTCTCAATTACGTGAATCTCGTCCCGTGTCTCCCAACTGTCATGAATGCCAAGAAGCGTCAGCTGTGGATAATTGTTTCTAAAAAAGTCAACCATATAAAGACTGCCGGCCTTTCCTATATCAAGGACGTGATTTGTTGCCGCAAGTACAACGTCAAATCCAGCATTTGCAATTGCTGCTGCTACCTCAGTACGGACATTGAAGCAAGGATAATCTTTGATTCCCCACTGATCACCGCCAATGACACACTCCTGATTGATGACTGCCAAATCAGCTGCCTGTACAATATCTCTGACATAAGCAAAATTATAATCATAATTATAGCTTCCATCTGCCTGAAGTCCGCTCATTGACACATCATAGTGCATCAGATTATCTCCGACTGCGACAAGACTTACATATGTTGGCTTTTCTGACTTAACATCACCTATCACAACATTATGTGCCGGCTCAGCCTTAGAAGAAACATCTGCCTGTGTCTGCGTCTGTGTTTCTTCTTTTTCAATGACTGTGCTTACAATACTTTGTTCTTCAGTACTTTCTAATTGTAATTCACTTTCTGTTTGTAATTTACTCTCTGATTGTGAGTCACTTTCTAATTGTGACTCAGACTCTGACTCACTTTCTGTCTGCGATTCCCCATTAAATGCATATGCCCATTTTGCATCCCTGCTTGATTCTAACATTTGCGGAAGCTGTGCGTTCTCCTTACGCATTTCCTTATGATATAACCCATTCATAAAAAGGATTATTCCGCCCACGCCAACTATAATTACTGCTGCTACTATGAGCCACGAAGTTACCAGCCAATGAAAACGGGCCTTCTTTCGTTCTTCTCTCTTACCTGCCACTTTCTTTTCCTGCTTATCAATACTTTCTAATACTTTTTATTCCAATCCAAAAGCCTCCGCCATGCGGTCATATTCCTCATCGGTAATCACAACTACACTTCCGTGACGCTTCATAGTCTTTCCCATATCAAATTCTGACTCATCAAGAGGCTTAAAATCCATTGTCTTCAAGCTGTCGCACACAAGTGGAAGATATCCTTTATGAGAAGCAAACCTGTCAATGATCAGACACCACTTTTTCTGATCTTCTAAATAATAGATTTCTGGTCCCTCTACTCCATAAATTGCCTCCAGATTTGGGACAGGGCGATCTGTAAATGATTCTTTATTTAAATCTGGAGCTGTATCAGTTTTAATATTCTTTGTCGTCTCATCCTTTGAGAAACGGTAATATACGCCATCGTCATACACCATCGTAGAATCAATAACATGATTATCCTTCTCAAGATACACCTGTGCCTTAGTAAATTCATGAAAATCCTTTGTTCTTGCGGCATAAATACGCTGCTTTGGCTCTTTATCACCATCTAACTGTACCATAGATGCCCAAAATACAAGATAATTATCCTGCTGTCTGTCATAAATTGCCTCAGGTGCCCATGTACATCCTGCCTCTGGCACTGATACTTCTACTAATACCGGCTTACTCCAATGAATGAGATCCTTCGACTCCATAACAGCCAGATTTTTGCTTCCAGTTTTAACTGCAGCATCCCATCCTCTGCCATTTGCAATGCAAAGATCTGTCGCAATAATTACAAAACCACTTCCGTCTGCCTTACGAATCAAAAATGGATCACGCAGACCACACTCTCCAACTTCTGAGCAAATTACTGGCTTTCCATCATGAAGATCCTTCCAGTGAAGACCATCCTTGCTCAAAGAAAAATAAATTTGCTCGCCCTGCGGCTGCTCTCCGATAAAATGTGTAAATAAGTATGCCATATCAAACCAGTTCCTTCCACATTATGTTCTCTTTTTCCCTGTTTTTTTCACAGGACATGTTCTTTCGTCAGTATAGCACAATTTTCATCATGATACAATTCTTTCATGATGAAAATCACAACTATCTTCTTTCCAAAACGCCAGAAGTATGCTACACTGAAAGCAGTCTTACAAAACAGGCATAGTCAATTCTTTGTCTGGAAATGAAAGGAGCTTTTTACCATGTTTCAACAGTTACTTGGGGAGTCTGCCAGCCCCGTCATTGCCTTCATCGGCATACTGGCCGCATTCTTTCTTACGTGCGTGTCACTTGCAAAAGGCAGCGCTCATCTTCCAAAGGATCAGGGGCGTGAATTTGCCGTAGGAGGCGCACTCTCTGCCGGAAAACCAAGAGGTGCCGGACTTATTTTCGTCCTTGTTTTTGCTATTACTGCCGTTTTATTCGCACATGTTGATCCAGAGATGATTATCTATCTTCTTCTTTTGATCTGCTGCATGATGACTGGATATCTTGACGATGCTGCAAAAACTTCATGGGGACGCTTAAAGAAGGGCATTCTTGATTTTCTTGTTGCTCTTTTAGTAACATTTACGTATCTTCATTTTAATGGCAATCAGATCACTCTTGCACTGACTGGATCTAGCTTTTCTATCCCAGCTCCTGTTTTTGCAGTTCTTTCTATCGCGCTGATCTGGATTTCTATTAATGTAACCAACTGCGCTGATGGTGTAGATGGTCTGTCTGGAACATTAACGATTATTACGATCATGACCTTCTACTTTGCAAACCAAATTTTGGGACGCACTGGAGATTTTGATTATTTAAGCTTACTGTTTGTTGTCTGCCTGCTTGGCTATCTGTGGTTTAATGCTACACCAAGTAAGATGCTTATGGGAGATGCAGGTTCCCGTGCCATGGGACTTTTCATCGCAATCGCAGCTCTTAAGTGCCATGATCCGTTCCTCTATATTTTAGCTGCACTTGTGCTTATCATCGATGGTGGTCTTGGTCTTGTAAAGCTTACATTAATCAAAACAGTTCATGTCCATATTTTAAAGAATGTGCGCACACCAATCCATGATTTTGTCCGCAAGACAAAGGGATGGTCTAACACACAGACTGTTTTTCGTTTCGCTATCATTCAGATCATTCTGTCTGTAGCACTTATTTACCTGATTATGTTATAAGATTTCTAACAAAATAAGAAGAAACTCTTATTTCATACGGATCCAGCCATAAAAATATGATTGCGATCTGCAAATACATTGAAACTATAATTTTATTATGCGAAAGGAGATTTCGTTATGAAATTACCGAATTACTATGAGGATCCTAATACGCTCCATGTAGGTACCTGTGAAAACCGCAGCTACTACATCCCATACGGTCAGGATCTAAACAGCCACGCTACATTACTTTCCGGTGACTGGCGCTTTGGCTACTACCCATATCCGGAGGCTGTTCCAGCTGATTTTATCAATCCGGATTTTGATGATTCCTCTATGGATACCATCCCGGTTCCTTCCTGCTGGCAGTGCCACGGATATGATTATCATCAGTATACTAATGTAAATTATCCAATTCCTTTTGATCCACCGTACGTTCCAAAGGAAAATGCAAGCGGTGCATACCGCACTACCTTCACACTCTCAGCTGAGGCTGCAAAACAGCGCAATTTCCTGTATTTTGAGGGTGTTGATTCCTGTTTCTATGTATGGGTTAACGGCAAATTTGTCGGCTACAGCCAGGTTTCTCATTCTTCCAGCGAATTTGAAATTTCTTCTTTTGTTAATGAAGGCACAAACACACTGGCAGTTCTTGTATTAAAGTGGTGTGACGGCACATATCTTGAGGATCAGGACAAGCTTCGTATGTCCGGTATTTTCCGTGATGTTCTGCTTTTAACTCGTCCTAAGAGCTTTGTTCGCGACTATACTGTACGCACATTCTTAAAGGATGGCGGCGCTGGTGTAGTTCGTGTAAGTGTTGAAGCTGATGGTGAGGTTTCCCCAGTTCTTACTCTGTGTGATGCTGACAAAAATTCAGTTGGTGAAGCTGTCTTAACAGATGGTGTCTATGAGTTTACTGTTTCAAATGCAAAGCTTTGGACTGCTGAAACACCATATCTGTACACCTTAACTATTTCAACTGCTGATGAAGTGATCACTCAGGCAGTTGGTATCCGTGAAGTTTATATCAAGGATGGCGTTGTTTATGTAAACGGACAGAATCTTAAGTTCCGCGGAACAAACCGCCATGATTCAGACCCAGTGACTGGATATACTATCTCTAAGGAGCAGGCAATCCGCGATCTGACTCTTATGAAGCAGTTTAACTTTAACGCTATCCGTACAAGCCACTATCCAAACGCGCCGTGGTTTACAGAGCTTTGTGACCGTTATGGTTTCTATGTTATCGCTGAGTCTGATATTGAGATGCACGGATATTTAAGCACCTATCACAGTGACCGTGAGAACACATTAGGACTGCTTGATGAGGGCGGTGTCTTCACTGAAGCTGTTTTAGACCGCGTTCAGAGAAATGTTATCCGCGATAAGAACCATCCGTGTGTTTTAATCTGGTCTCTTGGAAATGAGGCTGGCTTTGGCTATGCTTACCAGAATGCCGGACGCTGGACAAAAGAGTATGACCCAACACGTCTTACTCACTATGAGTCTTCTACATGGGATCACTCCAATCGCTTTGATAAGAGTATGCTTGATCTTTACAGCCGTATGTATGCTACTACTGAGGAAGTTGACAGCTACTTTGCTGAGGAAGGTCCGAAGAAGCCATTTATCCAGTGTGAGTTTGTTCACGCAATGGGTAACGGCCCTGGAGATATCGAGGACTATTATCAGCAGATTATGAAATATGATGGCTTCTGCGGCGGCTTCGTATGGGAGTGGTGTGATCACGCAGTTAATCAGGGCGTTGCTGAAAATGGCAAGACAATGTATGGTTATGGCGGCGACTTTGGCGAGTATCCTCACGATGGAAACTTCTGTATGGATGGACTTGTATATCCAGACCGCACACCGCACACTGGTGTTTATGAGTGGAAGAATGTTGTTCGCCCTGTTCGCGCAAGACTTGTTGACGCACACAAGGTAACTCTCGCATTAAAGAACATGCTTGATTTCACTGATATGGCTGATGCTATTACTCTTTCATATGAGTGTAAGGCTGACGGAGAGCTTCTTTGCTCTGGTGAAATTGCCGTTCCTTCTACTGCTCCGCACACTGAGTCAGAGGTTACAATTCCTGTTACTCTGCCAAAGACAGCAGCTGACTGCTACCTGAAGCTGACTTACCTTACAAAGACTGCTCATGAGCTTGTACCAGTTGGACATGAAGTTGGCTTTGATCAGTTCTTATTATCTGGAAGCGCTGTTCGTCGCCTGAATACTGTTACTGATGAAGCTACTGCTCCAACTGTTACAGAGGGTGATCGTTTCCTGACAGTAAGCGGTGAAGGCTTTACTTATCAGTATGATACATTTACTGGTATCTTCTCATCACTTGAGCGCGGCGGTGAAACTATCTCTATGGATTACAGCATTTTCCGTGCACCAACTGATAATGACCGCAACATCCGTGAAGAGTGGGAGCGTGCAAATTATCATCACAGCCAGACACGCACCTACACAACAGAGTATGCAGTTGACGGTCAGACAGTACAGATCACAAGCACAGTTAATCTGTGTGCAGTTACTGTTCAGTCTATCATGAAATTCACTGTAATCTGGACAATTGATGGTGCTGGTACTATTACATGCAAGATTGATGCAAAGCGCAATACTGATATGCCGTATCTGCCAAGATTTGGTGTTGAGCTGACACTTCCAAAGAGCTGGCAGCAGGTTTCTTACTTAGGATATGGTCCTCAGGAATGTTATATTGATAAGCATCATCTGGCATGGTTCGATGCATTTGAATCTACAGTTGAAGATATGCATGAGGATTACATTAAGCCGCAGGAGAACGGAAACCACTATCACTGCCGCAAGGCTTCTGTTGGAAATGGAACAAACGGCGTGACTGCATATGCAGCAACCAGCTTTGATTTCTCTGTTTCTAACTACTCTGATTATGAACTGGCAGTAAAGAAGCATAATTATGAGCTTGAGGAAAGCGATTTTGTAACCATGCATCTTGACTACAAGAACAGTGGTGTTGGAAGTAATTCCTGTGGACCACAGCTTCTGCCGCAGTATCAAATGAATGACAAGGAATTTGAGTGGGAATATCAGCTGAAGTTCTGATGATAAGATGTGCTGCCCGGTAGGTTATAAATGCTACCCGGTAGATCTACGAATGCGGTGAGTTGAGTGTGCTGCCCGGTAGGTTATGCAAGGGTGCTTCGACGAATGACTTTGTCGGTGGACCCAACTCCGCGGGTTCCTGTTACGTTATTTATTATCATACGTTACTTTGAAAGACCCGCTACAACGGTCCACCTCGTAAAGCATATCGTCTCAGCACCTAGGTAGATTACGAGTAGTCAGCCATAAATATCTATAATGTTAACATAAAAGACCATATCAAAAGAGATGCTATTCCTCTAATGATATGGTCTTTTTTATTCAACTAGGATTGGAAGCGAAACGCTTATTTCGAGTAGGTTGGTGTCTCGTCTTTTCCTTTATAATCAAATAAACCGTCGTTTTTTTCTTCTAATGCTTTGATCATGTGATAGGTGTATTCATTATATGGGGTTGGAATGCCAAGTTCTTTGCCCATGCGCATCAGCGCACCGGAAAACATGTCAATCTCTGTATGGCGTTTTGAGTCTAAATCCTGCAGCGTGGAGTAACGAGCGGATGGCTTGACAGGAGAAACTTTTGCAGATGACTCGATTTTGCTAAATTCAATTCCTTTTGCAGCAGCAATTGCTTCTATTTCGCTGCGAAGTCCTTCGCTGATCGCTTTCATATGAACACTATCGCGATAGCAGCCTACACCCGCACCGAGAATTGCCTGTGGAAGATTATTGCAGACATTCAGCCGAAACTTGCTCCAGATTTCCTCGCGGATATAATCAGTTGCACGATAGCTTATATCACTCTTTTCAAAAAGATCGCAGACTGCTTTGACTCGTTCACTTTGAAATGGTGGTTTATACTCTCCGAAAATAATGCCAATGGTAGACTTGCGATCAAAGTGATAGCCGTCTGGCTCTTTGTGGGATGCCACTTTGATCAAAGCCGGAAGAATATGGGACATGCCAATCTTTGCTCCTATTATTTCTTCGCTGTCTACACCATTCATCAGACTCATGACAATCGTGTTTTGGCTAGTTGCCTGTTTGATTGTATCTAATGCGGTCTGCAATGCGCCATATTTTAATGAAACAATTAAAAGATCGATATTGTCTGTTTCCTGATAGGTCCATACCTCTGGATGGTAGGTCACTCCATTTATAGTACAGCCTGCACTCTTAAGACGTGCGTTTCGTTCTCCCTCTGCGATTACGCCAAGACGAATCTCCCTGCATCCTGAAATTCCTTCTATTACATAGGAGCCTACAGCTCCTGCTCCTAGAATTGCTACTTTTTTGATTCCCATAGTTTTTCTCCTTTGCTATCTATTACTCTTCCAGCATTACTTTACAATCTTTAATACCTGAAAACAGCGCACTGTTTGTACCGATTTCAAAAAATGTCGAAGCATGCTCATATTCAATGATTTTCCAAAGCGACGTGGGCGTGTGAATAATGTAACGAAACAGCCATCTTCTAAAATCTGTCTTATCACATCAGTCTTGTCAACATAGTAATATCCTTCTGTTCTGATCTTTTTGAAATTTTCAATTCCAATCGGAAGCCTTAAGTGTGCCATTTAAATCTCCTTTCGATAATTCACTGCCATAATATGTTATGTATATGATACCATGGAACTAATTTTGTTACAAGTTTCTTTTTCTATAGTAAAACCGCCATGCAATCAGCTTTTACACTTATCGCACGGCGGCTTTCTCTTTAGTATCTTTGCAATCTTTTCTCTTTTGTAATCTAGGGCAGTCTTTTGTATCTTTGCATTAATTTTCTTTTGAAGGCATCCACTTTTGTACTTTTAGAAAACGCTTTTCTTTGGTACATTGTAAATCATCTTTTGTAAAAGCTATCCTTTGTACTTATGAATTTTATCTTTTGTAAAAATCATCTTTCGTACAGGTTGTCTTTTGTAGGGTGATCCTGTATGGTTTCGTCATCTTTTGTATCTTGCTGCCCTGTTTCGTCAAAAGGTGATTCCTTTCGACAAAATTATCATAGCACACTTTTTACACTTTGTCATTAAATTCGTCGTTCAATCAGCAACTTTTTTATATCTTCTTCGATATAGCCATTTCCCGCTATAATGTCAGACGGTGCCATAGCGTTTGCACTGCTTCCTTTTATATCAATCACTCGTCCGCCTGCTTCCTCGACAATAATTTTTCCTGCTGCAAAATCCCATGGCTTTAAATTTCGCTCAAAGTATGCCTCGACGCGTCCACAGGCAACATATGCCAGATCAACGGATGCTGCTCCCATACGGCGAATATCCACACAGTGCTCATAAATACAGCGGATTGCATCAAAATTTTTTTCTGTGAGATCACGGTGATATGGGCTTGTTCCAACGGCAACAAGACTATCCTCTAATTTCCGTGTGTCACTTACATGAATCGGCTTTCCATTACAGAACGCGCCTTTTCCCTTCTGTGCCCAGAAAATTTCATCAAGAAATGGCTGATAGATCACGCCGAGTGTCACCTGCCCCTGTTCACACAAGCCTAAGGACAATGCACTATCCTTAAAGTCATGAATCAAATTTGTCGTGCCGTCTACTGGATCTAGAATCCAAACTGCACCGTTAAAATCAATGTCACTGTTATCCTTTTCCTCGCCCATGAACTGTACATCCAGCCATCGCTTTGACAGCTCGTTTCGCATATATTCCTGCACACGGATATCTACCTGCGTAACAAAATCTGCACGTCCCTTCACAGTTACATGCTCTGCCTCTGTGTGATTTAAAAACATCGGCTTTACGCTTTTTACTAGTTCAATGAGTTCGTTTATATCAATCTGCATCTTTTAGTCTGTCCTTTCTTATTTAATTACTTCCTGTTACTTTTTATCAGTTTGCTGTCTTTTATTTCCTGCTCTTATATTGATGCTGCGCGTTTATTTTGTCACTTTTCGGGAGATTCTAAATTGTAACTATTTTACACTTCTACGAAAGGATTCCACCTATGAGACAAAATTTTATCCGCTGCGGCCTTACCGGCCTTTTCATTGAAATCTTCTTCACCGGAATGGGTGCTCTTTTTGCTCGCGACTACAGCATGACTGGTCACTCTTCTATTATAATGTTTCCCATTTATGGATCTGCTGCTTTCATTGAACCTATCTGGCGCCGGCTTTGCAACAAGCCAATCGTGCTGCGCGGTCTAATTTACACCATTTGTATATATGCTGTGGAATATACATCTGGCCTACTTCTTCGCACACTCGGCATCTGCCCGTGGGATTACACTGGTGATCCTACAAATATAAATGGACTGATACGCCTTGACTTTGCACCATTTTGGTTTATCGCAGGACTTATCTTTGAGCGAATTATTATTTTAAATGACCTTAAATCTAAGCCACTTTCCTCTCACAAAACGAATTGTAAAGATAACGCCTCTTACTCCCCAGTCTGCGAACATTCCGTACCAAACACCAATCGGACCTGTCTTTACGACACGCATCAAAAAGATAGAAAGTGCTACACGGCACAGCCACATCGTCAATGTCGCAGTAATCATTGAAAATCGCACATCACCTGCTGCGCGAAGACCATTTGGCGGTGTAAATGAAGGTACCCAAAGAAGAGGCTTTACAATCGTGATGGCAAGAATCATCTGCATACAAAGCGCGGTACTCTCTTCACTCATGCCTGCCAGTACAGTAACCGGCCGCGCCGCAATATACACAAGAATACAGCTTATAATCATCGCAACCTCTGCATAACCGGCAAGCTTCACTATGTAATATTTTGCCTCTTCCTGCCGTCCTGCACCAATGCTTTGGCCAACAACCGTCATTAATCCAATACCTATTCCGA
>ENA-OROM01002904-OROM01002904.1-human-gut-metagenome-genome-assembly--contig:-NODE-2904-length-11666-cov-1.970545_pt1 | contig 11666 bp, 7 predicted proteins | sample MGYA00242129_ERZ509050 | MGnify/ENA primary metagenome ERZ509050 (study PRJEB26280, sample SAMEA2338701) | human gut metagenome | biome: human gut; feature: human-associated habitat; material: faeces...
GTATATGGACGGGATGGGAGAATCCATTTCCAACGGCCTGGAAGTTATTCAGGAAAACGGGAAAACCCGTATAAAAGTAAACGCCAAAAACTCGGAAGTATCTTACGTGATCGACGGTATCGAATACGCGGCCGATTCCCTTAAAAACGGTATTCCCGACGAAATCGCCACCGTGAACATGATTACCTCCCCGACGAATGCCAAAAAATCATACGTGGTAATCAACACGAAACAGAAAAAAGGACAATTCATCAGTTATGCCAACGGTGTACTGAAATACAAGTACAACAAACAGGAATACACGTTGAATCCCGAAAAGTTGGAAGAACCGGCCTTGATTATCAACAACCGTCTGACAAGAAGTTTCAATATTGATCCGGTACAAATTATACAGATTCGCCCGGCATCCGAACTGGAACGACAATTATTAGGCGCCCCATCAGCCCAAGTCATTATCGTAACCGATAAAATGGGTTTCTTCTTCTAACATTTTTCTTTTAAAAAACGTATAGCAGCAATACACGAGAGTGTGTCAAACGACTTTTGACACACTCTCGCTATAAACTAACAATCAACGCATACGTTATGAAATTGGCTGCTATCACGAGAACGGGAAGTTATTTCCTAACATTATTTCTATTCACCCTTACCCCTTCGGCCGGGAATGCCGGGCAATACCAACCCGACCAACCGGAAAAGATCAAACCATATAAAAAGGTAAGTGAACATTCGAACCTGCAACAAACCTTACCCTCTAACGATGAATGGTGGCAACTGTTCAAAGATCCGATTCTCGACACGCTTATTAACAAAGCCGTCATCAAAAACTACGATGTACGGAATGCTATTCGCAAAATAGAGATGGCAAAAGCAAAACTGCGTGTGGATCGCAGTCCCTACTACCCGACTATCTATTTTTCTGCCAATTATGCCCCGGAAAAGAGCAGCCTTAGCGCAGATAAAAAAAATATTATCGAACGGAACGGAACCGCCACCGTCAACCTAAACTGGGAACTCGACGTGTTCGGACGAATCCGGAAAGAGAGTTCTTCTCAAAAAGAATTTTACCTTGCCGCACAAGAAGATTACCGGGGAGTGATGGTATCTCTTGCCGCACAATTATCCACGGCATACATCAACTTGCGGAGTGCCCAGAAACAACTGGAAGTAACCCGTGAAAACATCGAATCACAAAAGAAGGTTATGGAACTCACCGAATCAAGGTTTAAACTCGGATTAGCCTCCCAACTTGACGCAGCACAAGCCAAGAGTCTCTACCTGCAGACCAAAGCGTCATTACCGGGAATCGAATCGACCATTGCCCAGCAAATCAACCTAATCGGGGTTCTTATCGGAGAACATTCGGTTGCCATCCGGGACTCGTTATTGAAAATCCGTCCCATCCCGACCAATCCCCGGCAAGCCGCAAACGGTATTCCTGCCAACATGATCCGCCAGCGTCCCGACGTACGTTCGGCAGAGAGAACGATTGACGGATTGGCCGAGGCCGTAGGGGCAAGCCGTGCCGACTGGTGGCCCAAGTTCCTCGTGACCGGATTCTTCGGCTACTCGTCCGAAAACTTCGAACAGTTTACGAATAAAGAAAACATGATCTGGCAAATCGCACCCTCTATTAAATGGACGATCTTCAGCGGTAGAAACTTGGTGGAATCCAAGAAATCTGCCCAATTACAACTTGACGAAGAGATCAACTCGTACAATCAAACATTACTGACCGCCTTGCAAGAGGTGGATAATGCTCTGGTAACTTACAACAAATCACTCCTGCAAATATCCGCCTTGAACGACGCATTCCAACAGTCACAATTAACGTTAGATCTCGCAATAGAACAATACAAAAACGGATTGGCCAGTTACCAGACCGTGTTAAGTTCCCAAATCAGTCTTTTGAACTACGAGAATTCCCTTGTGGAAGCCAGAACTGCCTCCCTTCGCTACCTGATAGAACTTTATCAAGCCCTAGGAGGGGGATGGCCTGTCGGAGATTTCTAATTTTAAATTTTAGATTCCAGCCGCACCAGCTACCACGCACCTTATGAACCTTACAAACCTTACAAACCTTACGAACTTTATAAACTAACCATATGAAAGCACTTTCCATCATTTTCATCGTTTTCCTGTTTCTTTTGGCCGGATGTGGCAAATCGAAGAAACAACAGGAAACAGCTCCAACACCCTCGGTTGCCGTTGATCATCCGCAGTTGCGCACGGTGGTCTATACGTTTGAGTACCCGGGGTATCTACAAGCGGAACAAACGGTAAATCTCGTGGCACGGGTTTCGGGCTACTTGGAATCCTATCAATTTACTCCCGGACAACGGGTTCGCGAAGGGCAAACTCTTTTCGTGATTGAGCCGCAACCTTATAAAGATAAAGTAACACAAGCCGAGGCAAACGTGGAAAGTAGTAAATCGAAACTCGCCTACACGAAAGCATCCTACGAACGGATGCAGGAGGCCGTGAAGACCAAAGCGATCAGTGAGATAGACTACCTTCAAGCCCAATCCGACTACGGAGAAGCCCTTGCTGCTTACGAAGAGGCCCGGAGCCAGTTAAGCCTGGCCAATATCGACCTTTCATACTGTATCGTGAAAGCACCTTTTACCGGACGAATCTCCCGGAACATGGTCGATCCGGGCAATATGGTCGGAACAGATGCCAGTAATTCGGCTCTAGCCACCATATACAAGGATAACCAAATGTATCTCTATTTCAACATGGCTTACCCGGACTTTGCCCGGTTGCCCAAGAATACCCCCTCTGCCCTTCCGGTTACCATACAAGACGTGAATAATCCGGAAAAGACTTGGATCGCCGCTCTGGATTACAGTTCCCCAAACATTGACCTCAACACGGGAACCCTCAACCTGCGAGCCATTGCCCGCAACCCGAACGGAGAACTTCTTAGCGGAATGTACGTGAAAGTCATAGTCCCCTACAAAAGTGTCCCGAAAGCGATTGTCATTCCGGAATCGTCCCTCGGAACCAATCAAGGCGGACGCTATGTTTATCTCGTGGGACCGGATGACACGATCGTCTTCCGTCAAGTTGAGGTCGGAGTACTCACTCCCGATGGGATGCGGGAAATCACCAGCGGTCTCACCCTAGAAGACCGCTACGTAACCAAAGCCCTCATCAACGTACGTCCGGGAATGAAAATCAAACCAACTTTATGATTTAATGATTTACGATTTTAGATTTTAGATTCCAGCCGCACAAAAACAACGCTTTGAGAATTACAAAATCTAAAACTAAAAATCATTCATCTAAAAGCAACCAACTCGCGTTGTTGAAATTTAAAATCTGATATCTAAAATTTAAAATCAACAAGATGTTATCTCGCTTTTTCATCAATCGACCGATATTTGCCACCGTCCTATCTATATTAATTGTAGTTGCAGGTGTGATCACGTTGAAATCATTACCCGTGGAACAATATCCCACGATAACCCCGCCCACGGTAGTCGTGGAGGCTCAATATCCGGGAGCAAATGCCACAACCATCGCACAGATGGTAGCTACCCCGATCGAGCAACAAGTTAACGGGGTCGAAGGAATGCTTTATATGTCATCCACTTCTTCCAGTGCTGGGGTCTATCGGCTTACCGTAACCTTCGAGGGAGGCAAGAGTTCTGGTCATCGAGGCAGAGCGGGATAAGGGCAAGGGCCCTGTGGCTACCGTTCTCGTACAGAACCGGGTAAACATGACCCTAAGTTCACTTCCGCAAGAAGTGACAAAAATAGGAGTTACCACCACCAAAGAATCCACCAACGTGGTCATGTTTCTCACGTTGACCTCCGATAACCCGAGTTATGACGCTCTTTACCTATCCAACTATGCAGAATTGAACCTCGTGAACGAATTATCACGGGTAAAAGGAGTAGGCAGTGTAGGGGAATTCGGAGCCGGAAATTACAGTATGCGTCTCTGGCTGAATCCCGATTTACTGACCATCCGGGGCATCAGCCCGCAAGAGATTATCTCTGCCATCGAAAGCCAAAACATACAGGTAGCACCCGGAGCAGTCGGGGCTCCCCCGCTTGCCAGCCCGGTAGCCTTCCAATACACGCTGGAAACCCAAGGATTGCTGGTCAGTGAAGAAGAATTCGGAAATATCATTGTGAAAACACTTTCCGACGGAAGATACTTACGCTTGAAAGACGTGGCCACAATCGAGCTGGGAAGTCAGACGTACTCGACAAACGCCCTGTTAAAAGGTCAGGCGGTGGCCGCCATAGCCATCTATCAACTTCCGGGAGCAAACGCCCTGGATGTGGCTCAACGTATCAAAGCCCGGGTAAACACGTTATCCTCGTATTTACCCGAAGACGTACACCTAAATATCACGCTCGACACGACCGAATTTATTCACGCATCTGTCAAAGAGATATATAAAACGCTGGGAACGGCTTTTTTACTCGTGTTGATTGTCATTCTGATCTTCTTACAAAACTGGAGAGCCATGCTGATTCCCCTGATCGCCATTCCGGTATCACTTGTCGGAACCTTCACGTTCATGGGACTCATGGGCTTTTCCATCAATACACTAACCCTTTTCGGGTTGGTGCTGGCCATTGGGTTGGTAGTAGATGATGCGATCATTATTGTCGAGAACAGTTACCGTCTGATCGAGACCGGAAAATATGCAGACATGAAATCTGCCGTCACCCAAGCCATGAAAGAGGTGTCGGGGGCTATCGTGGGCATTATCCTTGTCCTTCTGGCCGTGTTCATCCCGACCGCATTTATTGGCGGGATCACGGGAATGCTTTACAAACAATTTGCCTTAACCATCGCGGCTGCAACCGTTATCAGCGGGTTCAATGCCCTGACTCTAAGTCCCGCATTATGCGCCCTTTTCCTAAAACCCGCCAAACCATCCAAATTCTTCCTGTTCAAGGGATTCAACAAGTTTTTCGAGAAAACTACGAACGGGTACACGTGGGTGGTACAAGGTTTTATTCGGAAATCGGCATTGGCAATTCTGGCATTCTTGGTTCTTGCCATACTGGCATTCATCGGTTTCTTACGACTACCGACAACTTTCGTCCCGAACGAGGATCAGGGGTATTTCGTGGTCTCCATGCAACTACCGGACGGTTCATCCCTCTCCCGAACAGAATCCGCATCAGCCAAAGCAGGTGAGATATTAAAGCAAATCGACGGGGTAAAAACCTATATTGCGATCAATGGATTCTCCATGATGGACAACGCCCAGAACTCTAACGCAGCTTCCATCTTCGTCATGCTCGAAAACTGGGACAAACGAAAAAGCAAAGCCTTGGGAGTAGATGCCATCACGACCCGATTCAATGAACTGGCTTATCTCGAAATCCCGGAGGCACAAAGTTACGCCGTTTCCCCTCCCCCGATCCCCGGCCTGGGAGAAAGTAGCGGGTTCGAACTCATGGTGGAAGACATCAATAACTACGGTTCCACATCCCTGCAACAAGCCGTCGATCATCTGGTTGATGCAGGAAACGGAACTCCCGGTTTGTCCATGCTCCGGTCCACGTTCAGCGCCAGCGTTCCGCAATATTACCTGAACATCGACCGGGACAAGGTTGAATTAATGCAAATCCCGATAGGAGACGTGTTTAACGCTCTCTCGGCATACATCGGCTCTATTTACGTGAATAACTTCGTGAAATACGGCAGGACCTTCCAAGTTAACTTCAAGGCATTCCCGACAGCCGGAGAGTGATTGACGACGTTTTGTTTCTGAATGTCAAGAACACGCGGAACGAAATGGTTCCCTTCTCTGCCTTCACGACCGTGGAACAACGCCTAGGGACAGAACTTCTTCCCAAGTACAACACCTATTCGGCAGCCTCCCTATCCGGAAGTGCAGCCTCAGGTTATAGCTCCGGTCAAGCCTTGACTATCATGCAACAGGTATTCGAGCAAGAACTAGGCAACACGTTCGGTTACGAATGGACCGGACTGGCCTACCAGGAAGAGAGTGCGGGATCGACCACGACAATGATTTTCATACTCGCCATTCTCGTGGCTTTCCTCATTCTCGCTGCTCAATATGAAAGCTGGACCTCGCCGTTTGCCGTGATCATGGGACTACCCATTGCCCTGTTGGGGGTTGTCATCGGGTGTCTCGTGATGAATCTTCCGATCAGCGTCTACACCCAAATCGGTATCATCCTGTTAATCGCTCTAACCGCCAAGAATGCCATCTTGATCGTGGAATTCGCCCGGGATTATCGAGCCGCCGGGAAACCGATCTCCGAGGCAGCCATTGAGGCCGGAAAGGTTCGGCTACGCCCGATCCTGATGACCTCATTCGCTTTCATCCTCGGTGTTTTCCCTCTGGTCATCTCCACCGGAGCCGGAGCAGCAAGTCGAATCTCGTTAGGAATAGCCGTCTTCGCCGGGATGCTGATGACCTCGTTGGTGGGTACACTTTTCATGCCCAATTTCTACTACGTCATGCAGTCTTTACAAGAACGACTAACCCGAAAGAAACAGAAATCCTAAGGAAATAATACCTATTATTCGAACTTTATTCAGAGATCATTCAGAACTTCCCCATACCGTGATATTTAAGCCACGAATAAACTCTGAATGATCTCTGAAGGAGTGAGATTATTTGGGTTAGATTACTTCTTTATTTGGGTTAGTTTCGGGTAGAAATACAAAAAAGAGTGTACTCCACAGTTATATGTGTAAAGTACACTCTTTTAAAAACTTAAATTCACCCTCTTAATGAGGCTTTCAAACAATTAGAATACAATCGTCATCTCGTTAATCAAGTTCTGAGCATTCGCAATCTTATCCACGATGAACAACATATAACGAGCGTCCAAATTAATACATCTTTGCAAGTTTTCCTCGAAATCAATATCACCGGACATAGCCTCAGAGTTTCCGTCAAATGCGGTTCCGATCAACTCGCCGTTACCATTGATCACCGGAGAACCGGAGTTACCACCTGTAATATCATTGTTCGTGATGAAGTTCACGGAAATGTTGTCAGCACCGTAACGTCCGAAATTCTTTGCATAATACAAATCTTTCAAATTTTGCGGAACCTCGAATTCGCCACCTTTCGGGCCTTCTTTTTCCATAACACCGGTTAACGTGGTGTAATAATCATAGAACACGGCATCTCTCGGTTTGTAGCTCTTCACGTTTCCATAAGTCAAACGGATAGTAGAGTTAGCGTTCGGAGCCCATACTTTGTTCGGTTCCATTGCCATCAATCCATTCACGAACAAACGATCTCCTTTAGCAATATTGCTACGCATAGAACTCATTTCCCCGCTTAATTTCTGGTAAACCTCGAACAAGCTCTTTCCCGTGATATAACCCAAATCTTTATTCAATTTTTTCATATCCGGTTTTTCAAGGAATGCGTTCAAACGAGCCTCATCCGTGAAAATAGATTTGTCGGACAGTTCTTTAGCGAATTTCTCGTAGTTACCTTTGTATTTTTTGTTGATCAAATTAATCACTTCAGGATGCCATTCGGCTGCCACGTTATCACTATAAATTTTGAACAAAGCAGCCATCAAGTTTTTATCAACATCTTTGTTGAAATCCTTAAAGAAACCTGCTGCATTTTTCTTGATTGCCTCGATGTACATATCCTTCATTTCAGCCGGAGTATTTGCATCCAAAGCTCTTTCCAAAGTATTAGCCACTTGGAACGCAAACAATGGAACTTCAGGACCTTGCAATGCAGCCTCCTGCATATAAGACATGGCCACGTTATACGGGTGCATAGCCTCGTAACCCTCTTTGATCAAAGTCAAAGCGTTACCATATTTAGCCTTGCGAGCCGGATCAGCATTCACCCAAGCGGTAAATTCACGCTCGATTCTCTCTTTTTCACCCATCGTGTTCAAATTCTCCAAAGCGATATTCTGCTCGTGAGAATATTTCCAGTAGTTAGCACATGATGCATATTTAGATGCATACTGAATACGAGTGGCAGCGGCAGCGTCCATTCCTTCTTTCATGATACGCAACTTCTCGGTACGTACTTTGTAACGAATATCATTGGTTACATCCATCGTTTCTTTCAAACCGAAGCTAGTCAAGAAACGATCGGTTGTTCCGGGGAATCCCATGATCATGGCGAAATCACCATCCTGTACTCCTTTGGCAGAAACAGGCAAATGATGTTTCGGTTTCAACGGAACATTACTCGTGTTATAAGGAGCCGGTTCGCCATCAGGCCCCGTGTAGATACGCATCATACAGAAGTCTGCCGTGTGACGGGGCCAAGACCAGTTGTCCGTGTCACCACCGAATTTACCCATACTTTGAGCCGGTGCGCCTACTAAACGAACATCGCGGTAAATCTTGTAAACCAACAAGAAGAATTGATTTCCCTCGAACATCTCCTGTACCTGAGCTTGAAGGTTAGTTCCTTGTACTGCCTTAGCAGAAATTTGTTTAGAAATAGCATCAATAGCCGCTGCACGTTCTTCTTCTGACATATTATCATTCAAAACAGCGTTCACCTGATCGGTCACATCTTCCATACGTTGTAGGATAGATGCAGTAATACCGGGATTCGGTAACTCTTCACTATATTTGTAAGCCCAGAAACCGTTTGACAAGTAGTCATGTTCTACGGTAGAGTGCTTTTGAATCACGCTGAATCCGCAGTGGTGGTTCGTCAATACCAATCCTTTGTCCGAAATAATCTCTCCGGAACAGAAATGCCAGAAAGGACGTCCGTCGTTTCCTAATCCAACGATTGCATCTTTCAACGATGCCTGATTCACGGAATAAATATCTTCCGCCGTCAATTTACAGCCTTGTGCCTGCATCTGCTCGATGTTCTTCCCGAGCAATGATAAAAGCCACATACCTTCATCCGCCCGCACGATTGACGTTGAAAGCAAAGCAAATACAATAATAAAAACTCTCTTCATCTGTTTAAATTTCACGTTTAATATATAATCTGATCTAATTTAATTCCTGTCAAATTATGCCCTCGCCTCCCACAAACGATCGCGAATATACAATTTAATTCAAAGAAACCTTATGTAACTCACCGTGATTTAATATTATTATAACATTTTACAACACGCTGTCAGAGTAAATTAATCTCGTCTTTTTAACCAATTGAATCTCTCCGATTACTTTTATATTCCCGGTGTCATACATACCATTTTAACACCCACACAAAAAGCGAGTCCCCTCAAAACGAGAAGTGAGGGGACTCTGATCTAAACAACACGCTCTACTATTACTTTACTTATTTTTCTTTTTCAACATTTCATCGATTTTCTTTTCCAACTCTTTGCCCCGAAGGTTTTTAGCCACGATACGATTTTCATCATCCAGAATAAATGTACAAGGGAGTGTCTTAACCCGGTAGTTTACAACGATCACGGAATTCGGCCCCCGCATATCAGACACGTTCTTCCAATCGCTGCCATCCTCTCCGATAGCCGTCAGCCAGACACTCTTGTTATCATCCAGCGAAACACTGATAATCTCCAATCCCTTAGGACGGTAACGCTTGTATAATCTCAACAAGTTCACGTTCTCATCCCGGCAAGGCTTACTCCAAGATGCCCAAAAATTGACTATTTTCACTTTAGCCCGTGTCTCATGCAAGGCAAGAACACCTCCATCGGCCAATGGCGCACTGAAATCGGGAGCAACAGCCCCCACAGCAATCTTTTGCATCTTATTCAACTCGTCAACAATCCGTTTCCCATAAAACGTGGCCTGCGCCTCCTCTCCCAGTACCTCGTAACGCTCAGTCAATTTTGCCTCGTCAACACCTTCCATTTTGGATGCCACCATCCAAGCCGCAACAATCGAATGATTATACTTTTTCAATAACGCCAATTCCCCGGCCTCCACGTTCAACAGAATCGTCTGGAATTCTCGCTGGAACTCTTGTAACCGGGCAGGATTTGCAATCGCTTGTGCATCTAACCACTCTTGACTCTCCAACAGATAACGATTCAAATCATTGAACTCTGTCCATATCTTCTGGGCCTCTCCGCCTCCTTCCACTACCAAAGTTCCGGAAACAGAAGTAATCAGGTAGGGAGCGTTTTCCAACATAATTGTTGCCAATACCGCATCTTTCTTTCCTGTCATCAAGTATACCACGGTCATTTCCGACATTCTTCCCGAAAACTCAAACCGACCATCCGTGACCGTAATATCCCCCAACTCGATCAACCCGTTCTCCGTGTCGGCAATCAACACCATCTGTCCGTTGACCGTGGGATCCAACCGACCTTCAAGCCTGTAACTGCCATCTTGTGCGACACTTGTAACGATACCACAAAATAACATGCAAACAGCAAATAAAACCTTTCTCATATCCACTTGTTTTAGGTTAAAAAGTCTCCCGTCTCGATTTTAATATCTCGACGGGAAACTTAAACTCATATGATGAATTGATGTATTATCCCTATTTCCGTTGTTGCGGGAGTGTCAACACCGGCTCTTTTTCCGCTTTCACGGTAGCCTTCTCAATCACCAAACCGTCCACGATTACTCCGGCAGGATAAATCATCGAGGCCGGATAATTGTTCGGCAAGTAATTCAAGACTTCCTCTTTCGAAGATATAGCCACTAACTTCAATAACTTAGTCAAATCCGGTAACCGGAAACTCGTAGCCCGCACACGGGTCTCCCTCCCGTCTTTCAAATCTACCCGGTACACTTCCAGCATCGCACCGGAAATGCCTCTCACGATATAGGCACAGGATTGTCCGACCTCTTTTGCCGCCTTGATTAAAGCCTTTTTCATCTTTTCGTGAGAGATACCTTTATCCACCTGTACGTGAATGGTTCCGGTTCCAGTCGCCACCGTCGGGCTTTGGGGAATCATCATAAACCGGGAACTACCGGTAGTTTCCAAGGCATTTTTTGTCGGGATTCGCCCGTTCAACATCTTCCCGAATACCCCTTTATCCACCAGCGTCATCTCGGCCTCCGGGGTAACCCCCTCCCCGTCAACCTCGTAATAACCATATAATGGCGTTCCATTATATTCTTTTTTCGCCGTGTAATTCTTAACGGTTAAACGACTATCAATAATCCGCTGACCGAACTGATCAGCCAATCCGCCCCGTGTCGGCCCGAGTGAACGGGTAGCAATCAAACCGCCCCGATTCAATAAATTATTTGCTAGAATCGTGGCCACTGCTCCCCCCTCGAACATCACCGGCCCGTTATAATACTCGGTCACCACTGGCGTACTCTTCAAACGCAACAACCCTTCAGCAAAAGCTTTCGTTCTTTCCTTCAATTGCTCTATGGAAGGAAGTTCTGCCGGGTTCTGCAAGGAAAGCGAGAACGAATCACTCAAACTCGAACCATCATCACAACGCACGCTACCACTAACAGCCAGAGAGATTGCCCCACCGGGTTTCTTCAACTGCACGCCTTCGGTTGTCAACCTGTAAATATCCATCTCCAGCCCGTTAAGCATCACGCTTGAATTGTAAATATCCTTATAATCCTTAAACACAGCCGAAAGCTCCATGACCAACTGGTCAAAAGCAACCGAATCAATCACGAACGGCATTTCCCGTTCCTCCAGATGAGTCACGGCCGGTAGCGGTTGCATATCAGCTAGCCCGGCCTCATCGGCAGGCAACGGATTCTGTTGCAAATAATTCGTCTTTTGGGCCATCATTCCCAGCGA
>ENA-OROM01002922-OROM01002922.1-human-gut-metagenome-genome-assembly--contig:-NODE-2922-length-11601-cov-2.488394_pt1 | contig 11601 bp, 10 predicted proteins | sample MGYA00242129_ERZ509050 | MGnify/ENA primary metagenome ERZ509050 (study PRJEB26280, sample SAMEA2338701) | human gut metagenome | biome: human gut; feature: human-associated habitat; material: faeces...
TGTCTTTCGCCTTATAACCCTCGAACTTGTTGTTGAGAGCCACAGCCTGACCGTTTCTGCCGTTGGGGTTCTTTTGGGCAGCAAAATCGCCCGCGGATTCTTGCAATCCGCTTTTATATTTACCGGCGTATGCGTCCGAGATGTTCAGCCGGAGCGTACCATCCGGACGAAAAACGCACCTGCCTTCTGTAAACACTTCCGTCGGATGCGTGATATATTAATTCGGCGTTGTCTTTCTACCGATCTGAGCAGCAATGCCGTAATCGCGGAGCGCGTAATACGGAGGGGGGACGTCACACAGCAATGAACACTGTCATCGTGCAGAGTTTTCAGAAGGTTGAGGCAATCGCCGGTATAAATGATGTCAAATTGCATTATGCGCCTCCTGCTTTATTGGATTTGTGTTTCCATTGAAATGTTGACTGTAAAACTCGACAGCATTTCAATGGGCTTTCAGTCCGAGAAAGACTCGTCCGCCCGGCGGTCGAAAATATGTGCGACTTCCTTTAAAAATTATGATGCAATATGTCAACCGCGATATCCGGCTGCATACTTTCCCATACAGATATCCAGGACTGCCCTCGCCGGCTGAATCAGCGCATCCTCATACTGACATTTCCACTGGATGTCCTGCACGATCCGTCCATTTCGAATACCATCGACGGTATCTCCGTCCTTCATGGGGTTGTCATTGTTCAACAGATAGGATGCCAGATTATAGGCATGGTTTACTACCAGGTTGGGGTCGATATCATGAAAATGATATTGCAAATCCTCTATATACAAAAGACTCAAACCAAGCGTGTCCACTACGCAGTCTTCAGTACCGTAAATATTGAAAAAACGAGCATTCACCGCATAACGGATAAAACGGTCAACACCGGTTATTTCCTTTTTTCTGATATCATCAGCCATAATCAACTTTCCGGAGTTAAGGTTGTAAACTGCCTCGCACTGAGGATATAATTCCACCAGTGCCTCCAGATAGTCCATAAGCATATTTGCGCGTTCCTTTGAGGGCAGACCGCCGCCCAGCTTATCAGAAGCCGAAATCTGATATTTGCATTCGGAAAGAATGCGGTCGCGGTCGCTCAAACAATCCCACATTTGACCGCGCCTGAAGTCATCAATTGAGTTTGGCTCAAACTCAGCGCATTCGGAAATCAGCAGCATTACCGGAAGAGTGTCGTCATTCGTTTCGGAAATATAGTCATGAACAATAAAACCTGCATGCGATTCGCAATCTCCAAGCTGCTCCGTTTTTCCAAGATGCTTCGACAATATCTCCGCAAACATCTCCTTTGAGGGCATCTCGCTTTTCTCTTTCATCAAAAGCTGCACCATGAACGCGCCGCCGGGGCATATTGCCGGATCTGTCTTTTGTGACAAATTCTGTTGGAACGGCTGCTTCTGATGTTGTTTTTCTTTTTGTCCTCTCCTCGTTCGCCCTTTTTTCAACTTATCCAATAAACCCATCAGCATTCTCCTTTATATTAACTATATTAACCTTGTAACCTTGGCTTGTCGTTCTGTTTATAATGAAAATATTATAGCATAAAAAAGTGAAAATTCCTATCACTTTATCGGTTGAGGACAGGAGCTGAAAAATGCAGCGATTTCGGAACCTGTATTAACCTGCATTGCAGATACATCCTTTCATTAAATATCAGCGATTCGGTGTGCGGCAGACCTCCGGGCGAAGCTTCGGGTCAATTAACTGAAAGAATATAACGTCGATATGGACTGTGTATCGGCGAATTTTCTTGCTCTTTTTGTTGCCGCTCTATTGTGCAATAACAGGAACCGAGATGATATAATGTTTAAACCTCTTGCAATGCCGCAAAAGTACCGGCAGGCCGATGTTCACATCAGAAGTATATCGAAGTTGAACATCATTTGTCAAGTTTTCGAGTGAAAATATTCGTTGAAATACAAAACTGTAGAAAAATATGAATTCTTTCTGAAAACCGCATTCAACATTTTACTTCCGGAACCACTTGCTGCAAATCACGGCTTATGCAAGTTGTTGAAACAAACACCACTGTATGGTACAATGTATGTAGCAAGTGAGTTTTTGCGGAGGAAAACAGGATGATACACTTAGAAGAAGTCAGCCCTGACAACTGGAGGCTTGACCTGCATGTTCGCAATGATCAGAAGGACTTCGCAGCGAATTCAATTACGCTGTTGGCAAGAGCGTATGCCTACAGGAATTCCGGAAGTTGCGCTTTGATTATATACAATGACGATATACCGATTGGAATGGCTCTGTATTATTATATAGATGGCGCATACGACTTCAGCCAGTTTTTTATTGACGAAAGATATCAAGGCAACGGATTCGGATATGAAGCAGCCGGGCACGTTCTTCGGGAAATGCAAAAAGACGGGGTTTATAACAGAGTTGTCCTTTGCTATATTGAAGGAAACGAAGCGGCAAAACAATTGTACCTTAAACTCGGCTTTGACCATACGGGAGAAACTGACGGCAACGAAATCATTATGGAGAAAAAACTGCGGTAGTTTTGCTGTATAACATGAACGTGCCTGTCGGCAAAAAGCAACGGCGAATACGCGGTTAGTACTCGGAGCAGGCTGCTTTAATTAAAAAATATGTGCTTCTGAAATAGCCGCAATAAACAATCCGAACGTAAGCCTGAGTGAAAGCACTTCGATGCGAAGCGGCGGAGCAATATTACTGCGAAGGCGGAAATGTTAATGATTTGCGAAGGATGCTATTATAAATACGAGGGCAATGTTTATTTTGTTGCGGAGCCGATATGTTCGAATGGCATGTCGAGAGTATTCAAATGCGAACAAATTGATGATGCTTCAAAAACTGATTATCACATTGTCGGAGAATCTTTTTTGATGCCGAGAGACGAACTCTATGATGCAGCCAACCTTTGCGAAAAATGCTTCACTTGCAGATATGCGGTAGAATCACTGCGGGTTATCCGTTGTACATTACATGGAAAGATCGAGAATGAACCATATCCGAAGATTTTGCCCGACTGTAAGTTTTTTTCTCCGTTGTCCTCCGAACCGAAACCTGTCAAGAACCCACCGGGAGTTGAGTTTAAAAAGCTATTTAATGAAGTGAGTCGCAGGAACAAACCTGTTTACCTCAATTCGCCATACTATACAATGCCCCCGAACGTGTTCGGCAAATTGAAAACTTTCCTCAACGGAAATGAATTAATTTATTTCGGCACGGGTAATTCTGAAATGCTTGGAAAACCCGGTGTTTTTGTAGCCATGAACGCATCGATGAATACCTTAATTATTTGGGTTCGGAAAGAAACTTTGTTTGTTATCGCGCTTGCGATATATCCGAAGAAACATATGAGAAAATCTCTACCGACCTGACGGATGCAGAGCTTACTTATTGCGTCTTGTGCGTTCCTTCAATCAGTTTTGCATGTTTTGGTGATGATTACAGTGTGAACTATGGTTGCGGCAACGGATACGTTGTTTTTGCAAATCCGAAAATCGCAGAAGCGTTAAAAACCGAAAACGACAGAACCGATTGGAAAAAAACATATACTATTTGCAAACAAATTGACGCCGGAACGCACTTTAGCGGCATAAATGACGTGGCTGCATTGTCAGAATAATGTGACGAAGCATTTCGAACCGCACAGTTTTTGCGACGGGAAATAATGCTCCGCAGGACGCTGAGTATTCCCGCCGCAAGAGTACAAAAGTGTGCCGTTCGGGTTCCGAAAGGTTTTGAACCCAAAGTGCCTGTTATTTTTCGTACTCTTTTAATTCCTTCAAGAACTGACGGTAGTCTTCTTCCGACCAATAAAACGTAAGTTCTTCCTCTGTGTAATCTTCAGGGTTGCTGCGCATAAAATTGCTGCCGACATCATAACCGAATTTATGCAAAACCGTTTCTGCAAACTCGCGGAAGAACATGCCGATGCCGGTGATTACATTCCCGTCACAAACGATTCCTTTATGTATAAAATTCTCGTTTTCAACAAAGGAAAATGTCTCTGCCATCTGCATAAAAAAGCCGGCAGTAAATTTTCTGCCGTCCAACACACCTGCCTTTGCCAGCAGAATAGGAGAGGACGAGATTGCTGCAAATGTTACGTCAGTGTTGATTCCGCCGCGCAAAAACTCAATCAGCCTATCATCATAAAGTGCGGGAAGCGGATTGATCGTACCCGGAAGAACAATGCATTTGTAGTCTGTGATGTTTACATCTGCAATTGTCTTTGTCGGCATTACCCGCAAACCCTCTTCGCTGCAATACTCCCTGTTTTCACTTGCGATAAAATCGATTTTTTCTTCAAACCATACCGACAGAGCCGAAGTCAGGCAGGTAATTTCCTGCAAGGAAAAATCAGGATATAGGATTACTGCAAATTTACTCATTGGTATTACCTCCGTAAACAAACCCGTTTCAACACAGGCTTTGGATAAGTATACCATGGATTCGAATTTTTTTCAACCATTACACGTCGGACACAGCCGATTTTTGATGCCGGAGCATGCTCCGTTTTCCCCGTTTCCATATTGCACGGGCACATGTCCTGTGCTATAATCATTTTTACAGGTTCGAGTAACACGAAGTCAAGATTTTTTTGAATTATTCGGTGTAACAGAGCATACACTGCGTTTTTATACCGATGAGGGACTGCTGCCCTGTGAGCGGGACGGCGGCAATCGCCGAATTTCAGCGGGCTCGGACGTCAAAAAAATTCACAGACAATAACAAACAGCGGGCTGCATTGACAACCGTTCAAAACAGCGGCAAATTCAGTCCGATTCACAACATATCGATAAATGCAATACCGATATGCGAAAAGGGCAATTCCGATTTTGCGCGAATTATGTTACTATACGGTTCGGAAAAACATATGAACCAACGAAAGGAATGTTTAACATGAATAAAATAACCATCATCGGCACCGGCAGTGTGGGCGCAACCATTGCATACACACTCAACACAATGGGCATTGCGTCTGAAATTGTCTTGATCGACATCAACACCGAAAAAGCGCTCGGCGAAGCACTCGACATTCGCCAGGGCAATTCGTTTTTCGGCGGCAATTGCTCCATCTATGCGGGCGATTACTGCGATGCGGCAGGTTCCAATATCGTTATTTTGACTTCCGGCATTGCCCGCAAACCCGGACAGACCCGTCTTGAGCTTGCGCAGACCAACGTCAACATCACAAAATCCATTCTGCCGCAGATAACAAAATATGCGCCGAATGCGATTTATATCATCGTCAGCAATCCTGTTGACATCCTGACATATGTGTTTTTCAAGCAGTCCGGACTTCCTGCAAACCATATCATTGGTTCGGGCACCGTTCTGGACACATCGCGCTTGCGTGCAAGGCTGTCTGAGTATTATAATATCAATCAGACCAATGTACATGCATATGTATTCGGTGAACACGGCGATTCGTCCTTCGTTCCGTGGTCGGTTGCAAATATTTCCGGAGTGCCGATTAAGGATTGCCCGCAGCTTATCACAACTCCCGGCATGATAAGTCCCGCGCTTGACTTTGCAGAGATTGAGACTTATGTAAAAAAATCCGGCGGAAGAGTTATTGCCCGCAAAGGTGCAACTTTCTATGCTGTTTCGGCGGCGGTATGTCATATTTGTAAATGCCTGCATTCCGGCATCGAAACCACAATGACCGTTTCGACTCTTATGAACGGCGAGTACGGAATCGATGATGTTTGCCTCAGTACGCTCAACCGCATCGGAAGCAACGGCGTCAGCGGCAAGGTCAACATTGCGCTCACGGATGAAGAAATCGGAAAGCTTCGCCGCAGTGCCGATGCATTGAAGGAAGTTATCGGCGGGTTGAACCTTTGATAATGCCCGAATGCCTGAATGCACTCCGTAAAACGAATAAAGGCTCCACATTGGTTTTTGACAATAAAGAGAGCTTTGGAAGAAAGGATGCTCAAATATGATGAAAGTCAGCTATTTCCCGGGCTGCACGCTGCGCACAAAGGCCAAAGAGCTTGACAGGTGTGCGCGCGCCTGTGCGGAGATTCTCGGCTTTGAATTGTGCGAAATAGAGAACTGGCAGTGCTGCGGCGGTGTTTACGTTTCCGCAAAGGATGAAATTGCAACAAAACTTGCCGCCGTTCGCGCACTTGCTGCCGCACGCGATGCCGGAAGGCCTCTTGTTACGGTATGCTCAGCATGTCATAATGTTATCAAGCAAACCAATCATGCCATGCGAACGGATGAGGACTTTGCAAAAAAAGTGAACCTTTATCTGTCGCAGGATAAAAATCCGCCCGCTCCTTATCACGGAGAGACGGAGGTTCTGCATTACTTGGAGCTTGTGACACGCGGCAGCGGTTTTGAAAAAATACATGCTGCGGTCAAAAACCCCTTAAACGGAAAATGTGTTGCGGCATATTACGGCTGTATGCTGCTGCGCCCGGCAAAAGTCATTGAGTTTGATGATCCGGAAAATCCGCAGCTCATCGAAAAACTCATTGCCGCACTCGGAGCCGAACCCTGCATTTTCCCGGAAAGAAACGAATGCTGCGGCGGGTATACCGTCATGGATGACCCGAATACAGCGGCAAAACGGAGCAGAAAGGTTTATGGGAGCGCATGCATTCACGGTGCGGACGAAATCGTGACTGCATGTCCGCTTTGCCGATATAACCTTGTTAAAAACGGCATGGGTGAAGAAGCGTCCGTTCCCGTTGTTTATTTCACCGAACTCATGGCGGAAGCATTCGGCATTAAGAGCGGAGCGGCAAACGGCAGCGCGGCAGGGGAAGACTGCGGCTGCGCTGTCAACGGAAAGGAGTAACTGATGCAGAACAACAAAACCTTACGCGAAAAGGAGCAGATACTCCGAATCAGCGGAGTAAATCCGCTCAAGTGCATGCGCTGCGGCAAATGCTCGGCAACATGTCCGTCATATGAAGAGATGGAATATCATCCGCATCAGTTCGTTTACATGGTTGAAACCGGAGATATCGAACCGCTGCTGAATTCGGAGTCGCTTTACAAATGCCTTTCGTGCTTCGCCTGCGTTGAACGATGTCCGCGGGGAGTTGAACCGGCAAAGCTCGTTGAAGCGATACGGCTCATAAAAATCCGTCAAAAGGATGCAAACCGAATGACTGCCGATGATGTGCCGCCGGCAGCTGAAGCGGATGCGGATTTGCCGCAGCAGGCAGTTGTCAGCGCGTTCCGCAAGTACACAAAATAGAAAGGAACACGAAACATGCAAAGAATAGGTGTTTTTGTATGCCACTGCGGTACAAATATTGCGGGAACCGTTGACGTGAAAGCGGTTGCTGCGGCACTCGGGAACGAGCCGGGCGTCGTTGTTGCCGAGGATTATCAATATATGTGTTCCCAGGCGGGACAGGATTTGATAAAAAAAGCAATCCGCGAAAATAAACTCAACGGGGTGGTTATCTGCTCATGTTCACCGCGCATGCACGAGGCAACCTTCCGCAAAACAGCCGCCTCTGCGGGTCTGAACCCGTATATGGTTGAAATTGCAAACATTCGCGAACAGTGTTCATGGGTGCATAAGGATATGCCGACAGGAACCGAAAAGGCGATCATACTCGGAAAAGCAGCTGTTGCAAAGGTCAACCTTAATGCACCGCTTACGGCTTCCGAAACGCCCGTCACGAAACGTGCGCTCGTGATAGGCGGCGGCATTGCGGGTATTCAGACTGCTCTTGATATTGCAGATGCCGGGTTCGAAGTTGATATTGTCGAACAAAAACCTACAATCGGCGGGAAGATGGCTCAGCTCGACAAGACTTTTCCGACGCTGGACTGCGCCGCCTGCATTCTGACTCCGAAGATGGTCGATGCAGCTCAAAATGAAAAAATCCGAATTTTCACATATTCGGAAGTGACGGAAGTCCATGGCTTTGTCGGAAATTTCGATGTTACCATAAAGAAAAAAGCTCGCTACGTCAACGAGAACATTTGCACCGGCTGCGGCGCATGTACCGAAAAATGTCCCATGCGGAAGGTGCCGAACGAGTTTAATCTCGGCATGGACAATCGCAGCGCAATTTATATCCCGTTTGCGCAGGCAATTCCGAAGGTTGCAACTATTGACCCCGAGCATTGCATGATGCTGAAATCCGGGAAATGCGGGTTGTGTTCAAAAGTATGCACGGCGGGTGCGATTGATTATAAAGCAAAGGATGAATTCATAACGGAGAAATACGGCGCAATCGTTGCCGCAACCGGGTTCAATCCGATTTCACTCGAAAAGTTTGATGAGTTTGCATATTCTCAATCCAAGGATGTTGTAACGTCGCTTGAATTCGAACGGCTTATGAATGCTGCGGGGCCGACCAAGGGCACGCTGCTTCGCCCGAGCGACGGCAAACATCCCAAAACCATTGTTTTTGTTCAATGCGTCGGTTCGCGCTGTGCGGCCTGTGCGGATAAGGGCAAGGAATATTGTTCGAAAGTCTGCTGCATGTACACAGCAAAACATGCGATGCTCACAAGGGATAAATATCCTGATACGGATGTTTATGTTTTCTACATTGATGTGCGCACCCCGGGAAAGAATTTTGATGAGTTTTACCGTCGTGCCGTTGAGGAGTACGGCGTGCACTACATTAAAGGCATGGTAGGCAAGGTTTCGCCTGAGGAGGACAAACTGAAGGTTCAGGCATCGGATTTGATTGCGGGGAAGCAGCTGCATATCGATGCGGATATGGTTGTGCTTGCTGCGGCAATGGAACCGGATAAATCCGCAAGGCAGCTTGCAACTATGCTTACTGCAAGCATGGATACCAACGATTTCTTCACCGAAGCGCATCCGAAGCTTCGCCCGGTTGAAAGTCCGACGGCAGGAGTGTTTCTCTCGGGAGCATGTCAGGGGCCGAAGGATATTCCGGAGACGGTCGCGCAGGCCGGGGCTGCCGCAAGCAAGGTCATAGGTCTTCTTTCCAAAAACAGACTGACAGGCAATCCCTGCGTTGCCCATTCGGACGAGATGATGTGCAACGGGTGTTCAACTTGTGAAAAGGTTTGCCCGTACGGTGCGATTACATACATTGAAAAGGAATTCCGTATGCCGGACAGAACAACGAGGATCCGCCGCGTTGCAAGCGTGAATGAGGCGGTGTGCCAGGGCTGCGGTGCATGTACCGTTGCATGCATGTCTGGGGCAATGGATCTTAAAGGCTTTATGAACAAACAAATCATGGCGGAGGTGGATGCAATATGCCGATGACGGATAACAGCGGGAAATATAAACCCTTGATAGTTGCGTTCTGCTGCAATTGGTGCTCATATGCGGGTGCGGATCTTGCGGGCAGCAATCGCCTCGGTTACCCCGCGGATGTTAAAATCATCCGTGTTCCCTGCTCATGCAGAGTGAACCCGATGTTCATTCTGCGCGCGTTTCAGCGCGGAGCGGACGGGGTGATAATATGCGGCTGTCATCCCGGAGATTGCCACTATACCTCCGGAAACTATTATACGCGCCGCAGAATGGCACTGCTGTTTTCAATGCTTGACTATCTCGGCATTGAGCGCGAACGAACCCGCGTTGAATGGGTCAGCGCGGCGGAAGGCGCAAAATTTGCCGCAACGATGAATGATTTTGCGGAAAAGGTTGCCGGCTTGGGCAAAAACAAGCGTCTGGAGGATTTGAGATGCAGCAAATAACCCAAGATTATCTTGCAAACAAAGCAAAGGAGCTTTTGAACAGCGGAATCTGCAGCAGAGTTTTCGGCTGGAAAAGAGGCGAATTTGATTACGACCTTACGCCCGCTGTTTTCACGACAGCCGAACAGATAGACAGGGAATTTGTTTACAACGGCTTTTGCGCCGCAAACTTCTCAAAATACCTTGTTAACGAAACGCGCAGGGACGCCGGCAAAGTTGCGGTTTTTTTGAAACCGTGCGACAGCTACAGCTTTAATCAGCTGCTTACCGAACACAGGTTCGACCGAGAAAAGGTTTACGCCGTCGGCATACCGTGTGAGGGAATGGCTGATATCAACAAGGTCAGGCAGGCGGTTGACGGTATTGCAAAGCTCACCTTTGACGAAAACGGAAATATTATCGTTGAAACTCTTTACGACGGAACAGCAAAACTCGACAGAAACGAGTGTATGCTTGAACGCTGCATTCACTGCAAATCCAAACGCTGCGTTGCTTATGATGAGCTTCTCGGGGAGAATGGTGAAGTTCTTGACGATTCCCGCTTTGATGAGGTCAAAAAACTTGAAGCAATGACGGCGGATGAACGCTTTGCATTCTGGCAGGGTGAGCTTTCGCGCTGCATTCGTTGCAATGCCTGCCGCGACGCATGTCCTGCATGTACCTGCGAGAAATGCGTGTTTGACAATCCCGCATCAGGTGTTGAAAACAAAGCAGCCGCAGATTCTTTCGAAGAAAAAATGTTTCATATAATCCGTGCGTTTCACGTCGCCGGACGCTGCACGGATTGCGGTGAGTGTTCGCGCGTTTGCCCCCAGCATATACCGCTGCATCTTTTGAATCGAAAGTTTATAAAGGATATCAATGCCTTTTACGGCGAATATCAGGCGGGCGCGGAAGAAGGCAGCAGAGCCCCGATCGTGAACTACACAAAGGACGATATCGAACCCTCGGCTGCGGTTGAAAGGAGCGGAAACAATGCGTAAAATTGCAAAATCAGAGCTGAATTCGCTCTTTGCGGCGATTGCCGAACGTGCAAAACTGTATGTGCCGCAGGATACGGCAGGCGGAGCAAAGTTTTCCGAGTGGAAAAACGGGAAAAAGTGTTCCGCAGCTTTGAACACTGTTCGCAGTGCAAAAGACTTTTTCTTTCCGCAGACCGAAAACCTGATGGATTTTAAACTGAGCGGAAAAACAATAGAGATTATCGATACCCGCAGTGAAACGGAGGATTTTGTTCTGTTCGGCGTCAGGGCGTGTGACGTGAAGAGTTTCGAAATTCTGGACAGAGTTTTTCTTTCCGACCCCGTTGACACCTACTACAGGAACCGCCGCGAGCACGGCATCATAATGTCACTGGCATGCTCCCGTCCGCAGGAAACATGTTTTTGTGCATCATTCGGAATTGATGCAGGTGCGCCCGAAGGCGATATTGTTTGCACGGAATCCGAAGACACACTCTATCTCGATGCAAAAACAGCGAAGGGCACCGCTCTTCTGGACTCGCTGAACACACTCACCGAGGAGGCGGACGGGGAAGCGGATGCGGCAGAAATGAAAGCCGTTTACGATACGGTTTCGGCTCGGATTAAAAAACTTCCGCTTGCGGGTTTGAAACCCGATGCTTTCGGGGCGGGGAAGACGGATGAGTTTTTCAATGCACCCGAGTGGAAAGAACTTTCGTCACATTGCCTCGGCTGCGGCACGTGCACATTTGTTTGTCCGACCTGCCAATGCTACGATATTCGGGATTTCGACACGGGTCACGGTGTGAAACGGTTCCGCTGCTGGGATTCATGCATGTATTCGGAATTCACAAAAATGTCTGCGGGACAGCCGCGTCTGACTCAAACGGAAAGGTTCCGTCAGCGTTTCATGCACAAACTGGTCTATTATCCGACAAACAACAACGGACTGTTTTCGTGCGTGGGATGCGGCAGGGG
>ENA-OROM01002924-OROM01002924.1-human-gut-metagenome-genome-assembly--contig:-NODE-2924-length-11598-cov-5.649138_pt1 | contig 11598 bp, 10 predicted proteins | sample MGYA00242129_ERZ509050 | MGnify/ENA primary metagenome ERZ509050 (study PRJEB26280, sample SAMEA2338701) | human gut metagenome | biome: human gut; feature: human-associated habitat; material: faeces...
CCAGCCGCACCGGCGGCGAGGAGGGAAAGCTGCAGGCACTCAAGGACCAGCTGCAGCAGCAGACTGCCGCGCAGGACGCGCTGCACGCGCGGGAGACGGAGCTGACCGGCAGGCAGACCGCCCTGACCGAGCAGCAGCAGCAGCTCACGGACCAGATCACCGCCCTGCGCATGGACGCGGCCTCCATCGAGACGGCGCGCGCAGCCTCCGAGAACACCATCGCCCAGCTGCAGGCGCTCAGCGAGGCCATGCAGGGCGACGTGACGCAGAAAACAGGGCTGATCCACGAATACGAATTACAGATCTCAGCGCTCGAAGGGCAGATTCAGGAGAAGGAGGACGGCCTGACGGCCTCCGGCACACAGCTTGATTTGGCCCGGCAGACACTGAAGGAGGCCGTTGACGAGCGTGCCCAGCTCGAGGCCCGCCGCAGCCAGACCGAAAAGCAGGCGCAGGAGAAAAATCAGTCCATTTTGCAGCTCGAACGCGAAACAGCCCGTCTCGAACAGAAAAAGGCCACGAGCGAGCTTGAGGAAAAGCAGATCGTCGATAAGCTCTGGGATTCCTACGAGCTGACCCCCGGCACGGCAGAAAAGGAAACTGTCGAGATTGAAAATCTCACGGCAGCCAACAAGCGCATTACCGAGGTGCGCCGGAAAATTTCTGCCCTCGGCACGCCGAATCTCGGCGCGATCGACGAATACGCCCGCGTGTCCGAGCGCTATGAATATCTGGCCGCCCAGCACGACGACGTGCAGCACGCGAAGTCCGAGCTTGAAAACATCGTCGCCTCCATCACGACGGAAATGACCGAAATTTTTGTCCGGGAATTTGCCCGTATTGATGAATATTTCGGCAAAACGTTCGAAGAAATGTTTGGCGGAGGAAAAGCCTCGCTCATACTGGAGGACAAGTCCGCGCCGCTCGAATGCGGCATTGAGATCCGCGTCCAGCCGCCCGGAAAGCAGGTCAAGACCATCACGCTTCTCTCCGGCGGCGAAAAGGCGTTTGTGGCCATCGCGCTCTATTTTGCCATCTTAAAGGTGCGTCCTACGCCCTTCTGCATGCTCGACGAGATCGACGCCGCGCTGGACGACCGCAACGTCGAGCGTTTTGCAAATTATCTGCACACGCTCAGCGACAAGACCCAGTTCATCGTCATCACCCACCGCCGCGGCACCATGGAGGCCGCCGACGTACTCTACGGCGTCACCATGCAGGAGCAGGGCGTGTCCAAGATCCTCCGCCTGAGCCTCGACGAGCTTGCAAAACAGCTGGGGGTTACGAACTGATAAAAACGCAGTAGATTTGTAGCTTTCCAGCGGGCCGATGTGGGCATCGGCCCCTACAGGGTACTGCGCAAATACCCGGAATATCATCCAGAAAGGATATCAAATACATGGGATTTTTTGAAAAACTCAAGCAGGGACTGAGCAAGACGGCCAGTTCCATCAGCAGCGTCTTTACCGCCAGTGAGCTGGACGACGAGTTCTATGACGATCTTGAGGAAAGCCTCATTGTCTCTGACCTCGGTATGGACACGACGGAGGCCGTTATGGATCGTCTGCGCCAGACCGCGAAGGAGCAGCGCATCAAGACCGTCGACGAGGCCAAGCTTGCCCTGCGCGGCATTCTCGCCGATATGCTGAACGTCGGCGATCCGGCTCTGAAGCTGGATACAAAGCCGTCGGTCATTCTCGTCATCGGCGTCAACGGCGTCGGCAAAACGACAACCATTGGTAAACTCGCCCACCAGCTGCACGATCAGGGCAAGAAGGTCCTGCTGTGCGCGGGCGATACGTTCCGTGCGGCGGCCGCCGACCAGCTTGAGATCTGGTCGGAGCGTGCGCACTGCGACATCATCCGCCAGCACGAGGGCGCGGACCCCGCCTCCGTCGTTTTTGACGCCATCGCGGCGGCAAGAGCGCGCGGCAGCGACGTCATCATCTGCGACACCGCAGGCCGCCTGCACAACAAGCAGAACCTCATGAACGAATTAAATAAGATCTCCCGCATTCTTGACCGTGAGCTTCCCGGCGCCAGCAAGGAGGTCCTGCTCGTCCTAGACGGCACGACCGGCCAGAACGGCCTGCTTCAGGCCAGGCAGTTCCAGGAATGTGCGGGCGTTACCGGCATGGTTCTCACGAAGCTGGACGGCACGGCCAAGGGCGGCGTGGTCATTGCGGTCGCGCAGGCGCTGCATATCCCGGTCAAGTTCATCGGCGTCGGCGAGCAGATCGACGATCTGATGCCCTTCGACGCGAAGAGTTTTGCGGAGGCGCTGATATGAAGGTGATCTTAGCCAGCCAGAACCAGCACAAGCTGGTCGAGCTTTCCGCGATTTTGTCCCAGCTCGGCTTTGAGATCGCGCTGGAATCGGAATACGGGCTGCACGTAGATGTCGATGAGACGGGCACGACGTTTGAAGAAAACTCGCTTTTGAAGGCGGAGGCCGTCATGAAGGCCAGCGGTATGCCCGTTCTGGCCGATGATTCCGGTCTCATGGTGGACGCGCTGGACGGCGCGCCGGGCGTGTACTCCGCCCGCTACGGCCATAAAAGCTCCGACGCGGAGCGCATTGCCTATCTGCTTGAAAATCTGAAGGACGTTCCGGCGGAGCGGCGCACGGCGAAATTCGTCTGCGTCATTACCTGCCTCTGGCCGGACGGCCGGAGGATCGTCGCGCGCGGCGAATGCCCCGGACAAATTCTGTTCGCGCCCAAGGGCACGGGCGGCTTCGGCTACGACCCGGTATTTTACCTGCCGGAGCTTGAAAAGACCTATGCCGAGCTTGCGTCTGAGGAGAAAAACGCCATTTCCCACCGTGCGCGGGCGCTTCAGGCATTTTGCAGAATCTATCGGGAGGAATTTGAACATGATGACAAGTAAGGAACGCGCCGAGCTTCGCGCGCAGGCCAATCCGCTGGACGTGACGCTCATCGTCGGCAAGGGCGGTATTTCCGACACGCTGCTGGACGAGGCTGTCGTCCTGCTTGACAGCCACGAGCTGGTCAAGGGCCGCGTGCTCGAAACCTCCGGACTCACGGCCCGCGAAGCCTCTGACGCCATCTGCCAGGCGCTTGGCGCCGAGGGCGTCGCCTGCGTTGGCACGAAATTCGTGATCTGGCGCAAGTCCGAAAAGGTGGAGCAGGAGAAGAAAAAGGCCGCCGCGAAAAAGCCGGCCAAAAAAGTCTCCGGCAACTATAACCCCGTCAAGGCCGGGCTTCGCGCCCGCAAGCAGGCAGCCGAGCAGCAGCGGAAGCAGCGCAAGCAGTACTTCCACGATAAGGCAGTCTCCGCCGCCATCGAGCGCAGCCGCCAGCAGAAGGAAGAGCAGTAAAAAAGAACACCGACAGGGGAGGGGCGCAGCATGGCAAGGATCGGCATTTACGGCGGCAGCTTCAATCCGCCGCATCTGGGGCATATTTTCGCCGCGCGCAAGGCGCGGCAGCTGCTGGGACTGGACAAAATTCTCTTGATCCCCGCAGCCATCCCGCCGCACAAGGCCGTGGCCGAAGGCTCGCCGGACGGCGAAACGCGCTTCGCGCTCACGCAGCTTGCCATAGCTGGAGAAACCGGCATGGAGGTCAGCCGCATCGAGCTTGACCGGCCCGGCCCGAGCTATACCGTGGATACGCTGCGCGAACTGCGGGAAAGCTATCCGCAGGATGAGCTGTATCTGCTGATGGGAACCGATATGTTCCTGTCCTTTTTCCAGTGGCGCGAGCCGGAGGCCATTGCAGCGCTGGCCGTGCCCGTCTGCATGGCGCGTGTCCGCGCGGACGAAGCGCTGTCCGGGCAGCTGCAGACGCAGAAAGACGCCATGCAGACCGCGTTCGGCATCTGCCCGATTGTTTTGCAGAACGACTGTCTGGAAATTTCGTCGACCGAGGCCCGTCGGCTCCTGTTTTTCGGCATTGCGGACGAGGTCCTGCACCCGGACGTGCTGGCCATGATCGAACGGGAGAGGCTCTACGGCGTGGGCGGCGCATATCACGCGCTGCCGTTTGCGGATCTGCGCCGCGTCAGCCTTTCTCTGCACAAGGAAAAGCGCCGCGCCCACGCGCAGGGCGTGTCCGATACCGCCGTGCTGCTGGCAAAAAAATACGGCGCGGATGAGACGGACGCTGCCCGTGCCGGGATCCTGCACGATATTACCAAGGCGCTCTCTCCTGCGCAGCAGCAAAAGCTGGTCGATCATTGGAAGCTGCCGGTATCGCCGTTCGAATACGCGCAGACGAAGCTGCTCCACGCCAAGACCGGCGCGGCGGCTGCCGCACGTATTTTCGGTGAGAACAATGCCGTCGTCTCCGCCATCGACTATCATACGACCGGCCGGGCCAACATGACCCTGCTGGAAAAAATCATCTACATTGCGGATTATATGGAGCCGAACCGCGATTTTCCGGGCATTGACCGCCTGCGGGAGGCTGTCTGGCGCGATCTGGACGAGGGCGTGCTGCTCGGCATCGATATGACGCTGGAGCAGCTTGCCCAAAAGGGTCAGCCCGCCTGCGCCGATTCCCTTGCGGCCAGAGACTGGCTCATCCAAACCCGAAAGGAACCCTGAATGAAGCTATTTGGCAATCGCCGCTGTGCGGCGCATACAAAAAAGTCCGCGCTGTCGCGCGGTACACGCACGGCGCTGATCGCGGCGGTGATCGTGCTGGCAGTCGCCGGAAGCGCGTTCGCGGCGTGGAAGCTGCTGGTGAAGCCGGTGGAGCGTCCGGCGCTCTCCGAGCCGGAGCCGGAGCCTCCCGCCGAGGAAGAAGCGCCGGAGCCGTCCGCCGTTCCAGTCACACCGCAGGAGCTTGAGCCGAAGCAGCAGCCGGAGGAGGACGTGCCCACCGAGCAGCCCAAGGCGCTGCGCGACGGCGTGTATAACATTCTCATCTGCGGCACCGACGGCGATGGCTACCGCACCGACACCATCATCGTCGCCCATCTGGATGCGAACACGCACACGGTCGCGCTTCTGTCTATCCCGCGCGATACCCCGGTCGCGACCGGGGGCGGGGGACTTATGAAGATCAACTCGGTTTACGCGGGCGGCGGTGCGGACGGCATGGAACGGCTTGCCTCGCGCCTGCACAGCCTGCTCGGCTTTCCGGTCGACGGCTATGTGCTCGTCGATCTGGAGGCGTTCAAGAAGACCGTCGATCTTGTCGGCGGCGTTGATTTCGATGTACCACAGGACATGAACTATGAGGACGCCTCGCAGGATCTGTATATCCATCTGAAAAAAGGGATGCAGCATCTGGACGGCGAGCAGGCCATGGGCCTTGTCCGCTTCCGCAAGGGCTATGCCACGCAGGATATCCAGCGCACGCAGGTGCAGCAGCAGTTTTTGAAGGCGCTGGCAAAGCAGTGCCTGTCCGTCAGCAGCCTGACAAAAATCGGGGAGTTTGCAGACATTTTTGCCGAATATGTCACCACGAGCCTCACAACCGGCAATATGGTCTGGTTCGGCAAGGAGCTGCTGGCCTGCGATTTTGATTCCATGCAGTGCTGCACCGCCGAGGGCGAGGGCGCGATGATCAACGGCGCGGCCTATTATCCCCTCTACGCCGGCCGGCTTCTGGAAACAGTCAACGCCTGCTTCAATCCCTATGACGCGCCGATCGCCTCCGGCAGTCTGAATGTCGTCACGCCCGAACAGGCGTATGCCTATCAGAAGCAGCCTGACCCGGAACCGGAAGAACCAGACGAGCCGGACGAGCCGCAGGAGGCCCCGGAAGAACCGGAAGATTCGGAAGAAACAGCCGAACCTGACGCGTCCGAACCCACAGAAGACCCCTTCCCGGACGGTACGGTCTGGGAAGAACCCGATACAGATCAGAAAGGAACATAAAAACCATGCTCAGTGCAAAAGAAGTGGCCGCGCTTGCGGCAAAGGCGCTCGACGCCAAAATGGGTGAGGACATCCGCCTCATCGGCATCACCGACATTTCGACCCTCGCCGACTTTTTTCTAATCTGCACCGCCACCAGCTCCACGCACGTCAAGACGCTCTGCGACGCGGTCGAAGAGGCGATGGACGAGGCGGGGAGCCGATGCTCTCCCGCGAGGGCCATCGCGGCGGCACGTGGGTGCTCATGGACTTCGGCAGCCTTGTCGTGCACGTCTTTACGGCTGAGGCCAGAAAGTTCTATGACCTCGAACGCCTCTGGCAGGACGGACATCAGGTGAATCTGGCTGCCGTTTTGGGCGAAAACGCTTGACAAACGGCGCAAAAAAACGTACAATGACCCGGTAAAAGGCAGAGAAGGGGAATGCCCCGCGCGATTTTTTTCAGGGACCCGGCGGCTGGTGTGAGCCGGGAAAATCAACCGGACGTCTCTCACCCCTGAGCCGCCGTCCCGAAGGCAGTAAGGACGGACGCATGGCCGCGTTAAAGGCCGCTTGAGGGCTGCTTGAAAAAGCAGCTGAATCAGGGTGGTACCGCGTATTTTACGCCCCTGACCGTATGGTCAGGGGCGTTTTATCATGAAAAAAATTACGAGACAAAGGAGCTTGTTATGAAATACGATTTTGCAGCCATTGAGAAGAAATGGCAGGAAAAATGGGAGCAGGAGAAGCCCTATGCCGCCGTCACTGGGGACAAAAAGCCAAAGTTTTACGGCCTGATCGAGTTCCCATACCCCTCCGCTGCCGGTCTTCATGTCGGCCATCCGCGCCCGTTTACGGCCATGGATATTATCTGCCGTAAAAAGCGTATGCAGGGCTACAATGTCCTGAATCCCATCGGCTTTGACGCCTTTGGCCTGCCGACGGAAAACTTTGCCATCAAGAACCACATCCATCCCGCCATCGTCACGAAGAAAAACATCGAGAATTTCACCCGCCAGCTCAAGATGCTCGGCTACGGCTTTGATTGGGACCGCGTCATCGACACGACCGACCCGAATTATTACCGCTGGACGCAGTGGATCTTCCTGCAGATGTACAAGCATGGCCTCGCCTACAAGACCACCATGCCCGTCAACTGGTGTACGAGCTGCAAGTGCGTGCTTGCCAACGAAGAGGTCGTCGAGGGCGTGTGCGAGCGCTGCGGCGCGCCGGTCGTCCGCAAGGAAAAGAGCCAGTGGATGCTGCGCATCACGAAATACGCAGACCGTCTGGCCGACGATCTGGATCTTGAGGGTCTGGATTATATCGAGCGCGTCAAGACCCAGCAGAAAAACTGGATCGGCCGCTCCACCGGCACGGAGGTCACGTTCAAGACCAACACCGAAGACGATATCACTGTCTATACCACCCGCGTCGATACGCTCTTCGGCGTGACGTATACGGTCATTTCCCCGGAGCATCCGCTGCTGAACAAGTGGAAGGACCGCATTGCCAACTGGGCCGATGTGGAGGCCTACAAGCAGGCTGCCGCCCGCAAGTCCGATTTTGAGCGCGGCGAGCTGAACAAGGACAAGACCGGCGTGCGCCTCGAGGGCATCGAGGTCACGAACCCCGCGACCGGCAAGGCCGTGCCGATGTTCGTCTCCGATTATGTTCTTATGAGCTACGGCACGGGCATTGTCATGGGCGTGCCGGGCCACGATCAGAGAGACTGGGACTTTGCAACGAAGTTCGGCCTGCCCATCGTCGAGGTCGTCAAGGGCGGCGATATCACCAAGAGCGCGTTTACGCTCAAGGACGATACCGGAATCATGGTCAACTCCGGCTTCCTCAACGGCATGACCGTCAAGGAGGCCATCCCCGCCATGAAGCAGTATGCCATCGAGCAGGGCTGGGGCCATGAGAAGGTCAATTATAAGCTCCGCGACTGGGTCTTCTCCCGCCAGCGCTACTGGGGTGAGCCGATCCCGATGATCTCCTGCCCGAAGTGCGGCTGGGTGCCGGTTCCTGAGGATCAGCTGCCCGTCGTTCTGCCGCAGGTCGAAAGCTATGAGCCGACCGACGACGGCGAAAGCCCCCTGTCCAAGATGACCGACTGGGTCAACACCACCTGCCCGTGCTGCGGCGGCCCGGCCAAGCGCGAGACGGACACCATGCCCCAGTGGGCAGGCTCCAGCTGGTACTATCTGCGCTATATGGACCCGCATGACGCGAATGCCCCCGTCTCCAAAGAGGCCGAAGCCTATTGGGGCCCCGTCGACTGGTACAACGGCGGCATGGAGCACACGACGCTGCATCTGCTGTATTCCCGCTTCTGGCACAAGTTCCTCTATGATATCGGCGTCGTCCACACCAAAGAGCCGTATGCCAAGCGCACGAGCCACGGCATGATCCTCGGCCAGAACCCGCATTACGTCGGCAACGTCTCCACGGAGGAAGAAAAGCAGGCGCTGATCGAAAAATACGGCAACCAGGCGCTGCGCCCGGCAGTTAAGATGTCCAAGTCCCTCGGCAACGTCGTCAACCCCGACGACGTCGTCAAGGCCTACGGCGCGGACACCATGCGTCTGTATATCATGTTCATCGGCGACTTTGAAAAGGTCGCGACGTGGTCCGACGAGGCTGTCAAGGGCTCGAAGCGCTTCCTTGACCGCTGCTGGAATCTGATGGACATGGCGAAGGACTCCGAGGCGCTCAGCGAGAAAAACGAAGCCATCATCCACAAGACCATCCGCAAGGTCACGCAGGATATCGACGAGCTGAAAATGAACACCGCCATCGCCGCCCTCATGACCATGGTGAACGAGTTCTACGCCAACGGTCTGACGAAGGGCGATCTGAAGATGCTCATGCTCATGCTCAGCCCGTTTGCACCGCACATGGTCGAGGAGATGTGGGAGCTGACCGGCGAGGCGGCCAAGACCGGCACGATGGCCATGCAGCAGCAGTGGCCGGAGTATGACGAGAGCAAGACCGTCGCGTCCCATGTCGAGATGGCCGTGCAGGTGCTCGGCAAGCTCAAGGGCACGATCAACGTCCCCGTCGACTCTGAGCAGGACTTTGTCGTTGAAACGGCAAAGCAGAACGAAAAGGTCGCCCGCGCCATCGACGGCAAGAGCATCGTGAAGGTCATTCTGGTCAGGAACAAGCTCGTGAATCTGATCGTAAAGTAAAATATTTCTTGGATTTTGACAGACAGTCGAAAAAAACACTTGACAAGATTCGGCTTGTTCACTATAATAATCAAGCCAATTATGTTGGCCCTGAAAGCAGCCTGGAAATAGCCGGCTGCATCGGAGGGAGGGAAAACAATGTCTGAAGTTCGCGTCAAGGAAGGCGAGTCCCTGGAGAATGCTCTCAAGCGGTTCAAGCGCAGCTGCGCCAAGGCCGGCGTCATCGCCGAGGTCAAGAAGAGAGAGCACTACGTCAGCCCCAGCCTGAAGCGTAAGCAGAAGTCTGAAGCTGCTCGCAAGAACAGAAAGAAGTTCTATTGATCCCTTCCCGGTTCATAAGACAAAAAACGCTCCGTGCAGACGCACGGAGCGTTTTTTTGAGTATCGCCTCAGCTGACAAGGGCTGGTCAGCGGCTGTTACACTTCCGCCCCCTTCCGCGACTATATAGGTGTCAGCTGACAATACGAAACATGGAGGAACCTGTATGGACGAACAACAGCTGCTTTCCCGCCTGCGGCGCGGAGACGAGCAGGCGCTTGCAGCGGTGATCGCGCGCTTCAGCGCCTATGTCGTGACGGTCATTCACAACCGGAGCCGCGGGCTGCTTTCTCCGGAGGACGAGGACGAGCTTGCTTCAAGCACATTTTTCGCGCTCTGGCAGTCCTGCCGGACAGTCAAGGCCGGGAGCATCCGCGCGTGGCTCGGAAGCGTGGCGCGAAACAAGACCGTCGACCGGCTGCGAAGGGCGCGTATGGATATGCCGCTGGACGAAGAGCTGGCCGGGACGGACGATTTTCTTCTCGAGGAGACTGTCAAAAAGGAACAGGCGCAGCAGCTGCGCGAGGCGGTCGCGCTGCTCTCAGAGCCGGATCGTGAGATCATCCGGCGGTTTTACGACCTGTGCCAGACCGCACCGGAAATCGCCGCCGTGCTGGGGCTGACCCCTTCCGCGGTGCGTATGCGGCTGGTACGCAGCCGGGAAGCCATCAAAAACGAGTTATGCCGGGGAGGGTTTGTATATGAATAACATTGATATGATTCTGCAGTCTGCCGATCTGCCGGAGTCTCCGGTCGATGCAATTTCGGACGAGCGGCAGGCCAAAATCCTGAGCGGTGCATTGCAGCTTGCGCGGCAGGATGCGAAAAAGCGCAGCCGCAGGCGCGTGGTGCGCATCGCGGCAGCTGCCGCAGCGGCGGTCGCAGTCCTGTGCGGTGCAGCCGCGATTCTGCACTACGCATCTGTTTCCAATGAGGAAGGCACCTATCACGCCGAGGGCGTGGTCATCCGTTTAGACGGTACGCCGAATCCGTATTCCTATGATTTTTCCCATGACGCGATCATCCGCGTCGACACGGAGGGCCGGACGACAGGCACCTACTGCGGTATGAAGTTTGATTGGCTGCCGGTCCTGCCGCCTCCGGACAACACCTCGACGCTTTATGGCTCTGTTTCCTACCGGAATCCGGAGCAGCTGGAGGGGATCTCCGACAGCCAGAAGCAGCAGATGGAAGACTGCATCTATGATACATGGAGCAAAAGCACCGGCACATCTTTTTCGGCTACGTGCCTGTCCGCAAATGAGATCGCAGGCTGTGATCTGCTGGTTCTCGGGAACGATCCGCAAATCACGAAGGAGGGGATGATCAACGGGCTGTACGCAAGCTGGATCGAGGCCTCGCACGAAACCAACGCCGATGTTACGTATCACTATCTCCTACTCTATGACCCCGAAAAGCTTTGTGTGGTATTTCTGAATGGCGATTGGGAGCTTACAGAAAAAATCGCGGAGAACATGACCATCGTGCAGACAGACATCCCCACACCGGAACCGAGCCAGAATTACACATACGTTGGCGCACTCGGTTGACATAAGTGAAAAAACGGCCTCCTCTTACCGCACAGAGCGCGGCAGGAGGAGGCTTTTTTATATTATTCCGGGTCAATCTCCACGGCCTTCCCCGCGGAGAAGAAATAAAGGATGCATTTCCTGACAGAAAGCCCATAAATGAGCGAAAGCGCCCGCGCATAGGCCTGCAGCTGCGGCGCGTAGCGCGCGGCCTTCAGCTGTAAATCGCCGTCAATGTAGTCAGTTTTGAAATCAAGGATGACGATCCCGTCTGCCTCCTGCCAGAAGCAGTCGACGACGCCCTGCAGCATGACCTGTTCCCCGGCAGCCGCCGGGTCATACGCGCCGGCGTCGGTCAGAATGGAGAATTTGAACTCGCGGCGCAGGTTCTTCGCGTTCAAAATCCGCTTTCCAAGCTCCGAGGAAAACAGCGCCAGAATTTTCTCCGCGTCCACTGCCTCGGCCTGCTGGGCCGTCAGAAATTTTTCCGTTTGCAGCCGCGCAAGCTCCTGCTGGATGCCATCGCGCGTCGTGCAGGCCTCGTAGTGGACGAACTGCATGAAAAGGTGCGTCGCGTTTCCTTTCTCGCGGCCTGTCAGCGGCCTGTCCTGCAAAAACTGCGGCGTGCGCCATGGCTTTCTGGCAGACTCCGGCTGTGCGGGCGTTTCCTCCGCCGCTTCCAGATCAAGTCCGCGCCCCTTCAGCTGCGTGGCCGTCAGCTTGGACG
>ENA-OROM01002927-OROM01002927.1-human-gut-metagenome-genome-assembly--contig:-NODE-2927-length-11587-cov-3.084114_pt1 | contig 11587 bp, 8 predicted proteins | sample MGYA00242129_ERZ509050 | MGnify/ENA primary metagenome ERZ509050 (study PRJEB26280, sample SAMEA2338701) | human gut metagenome | biome: human gut; feature: human-associated habitat; material: faeces...
GCGGCGGCAGGATTGCCAGCGCCAGCGCACCGTAGCAGACGGCCGGTGTATAGTATTTCGCAAATTTGGAAATAAAGTTCTCGGATCTTGATTTCTTGGAGCTGGAGTTTTCCACAAGGTCCAGAATTTTGGATACGGTGGACTCTCCAAACTCTTTCGTTGTTTTTACTTTAATCAGACCGGACATATTGATACATCCGCTGATGACTTCGTCTCCATCCCGGGCGTCACGCGGAACACTCTCTCCGGTCAGGGCACTGGTATTCAGTGTGGTGTTTCCTTCTTTGATCACACCATCGATCGGAATCTTTTCACCAGGCTGTACAACGATGATTGTGCCAACCTCAACTTCATCCGGATCAACCTGCTCGAGTTTTCCGTCTACCTCGATATTTGCATAATCCGGGCGGATATCCATCAGTTCGCTGATGTTCCGGCGGCTCTTTCCGACAGCATAGCTCTGGAACAGTTCGCCGATCTGATAAAACAGCATAACAGCTACGCCCTCCGGATACTCGCCAAGCAGAATGGCACCGACCGTTGCAACAGCCATCAGAAAGTTTTCATCAAATACCTGTTTGTTCAGGATTCCCTTCCAGGCCTTTTTCAGGATATCGTATCCGATGACCAGATAAGGAACCATAAAGGTTGCAAATCGCACATAGCCGGTTGTCGGCAGTACCGCGCAGAGAATCAGAAGAACCGATGCAACGATGACGCGGATGAGAACCTTTTTCTGTTTCTTATTCATACATATGCCTCCTTTGTTCTTACCGCCGGATGAAAAAATCCAGCATTTCATCCCAGAGATTTACAGATCCAAATCCGCTGCTCCAGAGAGAAAATACTGGATTTTTCTCGAGCTGAACCGCAGACAGGTTTTAGAATCTATTCTGCTCCAGCTTTTTCTTCCATCCGCCGATGAAAGTTTTTTATTTTAGAGGAAGATCTCGCAGTCATCCTCAACTTTTTTGCAGTTTTTCAGAACATCCTGCATAACGCTCTTTGGATCCTGTCCGTCTTCGAACTCAACGATCATTTTGAGCATCATAAAGTTTACGGTAGCATCCTTTACACCTGCTGTGTTTTTTGCAGCCTCTTCCATTTTGTTTGCACAGTTTGCGCAGTCAACATCGATCTTATACGTTTTCTTCATCGCTTTTGATCTCCTTTTTCATTTTCACTGTTCATATGAACATTTATTCATATGTTTGTTTTTATTATAGCACCAGTGATGCAATTGTCAATGGAAAACTGAAAAAAATCAAAAAATCTGCCCGTCGGATTTTTTTGATTCCTGCGGGCAGATAGATCTGTTATTTATTTCTCATAAAGAAACGTTATGTTCTGCTATTTTTCACTTTTCCGAATCACAATCTGTCCGAACCGTGCACATCCGTCCAGAACCTCTATTTTCAGAATGCCTTCTCCTGTAACGGTACCGAGTGTGAACTGTTCGAGTGTGTTCGGTGCTGTTTCATATGCAAAATATGGATGAACATCCGAAGTTACTTTCTCACCGGCAGGAGGCATTACCCCTTCAAAAAGAGTCTCTCCCTGAATAGCTGCCTGTACCTTCACCTTTTTGGCTGCACAGTAAGTTAAAGAAACCGTATAGGTTTCTTTTTCACGGATTGTATAGGAAGCATACTCTCCTGCTCCCAGCTGAAGCTGTACATGATCTCTCGGATGTTTGATCGGACCCGGTGCGGCAAACCCGGCCGGTTCAGGATGATATCCTTTTTCATAAACCAATTCAAACCGGTCATACAGACGATATCCTGTAGCATTCGGAAGATCACTAAGACCACGGTGTGAATCCATCGGCAGCGCGTTGTAGCCGATCGCCGGGATCTCAAAATTGCCCTCTCGAAGCAGATAAGGATGATACTGCGTATTTTCTTTGCATTTATCGACCGCCAGGCATTCCAGGTAGCTGTCCCAGATGGCCTGCGCATGCTCGTAGGACGGTTTTGCAGCTCCATTAATTGCATAATCGGTAATCAGATGCCATTCATCCGGAACATTAAAGTTCAGAATCGAAGCACATCCTGCTCCCTCTACCGTTTTCCAGCACCACAGATTATAACCGGCGTGGTACTCGGCAAGAATCTCATACATCGTTGTCTGCCATGCGTGCTCATTTCTTCCTCCTGTCTCGCCCATCCACAGGCAGATCTTCTGTTCCCGGCAGGTACGGAGAACGCTGGCAAGAGAAGCTACCTCCGGAACAACCATCTCATACGCATGAAGACTGATGCCCCAGTTGTGGTATTCCGGGTCAAACTCATGATCAAAGAAATATGTAAGAGAGGAAAACTGTGTACCATTCAGCAAAAATAAGTGTTTCTGGTCGATCTTTCTGCAGCGGCGGATCATTTTCTCGTAAAAATAGACCAGCTTCGGTGTCAGCTCCTCGCGGCGCGGCGTCATGGAGATCGGCTCGTTGATACAGTCATATGCGCCGATGATCCAGCGGTCTTTGTATCTTCTCATAAACTCTTCCATCAGAAGAAACATCCGCTCCATCGATTCTTCATCGTCATACAGATGCTGTCCATTGTCCACGCCGTCATCACACGGAATTCCGGACTGGCCTGCCGTTGCCGCATGGAAATCTACGACAGCATAAACCTGATACGTCTCACACCAGTCGAGAACATCATTCAGCATGGCAAAGGAATCTTCATTATACGTAATCCCCGGCTCCTCATACAGAAAGCTTCCTGCGCGGATCGGCAGACGCACGGAATTGTAACCGCGTCTGGAGAGAAGTGCAATATCCTCCTCCGTCAGATACAGCCGTCTCCAGCGTTTCCAGAACTCCTCCGCATATTTCGTTCCGCAGGTCTCCCGTAGAATCTGGTCCATACTTCTTCCACGGTCCATGCGTCCCATCGGCGCATATTTTCCAGGCTCGAACAGTCCAAAGCCGCTCTGGGTGCCGAGCATAAATCCTTCCGGATTATCCCAGTTTCCCATGCCCCAGCCGCGGAGAATCACCTCTTCTCCGAAATCATTCACAATAATACCGTCCTGATTGTGCAAAAATCCCCTTACACGTTCTTTGTCATAATACCCCATACAAAAATACCACCTTTCCGCAGAAGCCTTCTGGTTCTGCGCTTTTTCTTCTATTATAAAAATTCTGGTTTTCTGTGTCAAGAAATAGATTTTTACTATTTTCAGGGAAAAAACATGATATTTTTTTAAAAATTGCTTGACAAACCGAAAAATGAGACTATAATGCAAAGTGTTCAAAAGAAAAAAGGGATCAGAAAAAAGCAATGAGCAGGACAACATTTTTCGGGTGAGCCTTTGCAGAGAACCATCGGCTGGTGCGAGATGGCAGGTATCCCAAAGAACAATCCCCTGTGAGCTGTACAGACGAAACCAGAAATGGAAAGTAGTCCGGACCGGCCTCTCACCGTTAGCAGAGAAGAGATTCACCGGAAAGTGTATCAAATGGTTTCGGGGATCTTGTCTGAGTGATCGACCAAAAGAAACAGCCGATAATTAGAAGTGGTAACGCGGAGCGTTTTTTGAAAGCTTCGTCTTCTTGCATAAGTCAGGGAGACGAAGCTTTTTTTGTTTCCAAGCATACCAACACAATTGCCTTTTCCCTTTTCTTTTTCCATTTGAAATCCATGTAAACTGGAAATATCATTTTTGAACGAGGAGGAATTTTATTATGAACACGTTGGTTATTGTACTGATCGCCGCCGTATGTCTGATAGCAGGTTATACCTTCTACGGAAGCTGGCTGGCAAAGAAATGGGGCATCGATCCCAAAGCAAAAACACCTGCCGTTGCAAAAAATGACAGTCAGGATTACGTCCCTACCGATGGATGGACCGTATTCGCCCATCAGTTTTCTTCAATCGCAGGTGCAGGCCCTGTCACCGGTGCCATTCAGGCCGCTGTCTTTGGATGGGTTCCCGTCCTTTTATGGATCCTGATCGGCGGTATCTTCTTTGGTGCTGTTACCGATTTCGGTGCGCTGTATGCGAGTGTCAAAAACGAAGGAAAATCCATGGGACTTCTCATTGAGAAATACATCGGCAAAACAGGAAAAAAACTGTTTCTTCTCTTCTGCTGGCTCTTTACACTGATCGTTATCGCCGCCTTTGCAGATATGGTTGCCGGAACATTTAATGCTTACGAAACGGTTGACGGCGTCACAAAGCTTTCTGCCCAGGCAACTGTAAACGGCGCTGCCGGAAGCATCTCCCTGCTGTTTATCGCTTTTGCTGTTGTCTTCGGACTGCTCCAGAAAAAACTGCAGTGGAAAGGCTGGAAAGAAATGGTACTCGGCCTTGCATGCACCGTTGCAGCTTTTGCAATCGGCATGAATGTACCGCTTGTAACAAGCAAAGCAACCTGGACTTATCTGGTATTTGCCTACATCTTTCTTGCCGCTGTCCTTCCGATGTGGCTTCTGATGCAGCCGCGTGACTTTATGACAACCTTTATGTTTGCCGGCATGATCCTTGGCGCTGTTGTCGGACTTGTTGTTGCACACCCGAAAATGAATCTTCCAATGTACACCGGTTTCCACAATGCGGCATCCGGAGATCTGTTCCCGATCCTGTTTGTCACCGTTGCCTGTGGTGCTGTTTCCGGATTCCACAGCCTGGTATCGTCTGGAACCTCTTCGAAAACCATTGCGAATGAAAAAGATATGCAGAAAGTCGGATACGGAGCTATGGTTCTGGAGAGCCTGCTTGCCGTCCTCGCCCTCTGCGTTGCCGGTGCTGCTGCTTCTGCAGACGGTACGGCTGCTGTCGGAACGCCATTTGCGATCTTTTCTTCCGGTGTTGCCGGATTTCTGGAAATGTTCGGCATCCCGGTATACGGAGCACAGTGCTTCATGACGATGTGTGTATCGGCGCTGGCACTTACCAGTCTTGACTCCGTTGCACGAATCGGCCGTATGTCCTTCCAGGAACTGTTCACTGTCGATGATATGGAACATGCTGCCGGATGGAGAAAGCTGCTCTGCAATAAATATTTCTCTACCATTGTTACTCTGCTCTGCGGCTACATCCTGACCCAGATCGGATATGCCAATATCTGGCCGCTGTTCGGAAGTGCAAACCAGATGCTGAGTGCACTCGTTCTGATCACGCTCTGTGTCTTCCTGAAAGTCACCGGCCGTGAAAACAGAACCCTGTTCCCGCCGCTCATCATCATGCTCTGTGTCACCTTTACCGCACTGGTAGAGCGTGTCATTGCACTTGTAAAAGCGTATGGAGCAGGAACCGCTGTCTTCCTCGTTGAGGGACTGCAGCTCATCATCGCCATTCTGCTGATGGTTCTTGGTGTCATCATTGTCATCAGCTGTGGAAAAGAACTGTTCCGGAAGAAAGCGGGACAGGAAACGAAATAATATAGATGTTTCTTCAAAGAGCTTCCTAACGTAAAACGCCGTCAGACTACAACAAGTCTGACGGCGTTTTACATGCCATAGTTTTTTACGAAACAATTGCCGCCTTGGTCGCACCGATAATCGGGGAGCTGACTCCCTTCGCCCATTGCCATGCCAGTGCGGTCATACATTCAGGGCTTCCATTGTTTCCTCAATCGGAGTTTCGTAGTCAAAACGGTGAATGATATACAGATCCAGATAATCTGTTCCCAGCCGTTTCAGTGTACCGTCAATCTCTCTGTGAATGGCTTCTGCCGACAGATTGCCAAAATTTTACTCCGTATAATACTGTGCCTGCGCATTCCAAAGCTCATAGTATTTGCCGTTTGTATCCACAAATCCCCTGTTCCATAAGGTAGCATCCAGATACTTCGGGATCTCCCGGTTGACCGCCATAAAGGTTAAATGCCCCCGGCTGTCCTGCTGTAAAAGTGACATCCTCCACCACCTGTAGAGGTGGTGGAGGATGTCACACTTCATGACCTTATTCCTTCTCCGGAAACATACTCTTCAACAGATGCGTTCCCGCTTCCGTCCGAAATACTTTTCTGCAGAAATTTTCAATCGCCTGTTTTGAATATTCGCTCTCGCCGGCATTGACCAGAAAATCGGCTTCCAGCAGGATCTGGTAATCCATTCCCTCTACATTTGTATAGGTATGATGATGCGTAACCAGCCATGTGATGCGTTCGACATCCAGTTCTCCTGCCGGTACATCTTTGAAAAATTCTGCAACGAGCGGCGCACTTTCCTCTTCCTGATGCTTTCCGCTGGTATTTCCGTATTTTTCCCGACACAGCGGGCAGGCAATATCATGGACAACAGCTGCCATCTCCAGCGTTTCCTGTGTTTTTGGATCCAGTCCTTCCGCCTCGCCGATGTTCTTTGCAAAGGCCCATACCTTCAGAAAATGATAAATATCATGAATATTTCCCTTATAAAAATCTGTCATTTTTTCAATTGCAGCAGCAATTTTCATATCGTGTTTCCTCCTTCGCATCCTGTCTTTCTTCCCATTATATCACATGTTTCACGCATTTGAGTATCAGATTATCATCTGATCTTATCACAAAATATGCAAAAACAGGAGGCAGAACCTGCCTCCTGTAGCTTTTTAACACTATGATGTTCTTTATGCCAGCGGTTTTCCTGTCAGCATCTCATATGCCTGAAGATATTTCTCGATCGTCTTGTCTACGATTTCCTGCGGCAGAGTCCAGTCGTGGTTTCCATCGTTGGCTTTGAGCCAGTCGCGCGCGAACTGTTTGTCAAAAGATGGCTGACCATGGCCTGGTTCATAACCATCTGCAGGCCAGAAGCGGGAGCTGTCCGGAGTCAGCATCTCGTCGCCGATTACGATATTTCCGTTTTCATCAAGACCAAACTCAAATTTTGTGTCTGCAATGATAATGCCTTTGCTTAAAGCATAATCGGCACATTTTTTATACAGAGCGATGGTGTAGTCGCGAAGCTTCTCTGCATACTCGGCTCCTTTTCCCGGGAAGTATTTTTCCAGATGGGCGATGCTCTGCTCATAAGAGATATTTTCGTCATGATCTCCGATTTCAGCCTTTGTGGACGGAGTGTAGATTGGCTCAGGAAGCTTGTCAGATTCTTTTAATCCTTCCGGAAGCTCGATGCCACATACTTTTCCTGTTTTCTGATAGCTTGCCCAGCCGCTTCCGGTAATGTAGCCGCGGACAATGCACTCGATAGGAAGCATTTCCAGCTTACGGCACATCATGCTGTTTCCGTCAAATTTCTCCTGCTGGAAAAATTCCGGCATGTCTTTTACGTCTACAGAGATCATATGATTCGGAAGGATGTCTTCTGTCAGATCGAACCAGAATTTGGACATCTGGGTCAGAACGGTACCTTTTTTTGTTACCACATTGTTCAGAATGACATCAAAACAGCTAATACGGTCGGTTGCTACCATGATCAGGCTGTCGCCGTTATCATAAATCTCGCGTACCTTACCCTCTTTGATTGGCTTTAATTCTTTCATCATGAATACCTCTTCTTTTCGTATAGGATAGTGAACGGAATTACACCCGATCCGGTGAAATTCCTTTGACACCTTTACCCTACACCACTCCTTATAAATTGTCAAGTATTTATTATTAACACTACTAAATAAAACAGGCAAAATGATTGCTGCTCCGGTGCGCAAAAAAGTGCTTCAGGCGTGTGCAGTTCTCCTTTTGCGAAGCAAAACTTTTCATGATGGCTGCGAATGAGCAAATAAAATCGGCCGTCTGCCTTCCGAAAAATAAACAGTTGGCCGATTTCTTTCTTTTATGCGAAATGGAAACGGAACGTATAGCTATATCTTCCCTTGCATACGCGATATTCCGGATGGATGTTTTTCGTCCAGCCAGTATCTCCGCCAAGGCCTGCGTGTGCTGCATCCAGGATCAGCCAGGTTCCTGTCGTCTGCTCCGGAAGTTCTTCCTTATATGCGGCTTTTCGATATTCTGCCATAGAATATGGAAGCGCACTGAAATGGAAATCATCACTGCCTACAATCTGAACGGTATGTGTTCCATCTGAAAGAACGGCAAATCGCGTATCCTCATGGCCACCGCATTCGCAAGGTACTACAAACGGAACGTGCTGTTCTGCTACAGAAGATGTATAAAGTCCAATCAGTGCTGCGTCTTTTCGGTCTGCATACGTCTCCCAGGGACCTTTTCCATACCAGCTGAGCGTATCAAACGCTGCAGGAAGGCAGAACGACTGTCCGACTCTTGCGATGGTCTCAAGGCCGCTGTTGTTTGTTACTTCGTTTTTCAGCTCCATTCCCTCACTGCCGATGCGATACAGAGTATGAGCGGTAAAGAGTACTGCGTTGTCCGGCTCCGCGGTATAGGAAGCCTGCACTTCAAGAAGCACCTGATTTCCGGCACTGACAGCCGATACTGACTGTACTTCCTTTTTCAGACGATCCAGACCTTCCGCGCGCCAGATATCATCGTAATCACTTTCATGGGTTCCCTCATCAATACCGGTTGGGGCACGATAAAATTCATCTTTTCCGCCGGTCATAAAAGAAACGCTCTTTGCCTGATATCTGGTAAATTCACCTGTCTTTTTATCAAAGATAATTTCGGTCTCTTCGCCGGTGATGCGAACATGATTTTCATCCTCCGCTACGGTCAGTGGTTTCTCCACAATCGTTTTCTCGTCTGCCAGATAAACACCTGTAGTAACCGGAATCTGACGGCGGTATAGTTCTGTTCCCGCCGGTGCATAGAAGGTATCTTGGGCAAGCTCAACGTAATAATTTACATACGCCTCGCCATGCAGTTTCGCCGGAAGCTCCGGAAGCGGAAGCGTCTCTGTTGTTCCGGCTGCCGTGTAAAATGCCGGATAGCTGCCTTTTGCAAGCGTTTCGCCGTTCTGCACAATTTCATAGCGCACCTGCAGATGAGAAAGATCGAGGGTATGGTAGCGGTTTGCCAGCACCCATATAGTTTCGCCGGTATATGGATTTTTCACCTGCTCAATCGTAACCGGGGACTGGCCGTTTCTCACCTCATAGGCGCCCGGTTTATAGGAAAGATCGGCAAAGACAACACCATTCAGACACATATCCGGAACCGGATCGGTCACATCCTCTCCGAACGCTCCGCCGTAGCCGTATTTGATATTTCCGTCCTCCTCGTGGATCGCAATCGCCTTGTCCGCGAAATCCCAGATAAAGCCGCCCTGGAAACGCGGGTATTTATTGACATAGTCCCAGAACTCCCTGAAGTTTCCGTTGCTGTTGCTCTTTGCATACGCATATTCGCACATGATGAACGGGCGGAGATCGGAATCGTCTGCCATCACATCCTCAAGCCAGCTCATCGTCGGATACATTGGGCAGATAACGTCGGAAATATTACTCTTTGGGTTGCCGGACTCATACTGAACGTATCTTGTCTTGTCGTATTCGCGGATCCAGCCGTGCATCGCGGCATGATTCGCCCCGGCACCGGATTCATTTCCAAGAGACCACAAGACGATGGAAGGATGGTTTTTATCACGCAGTACCATACGGGTTGCACGCTCCAGATAAGCGGCTGTCCACTCAGCGGATGCACTGAGCTGTCCGCCGTAACCGTGCGTCTCAAGATTTGTCTCATCGACAAGGTAAATGCCGAGCTCGTCACACAGATCATACCATTTCACGGAATTCGGATAATGGCTGGTACGAACAGCGTTGAAATTCAGGCGTTTCATCACAGCAATTTCTTTTCGCATCTGCTCCTCAGAAACGGTACGTCCCGTCTCGGCGCAAAAATCGTGGCGGTCAACACCTCGGATCACAAGGCGTTTGCCATTCAGGGTCAGAACACCGCGGCTGTTGATTTCCACCTGACGGAAGCCGACCTTGCAGCTCTCGATATCAACCGTCTCATTCTCTTTGTTCTGCAGCTCGACAACGAGGGTGTAAAGTGTCGGAGTCTCTGCAGTCCAGAGTGCCGGGTTCTCTACCGGAGCAGTAATGGTTGCGATGAATTTCGGCATCAGATAGAAGCCGCACTCAGCAAACGTTCTCGAAGCCATCTCGGTTACTTTGTTCTGTTCTTCGTCATACAGCGTCACTTTGGCATGATACTCGCCGTACAGCGGTTTGGAGTTGTCCGGCCAGATCGTGACAGAGAGGGTAGCTTTCGTGTAATCCGGGTGTGTGAACAGTGTCTCTGCCTTATAGTCCAGGATGTGCTGCACCGGTTTCGATACGAGGCGGACATCGCGGTAGATACCGGACAGATGCCAGTAATCCTGATCTTCCAGGTAAGTACCGTCACAGTAGCGCATTACCTGTACGGCGAGGGTGTTCGTTCCCTCCTGCACATATTCGGTGATGTCAAATTCCGCGTTCACTTTGCTGTCCTGGGAATACCCCACCTGTTTTACGTTGACCCAGAGATAGAAGCAGGACTCCACACCGCCGAAATCGATGAGAAGCTGTCGGCCGATATAGTCTGTTGGAACCTCAAAGGTTCTGAAATAGCAGCCAGTCAGATTTTTCTCCGGTACGTACGGCGCATTCAGCTCGTAGGTGCCTTCGGTAATCTCGATCTCAAATGCTTCTCCGTTTGCCTCCCGTTTGAACGGATACAGCATATTGGTGTAAACCGGCTTTCCATATCCCTGCAATTCCCAGTTGGATGGCACCGGAATCGTATCCCATGCTGCGTGATCGAAATTCTCTTCATAAAATGCTTCCACCGCTTCCGGTGACGGATACATTTTGAATTTCCAGTCTCCGTTCAGATCCATTACAAAGCGGGACGCGTTCCGATTTCCGGCGAGCGCCTGCTCTACTGTCTCATACGCACCGTACGGCGTATGCATCGGATAACGATTTTTCTGCGTTATATACTGATTTTCCCAGTCTCTTGTCTGTCTCATGTTCTTGAAGCCCTCCTTGCCTTTGCTTTCGCATTTTCCGACTGCCTCTCTTCTTTTTATCCAGATTGGTGTTCCTTTTTTGCTTTCCTGTGATATAATACATCTGTGGATTTTCAGAAGATTCATGCAGTTATCTTATGATTCAGTATAAAACACTGCACGTGGATGAGAAATAGTTGATCTGGTGTTTCTTTTATCCAAAATGGGAAAGCAAAGGAGAAGTCGTATGATACCGGAATATCTGCTTGCAAAAATAGAAAAGAGCGATGTTATCTATCGCTGTATTGGAAATGAAATGAAGAACGGGATTCTGGCGTGCGGTTTTATGCGGAAAGAGACGGCGGACCGCTCGCAGTATCATTTTTCGAACGAGTATTACAGCTGTTTCGTGCTGCTGCGCGGGAGCGGGGAATATATTGCCGAGGACGGCACCTCCTATCCGCTGCAGGCGGGAAGTCTGGTCCAGCGTCTGCCGGGTGTGCCGCATTCCACACGCGTAGACCCCGATGGGAAATGGCTGGAATTTTTTATTTCGATTGGGAAACCGTTTTTTGATTCTTTCTGCTCGCTTTCGGTTCTGAACCGGGAGCCGGTGTTAAAGGCAGAGCTGCTTCCCGGCGATCTCGAGCGGTATCAGAAGCTTCTGCAGTCGTTAAAGGCCACACCGGACAGTCTGCTGCCTTTGCGGATTCCGGAGATGGAAAAAGAGATTCTGCGAATGTACGGCTACCATGCGCACCGGGTGAATCTGCA
>ENA-OROM01002929-OROM01002929.1-human-gut-metagenome-genome-assembly--contig:-NODE-2929-length-11578-cov-2.573982_pt1 | contig 11578 bp, 10 predicted proteins | sample MGYA00242129_ERZ509050 | MGnify/ENA primary metagenome ERZ509050 (study PRJEB26280, sample SAMEA2338701) | human gut metagenome | biome: human gut; feature: human-associated habitat; material: faeces...
ACCGCAGTTTTTGCATCAGACGCAACCACAACGGAGTCTGAGAGCTATACCTATCGCTATGCGTTAGCTGATTTCCCAACAAACTGGAGTCTTCATGACAACCAGACGCATACAGACTCTGAGCTTATGCAGTATCTGGAAGCAGGTTTCTACAGTTTCGATTACAATGATACCCAGGATGGTTATCAGATGGTTCCGCTTGTTGCAACAGGCGATCCAGAGGATGTAACTGCTGAGTATAAGGATCAGTATGGTTTAGACGGTGATGAGGCATTGGCATGGAAGATTACCATTCGTGATGATTTAAAGTGGGATGACGGTACACCGATCGTTGCTTCTGATTTTGTAAAGTCTGCAGAGCTTCTGTTAAACCCGAAGGCACAGCATCACCGCGCAGATATGCTGTACTCTGGAAATCTTGTATTAAAGAATGCAAAGAATTTCCTTTATGCAGGACAGCATGCATATGCTGAGACTTTTATCTCTTCTGAGATGGGTGAGGATGAGTACGTAGATCCATCCACATTCGAGAAGAATGATGATGGTGTTTACATGGTAGACGGACATGATTTAGCACTCAGCTTAAGTGACTGTGCAACATGGGATTCTACCACGGGACTTTCTGATTACTATGCAATGGAAGATTACAAGTCTGCATTTATGAAGGATGATGTTGATCTGTATGAGACTGTTTTAGCTGCAAATGCAAATGATGACGGCTATGTTCCGGTAACTGATGAGGTTGTTGAGGCACTTCAGCACATCGTTGCTAACCTTCACGGCTATGCAACTGTAGAGGATTACGCAGCAGAAGGCGGCGACTATGCTTACAAAGAGTGGGAAGAGATGGTATATAAGGGTACCGAGTATCCAGAGATGTCAATCGATGAAGTTGGTATCTTTGCTCCGTCCGATACTGAGCTCGTTTTAGTCCTTGAAAAGCCATTAAAGGGCTTCTACTTAAAGTATTCTCTGACAGATTCCTGGTTAGTAAAGGAAGATCTGTATAAGAGCTGCGAGTCTGAGAGCAACGGTGTTTACAATAATACCTACGGTACTTCCGCAGAGACAACTGCTTCCTTTGGACCGTACAAGCTGGCATCTTATCAGGCAGATAAGGAGTACGTTCTGGATAAGAACGAGTACTACTTTGGCAATGTAGACGGTCAGTATCAGACCACAAGTATCGTTGTTAGCTGTGTAAAAGAGCCGTCAACAAGACTTGAGATGTTCTTAAGCGGCGAGCTTGACACCTATGGCTTGACAAAGGATGATATCGAGACCTACGGTTCCAGCGATTACGCATATTATACCGTTGGTGAGAGTACCTTCTTCATGGCAATGAATCCAGGTGTTGAGGGACTTGAGGCAGCACAGAAGGCTGCTGGCGATAACATCAACAAGACAATCCTTAGCTTAAAGTCATTCCGTGAGGCACTTTGCTATTCACTTGACCGTGATGCCTTCAATGCAGCAGTTAACCCATTAAGCTCTGCAGCATTTGGTCTTTACTCAAACAGCATCATCTCTGATCCGGAAGAGGGTATTGCTTACCGTGATACTGAGGAAGCAAAGAATGTTTTAGCAAACTTCTGGGGTCTTTCTGATGATATCGGTGAGGGATTGATGTATGAAACTGTTGATGAGGCAGTAGACAGCATCACAGGCTACAACTTAGAGATGGCTCAGGAGAAATTCAACGAGGCATATGATGAGGCAATCGCATCTGGTCTGATGGATGAAGATGACGTGATTGAGATCAAGATTGGTCTTCCAAACAGTGAGAGCACCTTCTACAACAAGGGTAACGAGTTCCTTGTAAACTGCTACACTGAGGCAGTAAAGGGAACTTCTCTTGAAGGCAAGTTAACCTTTAGCGTAGATGATACACTTGGAAATGGCTTTGGTGAGGCACTTAGAAGCCAGCAGGTAGATCTTCTGTTTGGTGTAGGCTGGACAGGTGCTGCACTTGATCCGTACAGCTTAATGGAAGCTTATACATCAAGCGAGTATCAGTATGACCCGTCATGGGATACAAAGTCTGCTGATGTAGATATCACATTGACAGATGGTGTTACCTACACGGCAACTGCATGGGATTGGACTCAGGCTATGCTTGGTGAGGCTGTTACCATTAAGGCTGAGGATGGTACCACAAAAGAGTTCTCTGCTGGTTCTGCAGATGACAACAGCGAAGATCGTTTTGAGGTATTAGTTGGACTGGAGAATGCAGTTCTTGGAAATTATGACCTGATTCCAATGTTCGATGACTGTACAGCAGCATTAAAGAGTATGAAGATTCAGTATGCTACAGATGAGTATTACTACGGTGTTGAACGTGGTGGTGTTCAGTACATGACATACGACTACAGCGATGCTGAGTGGGATGCATTTGTATCTGAGCAGGGTGGAAAGCTCAATTACAACTAATAAAGTATCAACATCGAGAAATCGAATAATAAGAAGTGATCATGTTGCAAAAAAAGCAACACTTCGACAGGAAAGGGGGCGGCTTGCCGCCCCCTTCCTGTCAGTTTTTTGGAAAAAAATTTTAAAAGCGTAAAACCGTAAAATTAAACATGAAAACAAACGGAGGACAACGATGGTTAAGTACGTATTAAAGCGTATCGCGCTGATGTTTTTTGTCTTCTTCACAATTCTGACAGTATGCTTTGTACTCGTAAAGCTGCTGCCGCTTGTGGATGCCAAGCAGTTTGGCAAGGACATGAATCTGATTCAGCAGCGAAGAGAAGCGCTGGGCTATAACAAGCCGATTCTGATACAGTATCTGATTTTCTTAAAACGAAGCGTAATAGGTGGAGACTGGGGAATCAGTGAGGCGCTGTACCGCAGCCAGGATGTATGGAAGGTATTCACTTCCAAACTTCCGGCAACCATGATGGTAAACATCTATTCCATGCTTTTGGCAATTCCAAGCGGACTGCTGCTTGGTATTTTTGCCGCATTAAAGAAAAACAAGTGGCAGGATTATCTGATTTCCACACTTGTCATGGTATTTATTTCCGTTCCGTCTTATGTATATGCACTGTTAATCCAGTATTTGCTCTGCTATAAGCTTAAGTTGTTCCCACTTCAGATGAACAGTGGAACGAACTATTTTTCACTGTCGATGTTCCGCTCAGTCATGCCGGCTGTGCTGGCATTGGCATTTGGAAGTATTGCCAGTCTTGCCAGATATGTGCGCGCCGAGCTTTCTGAGGTATTGACAAGTGATTTTATGCTGCTTGCAAGAACAAAAGGTTTGACTCGCTCACAGGCAACGATTCGCCATGCAATGAGAAACTCCATGGTTCCGGTATTCCCAATGATTTTGGGAGAGTTTGTCGGTATCTTAGGCGGATCTCTGATTATTGAGACGATCTTTGGTGTACCTGGTGTCGGCCAGCTGTATTTAAATTCTATTACAGCACGCGACTACAACTTCTTTATGTTGTTGTCTGCATTTTATACACTGATCGGACTTGTATCAGGACTAGTAGTTGATATCAGCTACGGCTTTATCGATCCGAGAATCAGAATGGGGGAACGATAAAATGGCACGCAAAAATACAGATTATACAAATATCCCAAAAGAAAAATTTGAATTTTTTGACCGCAGCGAGGCGATTCATGACAAGAAGCTTGAGACAAAGCCGGTTGGTTATTTCAAGGATGCCATGATGCGTTTTTGCCGCAATAAGAGTTCACTGACAGCAGCAGTTATCATTGCACTGCTTCTTGCATTTGCACTTATTGTTCCGCTTGTGTCACACAACAGTTATACGAAATCAAAGACTGATACAACATATCTTCAGTATGGAAAGCTGCTTCCAAAGTCAAAGCTGTTTTCATGGGCAGGCTGGGATGGCGCAAAGAGAGAAACAATCAGCAGCGACATGTATGCATATTATGAGGCAATGGAGACAGAGCGCGGAGTAAATGCAATCACAAAAGTCTATAAGGCTGATTATGAGGATTCCTCCAGCACATCAAACAGCACATTTTATGATGTAAGAGTAGACTCCTATTCCAAGATTGGTATGTTAAATCTGACGCTGACAAAAGCAGAGTATGAGGCTATTCAGGATTGGCAGGATGAAAATCAGATTCAGGTAATTTATCCGTCAGTTGACTCAAAGTCAATTCAGGCACCGAATCTGCGTTCAGATCCAAATATCTGGTATAAGTGTACGAATAAGGGTGCACCGAAGCTGGATAAGGATGGAAATATTACGCCTATTTATCTGACAAAGGGAAAAGACGGCGATTATCACAGTCTTCGTATTGCTGGAGATGATGGTTCCTATCGCTATGCGACAGTAACAGGTTCTTCAACGTCAATGTCATTTAAGGTTCGTGTAGATTCTCTTAGTTATTTTCAGTATCGCTATGGTCATGAGCCGATATTCTTGTTTGGAACAAATGCTTACGGACAAGATATCTTGACAAGAATGGCTGAGGGTGCAAGATTTAGTCTCTTGTTTGCATTGATTATTTCTGCAATCAACTTGGCAATCGGTGCTGTTTACGGCGCAATTGAAGGCTTCTATGGCGGAGCAGTCGATATGATTATGGAGCGTATTTCAGATATCTTAAATGATGTTCCATTTATTGTAGTAACATCATTGTTCCAGCTGCATCTGGCAAGCAAGGTCGGTGTTGTGCCATCTCTTTTGTTTGCGTTTGTACTTACAGGCTGGATTGGTATGGCAAGCAAGACGCGTATGCAGTTTTATCGCTATAAAAATCAGGAATATATTCTTGCTGCACGCACACTTGGCGCTAAGGATTCACGTCTGATGTTTAAGCACATTTTCCCAAATGCAATTGGAACCTTAATTACAAGTGCCGTGCTTACGATTCCGAGCGTTATCTACTCTGAGTCTAACATGACATATCTGGGAATTGTAAATCTGGATTCTTCTAATATGACATCACTTGGTACCATGCTTTCACAGGGAACCTCGATGCTTACGACGTATCCGCACATTATTTTATTCCCGGCAATTTATATTTCCCTGCTGATGATTTCCTTCAACCTGTTTGGAAACGGACTGCGGGATGCCTTTAACCCATCCCTGAGAGGAACGGAGGAGTAATTTAGAATGGAAAAGAAACTTTCAGTAAATAACCTGGTTGTCTCATTCCGTACACCGGCAGGAAAAGTACAGGCGGTACGAGACATCAGCTTTGATTTAAATAAAGGAGAGACACTTGCAATTGTAGGAGAGTCTGGTTCAGGTAAATCAGTAACCTCAAAGGCAATTCTTGGAATCCTTGCAGGAAACTCCATCATCGAGGGCGGTTCAATCATCTACGATGGTATGGATCTGTTAAAAATTGGTGAGGATGATTTTTACCGCATCCGTGGTGATAAGATTGCAATGATCTTCCAGGATCCGCTTTCAAGTTTAAATCCGATTATGCGTGTTGGAAAGCAGCTGACAGAAGCGATGCTGTTAAAGGGAAAGGCACATCAGAAGGCCAGCAGAAACTCCTTTAATCAGACACTTGCGCTGCTTGAAAAGACAATGGCAGCGGCAGGTACAGACAGCACAAAGGCGCACACACTTTGCCAAAACTTTGATAAGTTTGAATTTAAGCATATCGAGATTGAGCAGACATACAACACAGCGCATGAGGCTGCAATCGAGGTACTTGACGATATTGTTTCATATTGAAAAGAAAGCACTCGATGATCCGAAGTATACACTTAAGGAAATCGTGCGCCTGTCAAAGCTTACACCAAATGATTTTGTTGTAAGCAATGATAAGAGTAAACTTGAGGCTGCCGTAAAGACACTTGAATCAGTGATTCCTTCTGACTGCAAGTCAAAAAACTTTACAGCATCAAAAGCGCAGCTTGAGATTTTGCAGGGCATAATGACAGAGGCACTTAAAAAAGAAAAACCGGATTTCTTTAGCATGGGTTACTATGCGCAGTTCTCCGGAAAGTCTGTGCCAGTTTCTATGCCGATTGATGAGCTTAACAAAATGATGCGCACCTATCTTGAGGAAAGCTTCTTAAACGAGTTTTGTGAGGAAGCATCAAAGGCACTTTCCTTTAGTGCAAAGGAATCTGCAAGGAAAAAGAAGGAAGCAATTGATGTGATCAGTGCAAACAGAAGCATCTTTGACAGTGATTCCTGGGAGGTTAAGTCATGTAAGGAAGCTGCTGAGAAGATGATTCAGGCAGTAGAGGCTTCAATTGATCCTATTGAGATTCATAAGGATGGACTTGCATGGACATTTGCAGGAAGCATCCGTGCTTCACAGGAGCATTATTTTGGCGGAATTGATAAAAATAAAGCTGCTGCAAAAAAGCACGCAAAGCAGCAGAAAAAATATGATAATCTGACTGCAAAGGGAAAACAGCCAACATGGAAGGTAACACCATCTACGGCAGTTGACCTTGAGCTTGAGCAGGATAATGTAAGAGAACTGTTAAATCGTCTGACAGAGCATTATAAAGAGGATTTGGCAGAGCAAAATGAAGTTGATTTTGCGAAAAAGACAAAAGAGCTGATTGAATTTTTCCGTGAAAACGCATCTGGCGCTGTAAGCCGTGTGACAAAGGAAATGGCAAAGTACAAGGCATTAAAGCTTTTGGAGGAGGTAGGTATCTCCGAGCCTAGAAAGCGTTATCGTCAGTACCCATTTGAGTTCTCAGGCGGTATGAGACAGCGTATTGTTATTGCAATTGCACTGGCAGCTGACCCAGATATTTTGATCTGTGATGAGCCAACAACAGCACTTGACGTTACGATCCAGGCGCAAATCATGGAACTTATCAATCACTTAAAGGAAAAGCGTAATCTGTCTATTATCTTTATTACGCATGATCTTGGTGTAGTTGCAAACATGGCAGACCGTATTGGCGTTATGTATGCAGGAAAGCTTGTTGAGACAGGAACAGCAGATGATATCTTCTATTCACCAGCGCATCCATATACATGGGCACTGCTTTCTGCTATGCCTGATGTTGATACAAATGATCGTCTTGAAGCTATCCCGGGAACACCGCCGAATATGATTTATCCGCCGGTAGGAGATGCATTTGCAGATCGTAACAAGTATGCGCTTAAGATTGATTTTGAGATGCAGCCGCCGATGTTTAAGATCAGTGATACGCATTATGCGGCAACATGGCTGCTCCATCCGGATGCACCAAAGGTAGAGATTCCAAAGATCATCACCGATCGAATTGCACGAATGAAAGAGAAGGGAGGAAAGTCCAATGCCTGAAAAAAAGAATGTGGCAAGCTCACAGGAGACTCTGCTTAAGGTAGAGCATCTGTGCCAGTATTTTAAAGAAAATAAGGCAGTGGATGATGTCAGCTTTGAAGTGAAAAAGGGCGAAGTATTCGGCCTTGTAGGAGAGTCCGGCTGTGGAAAGACTACGACAGGACGTTCCATCATCAAGCTTTACAACATCACTTCCGGAAATGTATACTTTAAGGGAGAACGCATCGCAGCAGGAACTGGCTCCTACAAGTGGGAGATCGAGAAGGCAAAGAAAGCATATACTGCCTTAAAGAAGTCTGGTGTGTCCGGCGAGAAATTAAAGGATGCAAAGAAAAAGCGCGATGAGGTGATTGCAGAGCAGAAAAAGCAGATTCGTCTTGCGCAGGAAGATCAGAAGCGCCGTCGTGCCGTAACAGATATTCAGATGATTTTCCAGGATCCTATTGCATCCATCGACCCGCGTATGACCGTGCGTCAGATTATTGCAGAAGGTCTTGTTATCCGTGGTGAGAAGGATCAGAAAAAGATTGATGAAGAAGTATATCGTGTACTAGAGCTTGTTGGTCTTGTGCGTGAGCATGCAGGCCGCTACCCGCATGAGTTCTCCGGCGGACAGCGCCAGCGTATTGGTGTTGCACGTGCGGTTGTTATGAATCCAGAGCTTATCATTGCGGATGAGCCAGTTAGTGCACTTGATGTTTCCATTCAGGCGCAGGTTATCAACCTTCTTGATGATCTTCGTCATAAGATGGGACTGACAATCCTGTTTATTGCGCATGATTTGTCTGTTGTAAAATATTTCTCAGATCGAATCGGTGTTATGTATTATGGAAAAATGGTAGAGCTGGCAGATTCCGATGAGCTGTTTGCAAATCCGCTTCATCCATATACAAAATCACTTTTGTCTGCAATTCCGCTTCCAGATCCGCACTACGAGAAGCAGCGTCAGCGTATAAGCTATGTTCCGTTAAAGGAGCATGATTACACAGTAGACAAACCGTCATTCCGCGAGGTTGCTCCAGGCCATTTTGTGCATTGCAACGATGCCGAGTTTGCACGTTACAAAGAGCAGATGAAAGGAAATTAAATGGAGAAAAAAAATATAATCCGTTTAATCATCCAGATCGCGATTGGCCTTATTATTGCAGTCGGTGTTATGACATCGCAGGGAGCGTTTGCAGAAGGTGTATCAGCTGCAGACCGTATCCTTGCAATTGGCAATGGCTTTTCTGTCATTGCACTGTTATATATAAGCTTTGGTCTTCTTGTCTGGATATCTACTACTGGTGTGCTTGATATTTTCTCCTTTGCACTGCAAAAAGGTGCTCATTTTCTGATTCCGTTTTCCACACGGGAGGCGAATGGAAAATTCTACGAGTTTAAAGTAGAAAAGGCCAAAAAGCGAAAGCAAAAAGGCAAAGGACAGTATATGACACTTCTTGTAGGCCTTGGATTTTTGATGATTGCAATAGCGCTAACAGTCGCATGGTATTATGTGTAAGGGACGCGTGAACTGTAACATATAAGAAAAGTACAAAAAATATAAGATTTTATTTCATTGACATATCGGAAAAAATCTATTAAACTATCGGAGAAGTAGGTTTTTTAAAGTTTTTGACGCGGCGGCCTGCGAGTTGCCGCGTAATTATTTAACCAAAAAAGAAAAGAGGGTGTTTTATGTTTAGTAGTCGATTGTGGAATCTGTTTATCGACTCATTTCCAAAGATGTTCATTCGCGGCCTGACCGTCACCATTCCGTTAACCGCAATTGCCTTTTCGTTGGCAATGGTGATTGCAGTCATAGTTGCGTTGGTGCAGTTTGCGAACATCAAAGTGTTAAAGCAGATTTGCCGCTTTTATATCTGGATCTTTCGTGGTACGCCACTGCTCGTCCAATTGTTTATTGTGTTTTTTGGGTTGATGAATGTTGGTCTTGTACTTGAGCCATTTCTGGCAGCAGTAATTGTATTTGCCTTAAATGAAGGTGCCTATGGCGCAGAGACAGTTCGTGCGTCACTTGAATCGGTTCCGTCAGGTCAGTTAGAGGCAGGACAGTGTGCAGGTCTTTCATATCTACAAACGATTTTCAGAATCGTTTTGCCACAGGCGATGCGTACGGCGTTTCCGTCCTTGTTCAATGCATTGATTTCCATGTTAAAGGATACTTCATTGGCAGCGACTATTACCGTAACGGAAATGTTTAAGGTGTCGCAGCAGATTGTAGCAAGAACCTATGAACCACTTTTGCTGTATTTGGAGGTCGGTCTGATCTATTTGATCTTCTCAACTGTTTTGACAAAGTTGCAGAGTATTGGCGAGAAGAAGTTAAGCTACTATGGCAGAAAGGAAGGGTAATACATGCTAGAGATTAAAAACATTAAAAAGTCATTTGGTCAGACACATGTCCTTCACGATGTAAGCCTTTCTGTCAACAAGGGAGATGTGATTGCGATTCTTGGACCTAGCGGATCAGGAAAGACAACACTTCTTCGCTGCCTGAATTTCTTAGAGAAGGCAGATGGCGGAACAATGACGTTTGATGACGAGACGATCGATTTACATAAGGTACCGAAGCGCACAATTGCGCGCATTCGAAAGAAAACGGCATTCGTATTCCAAAATTATAACTTGTTTGCCAACAAAACGGCATTGCAGAATGTAACGGAAGGCTTGATTGTCGGAAGAAAAATGCCAAAGGATGAGGCAAATAAAATAGCACACGAGGCATTAAAGAAGGTTGGTATGGAAGATCGAAGTGATTACTATCCGTCTCAGCTTTCAGGTGGTCAGCAGCAGCGAGTGGCAATTGCGAGGGCGATAGCAGTAAATCCAGAGATCATTTACTTTGATGAGCCGACATCGGCGCTAGATCCAGAGCTGACGGTAGAGGTGCTTGCGGTTATGAAGCGGCTTGCACAGGAAGGAATGACAATGCTTGTTGTTACCCATGAGATGAACTTCGCGCGAACAGTATCAAATCGTGTAATTTTCATGGAAAAGGGCGTGGTTGTGGAACAAGGATCATCGAAGGAGTTTTTTGAGCATCCTAAGGAAACGCGCACGAAGGAGTTCTTGCGAATCTTTCAGGAGTAATTCTTGCTTGTAAAAGCATTTCTGATAAGGAAAACATCTATCAGTAATGCTTTTTCATAAAATAAAGAGGAGGAAACTATTATGACAATTAAGAAATTAATTCCATGCACATTAACAGCAGCAGTGCTTGCATCTGCCGCATTGACAGGCTGCTCTTCAAAGGGTACATCTGATAAGAGTACTACATCTGCAAAGACTTCTGCACAAGAGACAAAGGAGACTGCCACAAAGTCTGTCGAGACCAAGGATACTGAGGCAGGCAGCGGCGAAGTAAATACAAGCGCAGAGGCAAAGAGCGAGGAAGAATCAAAGAAGGCCGAGACTGAGCTTGGAAGCGAAGAAGTATCTACAGAAATCGGAACCGGCGAGTCAGCAGATGATCTTTTAGCACAGATTAAAGAGCGTGGTAGAATTATCGTAGCAATGGAAGGAACCTGGGCTCCGTGGACCTACCATGATGAGAATGATGATCTGGTTGGCTATGACGTAGAGGTAGCACAGAACATCGCAGAGAAACTTGGCGTAGAGGTTGAGTTTGTTGAGGGTGCATGGGATGGACTGCTTGCAGGTTTGGATGCAGGTCGCTACGATATCATGGTAAATGGTGTTGGCGTGACAGATGAGCGTGCAGAAAAGTACAACTTCTCTACCCCATATGCATACAACAAGACTGCTGTTATCGTTCGCGGTGACTACGATGAGATTTCTTCTATGGAAGATTTAAATGGAAAGAAGACTGCAAATACCATTTCTAGTACCTATGCAGCACAGGCAGAGGCATATGGTGCAACTGTTACCGGTGTTGATGATTTGAATCAGACCATCGAGCTGTTACTTTCCAAGCGTATTGATGCAACACTTAATGCAGAAGTTGTATTTAACGATTACAAGAAAGAGCATCCGGAAGCAGATGTCAAGATTGCAACCTACTCCGATCAGGTAGAGGAGATCGCAATTCCGATCCGTAAGGGTGATGATACTGTTACTCTTTTAGAGGCTGTAAATGATGCACTTGATGAGATGGCAAAGGATGGCACACTGACCGAGCTGTCTGAGAAGTACTTCGGAATGGATATTTCTAAGAAATAATAAAAATGGGGAGGCTCTTATATGGAGAATCCCCATTTTGGGTATGAAAAACAAAGAGAAAAAAAGATTGGAAACCGAAAGGTACAGAGAGATTTGTACTCTGCATTTTTAATTCGAAATACAGATCTGTAAAGCCCATCTGACGAATACC
>ENA-OROM01002937-OROM01002937.1-human-gut-metagenome-genome-assembly--contig:-NODE-2937-length-11558-cov-2.656177_pt1 | contig 11558 bp, 9 predicted proteins | sample MGYA00242129_ERZ509050 | MGnify/ENA primary metagenome ERZ509050 (study PRJEB26280, sample SAMEA2338701) | human gut metagenome | biome: human gut; feature: human-associated habitat; material: faeces...
CAATTTGGAAAAGGTTCTGTTATGAAGCTTGGAGATCGTGCAGCTGTTGATGTGGATGTTATTCCAACAGGTTCTTTAACACTTGACATGGCTTTAGGAATAGGTGGTTATCCTAAAGGAAGAATTATTGAGATTTACGGTCCAGAATCAAGTGGTAAGACAACACTTACATTACATGCGATTGCTGAAGTGCAAAAACAAGGTGGTACAGCTGCGTTTATTGATGCCGAACATGCCATTGATCCTGTTTATGCTAAAAATCTAGGAGTTAATATTGATGAATTGATTCTTTCACAACCAGATAGTGGTGAACAAGGTTTAGAAATTGCTGAAACACTTGTACGTTCTGGAGCTATTGACTTAGTTGTTGTTGACTCTGTTGCTGCACTTGTTCCTCAAGTGGAATTAGATGGCGAAATGGCTGATCAACAAATGGGATTGCAAGCAAGATTGATGTCTAAAGCTTTACGTAAACTTTCAGGGGTTATGAATAAAACAGATTGTACAATTATTTTCATTAACCAATTACGTGAAAAAATTGGTGTTATGTTTGGAAATCCAGAAACGACTACTGGAGGAAGAGCTTTAAAATTCTATTCTTCTGTGCGAGTAGAAATCAGAAGAAGTGAAGTAATTAAAAATGGTACGGAAATTGTTGGGAATAAAGTCAATATCAAAGTTGTTAAAAATAAAGTGGCACCACCATTTAAATCAACACAAGTCGATATTATTTATGGTAAAGGTATTTCAAGAGATGGTGAAGTCTTGGATTTAGCAGTTGATAAAGATATTGTTGATAAATCCGGTGCTTGGTATGCTTATAAGGGTGAAAAAATTGGACAAGGACGTGAAAATGCAAAACGATATCTTGTTGAACATCCTGATATAATGAATGAAATTACGGAAGCAATTAAAGCTTCATTAATGCCTGTAGAAGAAGAGGAATTGTAAAAATTCCTCTTTTTAACTTGTTATTGTCAAAATAAGCAATTTGACATATAATATACTTGTGCGCAAAACACGTTTAATAAACATAGTAAAGACTATGTAAATATTAATTATTATAACCGAAACAAACGGTGAATGATTGGATAATCAATCATAAAAAATGTGCATAGAGAAAATGGAGGGTGGAATATGCCAGGTTTAAATATTGCCACTATTTTATCCTATGTTCTAGCTGTCGCTGTTGGGGTTCTTATTTATTTTGTATATGCAAAACTAAATATTTCAAAAGCTAATGTAAGTGCTCAAAAGATTATTGATGATGCAACGAGTAAAGCTGATAATCTAGTTAAAGAAGCTATTTTAGATGCTAAAACTCAAGCTTATGAATTAAAATTAGAAGCAGAAAAAGAAATTAAAGAACAAAAACAAGAAATTACTGAACTTGAAAATAATCTTTCAGAACGTGAAAAAGGTATTGAACGAAGAGATATTGCTGTTCAAGGTAAAGAAGACGTTCTTGAACAAAGAATTAAACAATTAGATATTAAAGAAGCTGGAATAGATAAATTAGAGGCTGAATTAAAGGATAAAATTGATTCTAAAGTTGTTGAATTAGAAAAAGTTGCCGCTATGTCAGCAAGAGAAGCTAAGGAAGAATTGTTCAAACAAGTTGAACAACAAATTTCATTAGAAATGTCTGCTTACATAAAAGAACAAGAAGAAGAAGCTAAAAGTAAAGCTGCTGATATGTCTAGAGACATTATTGCCAATGCAATTAATCGATACGCTCAAGAAGAAGTTACTGAAAGAACAGTAACTGTTGTTGATCTTCCAAGTGAAGAAATGAAAGGACGTATCATTGGACGTGAAGGTCGTAATATTAAAGCAATCGAACAAGCAACAGGTGCAGATTTAATTATTGATGATACACCTGAAGCAATTACGATTTCTTGCTTTGATCCAGTAAGAAGAGAAGTTGCTCGTTTATCATTAGAAACTTTAATTAGAGATGGACGTATTCAACCAGGAAGAATCGAAGAAGTTGTTGATAAAACAAGAAAAGAATTAGATGAAGTTATTAGTAAAACTGGAGAAAATGCAATTTTTGAATTAGGTATTTCTCGTATTGATAAAGAAATTGTTAAACAAATTGGTAAATTAAAATATCGTACAAGCTATGGTCAAAATGCGCTTCAACATTCATTAGAAGTTGCACATTTAGCAGGAATTATGGCTGCTGAATTAGGATTAAATCAACAATTAGCTAAACGTGCAGGTCTATTACATGATATTGGTAAAGCAATGGATCATGAAATGGAAGGAAGCCATGTTGAATTAGGTGCAAAATTCGCGAAAAAACATGGAGAACATCCAACTGTTATTAATGCAATTGCTTCACATCATGGGGATGTGCCAGCAACAAGTGTTATTTCTATTTTAGTAGCTGCTGCTGATACATTATCAGCTGCTAGACCAGGAAGTCGAAGTGAAACAATTGAAAATTATATTCAAAGACTTGAAAAACTTGAAGAAATGGCTAAAAGCTTTGATGGTGTCGATCGTGTCTATGCAATTCAAGCAGGACGTGAAATTCGTATCGTTGTAAAACCTGATAAAGTGGATGATCTAGCAAGTCATAAGATTGCACGTGATATTAAGACAAAGATTGAAGAAGAATTAACTTATCCAGGACATATTAAAGTTACTGTTATAAGAGAAATTCGTGCGAGTGAAATTGCAAAATAAAAGGGAAATCAATTCCCTTTTTTTTTATATATGTTAAAATGTCTTTACGAAATGAGGAAAGAAAATGAAAGTTTTATTTATAGGAGATATCGTTGGAAATGTAGGACGACAAATGATAGAAGATTATCTTTATCGTATTCGAAAAGATTATCAAATTGATTTTGTAATCGCAAATGTTGAAAATGCGACACATGGTAAAGGATTAAATAGAAAACATTATGATTTCTTTACTTTTGAAGGTGTTGATTGTATGACAATGGGGAATCATACTTTTGATAAAAAAGAACTTCTTGATTTTATTGATGAAGCTGATCGCCTTGTTGTTCCTTTCAATCAACCAAGTATTTTACCAGGAGTCCATACAAGAGTATTTAATGTTAAAGGTACAAAAATAAGAGTAACCAATGCACTTGGATGTGTCTTTATGGATAACCGTTATTCGAATCCTTTTGATCATATTGATGATTATCTAAACCTTGAACAAGATATTCATATTATTGATATTCATGCAGAAGCAACCAGTGAAAAAATAGGTTTAGCTTATTATTGTAAAGATAAAGTACAAGCGGTCTTAGGAACACATACACATGTACAAACAGCAGATGAAAGAATTATTGATAAAAAAGTAGCATTTATTTCTGATGTAGGAATGACAGGACCTTATTTAAGTTCTTTAGGGTGTGATTTAGATAGTGTGATTACGCGTATGAGAGGTTTAAGTTCAAAATTTTTAATTTCTGAAAATTCAGGACAGTTTGCAGGTGTCGTGATTGAATTTAATGACAAACACCAACCTATCTCTATTGAAAGAGTTTTGATCAATGATGATCACCTATATCGAGCATCTTAGGATGCTTTTTTTGTTATTTTTTTAATGATAATTCATATAGTGAATTAGGAGGCAAAAATATGGAAATAATTAAAGTATCTTCAACATCTGTTCCTAATCACGTTGCAGGAGCAATAGCATCATTAATGAGGGAACAAGATAAACTTATGATTCAAACAATTGGTGCAGCAGCACTTAATCAAGCAATTAAATCAATTGCAATTGCTAGAGGATATATTATACCAACAGGTAAAGAGCTTATCTGTGTTCCTTCTTTTCATGATTTAATGGTCGATGATAAAAGGATTACTGCCTTAAGACTTGTAATAGAATTACGTTAATTTTTAGTGAAAAGGGTTTCTTTTTTTAAAAATTCATTGTATAATACTGACATGTAAATGGAGGTTTTTTAAAATGGCAAAATGTAAATTATTAATGCAAACAGGACAAGTTCAAAAAATTATTGATTTCTTTGATGGATATTCAGATGATAAAGTATCATGTAAATATATTAAAAAAGTAGGAATCAAAGCTGAATTTGAATGTGAAACTGAATTATCACCTGAAGAAGCAGCAGGTCATTGTAAAGGAGTATTTAAAGGAACTCCAGAAGGTAAAGTATTATACTTCTCAATTCAACCAGACGGATTCTTTGGATAAGATAAAAATGATAAGGACTGATAAGTCCTTATTTTTTTCTAGCCAAAAGATAACTTTATGTATATAATAGGAAAGAAATGTGGTGAAAAAATGAAAGATTATAGTGAATATTTTAAAGGGCCAAATTTAAAAGAGGCTCAAAAAAGAAGTAGAAAACAAGTTGATCATTTAAAAGATGCTTTTGAAATACCTAGTGATATGGTAAGTGTAGGTAAAGGAAAAACTTATTATATTCATACTTATGGTTGTCAAGCGAATGAACGTGATGGTGAAACATTAGCAGGTATTTTTGAAATGATGGGATATACAGTTGCTAAAGAAATCGAAGAGGCAGATGTCATTTTATTAAATACTTGTGCTATTAGAGAAAATGCAGAAGAAAAAGTATTTGGGAAAGTAGGTTATGTTAAAAACTTAAAGAAGAAAAAACCAAATCTTATTTTTGGTTTATGCGGTTGTATGGCACAAGAAGAAGTTGTTATTAAAAGAATATTAGAAAAACACCCACATATAGACTTAATCTTTGGAACACATAATATTCATCGTTTACCAACTTTATTAAAAGAAGCAATGTTTAGTAAAGAAATGGTTGTAGAAGTATGGTCTAAAGAAGGGGATGTTATTGAAAATACGCCTGTTACACGTGCTAATGGACATAAAGCATGGGTCAATATCATGTATGGATGTAATAAATTCTGTACGTATTGTATTGTGCCTTATACAAGAGGAAAAGAACGTTCTCGATTAATGGATGATATTATTGAAGAAGTTAAAGGATTAAAAGCAGATGGGTATCAAGAAATCACTTTACTTGGACAAAATGTCAATAGTTATGGAAAAGATTTAGAAGAAGACTATGATTTTGCGACTCTTTTAGAAGAAGTTGCTAAAACTGGAATTGCACGTATTCGTTTTACAACAAGTCATCCATGGGACTTCTCTAGAGAAATGATTGAAATCATTAATCAATATGATAACATCATGCCTTATATCCATTTACCAGTACAATCAGGAAATACAGAAATCTTGAAATTAATGGGTAGAAGATATACAAGAGAACAATATTTAGAACTTTTCCACATGATTAAAGAAGTGATGCCAGATTGTTCAATTACAACAGATATTATTGTTGGTTTCCCAAATGAAACAGAAGAACAATTCCAAGATACACTTTCTTTATATGAAGAATGTGAATACGATTTAGCCTATACATTTATCTATTCTCCTCGTGAAGGAACACCTGCGGCTAAAATGCAAGACAATGTGCCATTTGAACAAAAACAAGACCGTTTAGAAAGATTAAATGAAGTTGTTAAAGAAAAAGCTTTAAAACAAAATCAACGTTTCTTAAATCAAGTTGTGGATGTTTTAGTAGATGGTCCATCTAAACGTGATGAAACAATGATGACAGGATATACTGCACATCAAAAATTGATCAACTTCAAAGGGCGTAAAGAAGATATTGGTAAAATTGTGCCTGTAAAAGTCACAGAAGTAAAAACTTGGGCTTTAAAAGGTGAACAAGTTGACTAGAATTGAAGAGCTTGCTAGAAAATTAAATCAAGAAATTTTAGCTTTAGAAGTTGTTCAAGAATATCAAAAGTATGAAAAACTTGTTTTAAATGATGAAAAACTTAAACAATTAGAAAAAGAATTAAAAGTATTACAAAAAAAGATTGTCAATCAAAAAGCAAAACAGGATGATCGAGTTACAAAAACAATTCAAGAATATCAAGAAAAAAAAGCATATTATGAAAATCATCCATTAGTTGTTAATTATTTATATTTACAAAATGAAGTGAATGAAATCTTACAAACAATCAATCAACAAATGAATAATGCTTTAAAGTAGGGAAACCTACTTTTTCTTTTTATTATTGACTTATTTAAATTTGGGGATTATAATTTTTCAAAAATATAGAAAGAATAAGGAGATAAAAAAATGGCATTTTACTTTGAAGAACCATCGCGTACTTTTAATGAATATTTATTAGTTCCAGGATACTCATCAGCTGAGTGTCGTGCTGAAAACGTAAGTTTAAAAACACCATTAGTTAAATTTAAAAAAGGTGAAGAACCTGCATTATCACTAAATGTTCCATTAGTTTCAGCAATTATGCAAGCTGTATCTGATGACAATATGGCAATTGCCTTAGCTAAAGAAGGTGGAGTTTCATTTATTTATGGATCTCAATCAATCGAAAGCCAAGCAGCTATGGTAAGACGTGTTAAAAATTATAAAGCTGGATTCGTTCCAAGTGATTCAAACTTATCACCTGAATCAACTTTAAAAGATGTTTTAGATTTAAAAGAAAAAACTGGACATTCAACAATGGCAGTTACAGCAGATGGAACTGCTAACGGTAAATTATTAGGAGTTGTTACTGGAAGAGATTATCGTATTTCTCGTTTATCAATGGATACAAAAGTTGAAACTTTTATGACACCATATGATAAACTAATTTGTGCAGATTTAGGAACATCTCTTAAAGAATGTAATGATATGATTTGGGATAACAAATTAAATTCATTACCTGTAGTAGATGCTGAACAAAGATTACATTATTTCGTATTTAGAAAAGACTATGAAAATAGAAAAAATAATCCAAATGAATTATTAGATGAAAATAAACGTTACATTGTTGGTGCTGGAATCAACACACGTGACTATGCTACACGTGTTCCTGCATTAGTAGAAGCTGGTGCTGATGTTTTATGTATCGATTCATCTGAAGGATTCTCAGAATGGCAAAAATTAACAATCGATTGGATTAGAGAAAATTATGGTGATACTGTTAAAGTAGGTGCCGGTAACGTTGTTGATGCAGAAGGATTTAGATTCTTAGCTGAATGTGGTGCTGATTTCGTTAAAATTGGTATCGGTGGAGGATCAATTTGTATCACTCGTGAACAAAAAGGTATTGGTCGTGGACAAGCTACAGCAACAATCGAAGTAGCTAAAGCAAGAGATGAATACTTTAAAGAAACAGGAATTTATGTACCAATTTGTTCAGATGGTGGTATCGTTCATGATTATCATATGACATTAGCCTTAGCGATGGGTTCTGATTTTATTATGCTAGGTAGATATTTCTCAAGATTTGATGAATCTCCTACAAATAAAGTTCAAATTAATGGACAATATATGAAAGAATATTGGGGTGAAGGTTCTGCTCGTGCTCGTAACTGGCAACGTTATGATATGGGTGGAGATGCTAAACTTTCTTTTGAAGAAGGTGTAGATTCTTATGTACCATATGCTGGAAGTTTAAAAGATAACGTTGGTTTATCATTATCAAAAATTAAACATACAATGTGTAACTGTGGTGCTTTAACAATCCCTGAATTACAACAAAAAGCTAAAATCACTTTAGTATCAGCTACTTCAATTGTTGAAGGTGGCGCACATGATGTTGTGTTAAAAGACGCTAAAGAACAAAAATAAGACTTCGTTGAAGTCTTTTTTTTATTTTTAGACATATTGTTATATGGGGTGACAAAATGGCTGGTAAAGTGTACGAAATCATGACCAAGGCAACTTTATCAAAAGGAACGAAAAAAACGATTTCTAAATATGATTATGTTGTTAATGAGATTGATAAAATACTAGGATGTTGGATTTGTAATCATCAATATCAAGGAATCATTAGGGAGCATCAAGCATTTATAGAAGGAAGTTTTGATTTGCATATTTGGTATAGTCATTTAAATGAAAGTTATTTATTAAAACAACAAGTGCATTACCAAGATGCTATTGATTTAAATATGAAAGATCATCAACTCAGTCAAAATGATCAAATTATTGTTGAAAGTCAATACTTACCTCGATGTATCCATGCAACCTTAGAAAATAAAACAATGCACATCGAAATAGAAAAACAAATGTCTTTAAAAATCATTGGTAATACAACAATTCTTGTAGAAAGTAAAACAAATGATGAAGAACTTGAAATGAAAATTAATCCCGATTTCATAACATAGAAAGATGTTTCTTTCTATGTTATAATAATCAACGAATTAGAATGAGGTGTAAAAATGAAACAAAAATACAGTCCAATGATGATGCAATATTTAGGTATCAAGGAACAAAATAAAGATGCTATTGTGATGTTTAGATTAGGGGATTTCTATGAAATGTTCTTTGATGATGCGATGATTGTTTCTAAAGAACTAGAACTTGCTTTAACAGGGAAAAATGCCGGCGCTAAAGAAAGAGTTCCAATGTGTGGGGTTCCTTTTCATAGTGCGAGTGGATATATTCAAAAATTAGTAGATAATGGACATAAAGTCGCGATTGTTGAACAATTAACAGATCCTGGAAAAAAAGGTATTGTTGAACGTGGTGTTGTTCAAATTGTCACACCAGGTACTATTTTTGATGAATCGATGACAAAGAATAAAAATAATTATATCGCGTGTATGATGATTTTTGATTTTGTTTGTACGCTTGCTTTTTGTGATATTACAACAGGTGAATTTCAAGTCATCAATATTGATAAAAAGGATCATCTTTTAAATAATCAATTAGCTTCGATGGAAGTTAAAGAAATTGTTGTTAAAAGTGATTGTACATATAACTTTAATGATTCAATTATGGTATCTCATTATGATAATGAAACATTTAATGAAAAATATCGAGATATTTTTCATAATATAAAAGATTTAAAAGAAATCAAAGTATCTACTTTATTATTAAATTATTTAATTGAAACACAAAAAAGAGACTTGGAACATCTTCAAATGATTGAAGAAATCAATAATCAAGATTTTATGACAATGGATCTTTATACTAAAAAATCATTAGAATTAACTGAAAATTCTAAAGATCATGAAAAATATGGTTCCTTATTTTGGTTATTAGATATGACAAAATCAGCAATGGGAGCAAGACTTTTAAAAAATTATATTGATCGACCACTTTTAAAAAAAGAAGCCATTGAAGAAAGATTAGATATTGTTGAAATCTTTACTCAACAATTTATTCAAAGAGAAAGTATTAAAGAAATATTAAAAGAAATCTATGACTTAGAAAGACTATCAAGTCGTATTGCTTTTGGAAACATTAATGCAAGAGATTTAAAATGGATTGCTTCTTCTTTAAAAGTCTTACCAGAATTAAAACAACAACTTTATTCATTCAATGAACCTTTAACAGATCAATTAGCCAATCAAATCATTGATCTATCACATATTACAAAACTCATTGATGATGCTATTATTGATAATCCTCCTCTTACGATTAAAGAAGGAAATATTATCAAAGATCATTTTAATGAAGAATTAGATGAATTACGTTATTTAAGAGATCATGGAAAACAATGGTTAGTTGATTTTGAACAAAAAGAAAGAGAAAAAACAGGTATTAAAAACTTAAAAGTTGGGTATAATCGTGTCTTTGGTTATTATATTGAAGTTACAAAAGGAAGCTTAGATCTTGTTAAAGATGAATTCGAATATACAAGAAAACAAAGTTTATCGAATGCAGAAAGATTTATTACGCCTGAATTAAAAGATATGGAAAGTAAGATTTTATCGGCACAAGATAAAATTCAAAAATTAGAATATGTTTTATTTACTCATGTTAGAAATGAAATCAAAAAAGAAGTCCATTTGATTCAAGATGTTTCGAAAAGTATTGCGCGTGTAGATGTTTATCAATCTCTTGCAATGTTAGCAAGTGAAAATAGTTATGTAAGACCTGTCTTTAATGATCAAAAAATCATGGATATTAAAGAAGGTAGACATGGTGTCATTGAAAAAGTCATGGGGCATGGTAAATATGTACCTAACGATGTTTCAATTGATGAAAATTCACCAGTTGTCTTAATTACAGGGCCAAATATGGGTGGTAAATCGACTTATATGAGACAAGTAGCTTTAATTGTTATTATGGCGCAAATTGGTTCGTTTGTTCCTGCTAAATATGCGAATCTTACAATCTTTGATCAAATCTTTACGCGTATTGGAGCAAGTGATGATTTAATTAGTGGTCAATCAACTTTTATGGTAGAAATGTTAGAAGCGAATAATGCTTTACGTTTTGCTAGTGAAAAATCGTTGATTTTATTTGATGAAATTGGTCGAGGAACAGCAACTTTTGATGGAATGGCTATTGCCCAGGCAATGATTGAATATATTGCCAGTGAAATTCATTGTATGACATTATTTTCAACCCACTACCATGAACTTACATTTTTAGAAGATAAAGGTCTTGGCATCCAAAATGTTCATGCTAGTGCTAGAGTAGATAATGATCATTTAGTATTTGAATATTTAATTAAAAAAGGACGTTCTAATAAATCTTATGGGGTCAATGTGGCTAAACTTGCTAAATTACCAGATGAAGTAATCAATCGTGCTAATTTAGTATTAGAAACACTTGAAGAAAATAACGTAGAAGATTGTTTAATTGAAGAAAAACAAGTTCAAGTTATTGAAAAAGAAAGTGAAGTTGAAAAATATTTAAAGACAATTGATCCAATGGCTTTATCACCATTAGATGCTTTGTCAACTTTAATCGAATTAAAGAAATTAGTAAAGTAGAGGTGGCCTATGAAAATAAAACAACTTGATGATATTTTAGCAAATAAAATAGCAGCTGGTGAAGTCATTGAAAGACCAGCAAATGTTGTCAAAGAATTAGTTGAAAATAGTATTGATGCCTCTTCTTCTAAAATAGATATTATTATAGAAGAAGGAGGAATGAATTTGATTCAAATTATTGATGATGGATCAGGAATGGATAGAGAAGATGCATGTCTTTGTTTTTCAAGACATGCAACAAGTAAAATCTATAATGATCAAGATTTATTTTGTATTCAAACATTAGGCTTTAGAGGCGAAGCTATTCCTTCCATTGCTTCTATTTCTCGTTTTGTTTTAAAAACCAGTGATGGAAGTCAAGGATCAACAGTAATTTATGAATTTGGTAAATTTATTGAACAAAAACAAAGTGATTTAAAAAGAGGAACAAAAATTACTGTTACAAAACTTTTTCAAAATGTTCCAGCACGTTTAAAATATGTAAAATCAGTCAACGCTGAATTTGCTCATATTCAAAATTATGTAGAAAGACTTTCTTTATCGCATCCTGATATTGCCTTTACTTTAATGCATAATGGAAAAGTGACTTATAAAACAAATGGTAATGGCCAATTATTAGAAGTTATTCATCAAATTTATGGTTTATCAGTTGTTAAAAATATGTTGAATTTAAAAGTAGAAAATGATGAATTTGAAGTTGAAGGATATATTGGTAAGATTGAAATCAATCGAGCAAGTAAAAATCATATTGTCACTTTAGTCAATCATCGTATTGTTAAAAATCAAATTGCTATTGATGCTATTAATCAAGCTTATCGCAAATATTTGGCAG
>ENA-OROM01002943-OROM01002943.1-human-gut-metagenome-genome-assembly--contig:-NODE-2943-length-11530-cov-2.472767_pt1 | contig 11530 bp, 8 predicted proteins | sample MGYA00242129_ERZ509050 | MGnify/ENA primary metagenome ERZ509050 (study PRJEB26280, sample SAMEA2338701) | human gut metagenome | biome: human gut; feature: human-associated habitat; material: faeces...
TTGCACAGGGGGAGAAACCGCTTGGTAATCAGCTCTCCCCCTGTGTAAGGGGGAGTTGGAGGGGGTAGCTGGATAAGGAGCTGTTTTATGAAGGCAGACAAAAAGAAAAGATGTCTATATCCAGTTGTTTTTGGATAGCATCTTGTAACAGTAAATATTTTTGTTCTACCAAGGGATATTCTTCCATGAGTTCGTCTAGTTCCTCTTTCGTGGAAGAGAACAAGAATTGAAAATATTGCTGCACGTCCATCTCTTGACTTGGGATAAATAGAAGACAATCTTCCGGGTCTTCGGTTTCGGACATATAAGGATCGAACGTGATGAACCCACATTCTCTGGCCTCGATAATTCCCTCTTCTACCGTGTACGATTCAAACAGGCTGTAGTCCCCGTAATACTCCTTGCTTACCTCGTAGAAAGCTCCCGGTACGAACCATGCCTCACGCTTTAGTAAATATTCGGTCCAAAGACTTTGATTAATATCTCCCCGGTAATTGTTGCGGGTGGTTTCATCGAGCGTTGCCAGATCGTCATTGATGTTTGCGATAGCGATAAAGCCGGAGCTGGAATAGGCGTTGACTAAATCATAATCACCCAGTATCCACAACTCAATACGATTGGCCAATTGAATCGTGAACGGGAAATATTTCTTTTTGAAATTGTCGTCATATATATTCAAGAACTGCTCCTCGATAAATTGCAGTCCGGTTTTAAGGACTTCTTTTTCCTGTTCCGGGGCTTTTAACGAGATCGGGTTTTGATTATTGAAGTTATAAACGTAGTCACTGGAATCCGGGTTGGTTAGGATGACCACGCCGTATTTCTGGTAAAAGTCGTAAACGTAATGCTGCACGTAATCGTTGGGATCATCGGTTAACGTGTACTTTCCAGCTTGTAATTCCACCTTTGGATTGTTTTCATCATGACATCCTAGAAGGATAAAAAATAGGGGTATGATATATATACTTTTCATGGTTTCGGTTTTTATAGGTTTATTGCTGTTCGGGGCGTTCAATGTTCACGATAATCTTGTTTTGTTCTCTGATCTTTTTGGGGATGGGTAGCGTGTAGGATTTACTTCCTGCGGGTAGAATGTACTCTTTCCGACTTCCTCCGTTCGTGAAAATGTGTCGTAGTTCCGGCATTCCTTGTCTTCTCAGGTCGAACCAGCGATGTTTCTCGAAACAAAGTTCTCTCCTGCGCTCTTCCCAAACTTTGTTCAGGGCATCCTCCCGGTTGGTGGCCGTGATTTCATAATCGTTCTTGATACGCTTTTCCCTGATCGTGTTAATATCTGTGATGGCCGATTCCCATTTGTCCAAGAAAACCAATGCCTCGGCCCGGTTCAGATAGGCTTCTGACAGACGATAGGTGTTCCCGTAGGATTGGGAATTCGTGCTACTGAATTTGTGAGGTTTCTTGTTCTTGTCCCAAAATGTGGTTTTGCGCAAGTCATCATTACTAAAAAGTGAAATGATCTTATCGGAGACAAGGTATGTTGCATACGTGGAAGAGTAATTATAGATAAAATCAAAACTGGCCATGCCGTAACAGAACATGATCTCTGGGTTATTTCTGTTGATAAAATAGGAGTAGGAAGTCAGGCCGGCTGTATGTAGGTCGTAGAGCTGGTACCTCTCGTTATTGATAACGCTGTCGGCATAATTCTTGGCTAACTGGTACTCTTTTTTGTAAAGATGCAGCCGGGAGGCAAACAGGTAAGCCACGTCCAGGCTCGGGTGAACCACATTCTTGGTCCATTCCGTGTTTTTAAAACGTGCGATCGACTCGTGCAAATCGGATTCTATTTTTGCGTACACTTTCGCTAGAGTCTCTCTGGAATAGATGTTATCCATGATCGTGATTTCCTCGTTGATCGGGACCCCGAGGGCATTCTCGGCTTGCTCCGCACTTTCGTAGGGTTCTCCGTACAAGTTTATTAACTCGAAATAAGCTTGGGCCCGCATGAAATAAGTCTCTGCCAGAAGTTGATTCTTTTCTTCATCCGTGCCGTGCATGGAAGGTGTTTTATCGATGATAATATTGCAGGTGAAAATGGCGTGATATAATTCGCTCCATGCCTCGTCATTCCTCGTCGCCAGATCTCGTCCCTCTTCGGGTTCCCGTTGCCACGTGTAGTAGCCCCACAGCTGGTTGCGGTATTCATACTGGTTCCCGTCTTGATCTGCGAAATCATCTGTCATGACGGATAAATATTCGGTGTAGTCTTTTTTGTTCTGGATAATCTCTCCGAGTAAAAGTTCCCGCAGTTGGGAGACTGTTTTAGGAACGACTTTGTCCTGTGATTTAGGTTCAAGGAAATCATTACATCCTTGTGTCAACAGAACTAGAATTACGAGTATAAAATATATATTTTTCATGACTTCAGAGATTAAAAGTTAAGTGATAGCCGCATGGAATAAGTTTGTTGCGGGGGAATGGAGCGTGCTCCGAGGCTGATTTGTTCCGGGTCCCGTCCCTTGAGGGCTTTATCCTTGATAACAAAAAGGTTGGACACGGAGAACCCGAGATTCAACGAATTCAGGAAGAGCCTTTTGCACCATTCTTCTGGGAACCTGTAATTCAAGGACAGGTTCGTGCAGCGTAAGAAACTACTGGATACGGTCCGTAAATCCGAATAATTGTACATTTCCCATAAAGATGCCGCGACAGGGTATTTCAGATCCTGCGGGTACACCTTCACGTAGGCATCATTCCATTCCGATATTCTTAAGGCATCGTCACTTAACCGGGGTATGTTCGTCCGGTTTTCATCTCCCGGTTTGCGCCACCTGTTCACGTATTCGGTACTCATGTTTTGCTGGGGATAGGGCAGCGTTTGATTCGCCACGTAGAGATTGTTTAGTCGTACCTTATGCCCCAGGTTAAAGGCGAACGTGGAACTTAGAGAGAAACGTTTATACCGGAAGTCGGCAGAGAGACCACCGCTTAAATCCGGTTCCCGGCTTCCCATGGCAACGAAAGCCCGGGCGTATGCCTCGTCGTAGGAACTGATGATGAAATCCCCTTTTTGGTGACCCTCCCCGTCTTCCAAGTATTGTTCGTTATAATTTTTGAATGTCGGATAACCATTAGCATCCAATTTGTCAAATTGGTAGGAGTAGAACGTGTTTACCGGTTTGCCGTTGGTGATCACGCTTCCATTGACGTAATTTGTATAGGTGGTATGTTGTTCCTTATCGGCGTTGGTAACCTTGTTGTACACCTTGGATGTATTAAAGGATAGACTTATCCCGTAGTCTTTGCGATTTAAAGGTTTAAGCCCGACGGATAATTCCCAACCTTTATTCCGGAGAGAACCTCGGTTAATGGCTACCCGGGATGCCCCGTTCGTGGAGGTGATTTCCTTGGTCACGATCATGTTCTTTCCCGTCTTTTTATATCCTTCTAGGGTAACGTCAAGTAAGCCTTTCAAAACAACCAGATTGATTCCCAAGTTGTAGGATTGTGTCTTTTCCCATTTTAAATGGTCATTGGGAACCTTGTATAGCGTGGATGAATACTCTTCCGAGATATTATCCATGCCTCCCATGGTCAGGATCATGTCGGGAACTTGCTCCTCGTTGACATTCCCCTGTATACCGAAAGAGCCTCGCACGGCTAGAACGTCCAGCCATTTCACGTTTTGAAGGAATAGTTCCTCGTGGGCGTTCCATCTTCCGGAGATGGACCATATCGGTAGGAATCGGGTGGAAATGTCTTTCCCGAATTGATTTGAACCGTCAGCCCGGATATTGAAATTGAAACTGTACCTGTTGTCGAACGTGTAGGTGAAGGCCCCGTAAAAGGAGACTTTGTTGTCTTTGGTGTCCGTGATCGCCGGATAGTTTTCGGCCACGGTGTTCCTGTACTTGCTGTAATTTTCCAGAACGATCTTGGCGAATTTATGTCCCCGTTCCCGGAGATACCCGTAATTTGTTTCCGTTTTGCCGTCCATTTTCCTAGAGTTGATTTCTATTCCGGCGATGGCGTTAACTTCATGTTTTTGGAACGTTTGGAAATAGCTGAGGGAACTTGTTAACTGGTAGGACTGTCCCCGGTAATCCTTTTCATTCAAGATCCCACCCATGGGAAGTTCCGTATCCGTGTAATAATTGGAAGCTAATTTCGCATCGGGTTCTTTGACGCCGTATGCGAGCAACCGTTTGGATTGTGCGAATGTGGATTGTTCATCCACCCATTCCTGTTCATTTGTGTGAGTAGTGGTCAGGTTGAACTGGGTGTGCCAGTTGAACATGGAGAACAGTTTCCAGTCTAGGTGGAAATTCATGGATGTGTTGCTGGTCGTACTCTCGTAGCCGGAATGATCCAGCTCGTGAAATATATTGAATTTAATATCCGGCGAGTAATAATCTTTTGCCGTGTTTTTCAACCCTTCTTTCGTGGTGTAAAAATAGTCACTTCCATCCTCGTTGTAGGCAGGGATAGCCCGGGAGGTTTCATATGCGTACTGGTACAGATCGACAGAGCTATGCGTGCGCTTGCTTTTTACCCGGGCGGAAGAGATGTCTGCCCCTATTTTTAGATTGGGGTATAAATTGACATCCACTTTTGCCAAGGCGTTGTAGCGAGTGTATTTTTCCGGCTTTGCCACGCCTTTCTGATCGTTGTACCCGGCTGATATGTAATAATTCACCCGATCACTTCCCCCGGAAACGGATAGGTTATAACTTTGCGTGAACGAGGTGTGGAACAGTAGATCGTACCAATCCGTGTTCATTTCCTTTAGTTTTTTCACTTGTTGATTGAATTCCTGGTAGGTGATGCGACGCTCCCACAGGTCCCTTAACGCTCCTTCGTAACCGATTTCAGACGGGTCATATTTGTTGAAATGTAATGCTTTTTCCTGCATTTCTTCCGAGACCTCGATGCGGTCTTTCGAATTCATTTGTTTCATGATGGAATAGTTAGGGCGGGCAACGACGGAAAGGTTCGTCGAGAAGTTCACCCTTGGCGGGCCGGATTGGCCTCTTTTGGTGGTGATCACGATCACCCCGTTGGCGGCACGTACCCCGTAAAGAGCCGTGGCGGAGGCATCTTTTAAAATGTCAATCCGGTCAATGTCTTCCGGGTTCAGAAAGGAAATCGCGTTCCCGATCAGGTTCACGTTGTCCATGCTGTTGATCTCTTCCGGGGTAAGCGGTATCGGGTCGGAAAGGATCACGCCGTCAACCACCCACACGGGTTCCCGGCTTCCCGAGATTGAGGATGAGCCTCGAATTCTGATTTTTGGTGCTACTCCCGGTGTCCCCGACTGGTTGATGGCCTGTAATCCCGGTATTTTCCCCTGCAACATCTGGTCAATGGACGTGTTGATCGGGTCCAGCACATCTGAACCTTTCACGCTCACCACGGCAGATGTCAGTTTGCGTTTCTCGATTACTTGGTAACCCGTGACAACCACTTCTTCCAGCTCTTTTTTACTTGATTTGAGCGTGATCGTGACCGTTTTTTGTCCGGTATAGGGTAACGTGACGGATTCCATCCCGATAAAAGAGAAAACGAGGGTGTCCTTTTCCTGTAATTTAATCGAGAATTCTCCTTTCGTGTTCGTGGTTACTCCATTGCTTGACCCCTTCACGAGGACGGTTACTCCCGGCAGGGGGTGTTTGTTCTCGTCGAAAACCAGTCCGGTTAAGATATTTTTCTCGGGTTCTGCCATTTTGGGGGTAATCACGATGATGTCATTCTGGAAAGTGTACGAGAATCCCGTGGGACGCAGTATTTCTTCCATGACTTCCTGAACACTTTTATTTCTGACGGAAATGGTGATTTCCCCGATTTGTTCACCTTGATTGGTGTTGAAAATGAAACAATAACCTGTTTGTTTTTGAATCTCGGCGAAAAATTCCTTGCTTGTAGCATTCTTGAAGTCCAGCGTGACTTTTTTCTGCTGCGAGTAGCCGGAGGCTGACAATCCGAGGTTAAAAACCAGAAGAATGAATGTGCAAATCTTCATAATTAGAATAATTTTACTTTTAGGACGCCCATGTACATGAGGTCGAAATTCAAAAGTTTTCATAAATTTGTGGTTTAATTTATTTAGTATTAGAATAAATGAGATGTCCAGTCTGATTTATTCGTTGTTCTGTAAGGGCGGATGATGGTGGAACATCTCCGTCCTTTGTTTTACCTGTTCGTGTACTCGTTTTTGTTTATAATAATCGTTCTTCCTTTTATATAGAATGTTGCGCTAACGGTGGATTCAATGGCATTTAAGATCACATCGATGTTGTCATATCGTTTCAGGTAACCCGTGAAACGGACCTCCTTTACGGATTCATTTTGATAAAATAGTTCCACGTCATACCACAGGGCAAGTTTGTCCAGAATGGTTTCCAAACGTTCGTTGTCAAATAGGAATATGCCTTCTGTCCAAGCCGTGTACGGAGTGGTATCGACCTCCCGGACGATGATATTCCCGTCAGTTTTTTGCACGATGGCTTGCTGGTTGGGTTTCAAGATATACTCTTGCGATGAATTTTGCACCCGGATTCCGACAGAGCCTTTAACTAGCGTGGTTTGTATTTGATTTCCAAGTAATGTGTTTATATTGAACGTGGTCCCGTACACTTTTACTTGGACGTCTTCAGCGATAACGAGAAAAGGTTTGTTCGTGTCTTTGCTTACTTCGAAATAAGCCTCTCCCGAAAGGAATATTTCTCGTTTGTCGGGAGCAAAATTTTTCGGGAATCTTAATTTGGAATTCGAATTCAGATGCACGAATGTTCCGTCCGGTAAGGTGATTTTGAATTCCCCGCCACGGGGTGTTATCAGTTCATGATATTGTTTTTCCTTTTCAGCCGTGGAGTCTGATACATAGATAAGTTTGTCGCCTTGTAAAACTAAATCGATCCCTTCCGGTAGGGCGGGTAGTGCGTGATCCGGCGATAAGTCAATCGTTTCCCCTTGTGACAGAATCAAAATTGCTTTGTTGTTTCCATGGGTGATAGGTGATTGCGAAATTTCACGGGTTGCCGGCTCTTGATTCACGAGTAAATAAACAAGTCCCACGAGTACGGGGACGAGAAAAATAGCCGCGTATCGGCTTAAACGGTAAATAGACTTTACTTTATGAGGTTGGGTTGTCTTTTTGAATTTTGAAAATGCCCTTTCGGAATCGATGTGTTTTCGGGTTTCAAACTTTTGAAGCCTCTTTTCGGGGGAAATGACCTGTTGAAAGAAGGAGCGATTCTTTTCGTCTTCTTCCAGCCAAGCGGTTAACTCGTCTTGTTGTGTCTCGGAAAGTTTGTTTTCCATGTGCAACACGATGAGCTCTATAATTTTGCGGTGCTTGTTATTCATGAGTATTCATTTTGTATAACAAACAGCATGGGTAGTAAAAAGTACGATGCCAAAAATGAAAAAAGTGCTTTTCCCTATTCTTCTTTACTCTTTCTTTATTCTCTCTATATATTCTCACTACTTCCTTTACTGCTCTTCTACTGGTCTTCTACTGCTCATCTACTGCTATTATAGTATTAGAACTATTTATTTCAACTTAAATGGCTCTTTTTATACTAGAGAGGGTGCGGAGATATACTAGTGAAATGATAAGGAATCCCCGGTATATGTATTTTTACATGAATAATAAAAAGAAAAATAGCGGGTTCAGTCTTTCTTTTAAACGTTGAAATGCCTTCTGTTTTTGGCTTTTAACCGTTGAGAGGGAAATGCCGAGTTGTGAGGCAATTTCATTTTCTTTTTTCCCGGCCAAGTGTAATTTGAATATTTCCTTACAGCGTTCCGGCAATTGGTCGATGACGTTGAAGAAGATACGGTAGATCTCTTCTTCCATGACTTGGAAAACTTCCGATTCGTCTGATATTGATTCTCCTTGCTGGTAATTGATGTAATTTAATTCTGCTTTTTGATGTTTCAGGTGGTTGATCGAACGATTCCGGATGAATAAATAGATAAACGAATGAAATGCGGAGATAGAATCAAAATACGTGTCTTTTTCCCACAATAGAGTCATTAAATCCTGTACAATGTCTTCGGCAACTTCCTGTCTGACATAGTGCATGGCGTACATGACCAAAGATGCATAGTAATCTTTGAAGAGCATTTGGAAAGCTTCCTCTTTTTTTCGGTTTAGCGCTTTGATGAACTGCTCGTTCGTGTGCATGGTGATGTAACGTTTAATTCTCTTTGCGTTAAAAATAGGAAATTAAAAAGGAAATAACAAACTGAGGAAAGAGATGAAGGGGTTGTCCCAAAAGTCATTTTTCAAACTCCCTCCCGGCTTCGCCGTACTCCCTCTATAAACAGAGGGAGAGTTGAAATACTCCCTTTCTTCGGGAAGAGTCACCAGCTCCTCCTCTGTTTATAGAGGAGGTGGCACGAAGTGACGGAGGAGTTTTTTTTAATAAAATAGACTTTGGGGATAGCCCCTTCTCGTTATAACTTTTATCTCATTCTATTGTTCGTGTACTTTGTGATCAGCGTGTTCCGAAGTTGTACGTAGGTTTGCATGATCGTGTCGGCACATTCCTGTGTGTATTTATTGAGTAATTCTGTCGCTTTCTTGGGATTTTTCTTTTGCAAGGCGATAAACTCTTTTTCGATTTCAACGTTGCGTTCGAAGAAGGATTGTTCCATGGGAGCCCGTGCGGCTTCCAAATCCTTTTTCCCATCCTGCCAGTTCAGGTAGAGTAAGTTATCGACAAAATCAATGGCCCAGCGAGCGGAATTGTCGGAGTATTCTTTGGGGTTATACGTGGAATAGACTTCCGGGATACGGGTCACGCCAGTAAAGATGGGCAGGTAAGGTGACGTGTAGGCGTTATCTTGGAAAACCCAGTATATTCCACCGATTTCCCGAGGAAGATCCGAGCGGAGCTGGGCGACCATACCGTATTCCCCGTCAACCCGTGCTACTAGGCGTCTGCGGGTAGTCTTCATTAATTTTTGCGTTTCACTGGATGGGAAAGGGGTGGCCAGTTTACTTTTCACCATGTTCCCGTTCTTGTCCGGGTAATACCAAACGGCGTCATTCTCTTTGTCATAGATGGTTCCCGAGAACGTGGAACGTTGAAAGTCCATGAAGTCTTTCACGGAAACTTTTTGCTCCGGTTTAAAGGAGAACGGGTACACGCTAAGCGGTTCCACGTATTGGATATATTGGTTTAAGTTATCAAACGGGTTATTGGTACGTCTGGACGGGATCGGGTCAAGAGAGGGGGCGAAGGTGTTGACGAATAACCAAAAACGGTTTGTGGCCCATTCTCTGGGAGTCGGGGCATAAACATCTTGCCAAACGAAAGGTTTTCCGCTTGCCGGGGAATACCAGCCGTTTTCAATGGCTACCTGCTGGTAGTTGGAAGAGGCACGGAATTGTTCCGGTTTTGAAAGATCTATTTCTTTAATGATGCTCCAGTTGGGAATCATGGCGATTTCATCGTCCGGCACCCGTTGAGCGGCCCAGATCACTCCCGGCTTGCCACTTTCCGGGGTCCAGTTTTTACCGACACTGAAAAGTTCGAGAACCCATACTCCTTCCGGATCCGCGATCGTGAGACATTCTGATTCCGGTCCGCAAGAGGGAAGGAACCCGTATTTTTCCATGAGCGAGGTGATGAGGGTTAGGGCCTCTTCTGCCGTTTTGCAACGTTGCAAGGCAAAAATCATGGCTTGCTCCACGGTCATGATCTGTTTCCCTTCTCCTTTGTTTACTTGTAATTCGGGGCGTTGGCTCGTGGTGCTTTCCCCGATACAGAGTTGGTACTCGTTGATGTGGGAGTAAGCGGATTGGAAATACGTGTAGGTTTGCTCGACTTGCGGGATGTAGCCTAATATTTCCCCGTTGTCATCCAAGGGGAGGTCAACTCGCTGTATGCCGTAATACACGGGAGCCATGCTTCCTTTGGGGAATTTCTGGCCCGCCACGACCCGGATGCGACAATCCGCACCGGCATCCGTGTGTGAATTTAAAACACTACCGTCGACCGTGGCTTTTTTGCCGGCCACGATGATCGTACAGGCTTTTCCTGTCTGTAAAAAGAGGAAGGCTGCTGCTAGAAGTAAAAAAAAGGTTTTCATGTGCAATATGATTTTTTTGTGATTTATCAGAGTGCAATGTTGCAATATTTATTTTAACAAAAAAATTAAAAGCACGAAATAATACAAATTTAGAGATAGAGTATTTCACCTTTCTCGGCTGCTTCTTTTATGGCATCGATAATTGTAAATAATTTATTGCACATCATTTTTGGAGTGAGGATATTCCCTCGCATATCTTCATAAATTTGTTCTTTCTTGTTGATATAGCTATAAAAATAGAGATGTTCGAATTGGAAAATTTTAAAGTCAGCGTTTTTAATATCGGGAATTTTGTCTTTTACATTCTGAATGTTTTTTCCGAAGTCTTGCATTAGGATATTAGGTATCCAATGAGAATTTTGTTTTTGGACAATTAACAGGTATGATGTGTCGGCTTTTTCTCGTACTAAAAGCATGGCAAGAGTGTCCGGTTGATACAAGGATAAGAGAAGGTTTTCGGGAGTAGGATCTTCGTAAAATTTGTCTATGTCTAAATGATAAAAAGGCATAAATTCTACATTGTCATTTTTTAGGGTGGCAATTTTTGTAAGTATTATGCTGGAGGATTTGGTTTTGCCATTGAGAGAGTCCGCAAAAGAAACTAATGATTCAATGATACCTTTTTGTTTTTCCGTTAATTTTTTTTGAGATGATGGATTAATTCCATCATAGCAAATGAAACTGATGAGGAGTAAAAATTGGATAAATGAATTCATGATTTGTATATCATTTTAGTTGGTTCGGATTGTATAATATCCGGTAAAAACCAGTCAAATAGATACAAATATAGCAGAATTTCGCATAAAAAAAGGCAGAATCGGACAAAATTTTCCCTATTATCGGGAAAAGACGGGTTTTGTTATCCGAAACGTTTTTTTAAACTTTGTGATATTTAGATCGTTTCACAATCAAAATACTTACTTCATACAACATCCACATGGGTAATGCGACGAGCGAAAGCGTGAATACATCTGATGTCGGCGTAATAATTGCGGCTACTACAAGGATAATCACGACAGCGTGTTTCCGATAGCGGCGCATGAAATCCGCGGAGAGAAAACCCAATTTAGCGAACAACCACGAGAGTATCGGGATTTCGAAGACAATGCCCATTGCAAGGCACATCATCACAAGTGTCGAGATATACGAATCGAGCGTGATCAGATTATCTACCTCGCTGTTCACCTGATAAGTTCCCAAAAAGCGAAATGTTAGCGGAAAAATCAAGAAGTAGCTGATCAGTACCCCCAATCCGAACATTGCATAACCGCCTCCGACTATCCGTCTGACATACCGTCGTTCATTATCGTATAATGCCGGAGAAACAAACCGAAACAACTGATAAAGAATATAAGGTGAAGTGCATAATACTCCGGCACACAGCGCTGTTTTCATGTGAATCATAAACTGTTGTGCTAATCCCGTATTGATAAGCCGGACGGAAAACGGCTCTACCGCACCTCCTGCC
>ENA-OROM01002947-OROM01002947.1-human-gut-metagenome-genome-assembly--contig:-NODE-2947-length-11527-cov-8.203713_pt1 | contig 11527 bp, 9 predicted proteins | sample MGYA00242129_ERZ509050 | MGnify/ENA primary metagenome ERZ509050 (study PRJEB26280, sample SAMEA2338701) | human gut metagenome | biome: human gut; feature: human-associated habitat; material: faeces...
AATAATTTTGCCCGTGAACATTACTCATTTTCTTGTAAAAGATTTTCTATTTTTCGTTCCAATCAAACGTCATTAAATAAAATTTAAGTATTATAGTTGGAGCCAGAGCATCAACATCATAGTTATTTCTCACCAAACTGTAACCTAATTGTATATTTGAGGCTTAAAGATTGCTTGCATTTTTACCTAAGATATTGTATAATAATATGCCAAGTGAGGGAAATAAAATGCAATTAAACAAGGAAGAATATAAAAATTTTAAACAAATTGTTAATATTTTTTACAATGAAGAAATAGAAGGAATTAATGAAGAAAAAGAAAAAATAAAAAAAGAAGGAACAATAAAAATTGAGCCTAGGATTTTTTATGACAAATTTTCTGGTGACATGAAAATCGAATTCAAAATTGGAAATAAAAAAATGTATAAAATAAAAAATTTATCAGAATTTTATACAAGAATGCTTAATAAAGAATTTTATCGTTATGGTGAAAAGTTGCAATTTATCCACACAGAAGAAGCATTTGAAAAAAATAGTAGACAATTGTTAGAGTTTGTTATGAAATATGCAGAAGTTATAAAATATGCGAATTCTAATTCAAATAGTAATTATAAATACTATGGAAAAGCACTAAGTGAAACAAGTATTATAGTAGGTAATAGTGCTATTGATGATTTATTTGATGTATTAAAAGGAAGAAAAATTATATTTCAAAAAGATTGTAATACTGAAGAAATAGAATTTACAGAAGAACAACCAGAAATAGAATTTGAATTAAAGAAAACAGAAAATAAAGATTATATAATAGTACCTAATATAGAAATTTATAAAGTAAATATTATTAAGGGAAAAGAATACAAATATATTTTAGATGATCAAAAATTATATAGATGCACAAAAGAGTTTGAAAATTCTAATTTAAAGTTATTAGAACTTTTTAGAAAAAATTATATAAATGAAGTAAAATTAGGAGAAAAAGAATTAACACAATTATTTTCTATTATTATACCAAGAGTAAAGAATGCCATAAATTTAAAAAATATGACAGAAGATAGTATAAAAAAATACATGCCAAAAGAATTGATAGTTAAAGTGTTTTTAGATTTCGACTCAAATGATTATTTAATTGCAGATGTAAGGTTTGATTATGAAGGTAATGAATTTAACCCATTAGAAGAAAATAAAAAAATTAAATTTCCAAGAAATATGTTAGAAGAAACTAATGCTTTAAATATTTTTAGACAGACTGGATTTATGTTAGAAACTAAAAATTTGAGATTTATTTTACCAGATAATGATAAAATATATGAGTTTTTAACAGAAGATATAAACTATTATATGCAACATTTTGAAGTTTTAGCAACAGATAATTTTAAAAGAAAACAGATTAAGGAAACAAAAATTGGAGGAATAGGAGTAAAAGTCGAAAATAATTTATTATCAATTGATTTCAAAAATTTAGATATTGATATAGAAGAATTAGAAGAAATCATGTCTAAATACTCTTTAAAGAAAAAATATCATAGATTAAAAGATGGTAGTTTTATTGACTTAGAAAATAATAAAGAAGCAAAATTTTTAGAGAAATTAGTAACAGGTATGGATATTTCTTATAAAGATTTGGAAAAAGAAGAATTAAAATTACCTGTTTATAGAATTTCATATTTTAATCAACTATTAAAAGAAATAAAAGGAACTGAAATAACTAAAAATGATGAATATAAAAATATTATAAATCAATTAGATAAAGAGCAATTAGAAGAAGAAATTAAAGTACCAGAAAATTTAAATTCAGTTTTAAGATATTATCAAAAAACAGGTTTTAAGTGGTTAAAGATACTAGATAGATATCACTTTGGTGGAATATTGGCAGATGATATGGGATTACGGAAAAACTATTCAAATGTTATCAGTAATAGTTGATTATGTTCAAAATTGTAAAGATGATAAAAAGGAAAACAATAGAGCAAGTATTGTAATTTCACCAAGTTCGTTAACATTAAATTGGCAGAATGAAGCAACTAAATTTGCTAATGGGTTAAAAACAATAGTTATAAGAGGGACGCTAGAAGAGAGAAAACATCAAATTGAGCAAATAGATAAGTTTGATTTAGTTATTACTTCATATGATTTATTAAAGAGAGATATTGAACTATATCAAGAAAAAAATTATAAATTTAGATTTATAATAGCAGATGAAGCTCAATATTTAAAAAATAGTAATACTCAAAATGCAAAAGCAATAAAAAAAATAAAAGGAGATACAAAATATGCTTTAACTGGAACTCCAATTGAAAATTCTTTAGCAGAATTATGGTCGATTTTTGACTTTATTATGCCAGGATATTTGTTTACATATCGAAAATTTAAAAATATGTATGAAACTCCAATTGTAAGGGAATCTAATGAATCAGTTGTTGGAAAGCTAAAAATGCTAATAGAACCATTTATTTTAAGAAGAAGTAAAAAAGAAGTGTTAACAGAGCTTCCAGATAAGACAGTAACGGTTTTAAATAATGAAATGGGAGAAGAACAAAGAAAAATATATATAAATTATTTATTACAAGTAAAACAGGATATATCAGAAAAAATTAAATACAGTGGCTATGAGAAAAACAAAATGCAAATATTGGCAGCGCTAACAAGATTAAGGCAGATTTGTTGTCATCCAAGTTTGTTTATAAATGGATATAATGAGGGAAGTAGCAAATTGGAACAATGTATGGAAATTATTCAAGAGGGTACAAATGCAGGACATAAAATACTACTTTTTTCGGGATATACATCAATGTTTGATTTCATAGAAAAAGAATTAAAAAAAAGAAACATAAGATATTTTAAATTAACAGGTGCTACAAAAGTAGAAGATAGGATAAAATTGGTTGATGAATTTAATAATAATTCTGATATTAAGGTGTTTTTGATTTCTTTAAAAGCAGGTGGAACAGGTCTTAATTTAACTGGAGCAGATATGGTTATTCATTATGATCCATGGTGGAATATATCAACAGAAAATCAGGCTACTGATAGGGCTTATAGAATAGGTCAAAAAAATAATGTTCAAGTGTATAAATTAATTACTAAGAATTCAATTGAAGAAAAAATATATGAATTACAAGAGAAAAAGGAAGAGTTAGCTAATAATATGCTGGATACAAAAACTACATTTGTTAATAAATTATCTCAAGATGAGATTATGAAATTATTCGAATAATATTGTTATGATTTATAAATAATAACAAGGTTGATTTTTTTGCCATTTTATGTTAAACTTAGAAAGAACCATATTTTACATTATGTAAAGAACAGATAATAAAAATATGTTGTATAAGGAGAATTGAAATGGATAAAAAAGTTTTGAACAAACATTTAGAAAAATTAAATGAGGACATAAGAAATATTCAATATCAAATAAATAGTATAAACCAAGATATGAAAAAAGATAAGAAACAAAGTTATATTGAAAAAAGAATTGATAGATTAGTTAATAATTATAAAATGTTAAATCAAAAAAGACAGGAATTAGTAAATATATCTAGAGAAGAAAAAAGAGAACTACAGGAAAAAGTATTAGAAATACGTAAACAAGTAAAAGATGTTTGTTATAAAGGAAGCAAGGACGTTTCAAAACAAAATATACAACTAGACGAAGTTGTTAACAATGAAAGTAAATCAGAAATTTATAATAAGATTGATGATGATGAAAATGAAAAAATAAAAAGAGTTTATGGCCCAGATGGTAGTTTAGAGTACATATATATTAAAGAAGAGAGACATATTGGAAGATGGCAGAAAATTAAGCAAATGATGGGAAAAAAGAAGAGAAATAAAGAGATAATAAAAAAGCAAAGAAACAAAAATAGATTCGGAAAGATGAAAGAATTTTTCAGGGAAATTAATGGAAAGAAATTATTAAAAAGGATAGCAGCTTTTGGAATGGGATCATTAATGCTACTTCCTGGAACAATTTCTGCTAATCAGAATGAAAATAATACTGAAAGTAAAAGTACAAAAAACAGCTATATAGATACTGTAAAACAAACACCTGTAAATGAACATGAATTAATAAAAATGGCAGAAGATTTTAAAAATGAAAATTCTTTGAATATGGACGAAAATATAAAATCAGAAGAAGCAGTTAAAGAAGAAAATACAAATGATAAGAATGAAGATGATGTACTTGTACATATCATAGCTCCAGCACAGAGCAAATACACAGAAGTGTCTGATGGTAGAGGAAATTATGGTATTTTTACTGAAGATACTGAAGTTTCGATATATAATAGAGCTTTAATCAGAACTAATAAAGATGGAAGCAAATCAATATTAAAGGCCACAAAAGTAGGGCAAACTTGGAAACAATATGCAGAAGAACAAGGAATTGATTATAATGAGTTTAAAACATATATAGAGAATAATGAAAATATACAAGAGGTTTTATCTACTATGTCTGTTGATGGTAAAAGTATATATGGATGGATGCCAGCATCAGAATTAGAATATAAAACTCAAGATAAAGAAATAAATGTACAAAGAAATTATGTTACCGAGGTAGAAGAAAGATAATGAAAGATTATATAACTGTAATAGGAGCAGGATTAGCTGGATGTGAGGCAGCTTATCAAATTGCTAAAAGAGGAATAAAAGTAAAATTATATGAAATGAAGCCAATAAAATATTCAGAAGCACATTCAAATGAAAATTTTGCTGAAATTGTATGTAGTAATTCTTTTAAATCAAATTTGCTAACAAATGCATGTGGTTTATTGAAAGAAGAATTAAGAAGATTAGATTCATTATTAATTAAAATTGCAGATGAAACAAGGGTCCCTGCAGGACAGGCTTTAGCAGTAGATAGAGAAAGTTTTTCTAAAAAAGTAACTTGTGAATTAGAAAAAAATGAATTTATTGAAATTATTCGTAAAGAAATTGTTGATATAGAATCTTTAGCAAAAGAAGGAATTGTGATAATAGCAACAGGACCTCTTACTTCAGAAGGGTTAGCAAAAAATATAGGTAAAATAACAGGAGAAGACAAGCTTTATTTTTATGATGCGGCTGCGCCAATTGTAAATAAAGATAGTATAAATTTTAAAATTGCATTTTATGGAGACAGGTACAGCCAAGAAAAGAAAAAAGATGAAAGTATAGAAGAATGGAAAAAAAGATTAGCAATTCAAGAAAAAGATGAACAGAGTTATATTAATCTTCCAATGAATCAGGATGAATATGAGAAATTTTGGAATGAACTTGTAAAAGCAGAAGTAGTTACACTTCATGATTTTGAAAAGAGAGAAATCTTTGAAGGCTGTATGCCAGTTGAAATAATGGCCAAAAGGGGAATTGATACTTTGAGATTTGGACCATTAAAACCAGTAGGGTTTGATGATCCAAGAACAGGAAGAAGGCCATATGCATTAGTACAACTAAGACAAGATAATAAACAAGCAAGTATATATAATATTGTTGGATTTCAAACTAATTTGAAATTTGGAGAGCAAAAGAGAGTTTTTCAAATGATACCAGGATTAGAAGAAGCAGAGTTTATAAAATATGGAGTAATGCATAGAAATACATATATAAATTCAAGTAAATTATTAGATGAAACATATAATCTTAAAAACAATAATAATGTTTATTTTGCAGGACAGATAACCGGCGTTGAAGGTTATGTTGAATCAATATCTTCTGGGATGGTAGCAGCTGTTAATGCTGTTAATCAAATAAAAGGAAAAAAAGAAAAGATTATTTTTTCCGAAAATACGGTAATAGGGGCTTTATCTAAATATATATCAACTTCAAATGAAAGATTTCAACCAATGAATGCAAATTTTGGAATATTGCCAGAGTTAGAAGGAAGAAAAATAAGGGATAAAAAAGAACGATATGCTAAATTAGCTGAAAGAAGTTTAGGGTATTTTAATTAAAGATATAAATAATGTATTTTACAAAGTTATTACAATTAGTTTACAAATGTATAAAATTGGATAAAAAGGTTGAAAAAAAGTATTAAAAAAAGTATAATAAATATGTATACTTATTTTAAATAAAAAATTAATTTGAAAGAAGAAATAATTTATTATAATGAAAAATATAAATAATAGGGGGATTTGATATGAAAAATGTTAGTGAATTTACAAAAACACAAGCTTTAATTGATGAGTATAATAAACTTAAAAATATAGTACCTAAATTAGAAACAAAAATGAAACAAAATGAAAAGAGAACGGAAGCCAAAATAGAAAAGTTTAAGAGCGATATGCAAGAAAATCAAGAAGATGTTGAATATAAATTAGATAAGTTTGCAGTAGAAGCTGAATATGAAAAACGAATAGAACAAGAGGAGAAAAATTTAGAAGAGGAAAATGAAAAAATTCAGGAAGAAATTGATAAAGCGAAAGAAGATAAAAAGTTTTTCTGTACAGATAAAAACTTCAAAACCATTACAATGGAAATTGAAGCTATGAAAAGAGAAGTTGAAGAGGGAAAACTAGAAATAAAAAGAAAAGAATATGAAATTAAGGGCAACGAACTCAAAGAACAAGAATTTAGTGCAAAACCTGATAAAGAAAATCCTCTTAAGTGGTTAGAATTAAGGAAAGAAAGCGAAAGAAAAGAACAGGAAATTGGAAAAATAAATAAAGAAATTAATGCTATGAATAAAAAAATAGAGGAATATTCGAAGTTTAAGGGAGAACTAAAACAACAACTTAGTACATTCACAGCTATTGATTTTAATAAAATGCGTGAAAGAGAAAATAATAAAACAGACAAGCCAGAAGAACAACAAGAAAATAATAAAACAGATAAGCCATAAGAACAACAAGAAGATAATAAAACAGACAAGCCGGAAGAACAACAAGAAAATAATAAAACAGAAAAAACAGAAGAACAACCAGAAAATAATAAAACAGAAAAACCGGAAAAACAACCAGAAAATAATAAAACAAATGAGTCAGAAGAAGAATATGAGGATATATATTCTAATTCACAAGATTCTGTTAAAGCTATTCATATTGAAGCTGCTACAGGAAAAGCATATATTAGTACAAGTAAAAATAATAATAAAGAAATAGATATAAAGGAAGCAATTGAGAATAGAAAAGGATTATATAAAAGAATTAATCTTAAAGAAATTATGGAAAAGGCAGGAGTAGAATCAAGAATAAATCAATTTATGTTAAAAAGAAAAATTAATCCAGTAATATTAGAAGCTATAAATGAAGATGAAAAAATGACAGAAGAATACATTTATAGTTTGATAGAGAAAAAAGAATTTCCTTTTGAATATAAACATGATTTAGAAAATTCAAATTTATCATTTAAAGACATGGCTTTAATGAATAGAGTAGCTTTAAAAGAAAGCAAAATAGATGGCAATGAAGTGATAGGAGCTAAAAAGTTATATACAATCAAATCTTTCTTTGGAAAAATAAAAAATAAAGCTCTAGCGAAGTTTAATAAAAAAGAAGAACCTAAAATGATTAATGAGAAAAATGAAAAACAAGAAGACACAAAAAGCAGAAAAGAGAGGTTTCATGAATCTATAGAATATACTTCAGAAGAGCAAAAGGCAAGTGATATAGAATTAGAACAAAAAGATAAATATAATGAAGCTTATGAAAAGTTAACAGATGAACAAAAAGCAAAATTAGTAACTATGGATGTTAGCAATATTCAAAGATTATTAGGATTTGATTATAATACAGCTGTAGCTTTAAGTGAAATGTCGAAAGAGAATAAAGAGAATTCAGATAATAAAGGCAAAAAAGAAGAATTAAATACTTCTTCAAGAACAGATGATGAACTTCGAGTATAGTATTGACAAATTAAAAAAAAGTAGTATTATATATAAATAAAATAATACACACAACCTTTCGGATTAATATTTGGAAGGTTATTTGTTCCTAAAAAATAAAGGAGGCTATACAAATGAAAAAAGTAAGAAGAATAGGTGCTCGGTGGCATTCCAGAAAAGTGGTTACATGCTTAACCATTGTTTTGGTAGTAGGGATAATTATTTTTTTGAAGGGAATTTACACAGAAGTTGCTAAATTTACGGTAGAATCTGTATGGCAAAGAAGTAGCATAATTGGAATTAGTATTGTTATTGCAATCTATATATTAATATGTATAGGAATAGTAATAATACAGCAAGTAAAGATCAGTCATATAGATATCGAACAGAAAATTTGTGTAAAGAGAAAACAGAAAATTTACTACAAAAATGTCTACTATACGCAGTCGCTTTTGCAAAAAATATTTCATTTAACTAATGTATATTTTGTAAATGAAAGTGAAGAAATCGTAATAAAAGATGTTGAAAAAAAAGTCGCAGTATATGTAGAAGCGATAAAATTAAAGGGCAAGTAAAACTTGCCTTTTTCCCTCTTAAAATATACTGAAAACTTAAAGTTTTTTCTATTGACTTTATGTATCAAAGATGCTATAATAGCATATGTTCGAATATATTACCAAATTAGGCAAATTTTGAATAAATAATTAAACAGGAGGTGAAATTTAAGTGCCAACAATTAATCAATTAGTAAGAAAAGGAAGAAAAACAGGAGTAACAAAATCAACAGCACCAGCACTTCAACATGGATGGAACTCAAAAAACAAAAAATTAACAAACAATAGAGCTCCACAAAAAAGAGGAGTATGTACAGTTGTTAAAACAGTTACACCTAAAAAGCCAAACTCAGCTTTAAGAAAAGTTGCCAGAGTTAGACTTTCAAATGGTTATGAAGTAACATCTTATATCCCAGGTATAGGACATAACCTACAAGAACACAGTGTTGTATTAATAAGAGGTGGTAGGGTAAAAGACCTTCCAGGTGTTAGATACCATATTATCAGAGGAACATTAGATACAGCAGGTGTTAAAGATAGAATGCAAGCGCGTTCTAAATATGGAGCTAAAAAACCTAAAAAATAAAAAAATTAGCTACAAAATTTAAAAATTAGTGCTTGTAATTCTTACTAAATTAAGGCATTTAAATTTAGAATAGATTTATATAGCACTGTGCGCAAGAAAGAAAGACTTTCTTGAGAGTACCTAGATATTTTATAAATAAAATATCAAATAAAATTTAAGGAGGGAAGAATAGTGCCAAGAAAAGGATATATAGCAAAAAGAGAAGTATTACCAGATCCAATATATAATAGCAAAGTTGTTACAAAATTAGTTAACAATATTATGTTAGATGGTAAAAAATCAGTTGCTCAAAAAATAGTATATGATGCATTTGACATTATTAAAGAAAAAGAAGGAAAAAATCCTTTAGAAGTTTTTGAAGCAGCTTTAGAAAATATTATGCCAGTTCTTGAAGTTAAAGCAAGAAGAGTAGGTGGAGCAACTTATCAAGTTCCATTAGAAATCAGACCAGAAAGAAGACAAACTTTAGGATTAAGATGGTTAGTAACTTATGCTAGAAACAGACATGAAAAAACAATGGCTGAAAAATTAGCAGGTGAAATAATGGATGCAGTAGCTGGAAACGGTGGAGCATTTAAGAAGAAAGAAGATACACATAGAATGGCTGAAGCTAATAAAGCTTTTGCACACTATAAATGGTAAAATTTGAAATTAATGTTATAAAAATATAAATTCAAAGAGAATCAGAGTATTTGAAAGGGGGAAATATAGAAAATGGCAGGAAGAGCATACCCACTAGAAAGAACTAGAAATATAGGAATAATGGCACATATAGATGCCGGAAAAACAACAACAACAGAAAGAATCTTATTTTATACAGGAAAAACACATAAAATAGGAGAAGTTCATGAAGGTGCAGCAACAATGGACTGGATGGCACAAGAACAAGAAAGAGGTATTACAATTACTTCAGCATGTACAACATGCTTCTGGAAAAATAATAGAATTAATATTATTGATACACCAGGACACGTTGACTTTACAGTAGAAGTACAAAGATCTTTAAAAGTACTTGATGGAGCTGTTACAGTTTTAGCTGCAAAAGGTGGAGTACAACCACAAACAGAAACAGTTTGGAGACAAGCCGACAAGTATAGTGTACCAAGAATGGTATATGTAAATAAGATGGATATTGTTGGAGCTAACTTTATGCTTTGTGTTGATCAATTAAAAAACAGATTAAAAGCAAATGCAGTTCCAATTCAATTACCAGTTGGAGCAGAAGATAATTTCCAAGGTATAGTTGATCTTATTAAAATGAAAGCATTTATTCAAGATGATAAATTAGGTGAACATATTGTTGAAAAAGAAATACCAGAAGATATGAAAGCAGATGCTGAAAAATGGAGAGCAAACATGATTGAAGCAGTTGCTGATCAAGATGAAGAGTTAATGATGAAGTATTTAGATGGTGAAGAATTGACAGAAGAAGAAATCAAAAAAGGTTTAAGAATTGGAACAATAGCAAATAAAATAGTTCCAGTTACATGTGGTTCTTCATACAAAAACAAAGGTGTTCAAGAATTATTAGATGCAGTAGTTGATTATATGCCATCACCATTAGATATACCACATATTAAAGGTGAAACATTAGAAGGAGAAGAAACAGAAGCTAAGACTTCAGATGATGCTCCATTTGCAGCATTAGCATTTAAAATTGCTACTGATCCATTTGTTGGAAAATTATGTTTCTTTAGAGTTTATTCTGGAACACTAGAATCAGGTTCTACAATATTAAACTCTAGTAAAGATAAAAAAGAAAGAGTTGGAAGAATTCTTCAAATGCATTCAAATCATAGAGAAGATATTGACAAAGTTTATTCAGGAGATATTGCTGCAGCAGTAGGTTTAAAAGATGTTACAACTGGAAATACTTTATGTGATCCAGATCATCCAATAATACTTGAATCAATGGAATTCCCTGAACCAGTTATTGATATAGCTATTGAGCCAAAAGATAAAGCTGCTCAAGAAAAAATGGGAATTGCTTTAGCAAAACTTGCTGAAGAAGATCCAACATTTAAAGCTTATACAAACCAAGAAACAGGTCAAACAATTATTGCTGGTATGGGTGAATTACACTTAGATATCATAGTTGATAGATTAAAAAGAGAATTCAAAGTAGAATGTAATGTAGGTAAACCACAAGTTGCTTACAAAGAAACAATCAGAAATGCAGTAAAAGTTCAAGGTAAATTTATTCGTCAATCAGGTGGTAAAGGACAATACGGTGATGTATGGTTCGAAATGGAACCATTAGAACCAGGAAAAGGAATTGAATTCGAAAGCAAAATTGTCGGAGGAGCAGTTCCAAAAGAATATATTAAACCAATTGAACAAGGAATGAGAGAAGCTGCTGAAAGCGGAATCCTTGCAGGATACCCAGTTACAGACTTTAAGGTAACATTAGTTGATGGTTCATACCATGAAGTTGACTCTTCAGAAATGGCCTTCAAAATAGCAGCATCTATGGCATTTAAAGAAGGTATGAGACAAGCTAAGTCAGTTATCTTAGAACCAATAATGAAAGTTGATATAACAGTTCCAGAAGAATACATGGGAGATGTTATTGGAGATGTAAACTCTAGAC
>ENA-OROM01002952-OROM01002952.1-human-gut-metagenome-genome-assembly--contig:-NODE-2952-length-11508-cov-4.848511_pt1 | contig 11508 bp, 10 predicted proteins | sample MGYA00242129_ERZ509050 | MGnify/ENA primary metagenome ERZ509050 (study PRJEB26280, sample SAMEA2338701) | human gut metagenome | biome: human gut; feature: human-associated habitat; material: faeces...
ACACAGGCCAAATTTCTGTGCAAACGATTGTTCAGGGTACTTTTGAAGAGCTTCCTTATGTTTCAAGGTGATCTCAGTTTGTTCCTTTTATTTTATCATAAATCCAGATTTGCAGGCGTTTTCATACTTGTATTTTCGGTGTATCTATTTGCGTCATGCGGGGTGGTCTGGTATGAAAAAAAAGCGGCTACCACCGTTTAGCGGAACCGCCTTATTAAAAATCCAGGCTAACTACTTTTCAAGAATACCCGTAAAAGAAGCAGTAATTTTTTTATTTCCGCGATTGAGATGATGAGAGTAAAGGGAATGGACGAAACACGTGGAAACAAAATGATAGTCGAAATTGGCGATTTGATAAATAATGATGAGAACGATGATAAATTGCCCTCGCAATGCCAATCACGATTGGCAATCATTATTCCTGTGTATAACACCGAGCAGTATGTGAAAGAAATGGTTCAAAATCTCATTGATCAAACTTTTACAAGCTTTTCTGTGTTTGCTGTTAACGACGGGTCGAAAGACGGAAGTCTAGGTATATTGAAACAGATTGCAACGACAGAGTCGCGAATTCATGTTATTTCACAACCAAATGGCGGTCCTGGAAAGGCTAGGAATACTGGTCTTGATTTCATCCAAAAAAATAATCTCGAGTTTGATTACATTTGGTTTTGTGATTCGGACGATAAAGTATCTCCTGATGTTCTCTCTAAGGTTGTTGTAGCCTTGGACAGAACACAGTCTGACTACGGCCTTTTTTCAGTTAGAAGATTTGATAAGAAAGAAGTTAAAACATATAAGGCTCACGTCACGAGTGAAGAATTGCTAGACCATGAAGCGATCGTTCGGCAATATTTCCGTTTTGGTTGGAAATGGCGGAAAGAGCCATGCTCGGAAGCTTTTTTGAACAATAAGATCTTTCGCTTTAATGTAGTCAAAGATCTTAGATTTAGAGAAGATATACGAAGAGCAGAAGACTTTGATTATTTTTTCAGACTGCTGCCTAGATTGCAACATTGCGTTTTGGTACCCGATGCTTTCTACTCGTACAGATTACGGAAGTCCTCACTTACCAATGCATACGACAACACTGGGGATCTAACAGTATGTACTGAACATTACGCTGAGCTAAGCAATCGAACGCATACAGAACAAGTAGCAATGCAACATCGTCTGATTCGTGCATTCTATTTGGATATTTGTCAGGCTCTAAATCAGAATGATAGTGTAGCTTATACGAATCTACTGACACGTTATACTCAGATGAAGTTGCGGTATGGATTGAAATTTACAGATATCAAGATTGTAATGTTGCTGGGGCCTCTAGTGCGATTACTTCCTACATTCAACCAATTTCGCAATCAGATGAAGACGATTCGCGACAGGTCGAACTTTTATGAGTGAGAAGATTCCAGAGATCAGCGTCATCGTTTGTGTACTGTCAATAAATGATAACGTAATTGAATGCTTGGAAAGTATTGCTTCTCAATCCTATAGAAATTTCGAACTTATTATAGTCTATAAATTTAGGAAGGTATCAGATGGTGTTGTTCGTGAGCTATTTGACAAGTCAATAGAAATCAGAACAATCCAACAACACCAGGGAAAGCTTTCAGATGCAAGAAACATTGGAATTGAATCTGCGAATTCTACGTATATTACGTTTGTGGATGGCGATGATTTAATAAAACCTAACCATTTGGCAGCTCTTATCGAGCATGCAGACGACAGTGTAGATGCTGTTTTTAGTTTACCGGAGTTGATTGGGAATTTTTCAAAGTGTGAACGAGATTATTTTTATAGGCATGAGTCTGGAATTTATAATAGTGACCTGAATTTTATACTTTCGTCTTCTGTTGTGGTCTGGGGAAAACTCTTTAGAAGAGATGTTGTTAAACGGTTTGATATACGATTCCCGACTAATGTGATATTCGAAGACAATTACTTCCATTGGGCTTATCTTTCATGCGCAAAGAAAGTAATGGTCACTGAAGGTAAGACTTATGTCTATATTAGTAATAAAAGTTCACTGATGAATACATTGAAAAGTGGATACACCAACGAAGGTCTTGACAATCTAAAGGTTTTGGGAAAGATTATTGAGTTTCTGCTTGTAAATAAAAAGAGTGAGTTCCTGAGTTACAAGCTATTCAGGAAGTATTATTGGGATGCTACAAACTTTATACAAAAAGAGTATTGTTATAGCCGAGATAAATTGATGGCTGCGGTAATGAGGCAACTTTCAACAAGTAAGAGGTTAGAGTTGCTACTCAGTCTTCTTTTCAGGGGTATCCCTGGCAATTGTAATTTGTTACATAAACTTGTTTTCTGGTTAACCGTTTTTAAGAAAGACACTAGTCTTCATAGGAAATAATATGTCAAATATCCTAATTACTGGCGGGGCTGGTTTTATCGGCTCGCATTTGGTTGATCGCCTTCTTAGTGAGGGCCATAAAGTTGTTGTGATTGACAATCTTTCGCTTGGATTGGAACGAAATATTGCACATAACTTGTCAAATGTAAACTTTGAATTTATCAAGGGAGATGTTCTTGACAAGAATTTGATGACGAAGGTGTTCGACGGTACCAAATTTGATATTGTGTTCCATTTGGCAGCGAACTCTGATATTGCCCGGTCTCATGCCGATCCCTCTGTGGATCTGAATATGACGTTCATGACTACCTATTCGGTTCTTGAACAAATGCGAACTCATGACGTAAAGAAGCTGATGTTTGCTTCTACCTCAGCTATTTATGGCAATGCACATGGAATTGAGGTAACTGAAACCTATGGGCCTCTCTTCCCTACTTCGCATTACGGTGCTTGCAAACTTGCCAGTGAAGGCATTATCGCTAGCTACTGTGAGAATTATGGGATTCAGGCTTTCATTACAAGATTCCCGAATGTATGTGGTGAACGTACCACTCATGGAGTTTTACACGATTTTGTCAAAAAGCTTAAGGCAAATCCGCAGCAGTTGACCATTCTTGGTGATGGTAAACAGGCCAAGCCCTATCTTTATGTCAAAGACTTGGTTGATGCTATTCTTTTCGTTGTAAAGAATTCGTCTGATCAAATTAACTACTTCAATTTGGGTGTTGAGGGTAACACAACCGTTACACATATCGCTGAAATGGTTATAGCTTCCATGAAGCTGAATGCCAAGATTTGCTATACCGGCGGTGATCGAGGCTGGGTAGGCGACGTCCCTTTGTTCCGATATAATCTTGATAAGATCCATAAGCTTGGATGGAGGGCTACTTTGTCTTCTGATGGAGCTGTGCAGAAAGCAATTGATTATATTCTGGAGGTTGATTTATGCAACTTGTGATTATCGCGGGTGGTAAGGGTACACGCTTAGGATTAAAAGATATTCCTAAGCCTATGTGCCCTATTAATAATAAACCTCTCCTTCAGTATCAAATTGAACTGGCCAAGAGATATGGCATTGATGAGATTTTCATCTTATCGGGTCATTTGTCTCAAGTCATTGTCAACTACTTTGGTGACGGATCTCAATTTGGCCTAAAAATTCACCATGTTGTTGAGCCGCACCCTTTAGGAACTGCCGGCAGTCTGAAGTTGATTGAAGATCAACTTACCGACCGGTTTTTGGTGTTCTATGGCGACGTTGTGATGGATTTTGACATTTCGTCGTTCATCAATTTCGACTCGCAAGATACGAACACATTAGGTACATTATTAGTTCATCCAGGAAATCACCCGTACGATAGTGACCTTGTAGAAGTTAATAGTCATAACGATATTATTGGTTTTTTGCCAAAGCCCCATCCAAAGGAGTTGCTGTATAGAAACCTTAATAATGCAGCTGTCTATATCTTAAGTCCTGATATTCTTCGCTTTATCCCTGAAGATCAGAATCTAGACTTTGGAAAGGATATTTTTCCAAAGTTAGTTTCAGAGGGGTACCGTTTACGAGCGTATGATACAGCTGAATTCATCCGTGATATGGGAACGCCTGACAGACTTAAAGTGATTGAAAAAGAAGTTGTTTCTGGCTTAGTTACTAGTCTGAATAAAGAGAACCCTCGAAAAGCAATATTTTTGGATCGAGATGGGACTATCAACGAAAATATGGATATTCATCCTTCCGTTAAGAATTTCAACCTTCTGCCTGGAGTTGCCGAAGCTATTCGGAAGATCAATGAGACCCACTACCTAGCAGTTGTTGTTACCAATCAACCTATGATTGCTAAGGGATTTCTTACTTTTCAAGAATTGGAGAATATCCATAAAAAAATGGAAACCTTGCTTGGGAATGAAAGAGCATATTTAGACAGAATTTATTTTTGTCCCCATCATCCAGAGAAAGGTTTCGCAGGTGAACTGCCAGAGTTAAAGGTAGACTGTGACTGCCGTAAGCCTAAACCGGGGATGTTGCTGCAAGCAGCTCGAGACTTGAACATTGACCTCACGAACTCATGGATGATTGGTGATAATCTCTCAGATATTGAGGTCGGAAGACGAGCAGGCTGTAACTCTATTTTATTAAATAAAGATTTCAACCTCTTAGATGCTGTTGAGGAGATTTTAGCTAATGATAATCACTAGAACCCCTTTGAGGGTAAGTTTTGCTGGCGGAGGTAGCGACTTGCCTTCTTACTACGAAAAGTTCGGTGGAGCGGTTTTGTCGACTGCTATTGATAAGTATATTTATTTGTCAATGCATCCGTATTTCTTTAAATCGGGCTACTTTCTTAAGTATTCTAATGTTGAACATGCCTCGATCTTGGATGATATTAAACATCCGATCATTCGAGAAGTTTTCCGTCTTTACGATATTAAAGGAGTTGATCTGAGTTCGAGTGCTGATGTTCCAAGCGGCAATGGGCTGTCCTCATCTTCAGCATTTACGACTGGATTAATTCACCTTTGTAATGCCTATAAGGAACTATATAAAACCAAGTCCGAGATAGCAGCAGAAGCCTGTCATGTTGAGATTGATATTCTTGGCGAACCTATTGGGAAACAGGATCAATACGCATGTGCATGCGGTGGTCTCAACTTCATTCAATTCGAACGCACTGGCGAGGTCACTGTAGAAAAGGTATACCTGACGAGTGATGGATACCGCCGTCTCGAGAACAACCTGATGCTTTTTTACACAGGTATCACTCGATCGGCTTCTTCGATTCTTCAGGAACAGAAGAGCAACACAACGCATGACACAAAGAAGATCGAGAACCTTCACAAGATGGTTGGACTCGCGGGCAACTTGTGTGACGAACTGCTCCGGAACAACATTGACGCTATGGGCGAGATTTTGCATCAGGGGTGGCTCCTGAAGCGAGAACTCGCGAGCAAAGTAACAAGCCCGCAGATTAATGACTGGTATGAGCGGGCGCTTAGAGCAGGGGCGCTCGGCGGTAAGTTGTTAGGCGCTGGAGGCGGTGGATTCCTGTTATTTTATGTACAGGAACAGAATCATCAACGTGTTCGAGATGCGCTTTCGGATCTTAAGGAGATGCCCTTCACATTCGACAATAAGGGCACGACGATCATCCACTTCAACAAGCACTCTCTTAAAGGAGTTTTCCAATGATTAATTTCATCGTAGATATCGACAGTTACTTTGAGAAGCTCAAAATGACTATTGATAATGTGGACCGTAATGAAATCAACACATTCATCAACTTGCTTCTAAAAGCTCGTGATGAAGGACGTCATATCTTCATCATGGGCAATGGCGGTTCCGCTGCAACAGCTAGTCATTCTGTGTGTGACTTTAACAAGGGAGTTTCATACGGCAAAGATCGTCGCTTTAAGTTTCTCTGCCTCAACGACAGCATGGCGACCGTTAGTGCATATTCCAATGATGTCGCCTATGAAGTTGCATTTCTCGAACAACTTAAAAACTTCGTGGAACCTGGCGATCTCGTGATCGGCATCAGTGGTTCTGGCAATTCGAAGAATATTCTTCTCGCTATTGAATACGCGAACTCTATTGGTGCGGAGACGATCGGCATTACGGGTTATGACGGAGGAAAATTAAAGTTCCTGGCAAAATACTCGGTAAACGCGAACATCCACGACATGCAGATCAGTGAAGATATACACATGATTCTTAATCATCTTTGTATGAAAATTATCAGTGATATGAATAGCAAATGAAATAGCAGTGCTCGCTATTTTATAGGGCGGGCCTGACACGAGATACGCTTATGTCAGAAATATCAATCATTATTCCAGTCTACAACTCTGATGAATATTTGTCAGAGACTATCGCTTCTGTGCTGAAACAGGATTTCACGGATTTTGAAATCATTTGCCTCTATTGCCCATCTAAAGATGAGTCGCTCCAAACATTGAATTCTTTTGCTAACCGCGACGAAAGAATTAAAATTATTCATAGACCTAATGAATTTGCAGGGCAATCAAGAAATTATGGAATTCAAAATGCTGGCGGGAAGTATATTGTTTTTGTCGATTCGGATGATATTCTTCCGTCAAACTCTTTATCTCTAATGCATGACGCCGCGTTAAACACAGAAGCAGATATGATTTGTTTCAATGCCCGTGAATACGAAAATGAGTTACCTGGGAGATTGTTGATTGACTATTCTCAGATTTCTACCGGATGTAGGCTTTTAAAAACGGAAGACTTTTTTGTCGTACCCAACTTCAGTTGGGCCAGACTATACAACGCGGATTTTCTGAGAGAACATTTAATTAAGTTTTCTGATTCAAAGTTCGCAGAAGATGTTGCTTTTTGTGTTAAGGCTTATGTTGAAGCTAAATCGGTTTTTTTATTCGACACGGTCGTGTACTACTATAGAAAAACCGGAAAGTCTGCTACGTCTAAGTTTGAATCTTGCTACCCGGATTTGCTTAAAGAATACATGAATGCTTTAACTGTCGTCAGTAAGAGCGGTAATGAGCAGACGCTTTGGTCATTTTCGCGATGTCTAGTGCATACCTATATCTACTTTTACAGGCATCACCTCACTTCGCAAGCAAGTAAATCTGATTTTTTCTTGCAAATGAAAGCCGCATTTGGTCAGCTAAATCCATCCTTTTTCTCTGATTTCTATACGAAAGAATTCTTTAGTGTAAAGAAGGCTAAGGATTATTTGCAATTTGATAAAATCATAAAGTGGAATTTTTTTTTTTAAGTTTTCTATATTTGGAATACCAATACTGTCTGCTAAGCGAGCAGACAATATTACGAAATTTTATCTTTTTACAATAATTCCTGTTGCAAAGCTAAAAATATGACAGCACCAAAAGTTAGCGTAATTATCCCTATTTATAATGTTGAACCGTATCTTCGGAAGTGTATAGATTCTGTTCGGTTGCAAACACTGGAAGACATAGAAATATTCCTTGCCTCAGACGGTCCTGAGGCCTGTCATATGATCTGTGATGAGTATGCAAAAATCGATGCTCGAATCACTGTTGTAAAAAATTTAAGAGGATATGGTGCGTCCGTTAATCATTGCATTAAACTTGCAAAAGGCGAGTACGTTGGCATAGTTGAGTCGGATGATTGGATTGATCCTTCAATGTACCAAACGCTTTACGATGCTGCAAAACGAGATGATTCGGATATTGCCAAGGCTGGATTTGTATTCGCTTATGATGATCCTTCAAAAAATAATTTATCGCAAATTTGCACTGAAGATGTTACGTGCACACTGAAAGAACGACCTGAGATTTTACTCTTCCGGCAAACTATCTGGAGTGCCATCTACAGAAGGCAGTTCCTTTTACAAAATTCAATATATTTGTACGCCAAAGAACGTTTATCTTATATTGATGCGCCATTTCAGGCAAAAGCCTTTTTGAAAGCGAACAAATTTTCGCTGATTTCAAAACCTTTGTATTTCTATTATCAGGATAATCCAGGTCAGTCAATGCAAAATATTATAAAGTTTGCGATTGATGGAGTGAAAGTTAAAGAGTACATGCTCACGGACTGCCCCCCTGCATCAATAATAGATGAACGGGTTCGTCAAGCATACGTGTACCACATTTGCCGAGATCTGTATAACGATTATCGAAGATACAACGTAGATTCTGAAAAGAACCTATTTTGGAAAAATGCACACGAGCTGCTTATTAGCAAGCAAGGTAGAGAACTTATTGCTAATGGTGAATTCTTTTCTGGAGAACAAAAAAACTTCATTAGAAGTCTTTCCAAATATAATAATAAAGAGAAGTATGAGCTTTTGTTTAGATCCACCATTGTTAAGTATTACCTATTTTCGAGAGTGCATTTCTGCACAAAAATAATGAAAGATGGTAATTCTATATATAAAATCCTTGGTATCAGTGCAATGAAAATTTGCCATTCTGAGAACAAGGTTTATTACAAGCTTTTTGGCTTGCTTCCAATTTTAAGGAAGCTCTTCAAAAGCCCTCTTTAATTTTACGCCTCGAGAACTTTCATCTATTACACAGGCTAAATTACTGCACAAACGATTGTTCAGGGTACTTTTGAAGAGCTTCCTTAAAAGTGCGTTCAATCTTTAATTCATAATGTAGCAAGGTGCATGAATGAGAATTATTATCCTCGGGGGCGGCCTATCCGCAATTTCGTTAGCATTGTTTCTTCAGGATAAAGAGAATATTGACAAGATCACACTTCTCGAAAAGGAGGAGAATGCAGGTGGGCTCTGTCGTACGTTTGAAACGAATGGTATTGAATGGGATGTGGGTCCCCACATTATTTTCTCCAAAGATAAGGAAGTGCTGAGTTTCATGAACCAGTCTCTGGAGGAGAACAATAAACAACATCGCAGGTCAAATCGAATCATTCACGACAAGCGATTCATTCAGTATCCGTTTGAAAATGACCTGTCCAAACTTTCAGAGTATGACAAGTTCGTATGTCTAAACGGCTTCCTTCATAATCCATATGAAAACTATCCTGCAGCAAACATGTTGCAGTTCTTTCTGCGTACCTTTGGTGAAGGTATCACGAATATGTATCTGCGGCCCTATAACGAAAAGATCTGGAAGTTTGATCCGGCGTTTATGGACACGCAGATGGTCGAACGCATCCCTAGACCTCCGAAGGAGGACATCATCAAGTCGGCTGCAGGAGAGACGGTTGATGGCTACACGCATCAGCTCTACTTCAATTATCCGAAGAATGGTGGCACGGAGGCATTGATCAAGTCCATTGTTCAGAAGCTTTCGGACAAGGTGGAGATTGTGACCGGTGCTGAAGTCCAGGCTGTGGAAAAGCGCTCAGGCAAGTTCGTCATTACAACCGATGACAAGACTTACGAAGCGGACAAAGTGATTTCAACCATCCCGATGGATCAACTTGTCGACATGTATTCCACAGAGGCTCCTGTTCCTGTTGAAGTTAAGGACTGCGCTCATGCGTTGAAGCACAATTCCATCGCGATTTGTATCGTCAACGTAAAGAAGGACTTTGCTGGCGACAACTATGCTTTCATGGTTGCGGATCGTAGTGTCATTTTCCATCGCATCTCAAAGTTGGACTTCATGGGCGAAAGATATCATCTCCCTGACACTGTTACGTACATGGCAGAGGTCACGTACAGAGCAGATGACATCTACGATAAGATGTCGGATGAGGAAATGGAGAAACTGGTCGTGAACGGTCTCGAGCGCATCGGATTCATTGAATCTCATGAAGATGTTAACTTTACTAAGACCAAGCGCTTTGACTATGCATATGTCGTTTATGATCTGATGCACAAGCAGAATACATCGAAAATCATTGAATATCTCGCACGAGAAGGAATTGATGTCAACGGACGGTTTGGATCATTTGCCTACCTTAATATGGATGCCATCATTCGACAGTCGATAAACCTAGCAGCCAAATTCTAATCAAGAATCGATTTTCGTGCCTACAAAATATGATTTGTAGGCACGTTTTCCTTTTTTGCGATAGTAAAACCTTCTATGAAAGACATTGCCGTATCTGTCATTCTGCCTATCTATGATGTTGAATTGTATCTTGACAGATGCATCCAATCGATTCGTGATCAGGACTTATTCAATATTGAAATTATTCTAGCATCTGATGGTCCAGAACAATGTGATTCGATATGTAAGAAATATGCAGATTTGGATGATAGGGTACAACTTGTTATGCATCCTGGATCTTATGGTAGGGCCTTTAATAAGGCCCTTGAAATTGCCAAAGGAGAATACATAGGCATTGTTGAAACAGATGACTGGTGCGATTCCACGATGTTCTCAAGACTTTATTCCTGCGCGAAGTCCTACGATGCCGATGTTGTAAAAGGGGGGTTTATAGAAGCCTTCGATGAACCCGAACTAAACCGGGTACGTCGTATTTCGAAGAGAGAGAGTTGTATTCAACCACTAAAATATCCGCATCACTTATCGTTCCAACCAAGTGTGTGGTCTGCAATATACAAAAAAGAATTTCTAATAAAGAATAGGCTTCATATGATCGAAGAAAGGATGTCATTTATTGATGCTCCTTTTTCAGTTATGACATTCTTAGCTGCAGAAAAAGTTATTTTGTTGCCAGATACTTCTTATTATTACTATCAATGCAATCCGAACCAATCCATCAAAAAGGCGAAGGCCTCTTTTGATGGGTTACGAGCTGAAGAATGGCTTTACAACAATCTTGAGGTAGAGAAATTAAATGATTATGTTAAAAAGGAATTGATTGCGTCAACAATAAGAAGGTTGAAATGGGATTCTGAACGATTGGAAAACCCTCAGGATTTCGTTGAAAAATGTACAATGTTTTTTATGTTATTGATTCAACGGTTGGGTGAAAGTTTTGTCCTTTGTGATCCTGAGGTTTGTCACATAGCTAAATCCATTGGCTTTCCTGAAGAACGGCTTCATCCCCCTCGCCTTTTCGGGGTTGTACGCAGCTCAGGACGAATAAAAATCTATTTCGGTAAGTATCGACTGCTTTCTGTCGTCAATTTCCACCAAAACGGAACAGCGAGTCTCTCAAAGAGCGTCTGACGGGGTGAATATTTTTTCTTCATCACCCCGTAACCCAAAATCCCGCTTCTATCCTCTGTACAAACCTAAAAACAAGGAAAATCTCACTAGGTCGGTCAAGCAAAGCTCGAAATCTTGAAAAGCCCCTGGAAACAGGGGCTTTTCGCTTGCATCAAGTTAGTGTCTATTGTATAACATGTACACTAAGGAAGCTCTTCAAAAACCCCATCTCTGAGAGATGGGGTAAGCAGATTTGTTTAAATTAAAGGCTCTTGGTTGGGGTCGAAAAATTGTTGAAAGCTCCCAGGGACGAGAGTCGTTCGATTTTTCTGAATAATGCTGACGTGACTCGATGTTTGCCTATAAATTAGGCAAAATCCCACCTCAAGAGTCAAATCGCCCCCTTGGCTCTCGAGACGAACCACGATGTGCAGTTTAAGAGCTGATCAGCAAGACAGTTCTGGCGGTGCACACCATTTGCGCAAGCGGTAGCAGTTGTATAGTGCAAACAACGTTAGCGCTCGACTGTGATTTTTCGCCAATCCGCGATAACGAACCTTGGCATAGCCATA
>ENA-OROM01002960-OROM01002960.1-human-gut-metagenome-genome-assembly--contig:-NODE-2960-length-11482-cov-2.246259_pt1 | contig 11482 bp, 13 predicted proteins | sample MGYA00242129_ERZ509050 | MGnify/ENA primary metagenome ERZ509050 (study PRJEB26280, sample SAMEA2338701) | human gut metagenome | biome: human gut; feature: human-associated habitat; material: faeces...
AAATGTATTAGATATAGGAAAATTACAAAATAAAATAGGTAATACATTAAAGCGAGAGGTCAATGAGATAAAAGATAATTTGAATAATTTAACTGAAAAAAATACTACTACTGTAAATAAAGATACTGTAACTGAAAAAGAAGAAAAACAATTAAATGATAAAAATGTAAATACAACAAAAACTAATGTAAGTAAAAATGATACCAAAGAAAATAAAAATAAAAATAAAAATACAAATGGAAAGGTTGTAATAACAAACAATAAAAACACACAAGATAAAGTAGATAATAATAAAACAGAAGAAACACCAAAGACAGAAGAAAATAAAACAAAAGAGCCTATATATAATAAAATAGAAACTGATAGAATGATTGAATGTATTGATAAATATGCAAAACAGAATCCAGATTTAATAGGAAAAAATGGAGAAAAATTATATAAAATAAGAGTTTCAAAAGATGCAATGCAATACGACTGTTTTTATCCATTTAGAGAAAGTCAAATTGAAGCAAAAGTTGCAAATGTATTTTCTTGTACTTTCGTGATATATGCAGTAGATGTAAATGGTGTTACAAAATATTATATAGGCATAGAATAATAATTTAAAATTGAAAGAAGGATTGTTTATCAATTCTTCTTTTTTAGAAGGGAGAAAATGAAATATGAAAGAAAAAACTAAAAAAGTCGTATGTACTATTTTATTACTTATGATAACATTATCAAGTTTTTCACAAGTATTTGCAGTAGAAATAGGCAGTACACAAGATATAGTAAATATGGGTGTATGTCCTGCAAATATTTGGTATAGAAAAGATGGAGTAAGCATTGGAGTATTAACTCACATGGTTGGTTTTTATGAAGATGGACAATTTAGACCAAGTTATTGTTTAAATAAGAATCTACCTGGTGTAGATGATGAAACACAATATGGGGTAGTTGTTGAAGACATGAACAATATTCCAAACTTTGAGGGGCTATGGAGAGTTTTAGTAAATGGCTATCCATATAAAACACCTCAAGAAATGGGATTACAAGATGAATATGATGCGTTTATGGCAACAAAACAAGCTGTGTATAGAGTAATTGATGGAGAACCAGCAGACTACTATGCCAAAGATGAAAGAGGAAATAAAATTGTTGCAAAAATTAAGGAATTAGTTGATATAGGAAGAAATGGAACACAAACATACAAAGACCCAGTAATTACAGTAAATGCAACATCTGATGCTGGTGTAGATAACATTAATAAAGATTATGTATCACAAACTTTTGTAGTAGATTCACAAGTTGAGATGTCTACTATAAAAGCAGTTTTAAATGCAAATTCTGCACCAGAAGGAACATATTTAGCAGATGTTAATAATAATGCAAAAACAGAATTTTCAAAAGGTGAAACATTTAAAGTATTAGTTCCAAGAAAGAATATTACAGATACAATAAATGTTCAAATGTCTTTTGATGGAAAATGTAAAACATACCCTATTCTATTTGGAAAAGCACCTAGTTCAGATTTACAGGATTATTTGCTTACAACTGATCCATTTGTTATGAGTACAGCAAAAGCAACAATGACATATACACCAGATTTCGATGTTGAGATAGAGAAAATTAGCAACGGAAAAAGTGAAATTACAGGAGAGGCTGAAGGAAGTCCACTTGCAGGAGCTACATTTAAAATTGTAGTAGATGGTGAAGAAAAGGAAAGAATACTAAAAACTGACGAAAACGGAAAAATCTATATAGAAGGTTTACCTTTAAATACAGAAATAACCGTAACTGAAATTCAAGCTCCAGATTACTACTTAAAAGGAAAAGATACTCAATTTATAATAGAGGGAAAATACGATGGTGATGATAAAAAAGTTACAGTAGAAAATACACCAGTTGACATTGAAGTTAGTGTTGATAAAGAATCTAACAAAGACGAGGCACAAGGAAATGAAATTGTAGAATATACAATAGACAATGTAAAAAATTTATCTAATGTAAAATTAGATAATTTTACACTTACTGATTATTTACCAGAAGAAGTAAGAATCCAAAGTTTACAAACTGGTACTTATAATGAAGATTTAAAATATAGAGTAACATATAATACTAATAAGAAAACAGATATTGAAATAGCTAAAGATTTAAGTACAACAAAAAATAATACAATAGATTTTACAAAAGAAAAATTATCTGACGGAGAATATATAACAAGCTATACACTTCACTTTGGAACAGTAAAAATAGGATTTAGTAATTCTTCACAAATGAAAGTTCAAACAAAAGTTATAGAAGGATTAGTAGATGATTCTACATTTATAAACAATGTGAAGGTAGTAGGTCATTATTTAGAAGCTAAAGCTGAAGATGAGGACGATGTACCAGTAAAAGTATATGAGAATATATTAAAAGTTAAAAAAGTTAGTAAAGAATATAACCAATATACAGATTTAGATGCAGGTACAAAAATAAATGCTACATTTGACATATTAGATGAAAATAAAAACTATATAGAAACTGTAAAGACAACAGATGGTGAATTTGAATATAAATATTTAGAAACAGGTAAACAATACTACTTAAAAGAATTGTCAGTAGATGACTATTATGTAATTTCAAAAGATTTAATCCCATTCAAATTTGAAGAAAATGGACAAGTTGTTGAATTAACAGTAGAAAATGATAATGTTAATTTAATTGTTGATGTAGAAAAAGAAGGACCAACAGAGGAGAAGTTATAACTTATGATTTTGATAAAATAGGAAATTTCTCAAACATAGATGTAGATAATTTTATATGGGGAGATAAATTACCAAGACAAGTAACAGCACAAAAATTAGAAACAGGAACATGGAACGAAGACCTAACATATAAAGTTCAATATACCACAAATAAAAATACGAATTGGAAAGATATTGGAGAATTTAGTACAACTAAAAATAACACGATTGATTTTACAACATTAGGATTAGAAGAAGATGAATATGTTACAGAATATAGATTATGCTTTGGTCATGTAAAATCAGAATTTACACAAGTAGAAGCTCCAAAACTTACTGCTAAAGTAAATGAAGATGTAGAAAATGGCAAAATTTTTGTAAATGATACTTATGTAACAGCAACATACAAAGAAACAGATTTAGAAGATGAAGATGATGCACATACAGTTGTTTACAAGAAAACACCAACAGTACCAGAAAAAGAATTACCTAAAACAGGATTTTAATGAAGGAGGAATTATTATATGTTAAATATTAGTGAAGTAAGAATAAAAAGAATAAACAGAGGTAAATTTTTAGGATATGCAAGTATTTTAATAGACGATTCAATAATTGTAGATGGAATAGAATTTTTTGAGGGAAAAAAGGGTAGATATTTTTTAATGCCTTTCAATCCAAAAATGAAAAAGACAAGAAAAAACAGCTCATATCCAATAAATGAGAATACAAGAGAACAAATATTAGATGCAATTTGTGAAGAATATGACAAAGAAACAGAAGAATAGTTAAAAAAAGAAGATATAGAAGGATAACTTTTATATCTTCTTTAATTTTTTATTTACAAGGAGGAGAAAGTGAACTCTAAAATTTTAACGGAAATAAACGAATTAAAAGAACAAACAGATTTTATTATAAATAACAAAAATATTTTAGAAAACAAAGATATAGAAAAGTATTTAAGATTTTTAGAAAAAACAAGATATGAAATATTTAATGAAATAAAGTTAAATAATGATAAACAAATAGAAGAACAAGACAAAATTCATTGTATAAATAATTCATATAAAGCAGAATTGAAACAGGATATTTTAAAGATATATATTCCAGAAGTAATTCCAAAATATAAGAGAATCAATAACTATGCTTATAAAAATATTTTATTAAATACAGCAGAGGCAGTAAAAGATTACAAAGGATTATTTAAGGATAAACTAACATTTGTAGTAATTATAGTACATGAAAAACAAGAAAATATGGATATTGATAATAAGTATGTAAAACCAATAGTGGATGCCTTGGTTTTACAAAACATTATTCAAGATGATAACATCAATAATATGTTTTATTTAGCATTAGGAAAAAATGATACTAAAAAGCCTTATACAGAGGTGTTTGTACTAGATGGAAAGTATATTTTATCCTGGATAGAAAAATTACAAAAAACGGTATAAAAAATACGAAAAAAATTAAAAAAATTCAAAGGAAAAAATTTTGCACAAATTAATCTTGTAAATCTTGAAATCTAAAGAAAAAAATTTTCTGTTTTTCAATAGTTTAAGACACCGTTGAAAAAACTGTGTCTTAAATGGAAAAAGGAGGTTTTAGGTGCTAGAGAAAAACAACTTAAAAAAAGAAGATTTAGAAGTATTAAAATTTTTGTCAAAATACAAAATGTTAAAAGTAGAAGATGCAACACTTATTTATCATACAAAAAGATATTACAGAGATAGGATAAATAAATTGATAGACAAAGGATATGTAAAAAGATATAAAAGCTACATAATTTTAGATAAAAATGGAAGAAAAGTATTAGGAGAAGTTGGGCAAGGGTATATCAAAAACATAAAAAATGAAGCATATATGGAAAGATTAAAAGCTATTGCGAGCATTGCAACATTAAGTATAGATTCCAACATTAAATTTGAACCTAGTTGGCTTATAAAAGAAAAGGACATATTTACAGAAACAGCTAGAAGATATATTGGAAAAATAATTATTGAAAATAGAGAATACCTTACATATTATGTTTCAAGAAAAAAAGAAGATGTTTATATAAAACAATTACTTTTTGATATAAATAAATCGTTCAACTACGAAAATATTATAATTTTTGTAGAAGATTTAAGTGTTATATGTCCTAAATATTCAAACTTTTCTTTTGGAAAAGAAAATACGATTGTTATTGTAAATGATAATAATAATAAAAAACTTATAAAGAAGTATTATAATATAAATTGGCATGAAGTGTTAGAAACAATGTATAACAAAGAAATTCTAATTAGTGATTGGGATAAGGCAGATTACTTATTAGATAGGAATAAATACATTATAGAAATGCTATTTATTAATACGGAAAAAATAGAAAAATTAAAATGGTACTATAAAGAAAATTCTGAAAGTTTGAAAAATGTTGAAATTATAACAATAAATGAAAATAAAGAAAAAATAAAAGAAATGGTGAGTGATAATAGATGTAGTACAAGAGTAATTGACAAAGATTGGTTAGGAGGTATTTTTGAATGTTAAGAGCTTAAAAGAGGTGTTACAAAGTAAATTAGTAATATCTTTTATTTATATTTTTTTGTCAATAATAACTATTGTACCAATAACAGATTGGTATATAAATATACTAGAAAATTGTTTTAGTAAAGATTACCAAATAATAGAGATTTCTAATATATTTGACTGTTTTAAAGCAATATTTACAGATAAAACAATATTACTTATTTATTTAATAATAACAGTTCAAATAGCATTATTTATTTTTAATATTTTCTTTACTAAAAAACAAATGAAAACAGAAAAAGAAGGTATTAGATTCACCAAAGATGGAACACATGGAACAGCTAGTTTAGTAACACCACAAGAAATAGATATATTAAAAATAGGAGATGAGGCATATACTTCAGGAATAGTATTAGGTAAAACATTAGATACAGATGAAATAATAACACTTCCAGATAGTTGTAAGAAAATAAATCGAAACATTATGATATGGGGGTCTTCAGGTTCTGGAAAGTCTACAAGTTATATCATACCAAATGCTTTAAAAATAGCAGACCAAGAGAAAATTTTTGAGGAAAAAAGCCAAATTACAAAGGAAACTTTAGAAAAATTTGCAGTTGAAGGAAAAAATGTTGTATGTACTGATCCAAAAGGAGAACTTTATGGCTTAACAAGTAAATTTTTTCAAGAAAAAGGATATGATGTAAGAGTATTTAATTTAGTAAATCCTAATCATTCTGATGGAATAGATTTATTTAAGTTTATAGAAAAAGAAATTGATGCACAGGTATTTTCTCAAGTAGTAATAAGCACTAATCAAAATGTAGGAAAAAAAGGAGATGAGTTCTGGCAAAATAACCAAGAAAACTTATTAAAAGCATTATTATTACATATTAAATTTGAAGTAGAAGATAAAAATAAAAAGAATATGAGGTATTTAAACTCAATTCTTGCATCTGGTGATATAAAGAAAGTAGACGAAGTATTTAAACATTCTAAAGGTATAACAAAAATTGCATATAACATATATGCACAGGCAAGTGATGTAATAAAACAAAGTACAATTACAGGACTTGCTACCAAACTTCAAATTTTCCAACTTGATGAAATAGCAGCAATAACAGAGAAAAATGATATTGATTTTACAGATTTAAACGATAAAAAAATGATTATTTACTGTATCATAAGTGATATGGATACAACAATGAGCTTCTTAAATAATCTATTTTTTTCGTTCTTATTTATTAAAACAATAAGACAAGCAGATAGGAACATAAATAAAAAATTAGATAGACAATTATGTATTCTGTTAGACGAGTTTGCTAATATAGGGCAAATTCCAGACTTCCAGCAAAAATTAAGCACTACAAGATCCAGAAACATATCCTGTACGATAGTATGCCAGCATATAGCTTCCTTGATCCCGTTGTATCCAGACGATGCTTGGCAGGGGCTAATAGGGAACTGTGATATTAAAATCGTAATGGGCGTAAACGACTTAATGACTGCAAATTATGTAACCAAATCTCTCGGTGTAAGCTCTGCAATCAGTAGTAGTGTTAGAAAAGATGCAGAATTTGATGGAGCTTTAGAATATGGAGTAGAATCAACATCTGTTGTTAAAAGAAATGTTATGAATGAGGATGAAATAATGAGAATGGATAATACAGAAGAAATTATTATTATAAGAGGTTATAAACCTTTTAAATGTAAAAAATTAAGATATTGGGAATATAGACTAGGACAAAATATTGAGGAAAGGTCTGTAGAAAATTATGAGCCTATAAATAAATATGAATTAAAACCATTAGAAGAAAATGAAAATGAAGATGAAGTAAGATTGCCAACATTTGAAGAGTTTTTAAAAGGAAGGAGGACAAGAGTTTGATTGAAGAATTAGAAAAACAATTTGCATGGCAAAATATAAATACATCAGAAGAGAAAAATAAAATACTATCAGGAAAAGCAATAGCAATAGAAAATGAAAAAGTAAAACTTACACATGAAGACGGTAAAATTTACGAAGATAATATAAATTGTGTAATTGTTAATTTTAAAAATATAAAAGTGCTAATTCCAGGAAAAGAACTTGGATTAGAAAAAGATGATAAGAAAACTATAAGAAATCTTATTGGTTCAGAAATAAAATTTATAATATTAGAATCCGACAAACTAACAAATACTGCTGTAGGTTCAAGGAAAAAGGCAATGGAAAGGATAAAAAATATTCAGCTAAAAAAGTACGAAGCTGGAGATATTGTTTATGCAAAAGTAATAGCAGTATGGAGCAAATATCTTCAGATAGAGTGTTTGGGAATGGACTTAAAACTAAAAATAGGAGATTTAGAATATGGATATGTAGCAAATTTAAACGAGTTATATCAAGTAGAAGATAAAATAAAAGTTATAATTAAGAAAATAGATATAGAAAATGGAATATTAAAAGTATCACATAAAGAAACAAAAGAAGATCCGTATGTAAATATTAGAAAATATTTTGTAGAAGGTGGTGAATATCTAGCTAAAACTACAGGCTTTTCTGACAACGGAGTATTTGCAAGTTTAAAACAAGGAATAGATACTTTAGCAACACTTCCAGTTTGGCTTGAGATGCCTCCACTACCTGGTGATATGATTATTGTTAAAGTAAAAAAAATAATACCAGAGAAAAGAAAAATCTATAGTTCATTATTGAAAATAGTAAGAAGGGAGAACACAAATGACTAAAGCTCAAAATAGTGCATTGCAATTTTTAAGTAAATTTAAAAGTTGTAGTGAAGAACAACTGATGTTTTTTACTAATTGTTCAATTCAGGATATTCAATATCTAATTTCATCAAATCTAATAATAAAAGATGAAAGAACAAAATTATTATATCTAAAAATGAAAAAAGTAGATGTAAGAACAGCAGTAGCATTAGATGTAGTAAAAATGATAAAAAATGATATTAAAGATATAGGATATAGTAAACGATTTCCTGTAATTTTTACAGCTTTAACAAATGAAAAAATAGTTTGTGATATAGCAGTAGTAAGACATATCGAGCAAGATACTGTATTTAAAAAATTAAGAGATTATTCAAATGCAGATAAAATAATAATAGTATTAGAAAATAATCAATATAATAGGAAATTAATAAATACGAATAAAGAGGTTCTTATTTGCTCATATCCTATTAAAATAATAGATAAAATAAACTAAAATTTTTTCTCAAATTGAAATCTTAACATGATAGTATATATAATGGTGTATATTAATAAAATTAGAAAGGATGGTTGTTATGGAAATTATAGTAGCTATAATATTTGGAGGAGCAGTTGTAACATTTATATATGAAACTTACTATGAGAAAAAAGATAAAAAAGTTGGAGAATTATTAGCACCAAAAGCAGAGGAGTTAATTGAGATTTCAAGTAGGAGAATTTTTGAAAGGCAAAAAGAATTAAAAAGAAACTTGACAGCAAAAGAGAAAAATGAAATTTTAGACGAATGTTATAATAAACTATAAAGGATAGATTATATAAATCTATCCTTTAATTTGTTTATATGGATAATTATAAACTATAATTTTACATATTCCATAATGTTGTATTAGAGAACATATTTTTTACTTCTTCAAGTGATATTTGATGCTTTTTAATATTTTTGGATTTACGAGAAATATTAAATATAATTTTATTTTTCAGACTATTTGAAATCTTATATACTTTTTGTTCTTTAGAATTATCAAATATAATAAGAGTTAGAAAATCGAAATGGATTAATTTTTCTAAACAAATTTTTTCTTGTAATCTATCTAAATCAATAAAACAACTATAAATTTTATTATCTAATTTTAACAACAAAACACCAAATGTTTCATCTGATATTAGCAATTTCTTTAAACGAAAATCAATATCTTTAAAATCTTTGTCTTTAGACTTTAACGCTAAAGAGATACTGCCTAATTCATTATCTAATAAAAATAAGGTGTTTTCTGGAATCAAATTTAATTGATCACATTTATATATGTTTTCCATTATATCATCACCTACAAAAATTGTTGTAATTTAAAGTATAGCACAAATGAAAAAAAAAATCTACCAATACTTGAAAATTTACAAATTTCGTAAAAAATATCTTTAAATGCTTGAAATATCAACAAATAAATTTTTTTATTTCTTATATTTTTTTCTCTATAAATAAGCTGTATAATATAAATGTATTTAAAACAAGTGATGAAATAAGGAAAAACCTTATTTCATTTACCTAAACTAAATACAAAAGATATTTAGATTTAGGTTTATGGACATATATAATGTCTTGTATGTTACTTACTAATGTAAGTGTAGTAAAAAAAGCACGAGATACTTTAAAAGGAAATCTTTTTTTAGTGTGCTTTAAAATTTTAATAAAGTAAAGAAAGTTAGCAAAGATAGGTTCACCCCCTAGTACCTCTTTGCTCTTTTTTTGCTTTTTTTATTTTGAGGAAAGGAGGAATTTAGAGTTAATCCCTTGTTTTAAATACGAAATAAGAAAATATAAAGGAAAGGAGAAAAAATTATGGGATTTATCTCGAAGAAAAGAGCTAAAAATGTAATCCCTAGTAATAATGAAACAATAGAAAGAGAATTTGCTTCAGAAATAGTAGAAATTTTTGAAGAAAAATTAGAAGAATTAAATGTAACATTACCAGGTATTACAAAAAATAGCGAAGATGAAGAAAGAAGAATAAAAACTACTGTAAGAAATGAATTAATTGCTGAAATTGAAGATTTTATTTATTCAAACAAAAAAACATTGGTAAAAATAGCATAGAAAGAGGTAATAATATGGAAAAAAGTTTACAAGAGTGTATAAAAGGAAATCTATTAGGCAATGTTAGAACAGGCACAAGAGGAGAAAATGATAGACCTGTAAAACTTGCATATTTTAATGTGCATATTGATAAATCTACTCCAAGTTTAGCTGTAGAATTATTTAATAAAGCATATAAGAATCCAAATAAAATAAGAATAAAGTTTGTATGTCAAAAGCCAATGGTTACATATTATGAAAGATATGAAGGAAAAAGAAGAACTTGCTATGGAAACGGAAATAAAGCTAAAGTATTTGATGAAAAAGGAAAAGCACAAATTATAGAGTGCAATGTAAATGACTGTCCATACAGGAAAAAAAGAGAATGTAAAAAAGCAGCTAGATTATATTTTTATATGGAAAAAATACCACAAGAAGAAGGTGTTTGGTGTTTTCCTATTGGTAGTGAAAAAGGAATTAGCTATATAGAACAAAGAATAGAAAGAGCAAATCGTTTAGGAAAAGATCTTACAAATTGTTGGCATGAACTTTATTTGATTTCTGAAGATGCTCCTAGAGGAGGCAAGAATTATATACCAGATATTAGAGAAATTACAAGCGATAATATAGAAACTCTAAATAAACAAAGTAATAAAAAAATAGAGGAAAATAAAACTCAAATACCAAAAGATAATACTAATAGTGATAATGTAAATAAAAGTAATAATGTTAATCAAGAAAGTAAAAAGAAAAAAAGTGATGCTTTAAAAAATTGTTTAATGTATAAAGGAAGTCAAATAACCATATATAAAAATCAAAAAGTTCCAAAATTAAAGTTTATGAATGTTCAAAAACAAGATTTGGAACTTATTTTAATGCCAAATGAAAAGAAAGACAATGAACAGATATTATATTTGAAGCCAGGAAGCATCATATTACCTTTAAAAATGATAAAGGAAGATACAAATACTATACTTTATCAATACAAGGTTTTAAAAGCAATTTCAGACGAAATAGAAAATAAAAAAGCAGTCTAGCAAAGGGTGTTGCAAGACTACTTGGAAAGGATAAAAAATGAAAGTAGTAAAGAAAGTTTTAATTGTATGCCTTATTCTTATTATCCAATCTTTAATTTTTATATATAAGATTATAACAAAGTTTTGGAATAAATACAATGTAACCATTAAAAAATTTATAAAAAAGTTAGATAAAGAATTAAGGATGGAACTATAATGAAAAATAAATTTAGAAAAGGAGAAGTAGATGGTATAGGAAAAATTAGCGAAAAGAAACATAAACAATTAGGAATAATTGAAGCTAAAGATTATTATTATAATGAATATCTAGTAACACTAATCTCCGACAAAACAGAGGATTGGTTTAGAGAAAAAGACATAAAAATTATAATGGAAAGAAATTTTAAAAAACAGGAAAAATTTAAAGTAGTATTGGCAATAGAAATACGAGGATTAGAAATCATTGAAAGAAAGGT
>ENA-OROM01002963-OROM01002963.1-human-gut-metagenome-genome-assembly--contig:-NODE-2963-length-11474-cov-2.830458_pt1 | contig 11474 bp, 9 predicted proteins | sample MGYA00242129_ERZ509050 | MGnify/ENA primary metagenome ERZ509050 (study PRJEB26280, sample SAMEA2338701) | human gut metagenome | biome: human gut; feature: human-associated habitat; material: faeces...
TTTGTGTGATTGGAGTTATCAGCAGATTTGCAGCAAACCGTTGTTACAAAAGTTTGATTCGACAATCTGATAATCTGGCAGCGGCAAAGGACAAGCAGCTGCAGCAGATGAAGACAAAGTACGAGAGCATTTATAGGATGAATTGCGGAATAAAAAATACAGAAGCATTTGTAAGTAAAATGCAGCAGCAATATCGTATAGCGGGAACACGTCTGACGAGTTGGGAAAATTGCAGCATTTACTGTGCGGCAGCAGCATTTCTAATAGGTGCCGTATCCTCGTTGATTCTTTATTTGAATAAAGGAAGTGTTCAAAATTGTGTATTGTATCTGGCTGGAGGAAGTTTGATGGCAGCTGGGATGATTGTGCTTTCTGGTTTGATGGGAAATAGTTCCAACAAAGATCTTCTTGAAACAGCACTTGTCCACTATTTTGAAAATGTGCTTGTTGTGCGAAGTGCAAGAGATATGCCAGATGGCATCAGTGAGGAGCAGCCAGACGAGCTTGTGCAGCCAGAACGCGAGGCTGCTAGAAGCAGTGCAGCAGCCAGAGCACGAGGAGCAATGAGGGATGATCTTTTTATGCAGAAAAAGGATGGTGCACAGAAAGAAAATAATGTGTCAGCGGAGAATGAAAAGCGGGTGAACCGCCCAGAGCTTGTCAGAAAGGAAGAACCTGAAAAGGATCATCAAAAGCAGTTAGAGGAGTTAAAAGAGAGCCTAGCGCAGATTGCAGCGGCCCGGGGGGAATCCGGGGATCGACAAGTACATAAGCAGCAGACAAGAAAGCTCTCCCCAAAGGAAGAGCAGCTGATCAATGATATTATAAGTCAATATTTGTCATAAGGCTAACATAAACGGGCTGTCTAGGCTATCTTGAAATTAATTAGCAAAGAATTAATCTTCTTCAATGATCTGAATTTCAAGATAGTCAAAATCGATTGCCTCAATAAAACTGTCCTGAGTGAAGCGTGTTTTGGCGTGACGCTTAAAATCAGAAATGTTTGATGGCAGCCAGATTGGGACGGCCAGATCAAATTCATGAGCGATGTTTTCGAGTGCTGCGAACACCTTTTTGGTGCGGGTCATATCGAGTGATGGATTTTCAACAACAAAATCCTTGAGAAGATGATTGTCTGCGAAGACTTTACCCCACATGCGAAACATAAAAACCTCCTAAAAAGAAAAAACTTGTGCTATAGTGAAAAATAGTATATAGTAAACTATAGGAACTGTAAATTGATTGAAAACTGACTTTGTTTTGTGGTCAGTATAACAAAAACAATTCTCAAACGCAAGTGCGAGAATGGGAATGGTTCTTGATAATCATCGTTAGGAGGAGTAAAAATGGACGATTATAGGCAGCCGGATACTCCGGAAACAGCTAATGAAGTTGAAATGCTGCTTGATCAGCAGGCAGAACAGGCTGTGTCAAATGAGGCATCAAAGGAGACATCAGCTGATATGAAAGCAGAGCCGGTTAATCTGGAAGAAATTGTGCAGCCCAAGGAGCAGCTAGAAGAAGTAAAAGAGCAGCCAGAAGAACTGATGGAGGAAGCACAAGAGCAGCCAGAAGAATCAGAACTGACTGAGCTTACAAAAGAACAGTCAGAAGAATCAGAGCAGGCTGAGCTTAAAGAAAAACAGCTGGATGAATTAGATGACGCATCGACAGAAGAGTCACAAGAAGGTTCAATGGAACTTTCAATGGAACCTTCAATGGAATCTTCTATGGAAGTGGAAGCAAAGCCAGAGGATGAGGCAACCAGAGAAGCTCAATCATCCGTCTTTGGTCAAGCTGTTACACTTGATGCAATTCATGATTCTGAGTTAATTAAAACAGTAAATAGGGCGAAGCAGTTGTTAAATGATCTTGATGAGGCAGAGAAGGATAAGACACGCCTGACTGGTGAGTTAAAGCAAAGCGAGAAGGCATACAGCAGCATGGAAAAGAGTGTGGCAGAGGGAATTACCACGGCACTTAAAAAGAAAAAAGAAGAAATTGCTGCAACGTATGATCGTGAGCTGAGTCAGTATCAAGATCAGATTGATGTATGTAAAACTGAGCGTGCAAAGGCAAAGGCCAATGCAATAGCACAGCGCATTCAGGTTGAGACAGCGCCTTTAAATCAACAGAATCAGCAGCTAGAGGCACAGATTGAACTGAAATTTAAAGAAAATAAAGTTCCAGTCGTATGTAAAAAGCGTGCGATTTCCATGCTGTTTTTCCCTAAAAACAGCAGAGATTGGACAATTGATATTTTAGTTGGTGTGGGCTTGATTTTCTTTATTCCATTGTTTTTCTCATTGGCAATTTCGAATCGTCTTGTGCTGGCATTTACATTTTTTGTATATGTGGGTGCATTATTTACTGTATATTTGTATTTGCTTCACAAGTATATGCTGAAGTTTGCAGGTGTAAATGAAGAGGTGGAGGAACTTCGAAAGCAGATCCGCATTAATAATAAGAACAAGCAGCTGATGACGAACCGCATCAAGAAAAGTCAGGATGAGACGGGCTACAATCTGGGCAGCTTTGATGATAAAATCACAGGTATTCAGCAGGTTATGCAGAATACAGTAGAAAAGCGCCAGGAAGCACTTGAAAATTTTGAAAGCGAAATTCGTCATCAGATCACAGCAGACATTACAGCTGCCAACAAGGATGAGCTTTTAGGGCTGCAGCAGGAGTTTGAGAGCAAGCGTCAGGAACTTTCAGATAAGAAGGAAGAGATTGAGCAGATCGAAAAGCAGCTCAAGGAAGAATATGAGCCTGTCTTTGGAAAGGATCTGCTGTACAAGCAGCGTTTAAATAAGTTTGATTCCTTCTGTCAGGAGAATGCAGATCTGTCGCTTGAAGAGGCATTGACTCAGTATAGGGCACTGTCTGGAAGTAAGCTGTTAAAAAAGTAAAAAGTCCCTGATAAATTTCATCAGCCAGATTCATCACGAAAGAAAGTGGGACACTTTGACGGTGAAATGGAATGGGATTGTCTTCGCAGCTTGTGACACCGGTAATAGAGATTTCTCCCACCGGGGGGAGCGACTTTGCAACACCCTCGCCAGGATATAATGCACTGTTTGAAAGACAAAGCATGCCAAGATTTTCTTTAGCACCTATTGAGGCATCTATTGCAATTGTGAGAAAGTCGCCCAGATGCTTCACATAATGAAGCTTTTGACGCAGATTCACAGCATGTACAGGATGAGCAAGCGATCCGCATACAACAAATGTATGCTGCATGGTATCGCAAAGACGCTCTAATTTATAACCTACTAAAGGACCAAGACAGTCCCCAGGGACACGGTCACTGCCAATACAAAGGAAAAGTATTGGTCGGTGGCCGTTCTTTTTTTGGCTTAAATCAACAAGATTGGCTAAACGGCAGGCAAAGCCTTCCGAGGAAAAATCAGTTTGCGAAAAATAGGATGGAGAGTTGACTGTGTTCATAGATACCGCCTTTCTGAAACGTTCTTTGCTTCATTCTATCCGGGGAAGAAGCGCTTTATTCGCTTGTCGAAAGATTATGTGTATTCGACAGGCGGTTTTGGCAGATTCTGCACGGTTGTAGTGATACGATGTGCTAAGAAAGATGGAAAATACCGTGCATAAACTGCATGGAACTGGTCTGGAGGTGTTATATGGAAGAGGAAAAGAAACTGCCAAAAAATATTCGTCAGATGGCAGAAAAAGAAGAGCGGGTTAGAGTGTATCTGGAAGACTATGCATATACATTTATTCGTAAATTAAATTGTACAGGGCATGTACGCACTGGTATATTGCTTGGAAGCAAAATGGTTACAGAAAACAAAAGATGCTGGTTTGTAAAGGGAGCAGTTGAGTTAGAGGATGCGCAAGGCAGTACTGAAGAAGAAAATGAGCAAAAAACAGCGATTACGCAGCAGGTCTGGGATAATACGTTGTCAGTGATACAGGAATATTTTCCAGGATGCAGTATATGTGGCTGGTTTATAAGCGGAACAGAAGAAAATTTTCCAGATGGTGAAGAATTAAAAAAAACACATCGTCAGATTTTTTCTGGGGAAAATTGTTTGATGTACTGGAAGAAGGGTGATGAGGAAAGCTTTTGGATGGAGGAAGAAGATACAATTCTCCATTTGAAGGGGTATTTTGTTTATTATGAGAAAAATAATGAAATGCAAAATTATATGCTGAGCCGCAACGCGGATCAAAGTGAGGATGTCAGCGATCAGGCAGCGCTTAATTTTAGAAAGATTATGAAGGAAAAGCAGGATATAAAGCATCCGCAAAAGTCAAAACACATAAATCAGACGCCTAAGCTAACAGCAGAAAACGGCATATGGGTAAAGGCAGGGGCGGCAATTCTTTTTATTATTTTAGTAGGAGGTGGTGTCCTTTTTTCAAGAGGGATGAATAAAAAAGAGGATTCTGTGCAGGCGCTTGCAGTAGGAGCATCCGTGGAGAGAAAAAGCGGTGAGAGCGAGCAGGTTGCTTTTGAATCAGAAAGTGAACAAATTGCGGCAACAAAAAATGACATTGGTGCATTGTCAGCGTCTTTAAAAGAAACGGAGAATACGCTTGAAGTTTCAGCTACAAAGATACCAGAAAGCAGTGAAGAAAAAGCTTCAGTTGCAAAAACACCAGAAAGCAGCCTTTCTTCATCTGAGACAGAAAAAAAAGACGTGGCAGCTATTCAAAATGGCGGGATTTTTTCTGGAGATATGATGTTTTATAAGGATGGTCTTGGAGCATCAGTGTATCGTATCACAAGCAGCACCGAAGCATCAAAAAATGAAGAATCAGATGCAGCATCATCAGAAGAAAACGAAAGCAGTACGCAGGAAATTTTAACGGTAGCGGCACCAACGCTGCCCACAGAAGAAAATGCAGCACAGGGGACGAGTGAGGCAGCAGAAGCAGCAGTAAATCGTCCAGTTTCATACACGGTTCAGCCTGGTGATACATTGATTGAGATTAGTAAAAAATTTTATGGTTCCTCACAGATGGTTATGCAGTTAAAGGAAGTAAATGGACTTGATGATATAAATAAAATTTATATTGGACAGGAGCTGACTTTGCCGTGAAAATTTTTAAGGAACTTTGACACACACCCTTGGATATGTTATACTTTTTTGGACACTGTGCAGCTGTATGTAAGATGCAGCTGGAGTTTGAAAGTCAGCACAGTGGTGGAAAGGAAAGTACATGGCAAGGGACAGTGAATTTCAACGGGAAAGAAAGAAGAAGCAGCTTAGGCAGAGCATGGTTACGAACGATAAGGTTCGCAGTGCACCAGTAAGCTGGGCTGAGGATCATAGAAGAACAGTCAATGTCGCAGGAATTGTTGTTGCAGTGTTGGTGTTAGCTGTTGTGCTGGCGTGGTTTGTGGCAGAACGGCTGTGGCGTTACAAAACATATGAAGTCAGCTGGAGAACTGATGTGTCGAATGCGTCATCAGCAGGATACGTATCATATGGAGACGGCATTGTCGTAATGAATAAAGATGGTGCTACGTATTATGACAAAAAGGGCACAAAGGTGTGGTCTGCGCCATATGATATGAGCAATCCAAAGGCAAATGTCAAAGGTGATTATCTTTTGATTTATGATTTAAAAGGAAAAAATTTTGCAATTTGTAATAAATCGGGAATCACTGGAAGCGGAACTACATCTCAGATAATCACAAAGGGAGTGATTGCGTCGACAGGTGTAACTGTGCTTCAGTTAGAAGATCAGGATGCGAGTTTAATTTCTTATTATCGAAATACAGGCGAGGAGCTTGCAGTTTCGATTCGCAATCCGCTCCAGATTGATGGATATCCGCTTGACATTAGTGTTTCGCCAAATGGTCAGCAATTAGCTGTATCATACTACTCAATTTCTGAGGGTGTTGGAACAAGCAGTATTTCTTTTTACGATTTTGAAAAGGGAAAAGAAGCTGCAGATCGTATAGTAGCAAGTTTTGATTATTCTGAAAATGGCGCATATGTCCCGAAGGTTGTCTATTTAAGTGATACAAAAGCGTTTGCAGTTGGAGATTGCTGCATCAGCTTTTTTGACGTGTCAAACAGAACTGCAATTACTCGAAAAGATATTGCTGTTGAGGGAGAAATTCAGCGTATTTTCTATAATAACGAATACCTTGGTCTTGTTGTACGTGATGAAGCGAAAACAGGCTATCAGCTTCATATTTACACGTCAGAAGGAAATGAAAATGCTGTTACAGAGCAGGATAAACTTCATACAGGCTATGCATTTCAGCAGAGAAATATTGTCATGTATGATGCGGATTATTGCGAGGTTCAATCATTTTCAGGAAGAATACGTTTTGCAAGAGAGTTTGGAAATAATTTGTATACTGTCATTCCGGGCGACAAGTTTAAGACCTATTATTTGGCGACAATGGAGGAGCTTCAGCAAATTAAGCTACGATAACATAAGAAAAACTTGATTTTCGTGCAATGGTCTGGTAAACTGAGCATAAATACAAAATTAAATGCGCTTAAGCGCGGAATGGAGACGAAGATGAATAACATTGATACAATGTCAGTAAACGCGATCCGTGTATTATCTGCAGATGCGATTCAGAAGGCAAAGTCAGGACATCCTGGCTTGCCGCTCGGCTGTGCATCTGTAGCCTATGAGTTATGGGCAAAGCATTTAAAGCACAACCCAAAGGATCCAGATTGGAAGGATCGTGATCGCTTTATTCTTTCTGGAGGACATGGTTCTATGCTTTTGTACTCCCTGCTTCACCTGTTTGGTTATGGTGATTTAAAAAAGGAAGATCTGATGCAGTTTCGTCAGTGGGGTTCTCTGACACCTGGTCATCCGGAGTATCGCCACACAGTTGGTGTTGAGGCAACGACAGGACCTCTTGGCGCTGGTATGGGTATGGCAGTTGGTATGGCAATTGCAGAGCGTCATATGGCGTCTGTATTTAACAAGGAAGGATATCCGGTTGTAGATCATTACACATACGCACTTGGCGGCGATGGATGTATGATGGAGGGTATTTCATCTGAGGCATTTTCTCTTGCAGGTACTTTAAAGCTGTCTAAGCTGATCATTTTCTATGATTCCAACCGCATCTCTATTGAGGGATCAACAGATATTGCATTCACAGAGAATGTTCAGAAGCGTATGGAAGCATTTGGTTTCCAGACCATTACCGTTGAGGATGGAAATAACTTAGAGGAAATCGGCAAGGCAATTGAGGCTGCTAAGGCAGATACTGAGAGACCATCTTTTATCACTGTAAAGACTCAGATTGGTTTTGGATGTCCGGCAAAGCAGGGCAAGGCAAGTGCACATGGCGAGCCGCTTGGTGATGACAATATTAAGGCAATGAAGGAAAACTTAGGCTGGCCGTCAGAAGAGCCATTCTTCGTACCAGAGGAAGTTTATGATCATTATAAGGAAATCGTAGAAGGCTTACAGCCGGCAGAGGATGCTTGGAATAAGATGTTTGCAGAATACTGCGAGAAGTATCCAGAAATGAAGGAACTGTGGGATACTTACTACGATGAGGATTTGGCAGAGAAGGTTTGTGACGATGCTGATTTCTGGGCTTATGATGATAAGGCAGATGCAACAAGAAATCTGTCCGGCAAGATGATCAATCGTATCAAAGATAGAATGCCGAATGTAATTGGCGGTGCAGCTGACCTTTCCCCATCCACAAAGACATATATGAAGGATGAGGGTGATTTCTCAGCAGAAAATTATGCAGGACGCAACATGCACTTTGGTGTTCGTGAGCTTGCCATGACAGCAATCGGAAATGGTATTATGCTTCACGGCGGACTGAGAGCATTTGTTTCTACCTTCTTCGTATTCTCTGATTATACAAAGCCGATGGCACGTCTGTCTTCAATCATGGGTGTACCGTTAACCTTCGTATTTACACACGACAGTATTGGTGTAGGAGAGGATGGACCGACTCATGAGCCGATCGAGCAGCTTGCAATGTGGCGTGCAATGCCGAACTTCCATATGTTCCGTCCGGCAGACGCAACTGAGACAGCAGCTGCATGGTACAGCGCAATTACATCTAAGAGAACACCGACTGCACTGGCACTGACCAGACAGAATCTGCCGCAGATCGAGGGAACCTCAAGAGAGGCATTAAAGGGTGGTTATATTGTACAGGATTCCAAGAAGGCAGTTCCGGATGCGATCATTATCGCTTCTGGTTCCGAGCTGTCTCTTGCTGTAGAGGCAAAGAAGGTTTTAGCAGAGGATGGAATCGACGTTCGTGTCGTATCCATGCCATGTATGGATATCTTCGAGGAGCAGTCTGAGGAGTATAAGGCAAAGGTTCTTCCAAAGAATGTAAGAAAGAGAGTTGCAGTAGAGGCACTTTCTGGATTTGGATGGGATCGTTATGTCGGACTTGACGGTGACATCATCGGAATGAATCGTTTTGGTGCATCTGCTCCGTACAGCAAACTGTTCCCATACTTCGGATTTACCGTAGAGAACGTAGTAGCAAGAGTAAAGGCACTGTAAAAAATGTAAATAAAAACGCAGCAACTGGGGACGGGAATGCGGCACTGTAGTGCCGCATTCCCGTCCCTGTTGGCTATTGTTAGCTGTTTTGTTTTTTTAGTACAGCATTTTCTGCTAGTTCAACTGGTTCTCTAGTTTATAACTGGGATCTCAGTATATTAATCTCATTGCTATAATATATTAATTTGTAAGCCAGCGGGACGGTAAAAAAGCCAGTGTACCTGTCCCATTGGCTGGGATAATGAAAAAATTGCGCTTGAGATTGTTCGTCAGGCAAAAGCCATTTTTTATGATTTATTTGTTCAGCTTAAGGATGAGATTGATAAAAATTGGCTGTGAAAAAATGAAATTAGGTATTGACGGAAAAAAAGAGGCGTGATATAGTAATTTGCGAATGAAATGCAAATTAAAATGCAAACCTAAGAGGGAGGCAGAATAATTGGCAAAATATAGTACCAGACAAAGAGATATTTTATTATCTTATTTGGAAGCACATGCAGATGAGCAGATGTCGATTCAAAAGATCGCATCTGATCTGGAAGAACAGAAAGTTAGTTCAAGTGCAGTTTATCGAAATCTTTTTGATCTGGAAAAAGAAAACCGGGTAAAAAGATGTATCCGGGATAATTCGAGAAAGGTGCTTTATCAGTATATTGATTTGCCAGAGTGCAGGTCAAGTCTGCATTTGATGTGTCGTGTCTGTGGAAGGATGTTTCATCTTGAACCAGAACAGACAAATAAGCTTGTGGAGCATGTTGAGAAAGCACAGGGCTTTGTGATTGATAAGTCTGAGACTATTTTATATGGTGTCTGCAAGGATTGCAGATAGTAGTCGCAATAATTTTTAATTATGAGAGAAGGAGGAAAGCACGATGAAGCAAAGAAGAAGTGTATTGTCATTAGCTGTGGTATTTGCCGTTATTTTTGTCGTGCTTATCTCTTCATTTTTTGTTGCAGCAGAAACAAATCATGACTGTACCGGAGAGGACTGTCCGATTTGTTATGAGATCAGCGTATGCCAGGAGACGGTCAGAAAGCTGACATTTGCTTGTGCAGTATTTGCTGCAATTTTATTGTTATCAGTTTGTATTGTATTGCCGGTGGCTCAGAGCAGACCGGCTGTTTGCCATACATTAATTTCTCTGAAGGTGAAGCTTTCGGATTAAAAAAATAAGACAAGAAAAAGTTGCGTTTAAAGGATTGCATTTTTGCAATAAGCAGAGTGCAATTCTGAGTGCTGTATTCAAAAAAATGGAAATATAGAATATAGGATTCAGCGTGAGTACAGCAGTATTTATTTCGTCTTATTTATTTTAATTCGGAGGTTTTTTTGTTATGAGAAAAAATAGAAATTTTAAGAAATTTAATATCGTATTGGCAGCACTGACAAGTGCAGTAACCGTAGCAGGAGCGTGTGCACCGGCATTTGCAGAGACAACAGGAGCATCAGAGGAGTCTGATAAGCTTAGCATTGTGACAACGATTTTCCCAGAGTATGATTGGGTGAGGGAAATTTTAGGCGATCAGGCCGACAGCGCAGACTTGACAATGCTGCTTGACAACGGTGTGGATCTTCACAGCTACCAGCCGACAGCAGATGATATCATTAAGATTTCGGAGTGTGATCTTTTCTTGTATGTGGGCGGTGAGTCAGATGCTTGGGTAGAGGATGCGCTGAAGGAATCTCAGAATAAGGATCAGAAGGTAATCAATCTTCTTGACGTATTAAAGAATACAATTAAGACAGAAGAGGCAATGCCTGGTATGCAGGCGGAGGAAGGTCATAATCATGGCTATTCTCATTTTGCAGATGAGGACGTAGAAGATCGTGAGCTTAGTGACTGGAGCGGCGAGTGGCAGGCCGGTTATCCGTATCTTGAGAATGGCGATCTGGACGAGGTAATGGATCTCAAGGCTGAGAATGGTGATAAGACAGCTGAGGAATATAAGTCTTACTATGAGACTGGCTATAAGACTGATGTGGAAAAAATTACAATTGACGGTGAAAACGGAATAATGGAATTTACCAAGAATGGAGTCGCTGCAAAGGGAACTTACGAGTATAAGGGTTATCAGATCTATGATTATGAGTCTGGAAGCCGTGGTGTGAGATATTTCTTTGAGAAGACAAATGGTGATGATGCTGCACCAAAATATGTACAGTTTAGTGATCATGGCATTGCACCTGGAGCAGCAGAACATTTTCATATTTATGCAGGAAACGATAGTTTTGATGCATTATCTGAGGAAATGGAAAATTGGCCAACCTATTACCCGGCTGAGATGACAGGCGAAGAAATACGAGAAGATATGTTAGAGCATGAGGAAAAGGAATACGATGAACACGTATGGCTTTCCTTAAAGAATGCAGAGATTATCTGCCAGTCTATTGCAGATACACTTGGTGAGATTGATCCAGAAAATAAGGATACATATGAGGCAAATGTGGCAGCATATATCGAAGAACTGGCAGGGCTTGACGTACAGTATCAGGATACCGTAGATACTGCATCAAGAAAGACAGTTTTGTTTGGAGATCGTTTCCCGTTCCGCTACATGGTAGATGATTATGGCCTTAATTACTATGCTGCATTTGCAGGCTGCTCAGCAGAGAGTGAGGCAAGCTTTGAGACCATTTCGTTCTTAACAAAGAAGGTAGATGAACTGCAGCTTCCATGCATCCTGACAATTGAAGGCGAGCAGCATAAGATTGCAGAGACTATTAAGGCAAACACACAGAATCAGGATCAGGAGATTTTGACAATGAAATCCATGCAGTCTGTTACCTCAGAGGATGTACAAAACGGTGCAAACTACTTTTCTATTATGGAAGAGAATCTGAACGTGCTTAAACAGGCATTGAATTAAGGAAGGAGGAACATGAAATGGCGCAGCTTATCTGTCATCATCTCTCTGTTGGATATGATTCAAAGGCCGTTTTAACAGATTTAAATTTTGAAGTTAATGAGCAGGATTATTTG
>ENA-OROM01002967-OROM01002967.1-human-gut-metagenome-genome-assembly--contig:-NODE-2967-length-11449-cov-11.733544_pt1 | contig 11449 bp, 5 predicted proteins | sample MGYA00242129_ERZ509050 | MGnify/ENA primary metagenome ERZ509050 (study PRJEB26280, sample SAMEA2338701) | human gut metagenome | biome: human gut; feature: human-associated habitat; material: faeces...
TATAACGGCTGACATACATTTTTCCATCTGCCACGACCTCTGCACCGGGGGCGTACTCTGCGATGGCCATTTGTAGGTCTCTGGCTAATTGCAAAGCCCTTCCGCGTCCTACGGCATTGATGTCCGGAATCAACTCAACGGTATCCACGGGGAAACCGTACTTGGGAAGTACATTATTTCGAACCAAAAAACCGATAAGGCTCTTTTTTCCAGCGTTGTCATCCTTGCTGCACCTGAAATTTCTAAGAGCGCGGCTCCAGGCGCCGGCAGCTTCATCGTCGTGCCTGCGGCGGCAAGCCAACAGCTCTTTTTCCATTTCTGCTACTGTTCCACGGAAATCCTGTACGGCGATTTCAAGAACACCATTCTCTCCGCAAAGTCGATTTATCCAACCGAAATCAGAGATCCCCAGGCGTTGATGCATTTTTGTTGGAATCGAGCGCAGTAAGAGTTGTCGGAGATTTTCCGGCTGTGTATTCAAGTACTCCTTCAGCAGCTCATAGCCGCCTTCATTCAACAAGACAGTTTGGTTATCACCTGCATAAACTTCCTTATGCTGTGCGAAGAAGGAACTCAGAGCTACAGCGAAAATGTGGCGATTTAGTATCTTTTCGTTCTCAATTTCGAAAATGGGGGCTTTGATCTTTCCACTGATCATGGCCGTCGGGTCGCCATAATATGTAAAGTCGTGAGAGGATAATTTCGCATAGGTCATAACAAATGCCGCAGAATGCTTTGCTCGACCGGCACGGCCTGCCCTCTGTACATAATTGGATGGGCTGGGCGGGACATCACGCATATACACGGTTTCCAGACTGCCCACATCAACACCCATTTCGAAAGTCGTAGAGCAGCTGAGCGCATTGATTTTCTTTTGTACGAAGGCTTCTTGATACCGTGTTTGCTGATCCTTTGCAAGCTGCGCCGTATGCTCCTTGATATATAGCGGTTCAGAGTGACTGCTGCTATAAAGGCGGGCGTAGTGGTTCATGGCAGAATCCTTTAGAGGATCACAGGGTTCCAAAGTTCCTGCGCATTTTACGGAAGCACATTGTTTTTTTACATTATACGGCGTGACCCGACCACATTTCTTACAACGGTAAAATTTTGTGCTTTCGGTGCCACCGATGCAAATATCAAAATCGTTCGCATCGAGTACAAATTCCTCCGTTTCCGCTTTGAACACATTCGTCCAATAATCTTCCAAAATGGCGTCCGCTTCATCATCGGAAATACCCAATGCCCGCGTCAGCCGCACGAGTCGACTGTTGGGATAATAATTCCCGTTGGGACGCTTTCGACCACGCCACCCGGAGATCCAGCTTTGCTTTGCGGAGTCTCCTGTACGCAGCAATACCAGCTTCTTTGCCGAGGGTGTAAAGAAAATATACTCGCGCTCAGCGGCTGTTAGGGTATATTCTTTTCCTGCATCAATGGCACCAGAGAATACCGCATCCTGCGTCAACAGTTCAAGGAGCGCTATGGCATCCTGCGCTGAAAGATTAAATGGTTCACTCTGAAACGCCGTAGCTACCTGAGCGTTTCGCCTGTATGCAAAAGAAAGTACACCCATTGACACAAGGCTGGTGCCGCGGCGGGCATTGAACATTTCATTCAGAATCGCCACCCACGCATTACTGCGGCTCGCAGCAGATAACTTACCCACATCTTGATTTTCGCCAGCATCCCACTCGGCAAAAGATCTGTTGTTTTCAAAATAGCGGCTGAGTTCATCGACGAATTGAAATACGCTTACTTTTACTATGCCGCTATTGCGATATTTCTCCGCAATGTGCCAAATACCTCGTCTACGCAAAAATTCATCATAGGAACGCTCCATATAGGAGGCGAAAAACGCCGCTTCACTTCGGCTGTCAGAGAAGCAAAGAAACTGCCGCATCAGCTTTTTACGTATTTGCTGTGGTTGCGCTGTGCCAGCGAAGATGCTGCGCCGACCAGAATTTTGATTTTCCTTTAGTGCTGATGTTATGGTGACTTCCTCGTTGGGAAGTTGCTCGAAAAGCTCGGTTCCCAATACAGCGGTGGCTGCTTCGCTTCCCAAATAGAAGCGGCGGAACGAACCAAAGCCGCAGGCAGGGCATCTGGCAACATGGTTTTTGTGTTGTTCTATTTTGCGAAGCCTGCGATAGTTGGATTCGCTGTGTTCACATAGTGGCTTAAATTTTGTGTCTGCTTCCGTAGAGATAGCCCCGCAAACCGAGCAAATGACAAAATCGTTTGTGGCGTCATCTGCACAATCTTCCTCGTCAATCAGTACATCTTCTGCGCTGTCCTTAAGGTAGTAGAAGTCGGAAGGGTCGTCCAGCCCCTTCCGCGCTGATGGGCGTAAAGCTCCGCCTTCTTCTCTGCCGACAATAGCCATTCTTCCACAATCTGTGCAGACAGCGGCCTCAAATACCGCGGCATCGGTTTTGCTGTTTTCGCTTGTAAACGAGTGCTTCCGATGTAAAAACAGGTGCTTCGGAGAAGCGAGTGTGATATATGCCCCCTCTAAGGCTCGCACAAAAAAGTGATAGCAGGGTTTGATCAGATTTGCGCCATCTTTTTCGGCGCGAGCACAGACTGCAATGAAGGATATGACCTGTTCATTTGTCATAGGGCATATTTCGGACAGGGCCTGACGTAGCTGTGCGACCGTAACTGGCTGGTGCGCGACCTTCCGAAGCAAAGCAAACAGCCGGGAATGCAAGAAAAGCGCATAGAGCTTTTCGCCCTCGCTTCCTCCCGGAGCGAAGTCAGCGTGATAGCGGGCTAACACGGAGGAAATATCAGGACTTCTTTGCAGTTCCTCAAAAAGTGCTGGTGCAAAGTCCAAAAAATCTTCCATGGCAGGTCGCTTTTCTGTGGAACGAATAATTCCAGAGCGTTGGAATGCAACACCACATAGCTTTTCAGCAAAGCTCAGGATATCACCATCTGCATCAGGCCCACCAAGTGTTGCACTTGTCAGAATATATTGAACGCTATCGGGCTCGCTGATCCTCGCCCGGAGTCGGCGCATCAGCAGGGAAGTCTCCATGCCTGTTGCACCTTTGTAGATGTGTGCTTCGTCCAAAACAATAAACTTTAACTTGGCACCGGAGAATACTGCGTCATCTTTTGGCCGTAGCATCATGTATTCCAGCATGGAATAGTTGGTGATAAGAATGTGGGGTGATTTTTCCTGCATGACCTCACGGGAGATGATTTCATTGGGAGCAGGGTCTATCGGTTCCCCGGCTTCATCGTGGTAGGTGCGGTGGTACTCCGCCAGCGCCTTGGACTGTGTATGCTCGGTATTGCCATTGTAAACACCGTAGCATATTTGAGGGTAATTCTTGAAAAGAGCGCGCATACGCTTCATCTGGTCATTGGCCAGCGCGTTCATCGGATAGATGATGATCGCACGGACACCGGCGTATAGAGTTCCGGCTTCCTGCTCTCGCAATAGATGATTGATAATGGGCAGCAAAAAACTCTCCGTTTTACCAGAACCTGTTCCCGTCGTAACGACCAGATTTTCCCCTTTGTCCGCTTTCAGTATGGCAGTTTCCTGATGCTGATAAAGAGGTCTGTCCAGCTTTAGCTCACGCTCTTTTTCTGCAACAGGCTCCAGGTTTTCAAACAAGATACTTGCTTTTTGCGCTTGGATCAATTCTCGCAATGTATGCCCTGTTTCATAGGAGCCGCCAATATCAAGAAAGGGCCCGCTGGCTACCATACCGTCCGTTTGCAACTCTTTCCGAAATTCTCGCTCATAGTCAGTGTCAGCCATATCAAATGTAGTCGTGATATAATCGATATAACTATCTTTGATTTCCTTAGAAGCCTTGATGGAATCAAACATATTGGTAGCCCTCTCTAATGCTGTACTTGAAATAGTCGGGTGTCTTTAATCGATGATGCTGTTCAGCTTTGCTCATATAAGTGGCCGGATTACGGTTGACTATTGTGGAAAAATCCTTATCAACATATACTGCATCCTCCGTTGTACACCGTAGGATCAGCAAGTGTTCGTTGACAATCCAAACCTTAACAGGGTTGACCAATTCAAAGTCATTTGACGGCTTGGAGTTAAACGGGATGCGTCGCCCTGTACTGCTAATAAAGGATAGCGTTGCCGAATAGCACGGTGCGGGCATTGTTTCACCAGATGCGACAGTTGTCCCTTGGTAGTCCAAATTTGTCAGGATTCCGCATCCGTACTTCATAAGCAACGCTTTCAGGGTCTCTGTCTCAAAATCCCAGTAGAGCGCATCTCCTATAATAAGCTCTTTCCCGTCATAAAGCCATTCGAGTGGATTTCCAACGCAATATGAACCCTTGAAAATAAGTTCATTCATTCCGCCGGAAAACAGGCTTTTCTTTTTTAGGAAAACTTGATAAGAATAGTTTCCCAAGGCGTAGGAACTGGTGTTGGCAAGGGCGGTGCTTTCTGTTGATGTCGCATAAGTGTCGATACTTCCGCCGGGGCGTTGGACTTCGACTTGAAAGGTGCTTTCGGGATCGCCAACATAGTTGCCCTCCGGTTGCCAGTGCAGGGTGCTGTCAATTACTTCGATTGGCGGAGCAGCAAAGGTGGGCTTACAGGCGATGGTGGTAATTTTTCGGTTTATATGATTTCCTGCTATATTCTCCAGAGAAATCCACAGATCATACTCTGCCTGCGGCACCGTTATCGCACGGAGCGCATTGCCAAGTTCGAAATAGGAAGGACTCACCTCTGGAACAGGGCTTATACCAAGCATGAGCTGTCCACTCCATCCCTCCGGCAACTCCAGCTTTACGAATCCGTCGTGCAGAATGGATTTGTGCCAAATCATACCCGGAATCTTGAATGCATTATGCCCCATCAACGTGCAGTGAACCAAAGGAATGTACAGTTCAAGCTGCCAAGCCATTCCGGAAACGGGGACGATTATACGCTCAGAGGTATCTTCTAAGACCAGGGAGTAATGAAAATGCTTGGTGGCAAAGGAAATATTGGCAGTTGCTTGTGATCCGTCTGCATAGTAGAGGGGTGCATTTAAAGTAACATTGAAATCTGCAAGAACTATGTAATTGAATTCATACTTTACCAAGTCAGTAGCAAGGTCGATTATACGGACACAGTGGCAAATTCCATCATTTTCTGATGGAATTTCCAATTCATTTCCGCCTTCACAGAAGGCATCTGCATTGTGACGCACTCCGTCGATGGAGAATTGGTATCGTATGCTTTTTTCTCCCTCGGGGAGAACGATAAAAAGCTGGAAGGGGGCAGGAAAAATATCGAAAGATGCCCCCTGATGGATTACTTGGGCAGAGGCCGCTTTACGCAGGGAGGTATGATGGCGGAACTGTGCCGCAGTTGATGTGCATACGAAGATCTCTCGGCCATCGATGGCAACTGATGACACCTCATCCAAATTTATGCGGTATAGCTGACCCAGATATGGGTAGCTATATATTCCGTCTGTATCATCGGGAAAGGTTACTTCCTGCAAGTTGCTGGCAAACAAGTAAATTGTTCCACAGTGGGGAGTTCTTTCAGCCCCCGATGCATCCAACAAGATATATTGGCGATATAGCTTTTCAGCCGAATTATAGAGAAGCTCTCCGTCATAGTGGATCTCTACCCGTATAGCCGGTGTGTTTGAAAAATCATACGACATTTCTTCAAACGGAATGAAGCGACTTCTTGTTGTTAAGCACAATTCATCCCCAGTGACCGAAAGTTCAGCGTTATAGATGCAAATTTCACTTTGGTAGATTTTAATTACAGGACGTTGCTGCGCTATCTTAGACAAGCGGATTTTAGGTATTGCTATGCCAACGGAGGAATGCTCCATCGTATATTGAGCATAGATGCGGTCTGTCGTCGTTGCAACATATTCTGTTTTCCGCTGCCGTTGTTCTCCCTGTGCCTGTACCCGTTCGGTACTGCTTTTCCTTTGATACCATTCGACGAGGATAGTGTCCCAATAATTTCGGTCGGGATCAATTAGGTCGGTGTTTTCATTCCGGAGAATTGCGTCCATCTTTTTTACGATGGAGTCACAGAGAACTGCCATATATCCGGGACGTTCCTTAAACAATGTCTGCAAACCGGAAAATATGGCATCTGCCCTTAATTGAAGTTCATCATTCTTGGCAACGCGGGAATCCCAACGCGCACGCATGCCTTTCGTAAATACTTTGTAGCTGATATCCTCCGTTACATATTGGAAATCTAAGTTTTTCACATAAAAGTCAAATAGAATGGAGTAGAGCGATTCTATGCTTTGCTTTGGTGCCAGAGCATGGAGCAGCAGAGAGGTGTAATATCGCTGCGTTCCCTCAGGTGCGAAAAAACGCTTGTAGTGTGCCAGTGTACCTTTGATTGCACCTCTGAAATAATTATATAATCTATTGGCTGCGGCCTCAGAATTTTCCGGATTAAATCCGTATTGAAGGAAAATATAATTCCAAAGAGACCCGGAAGTCCCCTCATCTGCTAATTCTGAGGACCAACCCTTCAACAGGTTTATTGTTTCAAGTACGAGTACAGCGTCCTCTCTTACGGAAGTGCGTCCGCCATCTATCAGTACTTTCTTGACGGTTTCGCTTGCGGACTGATAGAGGAGTGCGTCTTCCTTGTTGGTTAACTGGTACTCTCCGGCTAATGGATAGGTTCGAAACACATAATCGGCCAGTTCAAAGGCGGTATGATCGGGGGACAGTTCGCATTTATCTCCACTGTGCATATCGGGTTCGATATACCCTGTTTCTTTCCAGATAAAGCCTCTGTCGGTAAGCCATTGAACAGATGATATGCCAGCGTCTCTTGCGTATCTGCGGATTTCCGCAAACAACGACAAATATACACTAAGGCGAGATTGTTCGGCAAATATCACCTTTTCCGGGAATGCCTTGCTCAATCGGTTCAGGAGCTCTGTTTCGCTCATGCGCATAACATCCACCCACCTTACACATTACTCAAAGCACGAATGGGAACTGTAATATGTAGTATTTTGTCAATTATAGCATAAAGATGTAACAATCTCAACCATGCAGTTTTGTGAGCTTCGATATATGTGTGCGGATGTGTGATTCATATCTCCAGCATTCCTTGCAGTTCTGCGCTGGCCACCTTTTTGTTCTTATCGAAGGCGTGGGTGTAGATGTCCAGCGTGGTGGAGGGCTGGCTGTGGCCGAGGATGCCCGCTACCGTTGCGACATCCGTGCCGCCCGCGATCATCAGACTGGCGGCGGTGTGTCGGAGGGAATGGACGTTCAGCTCCTGCGGCAGGCCGTTCTTCTTGAGGATCAGCTTGAAGCGGTAGGTGAAGGTGGTGGGCGTCATGGGGAGCTGCGCTCCCTGACGGCGGAACAGGAAGTCGTCGGCGGTCAGCTCACGGCGGTCATAGGTTTCGGTGATGTATGCACATTCCTGTCGGTACTCCCGCAGAAGACTTTCCATCTCGGCGGAGAAGTACACATAGCGGTCACCTGCGCGGGTCTTGGGTTCCTTAACGAAGATTTCCTCGTCTGTCACCTTGACCGCGTTGCGGCAGATGTGGATGGAACGCTGCTCCCAATCAATGTCGCACCACTTCAATCCGCAGCACTCGCCCCGCCGCATTCCCGTGGCGATGAGGAGCTTGAAGTAGGTTTCGTACTTGATGCTCTCGCCCTCCAGCGCGGCGATGATCTTCTGCGCCGTTTCCTCGTCCGCGATCTTTTTTTCGCACTTGCGCCCGGCGTAGCGGTAGGTGCGCCAAGCCGGATTATGCGAAAGAAAGCCACCCTCCACGGCATCAGAGAGGATGCTGCACAGCGTAGCGTGCACGCCCTCAATGGTGTACTCGGAGAGTGGCTTTTTCGTTTCAATGCTGGTGACTTTTCGCAGTTCTGCGTAGAAATTCCGGAAGTGCTCCGGCCGCAGCTCGGTGAGCTTGTAGTGACCCAGCGCCGGGAGGATGCGCTCGATGTCCTGCCGGTCACGGCGGATGGTGGACTTCGCCAGCTTGCTGGGTGCAACCGTCTCCAGCCACAGGTCGATGTATTTTGCCAGCGTGAGCTGCTGGACGGGCTGCGGCGTGTGGCGGCATTCCCGCTCAAAGAGGACTGCCTGCTCGTTGAGCCACTTTTCCACCTGCCTGGGCGTCAGCTCCTCCGGCGGATGGACGGTTTTCTGCTGGGGCTTGATGCGCTTGCCGTTGTAGTCATAGCCCATGGACACCACGATGAGATAGCTGCTGCCGCGCTTGCGGATGCTTGCCATAAAAATGACCTCGCTTTCATTTGATCTTGGTACAGTTGAGATTTGCTTGGCAAGCACAACATACCGCAAGCGCAGCGGTAAAGCTATCACAATTTTCTTGGAAAAATGAATTTCTACGAAAGCAACAATCATGCGCTGCGCCGCTTCGAGGAACGGGCGGCAAGATTGAAAATCTGTCCGCCGTCTGGACGGAGCATGGTGCGCATGGAGTCAGCCGCCTGCTCCTTCTGCGCCTGCTGCGGGTGGCAGTAGGTGCGCTCTAAGAAACCGGTGTCCACGTGCCCCACGAGGTCTGCCACCGTCTGCTTGTCCACGCCGCAGTGCAGCAGCGAGGTCACGAAGTAGTGCCGCAGGGTGTGGAGGTGGTACTCCCGTGGAAAGCCGATGGCGTCATAGATCTTCCGCAGCCGCTTGGTGAAGGTGTCCGGGTGGATGAGCTGCCCCTGCTCGTCGGTGAAGAGGTAGGGACTGAGCCTGCGGCGCTGCTTGTCCGCCTCCATCTGCTTGCGGCGCTTGTAGGCCAAGAGGATGCCCCGCAGGTCGGAGGATAGATAGACTTCACGGCTCTTGCCGTTTTTGGTGGAGCCCTCCACGATGCCCTTGCCGGGAACGCTGCTGCGGGAGCGGCTGACGGTGAGTAGCAGACCGTTTTGCGTGCCGGTGAAGTCCGACCATTGCAGAGCGCACAGCTCGCCCCGGCGGCAGCCGGTGTACATGGAGAGCAGATAGAATAGGCGGTAGTGCCGCGGTTCCTTTGCCAGCGCGTCCAGCAGCTTCTCCACCTCGCTTCGCGTGGGGATGCGCTGCACCGTGCGCTGCGGTGTGGGCAGGTCTAACATCCGCGCGGGATTCTTTTCGATGATCTCATTGCGTTTGGCATCGCTGAGTACGGCGGAGACCACGGAGAGGTATCGCTGCGCGGTGGATTCATTGATGAGCTTTCCGTGGTGCTTGCGCTTGCGCAGTGCGGAGAGCATATTTTCCAGCGCCATCGGTCGGAGCTTGTTGAGACGAATGCCGCCGATCAAGGGATACACCACCTCCAACATCCGCCGGTATGCAGCGATGGTGCTGGGGGCGTATTTCGTCTGCCGCTTCAGCCAGCGGGACGCGAATTCCTCAAAGGTCATTTCGCCATCCTCGGCGTAGCCAGTCTTAAAGCTGCGCCCCAGTTCCTCGGCGGCGTGGGCGACATACTGCCCAATGCCGCGTTTGGGAACATTGGGCGGGACATGAATCGTTTTCGCTTTGCTGATTTTCCGACCGTCAGGCCGGTAGCCGTTGCTGACGGTGATCTTATATCGTCGCTCGTCTAATTTTTTGATGCTTGCCATTTTTAGAGTCCTCCCATCGTTTGCTCATACCGATTTCCTTTCTGTTCTTCCTGCGCGGCGTGTTCGTCGCGCTTTCCCTTTACCGCAAGGGCTGCGCCTGCGGCGAAGCCGACCACCGCGCCGAAGTTTTCGGCGGCGATTTTCGCCTCGATGCGCCGACGCTGTTCTTCGGCATCGCCGCTTTCTTCGTCCAGCAGCAGACCGAGTGTTGCCAGCCCCGCCGCGCCGGTACGTAGCAGGGGCGTCATGGAAACAGGCTGAGGATCTTTGCCGCGCTGTACCATCCCGCCAGCGCCACCGAGCCAAGCAGCGTCACCAGCATGATCCACTTGATCGCTACGAGCAGACTGAAATCCGGCAGCCACCGAATCCATTTGCAGGAATACCGCTCGCTCAGGTTCCCAACCCGTTCCAGAAGCTTGTTCATCTCGGTCAGCGATCTCTGCATCTCGACCAGCGACTTCTGCACCGGTGTCAGGTCGATGTGTGTTTTCAGCTCCGGCAGGGCCTTCCGAATTTCCTCCAGCTCCCAGTTTATTCCGTCTGCCTGCTCCGCCAGCTTGTTCATCGCCTGCGGCAGATCGCACTGGATCACAATGGGCTGGATCGGCTGCGCTGTTTGCTGCGGCGCGCTGCTCGGCTGATTCATCCGCTTCAATTCCTCCATCGGTTTCCTCTGCTCGATGGAATTTTCTTTGGACGAGCTTTGCCCGTATTCTGAATTCATGTTCCATGGCCTCCTTGCAATACTTTTCTTCGTGTAATTTGTTGTCACGGCATTTCATGCCGTCCGGTGTGGTGTAGGTGATGTATTTGCGGCTGCTCTCCCAGCACACCGCATAGCCCTCGGATTCCATCAGAGAAACAAAGGCGTCCTTGTCGGCGGCGTATTTCATGCACGCATCGATGGTGTTCATGAGCCGCAGCTTCCAGCTTTGGCCTTTCAGTGCCGTGTGGTATTCCGCGCCGCTCATGCCGCGGGCCTGCTGCGCGGTCGACTCAAAGACCGGCAGGCCCATCTCCTGACAGATCATGTCATTGCGCCGCATCAGTTCCTGGATCTGTTCCTTCGCCATGTGCAGCTTTTTGCCGGTTTCAAAGTTGACGGAGTTGATGACGCAGTGGGAGTGGATGTGCTCGCGGTCTACATGGGTGCAGACCAGCACCTCACAGCCGTCGAAGTATTCCGCCAGCCGCCGTGCGGCTTCGTGAGCCTGCCGGGGATCGACCGCCGCACCCTTCGGAAAGCTTTGTACCATGTGGTAGAACATCACACCGCCATCCTTGTGATAGAGCAGCTTTGTATTGATGAAATCATCGTAGACGCTCTGCGGCTGACAGTTGATGCCGCTGACGAGCGGCTCGCCATCCCATGCGGTTTTCTTTTCCTGCATGACGTAGAGCATCACGCCGCGCATGGCGGCGCGGGACTGTGTGCCCCGCTTGTAGTTCACAAAATGTACGATGGCCATACGGCTCACCGACCTTCCATGACAGCCCGCAACGCGGCGCTGACCTCGGACAGTTCACCGGCAGCTTTTTCCAGTCCGATGACCTGCACCTTGCCCATGTTGGCGAGGACGGTGAGGCGGTTGATGTTGCTGCCGATGCCCTTGAGCTGGCGGAGCAGTTCCTTCTGCTCGTCGATGACGATGATCCGCTTGCCGAGACAGCAGGCGGTGACATAGTCGCTCATGGACATGTGGGCCTTCGCCGCCAGCGCCCTGATCTTCTCACGGTCGGCGGACGCCATGCGCGTGCTGAATTTGATATCTTTTTTCATGTTTTTCTCCAATCGTAGCTAAAAGTGGGTGTGGGCTTCTGCCCGCAGCTTGGGGGTGTGGGGCCATGCCCCGCCCAGTGCATTTGG
>ENA-OROM01002977-OROM01002977.1-human-gut-metagenome-genome-assembly--contig:-NODE-2977-length-11424-cov-2.873428_pt1 | contig 11424 bp, 7 predicted proteins | sample MGYA00242129_ERZ509050 | MGnify/ENA primary metagenome ERZ509050 (study PRJEB26280, sample SAMEA2338701) | human gut metagenome | biome: human gut; feature: human-associated habitat; material: faeces...
TGATAGTATTGTGCATAAGGGCCGTTCACAGTAGCGGCATGAAAGATGGAGCGCATAGTCCACAAAAAATCAGAAAAGACAAGCTGACTGTACTTCAAATTATAACAATCTGTTACTGCATGAAGAAAATCCTCACCCATCAATATATCATTGAGCGAAACATCATTTTTTTGAAAAAGATCAAACAATACATTCCATTGAACATCCTGATCCAGTATCAGGCTTCGAAGTGCCCGATACTGTTCTTTTTTCAGTCGCTGCCTGCGCCGATGCTTTTTACTCCAATCCACATCCTGAAGATACAGTTCATAAACTTCGGAAACATTTTCTGGCAACTCATATGCATATTTGCCTCTCAGCGAGCGATTTGCCGCAATCGCCAAAATGACAAACTCTGTATTGGGAAATAAGCGGATCATGCTGTGTATCCAGCTGGATACACCACCGACTACAAACGGATAGCATCCCTCTGCTACAATACATACCCTCATATAACAACTCCTTTCCTAATGCCTGTTTTTCCGTACTAATTAAATTCTTTACTCATAATAGAATAAGGTGTTAGACGGCTTTAATGTGATTAATATGCTTGATTCTTCCATACCAATCAACCAGACATTATCCTCTATTTCTTCATATGTACCGCCAGCTACATCTGATATAACTTCACCATTTGTCCTTAGCACGAACCATGCAGTTTCATCACCTTCAGATGCATGAATCAAAATTTTATTGTTGCTTTCATTTGCTACTTCTTCATAATTTAAAGATAAAAAACGGCGTATTCGACTGTCACTCTGCGATACCGTAGTGCCGGAAAAAACAGAAAATGGCTTCCAGTATGTAATGGTATTTGCCATTAACTTCTCTGACAGCTTCTCCCAACCATCTTCATCTGACTGTGGATATGCCGCTCTGCTTATATCTGCAAGAATGCTAGTATAGCCAAGTGCTGTCTCAACACTTCGTATTCTCAAATTCTGACGGAATGTATGCTCATAGCCATCAATCAACGCATTCTGTTTAGTTACCTGATTATTTATATAACCAATAACATCACTTGTATCGTCAATTTCTTTTACAACTGTACGTATTTGCTGTAAAAATTTACTATCTAAAGCTTCTTGTATCTCTTCATCTGAACTTTCTCCAACGTAAAACGATGCAAATTTGTAATCTGGCAGTGTACTTTCCCAGAATACTTCGTCCTCGCTAAGTTTTTCTGAAACTGATGTGTCTGATACACTGTAAACTGAATATCCCATCTCTCCTTCTTCTTCGTTCACTGCTTCCATGTAATACTGAACGTCATCACTATTTGGTTTCGCTGCATCAGCATAATCAAACTGCATCGTCATCATACTAGAAAGTAAAAAGGAAGTTTTTATATTAATTGAAGAAAATGCCGGCCAAACTACATCGCGAAATAGTCCTCTCATCGTCTGACTATACATCTGACGCAGCACCGCTGTGTTCTCATTCGCCATTCCCGGATAATTTGCTGCAATAAAATTCTGCGCATTGACTACTGGATACACCGTGTAGCTTTGCATCTCACAAAGCATCGCAGTCAGCATGCCAAGTCCAGTTGCATCTGTCATATAATCTCCAATGACAGCAAACACCGATGCTGTTGTAAAATTCTTTCTCCAAATTAGCGGCGGATATTCCTGAACATCTATCTCTGAATCCTCAAGCATTCCCTTCATATAAATTTTTGTTCCGTTTGTCAAATGATACCATGGAAATACAAGATCCATATCTTGATTCTTCTCTTCCTCATCGGTATCAGCTTTATAAATTGCTTCTCCACCAAGCAAAAAACCACTGTACAAGTGAATACCATTTCCTGTCACACTCTCCTGTACAATCTCATCAATTCCCAGTAAGCGCCGCAGCAGCTTATGACTGCCGATTATTGAAGCATCAGGGAGCTTTCCAAAAATTACACTGATCCCATTTTCTACACATGTTTGCAGACTGCGAATCTGTTTTGTATCATCCCAGTTGATAAAATCGGGATCAACTAAAATAAACTGCGGTGTGTCCTGTATCTTTTTGGAAATTGCATTCTCATATGCAGAAATGGATTCATAATAGCTGATCTTTCGCTTCATATAGAGTGCCCAATTTCCAATCATCTCTCCCATCGTATTACTCTCATTTGATCCAATACAGACTACACACTTTTTCTTAGCCCATGGGATAAGTCCTGTACTTTGCTGATCTAATTCATCGCTGTCTGAAGCAACATAAACATTATCTACTCCAGACAGTTCATTCACATCTACTGCATATTGATTCTCACTGTAATCGTTCCAATGATCTTTTGCCATATTTAAAAACTGAAACAGGAAGAAGATAATTGCCATTACAGCTGTAATAGCAGCATAATTTCTGCGTGATACCATTATTTTTCCTCCTGTTCCTGTGGATTGTTATAGCCATAATCAATTGCCAGATTGTAAAGACATTCTACATTCTGATGAAGCTTGTAGCATACAAAATCATCTGTCTCATAATATACTTCCAACTCATTAGGATACAACTTTCTAAATGCCTGTGCCCAATAATACATATGTGACATGGTTTTCCAACGAGTATCTGATATATAGGCCGATATTCCTCCACCTGTGTTTACTGGTGTATTTGCACCCTCTTCTGAAACTGGCTGCAAATCAATTCCATTTGCACTTCCCGCATAGTTTATTGGCTGGTTTTCAATAAAGAAATATACATATTCAGTTGGAAATGTAATTTCTGAACTTTTCTCCAGATTCATAAGCTGCCTCAAAAATGTAATCATCTCATAATGGCGGCCACTATTAACAATCATCTGACGCTCATCATTTGCCGACAAAATAGTCCAATTAAATGTTTTATTTTCCCGTATGATATTCGTAAGACAAATGATTGACTCGTTTGGCTCCAAAGCACCTGTTGTTACTGGTGTTCGTATCAATCCCATAAGTACAGAAATTACCGATGCAGCTACTAGTACCACACCAGATGTTCCATTCATAACCCAATTTCTTTTGAACCATCCAAATACCAAATAAATGAGTGCATCCACATTCAATGCCCAAACAAGCCCAAGTGAATAGCAAAAGAAAATACACATACGCGATGGCTGCATCAATTCTGGAAGTCCAAGTGCTGTCAATGACTGCATCAAACACATAAACAGCATGTAAAAAGCAATTGACAAAATCATTCCGCCATAATCTGTTTTTCGAAGCATCATTGCAAGAAGTCCCAATATCAAAAGGCTAAAAATGCCTCCCACTATGATACGTGCTACTGTTTGACTCGATTTTGTACAATACACCCAAATCTCAGTTAAAATAAGTTTGCCTTTCTCCTGCAATTTTGTAAACAAACTCACTCTTTTTAAATTGTTTGTCTGGTCTTGATGCTGCACCGGTGTTTCTGATAGCGATTCTGATTCAACTGATTCCTGTTGTTCGCTATTAGATGCTTCTTCATCTGAAAGTGCCTCTCCATTTTTTAATTTTTCAAGCAATGCCTCATCTACATCTCCGACAACTCGAATTTCATTTCCATTCTTGTCTGTTATGATTGTCTCGCTCTGGGCAGTCTCCTCTTCCTCCTCATCATCCTCACCACTCATGACACCAAGCGCCCAATACAGGGAACCTTGAAGAGGATGACCCATCGCTACGCCAACCGCCATCGGCACTACTGCAAGCACGATACTAAGCAGTCCTGTTACAATAATTCGCCAGAAATATCGCCACCTGCAGAATCTAGAACAAAATCCAACAGCAATTCCAAGGCAAAGCACACCTGCCGGCATTGTATTATAGAAATGAACTGTTAATGTCAGTGAAAAACTAATTGCAAATCCAACCAAATAGCCTAGTATTTTTTGCTTCTTTTGTTTTTTCAAAGTTTCATTGCATTCCTTGATTTCCTTTTGAAATGATGCATATTCCTGAAAGAACCGAATTGCAAGCACACCTGCCGGAAAAATAAATAGCATTCCATACTCCTGCGGAAGTGTGCTTGAATAACGTGCTATAGCATTGTCATTGTAAATATTCAACATCAAATATGCTGCTGTTCCAATATATGGACTAAAGCACAATCTACAGATCACTCGAAGCGAAAGCAGAAGCACGAGATGAATAAACAGCGTCTGTACAATTGAAAATACTCTAAACAAAATATATGTTTGTATTCCAAATGCCGCATGCAGATAATAAATAATACAATGAAAGCCATGAGGATACACACCATTTGCAAAAATATTATTATTATCCATCTCATTAACCCAAAGATTGTGAACTGGAATGTCAGATGCCTTATATCCATAAACGGTAGCCGTATTTATTCCATAAACATAAAATACACCTGCTATAATCGCTGCTGTGAGTAAAATATCTGGAAGGTAACGCTTTAGCCACTGTTTTATGCCTCTTGAATATTTACGATTAAATTTCTTCCATCCTTTTGAAATAAGTGTTTTTAATCCAATTTCTTTGCGAAGAATATGAATCGTCATTTGAAAAAAATCACTTACCTTCGATATAATATGAATGCTCTTTCTCTTTTTCCAAATAATAAAAAAAGCAGGAAAAATCGTTCCAATCTGCAATGTGATTGGGTAAGAAATATGCAAAAACTGAAGCAAAAACACCAGATAAATAATATAAAAATTACCGGCAAGGAAATATCCAATTAACCGTTCCGACATTTTATATTCCGCCAGATGCTTATGCAGCATAATTCCTGGCAGAATCAATGTCACTAGCGTATACGCGCTTAGTGCCTGTGCAATCTGCAAGATTGTAAGCATTGTCATAGACATCGCCTTCACCTTCTTTCCTTTAACTAAATACTCGAATCAGCTCTAATGTCTCATTATCAATAATGATATCTGACTTTTTTAGTTGATCCATTATAGCAAAAAAATGTTCTTTGTCGTTGCTCATAAAATATAATTTAAGTCTGCATGTATATGATGCCAACTCTTCTGGATACTGTTGTACCAAACGCTCGCACCAAATGCTGACCTTATCGAACTGTTTTTGCTCAAGCAATCGTAAGCACACAGCTTCGTAACGCTGTGGCAGCAGCCTTGATGCATTTTTCTGGTAGAGAGATTCTGCTGCCTCCTCCATCATCATTACAAATTTTGCCTGCTCAATTTCAGTAAAAACTTTTTGACAGAGAATTCGATTCATATAATCAATCAGCATTTCTTCTGAATCTGTCTGATCTGGCTCTTCTTCCTTCATATCCGTATAAATTTTTTGTACTGTCACACGAAAATCATTTAACTCATCTCGAAGTACCGATGCTGCATAATGTGACGTCTCAGAATCTTCACTGTTAAGTGCAAGTGAAATAGATTCCAATGAATCCTGAAGATCTCCTCTAATCACATTAAGCATGAGCATTCGCAAATTCTTTTTATCACTTACTGCAAGAGCTTCCTCAATCGGAACAAGATTTCGCTCACGCTCTTCATCTGCCTTCACGTTCGTCTTAACCCTTTCTTTGCTGAAAATTACATCATCTAAGTCCACTTCCTGTCTAAATATTGTCATATAAATCAAATGACTCACTAAAAAGAAAAGTGGACCTACAATCGGACATAATACCATAACAATTACGCGAATCAAATACGTTCTTCTATTATCATGAAGATATTCCTCCTCATTTTTGTCCTGACGCTCTCTCGCTGGAACATAAAACAAAGCTCCCCACAAATAATAGAGAACTGATATGATAAAATTTATAATCCATACAATCACAAACAGATACTCTGCTCTCGTCATCCTCTAACATCCTCCGCATGCACAATTGAGCTTTCAAAGCCTTCCTTCAAAAAACGCTCTATTACGCCCTGTGCTGCTTCATCGTCTGTATTTGGCAGCAGCACATAAAGACCATCTGAAAGCACACCAAAGTAGTCCGTCTGGCGCAGCTTTTTTTCTAGTTTCTGCGCAATTTCTTTAAAGTTATCTGCTGTATGCTGAATTTTTACTAAACAGCACTCAGTCAATCCATTACGTTTTGCGTCAAAGAAAGCTTTTACAAGCTGCTTAAATGCCTCATTTCCTAGGATATCGCTATCTTCTACATAACGTCTCTCTCGAAGTGCATCAAGATAATGACCAGCCCTTACTACCGCGTTCTGAATCAAATAGCCAATAACTGTCAGTCGATTCGCCTCTGCCAAATTCATACGCTCCCACGGAATACCCCAAAGCATCAAAATTGTCTGCATTTTATCTTCCGCATAAACAGCACAAGCCATAAGTGGATAACTATCGTCCATAGTTTTATTAATATACACACGATGTGCAATTAGTTCATCATACATATCTTTCATGTCTGAATAATGAATCGATTTTCCAAGCTTTTTCGCTGTTTGGGATGTAAACGAAAACAGACGCGCATAATCGCGGTTCGCCACTGTATAGATAGCTGCATCATCAGTCTCCATCAGCTTAGAAAGTACCTGTGCAGCATAGAAAAGTACCTCCTCTGGTCCCCTTTGATCAAGCTGAGATGTAATTTCATAAATTTTTCCCAAGCTATCCTTCTGGTTTACAATTTGTCGCTCAAAAGTATGCTTTATTCTGACGTTACTGTCATTGATATCTGACATATCTCCAAGCTGTCCATTTAGGTACTGGATCTGATCCTCATCCTGATTTCTAATATTTTTAATCTGATCCTTCATATATCCGACTACCATTCCAACAATAAATAGCTGTGCCATCCATACGTATGTGTTATAATCTAGTAGTACTTCAAATCCAGTTTTGTCGTACATCTGCCTAAAGCAATATCCAGCTGTTGCCAAAAGCGCCGAAAAAATTGCCTGTTGCTGTCCATATATAATAGCAAACAGCAGCACGTAAAGCAGATAAAAGTCAAGCTTGCTGAAATATTGACTTGATACTGCTCTATTGTTTAACATGAAGAATGGTATAAAGCAAACCATATTTTCCATATACGGTACTAACATCCAAAATATCTGACGTATACTTCTCCAGAGCCTATTTCCCCATCCTGCTCCGCTGTCTTCCGGATTTAAGAAAGAACTGCTGTGCTTTTTCATATATTCTACAGTCTTTTTTACACCTTCTTCATATGAGACAAATATTTTTCGTCCGAATTCTTTTTCAAATCGTTCACCACTCAAGACAAGGCGATATCCACTTCCCACTGTATCATCAACAACTTCTACTCCATTTCCGCCAGCACTGCTTACCATATGAGCGAGCTGCATTTGGCTGATAATGCTTCCTGAGGAAATGTGATAAATCGAATGTTCTAGTTTAGGCGCAATGACAAGCTGATACAAAAACTGCACTGCATCATTTTGATGAATCATCGAAAACAAATTTCTGCTATTTGCTGACACTTTGTTATTCTTCAGCATTTCCAGCGTCATATTAAAGCATGGATTATTCTCCTTCTTGCCTTTTTTGGGTGTTCCATAGAGATTATCCATTCTAACGACGATTGACTGCATTCCTCGTGTATTGTAATAGCTCTTGCAAATTTCTTCACCTTGTGCCAATGCAAGTGCTCGGAAATTTGCTGCTGAAACAGGCTCGTCCTCTTTAATATCTTCAATATATGATCTTCCAAAAACTTCCTGAGAGGAAATATAAAGAAAACGACCTTTTTTTACAGACGAATATGCTGATATCACATTTGTCAAATCTGCTGTAAACTGTACCGATGTTTTTCTTGGATTCTCCCAATCATATCTGGTATCATGTGCACCCATAAAAATAACAATATCTGGATTTGCACTTACAAGAATTTCTCGGATACTGTCACTGTCATATTCAAAGTTATATTTTTCAAATACCTTTTGATAGGATGTATGACTGTTTTTCGTTCCGGTCAGCAGATATACTCTATGACCGTCCTTATTTAGCTTGTTAATCATTGCATCCATAAAGCGACCCTCGCCGCCTATTAAAAAAGCTATCATCTACTGACTCCTTCTACTCCTTTTCTAACAGACCCATCTGTTTAAATTCTGTCAACACCATATTTACATCATCTTTTACATTCTCCTTTGGTTCATTATATTCCTTACTCACAAGCTCTGCCAATTCATCTGGTGTGTTCACCTCTGGTGCATGCTCATAAATATAAGCTGCAATTTCACTCAATGTAATTACCTGATTTATTTCTTCTGCTGTTTCCTTATAAGGAATAAGTGCATATTCATCCATTACTTTGCGGAGCATAAAATTTCCCTTTTGTTTCATAAAGTAATTTTTAACTTGCCTCCTATTTATATTTAAAATTCACATTCATGCTTAGTATATTACCTTTTCCACTTTCTCGCAATTCTTCTTTTGTGAACTTTTTTTTAATTAAATTTTCCTGTTCACCACTTGCTTCTTTTATGGTATACTCGAATCAACAAGTTAATTTAACATTATTATGTTTTCTAGGAGACTGCCATGAACCATATTGAACAACTTTATCTTCAGATTATTCACAATACTTGTACGCAAACATCTTCAAATATAACTATTTCTCAAGATGTTTCTATCTCATTAATAAATCTGGCTCAGACGCAGTCTTCGCTTCCTTTTCTGCTGCCTTATATAAAAGACAGCAGCCTGCTTGCTAACATCAAATATCAAACAAAGCTGATGATGTTAAATTACTACCAGATCGAACAGTTCACACGGCGAATTGCTGATCTCTTTGATGCAAATAATATATCTTATATTCTCCTAAAGGGAATTAGTCTTGCTGCCTTTTATCCAGTTCCTGAATATAGACAACTAGGAGATGTGGATATTTATATCAATGACAAAGAAATGTTTAATCGTGCTAATGCTCTTTTGCTTGCAAATGGCTACACAAAGGATGATGAAATAAGTGATCATCATCAAGGCTATCTCTATAAAGTTCCCCAAACAGGGCGCACTATGATCTTAGAACTCCACTACCGAATTGTTGGACTATATCAATATGCTCCTGTAAATAAAATTGTTGATGATGTTTTTGCGTCCGGCGCTTTTACTCCTATTATGCAAAAAGTGAATGATCGAAGCTATCCTGTTCTTCCGCCTACTGAATACACCTTTTATATGATCCACCATATGCTCAAACATTATTTATACAGTGGTTTCGGCATTCGCCTACTCTGTGATTTCTCATTTTATTTAGAGTACAATTACGCAGACATTGACTTTGCAAAAATTCATACATGGTGCGAAGAATCAAAAATCTTGCACCTATATGAAATCATTTTGGAAACATGCCGCATCTATCTTGGTCTGCCAGAAACGATTGATTCCAAAATTCATTATAACAAAAATGACTGTAAGGCTTTTATCACACAACTGCTAGAGGATGGAGATGTAAGCCAAAACAATGGTTCAGCACTTGTTGGCAGTGGTTCCTATGAAAAAATAAATTTTCTTACATATTTCAAGGAAGGTCATCTTCAAATGCATGTACGCTTTCCGAAACTTGGTAAATGCCCCCTTCTCTGGCCTATCTTATGGCTCATTACACTTGTATGTTTTTTATACAATAACCGCACCATTCGAAATATGAGTCTAGCTCAAACACTTAGAGGCTTTAAACAAGACAACCAAAAATCAAAACTGCTTCGAATATTTGACAACACCGATCACAAATAAACAGACTACCCGCTGTGCTCTTATGCACAACGGGTATAAAATTCAATCTTACATTGCTTTTTTCTCTGCTGTACAAAGTGGTGAATTTCTTTCAATCTGCCCTCTACGGTTATGCTTTGTATTCGAATAATAAAGTTTCTTATCTTCGTACATTTTCTTATCTGCTTCTGTAAGCAGATCTTCCAGGTTTTCGCACATTTCCTTCCATACTACACCATAAGAAATATTAACCTGATGTTCCTTTGCATTTTTCTGCAACTGCGAAACAAAATATTCAAATTCTGCCTGTTCTATTTCCGGATAAAGAACTACAAACTCATCTCCGCCAATGCGATATGTATGCTCTGGAAAGACTGCAACAATTTGCTGCGCAGCTCTTCGAATATAAGAGTCTCCAGCTTCATGTCCCTGCTCATCATTGACTTTTTTCAATTCATTGAGATCCATATAAACAACCCCAACATTCCTAATTAACTGTCCCTTATTCTGGCCATAGTTCTCTAGCACACTCATATAGCGGTTACGATTATACAGATTTGTAAGTGCATCTCTATAGGATAGATACTGCAGCTTTTCCTGCTGTGCCTTTGTGTCCAAGCGGTTCATAATGAAAAACTGAATTGAGGAAAGAAACGGAAAATCCCGATAATTTTTTCTTGGGTTATCAACGCCAATAAATCCGATAATTTCTCGATTTCTTATAAGTGGTACAGCGAGCAGACTATTTACATTCTGTGCCTTTAAGCACTCATATGCCCGTTCATCCTCTCTATCCTTCTCTAAATCTAAGTTAGAAATATAAAAACTTCCCTCTCTTTCAAATTTTTTAATCCATGACGCAATAATTTGAATAGGAACTTCATTAAGATTTTCAATCTCCTTTGAAACACCTTTTGCTGCATATTCGTAACTATTATGTACAATCTGCCGTTCTTCATCAATTTCAAAAATGTACGTACGATCACTTTTAAAATATTGATTAATTATTTCTAGCAGATGATTAATTGCTTCATCAACATCTTGATTAGCCGACAATTCTGTAACACAATGTATCAATGTTGAACTGCGCTCTAGCTCATTTTCCACCTTCGTTTTGTTTTCAAAAAGTTCCCACAATGTATGTAAATTCCATATAAAATATGTTATGAGCAAAATAAGAGCCATGCCTCCCAATGCCCACACATGGCTCCTATGCACCTGCATTATTCCCTCATAAATAATACATATTATCATTGCAGTGATACATAAAATCCAAATAAATTGAATAGTTATCTTCCATACTAGCTTCTTATGCATCTGATCAAGCATCTCATTTTCCATATGGTTCACTCCTTTTGTATCCAATACTTTTTCTGGCTTACCTAGAACAATCACACTAAGTTTTGCCTGAAAACTTTGTAATCTTATATAGCTACTATCATTTTACTCTTTTTATTGTAAATTTAAATCATACCAAAGTATGATTCTAGTGCATTTTATTTTCTGCATAAAAAAAGAATCCGATCACTCGGATTCCTTCTCTCATACTTTCTATTTCACTGTACCTTCAAAACTGCACACAAACTTTTCATCCAAACCTATTACCATTTCCTACCCTGACCTTTTGGTCAAGCCCTCGACCGATTAGTAGCAGTCAGCTCCATGCCTTACAGCACTTCCACCCCTGCCCTATCAACCTCGTCGTCTTCAAGGGGTCTTACTCTTACGATGGGATATCTCATCTTGAGGGGGGCTTCACGCTTAGATGCCTTCAGCGTTTATC
>ENA-OROM01002979-OROM01002979.1-human-gut-metagenome-genome-assembly--contig:-NODE-2979-length-11415-cov-2.134947_pt1 | contig 11415 bp, 7 predicted proteins | sample MGYA00242129_ERZ509050 | MGnify/ENA primary metagenome ERZ509050 (study PRJEB26280, sample SAMEA2338701) | human gut metagenome | biome: human gut; feature: human-associated habitat; material: faeces...
GTGGTTTACGTACTGCCGCTGACTTCGAGTACGAACGTGCTGTCGGTCAGGCAAACAAAGCGATGGATTCTTCCGTGGAAACTGTTTTCCTTTTAACTTCTCCCGAACATACTTTTATCAGTTCGACCATCGTGCGCGATATATTCATGAATGGAGGAAATGCCAATAAATTTTTACCAACAAACGTAACAATAGAAGATTTACGTCAATAAAAGAGAGAATTTGAAACATTTTAGTGTGTTTTTCCATATATATATATGAAGAGTATTAATAGATATTAGTACTGGGAAATTGTTTTATCTTTTGGAGAATAAGAATGTAGTAGTCAAGTGGTGTGAAATATAAATAAACGATCAATTAATGATGTTCAGAGGATTACTTTCTTATCGTTAAGACAAAATTTCAAACGTATTAATAATTAGCCATTAAAAAAAATAGCATCTTTTTACAAGTGTCAAAAAATAATGTAAATTTGTATTTCAATAATTGATCGTTTGTTGAGGGTATATATTATTAAAAATGAAGTTTACATAAATGAAGTTAGGGGTGTAATGGATGGACGAGTTAGATAAAATATTGCAACTCTTGAAAAAAGGAGATCGACGAGGGTTAGAACTATTGTTCCACCATTTTTATAAGCCATTGGTATTTTATGCCATGAATTTTCTTGCGCAACAAGAGGAGGCTGAGGATGCCGTACAAGAAGTTTTTATTAAGTTTTGGGAGGGAAAGCGTTTTCACGCTATAAAAAATAGCCTGCGTCCTTACTTGTATCAATCCGTGCGTAACTATTGTTTGAATTTGTTGGAAGGAAAAAAAGTGGTTCTTACGGAACCTATCAACTCGGACATGGATATGGCAGAGAATGAATATTTGGATGAGTCGGAATGGAATACCCGCATTGATCAATTATATAAAGCGGTAGATCGTTTACCCGATCGGACGCGGGAAGTTTTTAAAAGAATCGTGCTGGACGGGAAACGACATAAAGAAGTAGCAGAAGAATTTGAAATTTCTGTAACTACGGTAAAAACTCTTTTGGCGAGAGCATTAGCGGCTTTGCGAGCCGAGTTAAGCGAAAAAACATATTCGATATTGTTACTCTTCGTATAATTTTTTTGATTTTTTCTTCGAATTCTTGTCATCTATTTTTTCTTTTCTCCTGTCATAAGTATAGAACCAATGGAGAATAAATCATCATGTTACCAGAAAATATAGTACAATTAGCTTTGAAATCTCGTAAAGAGGGATTGACTGTAAAAGAACGGGAGTTTTTGGATCAGTGGCTTTTGGAGAACGTGGAATTGCAGGAAGAATTTCACCAGTTGGTAGAGTGTGGTTCCGTGGTACAGGCTGCTCGTTTGTTTGAGGATATTCAGATTAGAGATGCTTGGCAAAATATGGAACAAAAACTTTCTTCCCGACCGGGTTGGAGAAAACGTCATTTGACTATTCGTTGGAGTGTCGCTGCAACGGTAGTGATTATGTTGACTGCGGGATGGTTTTTGTTTAGACAATCACCTGTAATAACCGAGCCGGAGAAGTTAGCGCAAATAACCCCGGGGAGTTTGAAAGCCGTCTGGGTTTTAGAAGGTGGAGAGAAGTATGAGTTAAGCGAAAGCCTGGGACGTGATATCACGAACAGCGGGGGTGCCACGATTGGTAAGGACTCTTTGAATACCCTGGTAATTCAAGGGGGTAACAGCGAGCAAAGGAGTACCGTGAGGGTCCCGGAAGGGGGAGAATACCGGGTGGTCTTGAGTGATGGAACGAAAGTATGGATTAACTCGGGGAGTGAATTGACATTCCCGATGAACTTTGAAAAAGGAGAACGGGTGGTTGAATTGAAAGGAGAGGCTTATTTCGATGTTACTAAAAGTAAAGAATGGCCTTTTATCGTGCGTACTTGTCGCTCCAGCGTGAAAGTATTGGGAACCTCTTTCAATGTTTGCAGTTATGAAGAAGACTCTCTTGAACAGGTAACCCTGGAACAAGGTGGCGTGGAAGTGAAACATCACGACGAGACCTACCTTTTGCATCCGGGAGAGCAGTTCGAATTAGACACGACAAATGAAGAGATTGAAGTGAAACCTGTAAACGTGAAACTATATACCTCATGGATTGACGGAATGTTCCGTTTCCATAATATGCCGCTGGATTTATTGACGGTGAAATTGGAACGTTGGTATGATGTACATTTTGTTTTCTCGAATGAAGTTTGTAAAAATTATCGTTTCACCGGGGCAATCCGTAAAGACGTGGACTTTAACGAATTTATCCGTCTGATAGAACGGACGACAAATGTGAAATTTATTATAAATCAGAAGGATATAATAATACAAGAAAAATAAAAAGCAGGAAGTACGGCCATACTCCCCGCTTTGTTTAAATAAGATTCATGCTTTTTTTCAAGAGCATGAGAGTACTAATTTCAAATACAAAAGTATGAAAAAAAAGAGAAACACTTGGTATCGCTACGGGAAAATACCATGTAAAAAAAGTTTATGTATCATGAGATTAACATTACTACTTATGATCGGTTTTGTGTTTCAGCTATCAGCAACGGGTGTGGCACAAAGCGTGAAGATCGAAAAACAGCACCAGACCTTGGAAACTGTGTTTGAACAAGTCGAATCACAGACCGGTTTGTTGATCATGTTCAGTAATAACGAATTAGATGTGAATCGTAAAATAACTCTTGATGTTCGTAAATATACTTTGAATGAATTATTTCGTAAGGTGTTGGAAGGTACGAACATGGATTTCGACTTGGAACAGAATTACGTGATAATCCGTCCGGCTCGTCCGGTTGCCGTGCGGGACAGTGTGGTAAAAACGAATAAAATAAAAGGTGTCATCGTGGATGCTCACGGGGAACCTCTTCCGGGAGTAACCGTTGTGGCCAAACGGGGAGAAATTTTGGTGACGGGAGCGGCTTCCGATGGGAGCGGTAAGTTCGAGATCGTGCAGATATACGTGACTTGACGTTTACTTTTGTAGGGTATAAAACGGCCATTGTTCCGGTAGAATTGGATAAGGAAATGACCATACGTATGGAAGAAGAAGTGAGCGAGGTGGATGAGGTTGTTGTGACCGGTTATTTCACGAAATCAAAGTCCAGTTACACGGGAGCCGTGAAGAGCGTGACTGCCGAGCAGTTGAAAACCATCTCCGGTACGAACGTGGTTGCCGCTCTGGCAGCCTTAACGCCCGGTTTGAATCTGGTAGAAAGAAGTGAGTTAGGGTCTAACCCGAATCACGTTCCGGAATTATTATTACGCGGTATGAGTTCTTTCTCTGATGGGACGACTCAAGTGAATCAACCGACAATCGTGCTGGATGGAGTTGAAATCAGTATGCAGGAATTGTACGATTTGGATATTAACGAGATCGAAAATATCACGGTGTTAAAAGATGCATCGGCAACGGCTCTTTACGGGTCTCGTGCTGCCAGTGGAGTTATCGTGGTGGAAAGAAAGAAACTGACGGAAGGCAGTATGCGAGTAGCCTATAATTTTACGGGTAACGTGCAATTCCCTTATTTGAAAGATTATGATATGCTGAATGCGGCCCAGAAATTGGAATACGAGCGTTTAGCAGGCTTGTACACGTCGGAAGTAAAAAAAGATGCTTGGGGAAATATCACGAATGAAGGAGAGCAATATGCGTTAGATAAATTATATAACGAGCGTTATCAAGAAGTGCAGCGGGGAGTAGACACCGATTGGTTGTCACAACCTGCCAGAACGGCTTTTTCTCACGACCACTCTTTGCGTTTGTATGGTGGAGCCTCCAATATTCGTTATGAACTGTCCGGACGTTTCAATAACGTGCAGGGGGTTATGAAAGAGGACTACCGTCGTCGTTATAACTTGGGGTTCAAATTGGAATATCACGTGCAGAACAAGTTGACGATGGCGAATCGTACCACTTATAGCGAGGTGAATTACAAGCAATCACCTTACGGTGCTTTTTCTAAATACGTGGAAATGAATCCTTATGACCGGATTTATGACCAGTACGGGGAATATAATAAAAATCTTTCTTGGAACTTGGACAATCCTTTGTATGAGGCGAGCTTGGGTAATTATGATATTTCAAAGGATAAATCCATCTCGAATACCACGGATTTTCGTTGGGAAATCAACAAAATGTTCCGTTTGTCGGGGAACTTTAATATCACGGTAACAGATTCTAATAACGAGGTGTTTAAATCTCCCGATTCTCAAGATTTTAAAGACGAGACAGAACTTTCTAAAAAAGGTTCTTTGACCCAGAAAAATGGTAGTGGCGTGTCATACGCCGGAACCTTGACAGGGGCATTTAACCTGATGACCGATAATAACAGTTTGTATAGTGTGAATGCGGGTGTGGAAATCCGGAAGGAAACCAGCGAGTCCTCCACCATGACAGGAGTGGGCTTTTATGATGACGCGTTGAATTTCATGGGGCAGGCTGCTGGTTATTCTGATCAAAAACCGACGGGAACACAGGCCGTCAGTACGGAATTGGGATTTTTCGTGAATGGAAACTATATGTATAACAATCGTTATTATGCTGACGTGGTATACCGTGTGACCGGATCGTCGAAATTTGGGGCAAACAACCGTTACGGTAGTTTCTGGTCTGCCGGGTTAGGATGGAACATACATAACGAAAGTTTCATTACTTCAAGTAAGATTGATATTCTGAAAATCCGGGGTAGCTTGGGATACACGGGTAAGGTGAATTTCTCTCCTTTCCAAGCAATGACCATGTATCAATATTCCGGTGATCTGGAATATTTGAACGGTATCGGAGCTATCCCGCAGGGAATCGGTAATAAAGATTTAGGTTGGGAACGGGAACTTTCCTATAACGTGGGAACAGACATCAGTCTTTTTAATCGTCGATTGAATTTCACGTTTGATGTTTACTTGAAAAAGACAACCGACTTGGTATTGGATGCCTCTCGTGCGCCGTCTACCGGAACGACTTCTGCCAAAGAAAATATCGGGGAGATGGAAAACAAGGGACTGGAATTCCAGGTGGATGGTATGCTCGTGCAGAGAAATGATTTTTACTGGCAGGTTGCGGCTACCGGAAGTATGAACCGGAACCGGATCTTGAAAATAAACAGCGCCTTGAAGAAAGCGAATGAAGATGCCAACAAGGTAGATTCGAAGACCCCGCTGGCACAATATGAGGAAGGTGAATCTACCTCGGCATTGAAAGTGGTTAAATCAGCGGGAATTGATCCGGCGACAGGACAGGAAGTATTTATTAAATTGAACGGGGAGAGAACCTTCGAGTACTCCGCGGATGATAAATTCGTGATCGGGGATACTGAACCGAGATTCCGGGGGACCGTTTCAACTAATTTGTTTTACAAGGGATTCAGCTTGTATCTGTTAGGTCGGTATGAATGTGGTGCTTACTTGTATAACACGACTCGTGCCACGAAAGTGGAGGGTGCGGACCCGAAAAAGAATGCAGATAAACGAGTTTTCAGCAGTCGTTGGAAAAATCCGGGCGATATTGCTTTCTACAAGGACATCGCAGATTCTGAAGGATGGGGGTCGAACCCGAAACATACAGACCGTTTCGTGGAAAAAGAAAATGTGTTCACGCTGGGAACCGTGAATTTCGGTTACGAATTCAGACCGAACATTTGTTCCAAGATTGGGGTACGAAATTTACGTGTCGGAGTGAACTTGACGGACATCGTGCGTTGGTCAAACGTGAAAATAGAACGGGGAACCACTTATCTATATAGTAACGGGTTTGAATTCACGCTTAGTACAACATTTTAAAAGGAAAGATTATGAAGATAGGATTAAAAAATATAATGGTACTTTTAGCCTTACTCCTTGGGGGAAGTTCCTGTGACAGTTTTTTGGACGTGCAACCTAAAGGTGAGGTACTGGAAGGTGATTTACTGAAAGATGCGAAGGGATTTGAGAATGCTCTTTACGGGGTCTATGCCAAGATGGGGGCAACTAACTTGTACGGGCAGAATCTGAGTTATTCCGCCTTGGATTTGATGGCTCAATATTATACCTCTACAAATAACGAAGAGGTTGAGCCACTTATAAAATATGACTATAAGAATACGAAAGCGGAAGATCTTTTTTATAATATCTGGTGTGATATGTATTCCAATATCGCCTATGCGAATAACGTGTTGGAACATCTGGACAAATTCTCCCCTTCGGATATGCAATTTTACAATATCTATAAAGGAGAGGCTTTGGGGCTGCGTGCCTTCATGCATTTTGACCTGTTGCGTATTTTCAGCGAGCAAATCACGGAGAACGAAAGTGCTGACGGGATTCCTTATTCAACCCGGTTCTCCTTGTTTGCCCCGGACATTCTGAAATCTAAAGACGTGTACAAGCGGATTATTTCTGATTTGAGGTCGGCAGAGCAATTATTGGATGACGAGGAACTGTATGCGTCAGTCTCTTCGAACGCTAATTTCCTGAAAGACCAGAATATCCATTTTAACTTGCAGGCCGTGCAAGCGACTCTGGCAAGGGTTTACTTGACGGAAGGAACACTCGATAGTGCCTTGTATTACGCGCAGCAAGTGATACAAGCTCCCGGTCTTTCCCTGTTGGATTACACGGATATTGCCGGAGATCTGGCGGGAAAATTGTCATCCAAGGAAACGGTATTCGGAATTTATTCAAAGAATTTTGCCGAACCAGTGATTAAGATATTGCACAACTCCCAGTCTGCGTATTCTTTCGAAATGCGTTATAATATTCAACAATTATACCAGATTGACGGGGCCGGGAATGATTACCGCTGGGGTGCATGGTACACGTATAACAACACGGGAAAATACTGGAAACTGGATAAACTGACAGATACTTATGTGCTGAATAACACGGAATATAACCGTCCGGCAGGTGAGATCCGCGGAATCAACATGATACGCTTACCCGAAATGTATTATATCGCGGCCGAGAGTGCCTTGAAGTTGGGTAATTACGATCAAGCTCTTGATTATTTTAACGAGTTGTTGGAAAGTCGGGGATTAGTTGCTTTAGACGATAGACTTCCGGCTGAAACCTTGACCGTTGACAAAATCACGGATGATCGATATAAAGAATTTGTCGGGGAAGGACAATCCTTCTACCACATGAAACGATTGAACCTGAATATTCTTAATGTCGAGGGACAGACCGTAACTGCCGACAAGAAAATCTACGTGGTGGACATCCCGTCACAAGAGTTCGAATTTAGAAGATGAAATGGTAAATAGAAAACATATGAGAAACATAACATATATATTCATCGGTTGCCTGTTCGTGATATTCGGCATGGGATTGATCTCCTGCAATGAACAGGATTACAAGTTGTTCGATTCTTCCCGCACGGGAATTTACTTCACGGAAGACAGCGTGGTGTATTCTTTCGGGGTGACGAAACTGGAAGTTACTTCCTACGAGATGAAACTCCCCATGAAAATCATGGGGGCTCCGGTTAAAGAAGTGCGTTCTTTCAAGGTGGAAGTCGTGGCAGCCAAGACCACGGCAGAGGCAGGTGTACACTATACCTTGCCAACCGAATTGATTATCGAACCGGATTCCGTGAATGGTGTGTTACCGGTAACGGTATTGCGTGAACATTTGGGAAGTGACGGGTATTGGCAGGTGGCTTTCCGTTTACTGGCAACGGATGATTTTGAACCGGAGACAGAGGTCGGAACCGTGTCTATCGCTTCTTTCAATAATGTCGTGGAACCTCCGCAATGGAAAGATTGGTCTGGTAAGGTCACGTGGCCGGATTATAAATTGGGGGTATGGGATCCCGTGAAATGGGTTAAATTCATGGAATATTTCCGGGCAATGGAAGAGACCGTTCCGGCTACTTACAAAGGAATGGTGGATATGTACGGGCCGAATCTGGAAAATGTACAATACGGGTGGATGGACGAGTATAATTACGCCGCGACCAAGTACATATTGACCCCGATGTATGACTTCTTTGCCGCGAACCCGGAATTATTGCAAAGCGGGAAAAATGATATTCCGAAACCGTATTGATGAAATGAATTATTCATGTAGTAAAAACAGATTATTATGAAGTGGAAATATCTATATATATGGCTAATAGGCTTATTGGCAATCGGTTGTTTTGATGATGACACGACTGTTGACACGGTTCGGATCTCCGAGATCGCCATTGATACCAATAGTTTACAGAAAGAGTATAACAGGGACAAAAATCAAACTCTGGTGATTGACATCACTCCTTATGTGACCCAGAAGGAAAAAGACCTTCCGTTGACGTTCCAGTGGGACATGGATTACAAGTTTTATTCGGATTCGTCCGTCCTGTACGTGGACTGTCAGGATTTGGGAACCTTCCCGATGCGGGTGAAAGTGAGTAACGAGCATAGTAGTGCGTTCTATGAGTTCAAGTTGCATATAAATTCTCCTTATGAAGAAGGAATTACGGTGTTAAGTGAAAGCGGCGACGGGACGGGAATGCTCTCTTTCATGCGTCAGATGGCAGACGGAACCATGGGAAACTTTGAAACGCATTGTTTGACAATGAATAATCCCGGAGAAGTATTCCTGAAATCTCCCACGGACATGGCAAAAAGATTATCTCAGTTGTTTATCAGTTATAAAAATGATCCTTCCGTTTACGTGATCAATGCCAAAACGTTTGAATTGGAGAATATCGTGAAGGCTCCCGAGTTTTCGGATTTCCTTCCCGTGGCTATGATGTTACCGGATAATGCGGCTCGTACGGCAGTTGCCATATCTGAGAATGGCAAGGTTTATAATCTGGCCAGTATGGAAGGTTTGATCCTTACCCATACCACGTTGACCTCGACTTATTCCTCTATTCAACACAGTTACTTCGGGGGATATCAACCCTATTATTATCTGTGGGATGTGAATCAGCATACGATTTGTTATTACAATGGCTATACGGCTAATTATTGTCAAGAATTCGGACCGATCTGGAACGGGGCACATGAGGTGATCGCTAGTTTTGAAAACGAAAAAAAATCATCTTTTACCGTGTTGACCGAATTGAATGGAGAGATATGGAAAACTTCTTTGAGTAATACGATTTATAAGCTTAACGAGAATTATCAAAAAATTGGTGTTGATTATCGTGATGTACAACGAGTGATTGCTAATCCGGTACTCAAGAAAGAAGACCCGAAAGTTGCCAGTTCTTCTTACCAGTGTTTGTTCTATGCACAGGGTAACAAGATTTATCGCTGGTACTATTCGTCCACTTCATTCCCGACAGAATCGTGGACAGTGATTGACGATATCTCGAATGCAGAGATCACGACGATGGCGATCAGTCCGGATGAATCCCAGATATACGTGGGGGCTTACCGCTCGAATGAATCCGGAGAGAACGGGTATATCTATATCTACGATACGAGAACGGGTCAGTTGATCGATTCTTATAAAAACGTAGCCTACAAGCCAGTCAAAATAATGTATAAAGTAAAATGAAACATATAATCAGTATCCTCCTTTTGCTTGCAGCTATCGGTTGCAAGCAAAAAGGACCCACTGAGATCACCGGATCGGTGGATCGAGGTGAATACTCTGGGTTTCAATTGTTTATTGTTGATGGGGATAAGAGGGATTCTTTGTTGGTTGATAGCCAAACAGGACTTTTTTCGCTTCAACTGGATGGTGATGCTCCTCGGATGGTAACCTTGATGGGAGTTGTGGGAACCGAGCAAAACAAGTGGCCGTTTGAACAGGCGTTGTATATTGAACCGGGCGGAAAAGTAAAGCTTGATATTCGATTTAAGAGTAGACGGGCGAAAATCGAGGTTGATAAGAAGGACCGGAACAATGCGGCATTGATAACTTATAATTGTTTTTACCTGGATAAAAGTCGGTCTATATGGGAAAATCCACCCGTGGCGAATGAATTGAAAAATAGCATGAGTGAAATTTATACTCGTGTAAATGACGTGATGGAAGAATTTCGCCCTGCGAATATGGTGGAAAACTATCTACGGGTACAGGCATATTTATCTTTTATGCAGGCTTTGGATGGCGTGACTTACATGTACTCCCGTAACGGAGAAACGTTACCCGATGGAATGGATGAATTTTTACCCCCAGTTTACGAAATCTTGGATAATCCGATCGCCTTGTTTTTTTATAACACAAATACTTTCGTATTCAATTACCTGAAAAGGGAACGGGAGACTCCGGAGGAACAACTTCAACTATTGAAAGAACGTTTTACCGTTCCGTCTATAGTGGCCTCTGTAAGTCGGCTGATTGTGCAAAATTTCGTGACAAACTATAATTACAAAAATGGTTTTGAAGAAGGCTTGCTGCGTTTGAAAAATATGACAGCCGATTTAGGGGATGAAGGGCAAAAATTGGTAAAAGACTTCGAATCCAAAAAATATTCCATGGAAGGAGCCGCTTTGCCCGACGTGACGTTGGAAGACGTGGATGGTAAAATTCACAGGCTAACGGATTTTCGAGGAAAATATCTTTACATAGACCTGTGGGCCTCGTGGTGTGCCCCGTGTTGTCAGGAAGTTCCCTACTTGCAGAAATTGGAAAAACAATTGAAGAATCCTGCAGTAGAATTTATCAGTATCTCGCTTGATACGAATAAAGAGGCGTGGAAGAACAAGATGAAACAATTAAAGATGCATGGTCATCAATATATCGTGACCGGAGATCAATTCGCCACGATGATGAACATCAAAGGAATACCTCATTTCCTGCTTTATAGTAAAGACGGGACTTTGATGCAGTACAAGGCGGATCGTCCTTCTTCAGGCGATAAGATACGAAATGTGCTGACTCGATTAAAATAAAAAACGGGCTTTTGCCCTGCATGTTCATAAAGTTTGTATTTTTTCTAAAGAAAAAGGGTTCCCAAGGGAACCTTTTTTCACATCAGTGTGACTGAGTAATTGAATATTAAACGAGAGTTTTTTTAATTGCTTACTTAAAAACTGAATCCACTCTGGAAAATGTTGGACTGGCTGTAAGGAACCAAGTTCCCGGAGAACGTCAATTCTCTTCCATTTGTGTTTGAGCTTACGGTTACTGTCGAGTAATTACTCCCGTAGCCGAGGCGAACGGTTACTTGAGCGAATAAAGCGGCACCCATCACGTTGAACGTGTAAGTGATATTCCCGTTTTTGTCAACTCTTTAATACTGGAAGGCCAGCCAGTGAGCGTGATCCCACCTAAACCGTTCGGTCCGGGATTAAACCCGTTGAATGCCAATTGCAATGAAACCTGATTGTTGTCCATGGCCACGAAGTTCAAATTGTTCGTTACGGGAATAGCTGCCCCGAAATTGTTAAACAATGTGTTGGCCTGTAATACCCAACTGTTACTTTTAAGTGCTTTAACCGCATCTTGGTAGGCGATCATGTTTTGTTGCTCGCGAACCATTCTGTTG
>ENA-OROM01002980-OROM01002980.1-human-gut-metagenome-genome-assembly--contig:-NODE-2980-length-11414-cov-4.707897_pt1 | contig 11414 bp, 7 predicted proteins | sample MGYA00242129_ERZ509050 | MGnify/ENA primary metagenome ERZ509050 (study PRJEB26280, sample SAMEA2338701) | human gut metagenome | biome: human gut; feature: human-associated habitat; material: faeces...
AAGCCGGTAACGTCCGTGCAGGCATGCACGTCGTATTTAACCATCGCGTCGCGCGCGGCCTTGTTCAGCGTTGTCATAAGGGAATATATAAGGTCCTGTCCGGCCTTTGAAAGCATGTCCGCCTTGTTCGCGGTGGAAAGCACGCCTATGCCTATCGGCTTTGTCAGCAGCAGCACGTCGCCCGGCTTGGCGTCTGAATTGGTAAGCATCTTGTCCGGATGCACAAAGCCCGTAACCGCAAGGCCGTATTTAGGCTCGTCGTCATGTATGCTGTGGCCGCCGGTTATCAGCGCGCCCGCTTCATACACCTTGTCGTATCCGCCCTTGAGCAGCGCATGCACCGCATCCATGGGCATCTTTTCGGGTATGGCCATTATGTTCAGGCAAAGCTTAGGCTCGCCGCCCATTGCATAAATGTCCGAAAGGGCGTTGGTGGCGGCTATCTGGCCGAAAAGGTACGGATCGTCCGCTATCGGCGGGAAGAAGTCCACCGTCTGCACTATCGCAAGCTCGTCGCTTATTTTATAAACGGATGCGTCGTCGCTCTTATCGAAGCCCACAAGGAGGTTCGGGTCGTGATGCACCTTTATGCCGTCCAGCAGCTTCGCCAGCACTCCCGCGCCGACCTTTGCGCCGCAACCCGCGCATTTTGCCAATTTAGTCAGCTTTATATCTTCGCCTGCCATATTTATTCTCTCCTTTTTGCGCTTTATTGCGCGCTAATTATACACGCGATATGTATCCGAAATTATTATTGCAAAAATCGATGAAAATTGCAAGGGGCGTTGCATAGTTCTTGTGAATCCGAATGTACTTTTTATCTAAAAAATCGATATGAGATGCATTTTAAGCCCGCTGTTCAGAATATTCTATCAAAAAACGGGACAGCGGCATATTGTGAACAAGGGAGGATTTGCTCCCCATAAAAAGCAACCATGAAAAGAGGAACATAAATATGGCAACCCGAATAACCAATCAGGCCACGCTGACCTATCAGTACCGCAACCTCTTCCGCGGTAGCGAACTCCTCAGCATCGAGCTCCGTGGTGCCTTCGAGGCCATCAAGGGACTGGAGGGCTACGAGCGCGGCGACTACGAGGAGTATGGCGTCGAGGCCCGTTTCCAGATGCCCCGCCTGATGACTCCCTTCCTCTCGCGTAAGGGCCGTCGCGGCAGCACGGCCTCGACCGAGCTCTCCGTGGCCTGGAATCTCCAGAACCGCCCCGAGTTCCATCGCCGTGTCTTCTCCGCCGGCCTCAAGTATCGGTGGCCGACGCGCGACGGCAGGGTGCAGTACAAGCTCGACGTCCTCGACCTCAGCTACGTCTATATGCCCTGGATCAGCGCCACCTTCAAGCACGACTACCTCGACAGCGTCTCCAACCGCAACGCCATCCTGCGCTACAACTACGAGGACCTCTTCATCATGAAGGCGGGCTTCGGCCTCACCTACAACGCCGGCGACCGCGTCATCCGTGCGAGCGTCGAGACGGCGGGCAACCTGCTGAGCGGCTTCTCCCAGATCTTCCGCTTCAAGCAGAACAGCCACGGCCAGCGCCAGCTCTTCAATATCGCCTACGCCCAGTATGCCAAGTTCGACTTCGAATACACGCGCCTGCTGCGTTTCAGCGCCCACAACACGCTGGCCCTCCACGGCCTCCTGGGTGTGGCGTGGCCCTATGGCAACAGCACCGTGCTGCCCTTCGAGAAGCGCTACTTCTCCGGTGGTGCCAACTCCGTGCGCGGCTGGAGCGTCCGCGAGCTCGGTCCCGGCAAGTATCGTGGCCGCGACGGCCGCATCGACTTCATCAATCAGACCGGCGACATGCGCCTCGACCTCAACCTCGAGTATCGTACCCACCTGTTCTGGAAGTTCGACGGCGCTGCCTTTGTCGATGCGGGCAACATCTGGACGCTCCGATCCTATCCCGAGCAGCCCGGCGGCCAGTTTCAGCTCGACACCTTCTTCAAGCAGATCGCCGTCTCCTACGGCCTCGGCCTGCGCCTCAACTTCGGCTATTTCATCCTCCGCCTCGACGGCGCCATGAAGGCGATCAATCCTGCTTATGACGACCACAAGGACCATTACCCCATCTTCCATCCCCGTTGGGGCCGCGACTTCGCCTTCCATTTCGCCGTCGGTATGCCGTTCTGACGCCTGCGCCCCTCCTCTCGTGGGGCGCTCCTGGCGATAGAAAGGCCGATTGGTTGAATAAATCGTAAAAAAATAGGTATGTTGCGGGCCTTTTCAAATTTTATTTGTATTTTTGCCCCCAATTTAGGATAGATCACACACAATCGACTACTGCAATGGCAGACATGAGAGACACCTGGGCGCATGGATGAGGCTCGGGCGTTTTGCTTTTGGTTCCTACCGTGAGGTAGCCGATAATGATTAGGATAACATTATATATAATACTTTAAGGTTCAGGATATGTCGAATTTAAGATTTCAGGTCGTAGAGGAGGCGTTCAAGAAGCGCCCCTTAGAGGTGGAAGTTCCCAAGGAGCGTCCGTCCGAGTATTTTGGTAAGTATGTGTTCACCCGCGCTAAGATGTACAAATACCTGCCCGCCGCCATCTACACCCAGCTCACCGACGTCATCGACAACGGCACGCCCCTCGACCGCTCCATAGCCAATGCCGTGGCCTCCGGCATGAAGCAGTGGGCCATGGAGATGGGCGTCACCCACTACACCCACTGGTTCCAGCCCCTGACCGGCGGCACCGCCGAGAAGCACGACGCCTTTGTGGAGCACGACGGCAAGGGCGGCATGATCGAAGACTTCTCGGGCAAGTTGCTCGTCCAGCAGGAGCCCGACGCCAGTTCTTTCCCCAGCGGCGGCATCCGCAACACCTTCGAGGCCCGCGGCTATTCCGCCTGGGACCCCACCTCCCCCGTCTTCATCATCGACGACACCCTCTGCATCCCCACCATCTTCATCTCCTATACGGGCGAGGCCCTCGACTACAAGGCCCCCTTGCTCCGCACGCTCCACGCCCTCAGCGTGGCCGCCACCGACGTCTGCCACTATTTCGACCCGAAGGTGAGCAAGGTGAAGACCAATCTTGGTTGGGAGCAGGAGTACTTCCTCGTCGATGCCGACCTCTATAGCGCCCGCCCCGACCTGATGCTGACGGGCCGCACCCTCATGGGCCACGAGTCGGCCAAGAACCAGCAGATGGACGACCACTATTTCGGCACCATCCCCGACCGCGTGCAGAGCTTCATGAAGGACCTGGAGGTGCAGGCCCTCGAACTCGCCATCCCCTGCAAGACCCGCCACAACGAGGTGGCCCCCAACCAGTTTGAGTTTGCCCCCATCTTCGAGGACTGCAACCTCGCCGTCGACCACAACATGCTCCTGATGTCGCTGATGAAGAAGGTGGCGCGCAAGCACGGTTTCATCGTCCTGCTCCACGAGAAGCCCTTCGCCGGCATCAATGGCAGCGGCAAACACTGCAACTGGAGCCTCTCCACCGACACCGGCGTGCTGCTCCACGCCCCCGGCAAGACTCCCGAGTCCACGCTCCGCTTCGTCACCTTCATCGTCGAGACCCTGATGGGCGTCTATCGCCACAACGGCCTGCTCAAGGCCTCCATCATGAGCGCCACAAACGCCCACCGCCTCGGCGCCAACGAGGCCCCTCCCGCCATCATCTCCTCCTTCCTCGGCAAGCAGCTATCCGAGCTCCTCGACCACATCGAGCAGAGCGACAGCGAGGACGACTTCATCATGGCCGGCAAGCAGGGCCTGAAGATGGACATCCCCGAGATTCCCGAACTGATGATCGACAACACCGACCGCAACCGCACCTCTCCCTTCGCCTTCACCGGCAACCGCTTCGAGTTTCGTGCCGTGGGATCCGAGGCCAACTGCGCCTCGGCGATGATCGCCCTCAACAGTGCCGTGGCCGAGGCCCTGACCGACTTCAAGGCCCGCGTCGATGCCCTCATCACCCAGGGCGAGGACCGCATGAAGGCCATCGTCAGCGTCCTGCGCGAGGACATCACGGCCTGCAAGCCCATCCGCTTCGATGGCAACGGCTATAGCGAGGAGTGGGTCGAGGAGGCCCGCCGCCGTGGCCTCGACTGCGAGACGAGCTGCCCCGTCATCTTCGACAACTACCTCAGCGAGTCCTCCGTCCGCATGTTCACCAGCCTCGGCGTCATGACGCGCAAGGAACTGGAGGCCCGCAACGAGGTGAAGTGGGAGACCTACACGAAGAAGATTCAGATCGAGGCCCGCGTCATGGGCGACCTCACCATGAACCACATCATCCCCGTGGCCACCCACTACCAGAGCATGCTGCTCAAGAACGTGCAGAGCATGCGCGCCGTCTTCCCTGCCGAGAAGGCCGAGAAGCTCAGTTCGCGCAACATGAAGATCATCGAGGACATCGCCGAGCGCACCCAGGCCATCGAGCAGGGTGTGGAGGAGCTGGTCAACGCCCGTAAGGTGGCCAACCGCATCGCCGACGAGCGCGAGAAGGCCGTCGCCTACCACGACACGGTCGTGCCGAAGATGGAGGCCATCCGCTACCACATCGACAAACTGGAGCTCTGCGTCAGCGACGAGCTCTGGACGCAGCCGAAGTATCGCGAGCTCCTCTTCATCCGGTAACGCCCGCGCACAACTCTATTTTTTCCGTCTCTTTTCCCAGGCCTGGCAGGACCCCGTGGCGTGCCCCATCACGCTTCGTGAGCCCTCCAGGCCATTTTTCGTTTTGGCACGCTATTTGCAATGACACAGTTAAAACGAATCTTAAAAACTCATATCACAATAATGGAAAAGAAAGGTAATATTGGAGTAACGACGGAGAACATCTTCCCCGTCATCAAGCAGTTTCTGTATTCCGACCACGAGATATTCCTTCGCGAGATGGTCAGCAACGCCGTGGACGCCACGCAGAAGATGAAGACCCTCGCCTCGGCAGGCGACTTCTCCGGCGACCTGGGCGACCTCTCCGTCCGCGTCACCCTCGATGAGCAGGCCGGCACGCTCACCATCTCCGACCGCGGCATCGGCATGACGGCCGAGGAGATCGACAAGTACATCAACCAGATCGCCTTCTCCGGCGTCACCGACTTCCTCGACAAGTACAAGGACAAGGCCGAGGCCATCATCGGCCATTTCGGTCTCGGATTCTACTCCGCCTTCATGGTGAGCAAGAAGGTCGAGATCGTCACCAAGAGCTGGCGCGAGGGCAGCCACGCCGTGCGCTGGACCTGCGACGGCAGCCCCGAATACACCATCGACGAGGTGGAGAAGGCCGACCGCGGTTCCGACATCATCCTCCACATCGACGACGACAGCAAGGATTATCTCCAGAAATCGACCATCGAGCAGCTGCTCACGAAGTACTGCAAGTTTATGGCCGTGCCCGTGGTCTTCGGCAAGAAGACGGAGTGGAAGGACGGCAAGCAGGTCGATACCGACGAGGACAACGTCATCAACAGCGTCGAGCCCCTCTGGCCGAAGTCGCCGTCGTCGCTCAAGGACGAGGACTACAAGAAGTTCTACCACGCGCTCTTCCCCATGAACGACGATCCCCTGTTCTGGATCCACCTCAACGTCGATTACCCCTTCACGCTCACCGGCATCCTCTACTTCCCGCGCATCAAGTCCAACATCGAGCTCCAGCGCAACAAGATCCAGCTCTACTGCAACCAGGTCTTCGTCACCGACCACGTCGAGGGCATCGTCCCCGAGTTCCTGACGCTGCTCCACGGCGTCATCGACTCTCCCGACATCCCGCTCAACGTCAGCCGCAGCTACCTCCAGAGCGACGCCAACGTCAAGAAGATCTCGACCTATATCACCAAGAAGGTCGCCGACCGCCTGAGCAGCATCTTCAAGGAGAACCGCAAGGAGTATGAGGAGAAGTGGGACGACCTCAAGCTCTTCATCAACTACGGCATGCTCTCCGAGCGCGACGCCTTCTACGACCGCGCCAAGGACTTTGCGCTGATGAAGGACACCGAGGGCAAATACTTCACCTTCGACGAGTATCGCACGCTCATCAAGGACAACCAGACCGACAAGGACGGCAACCTCGTCTATCTCTACGCCGTCAACAAGGAGGAGCAATACACCTACATCGAGGCCGCCAAGGCCAAGGGCTACAGCGTCCTGCTCTGCGACGGCGAACTCGACGTGCCGACCGTCTCCCTGCTCGAGCAGAAACTGGAGAAGAGCCACTTCGTGCGTGTCGATTCCGATACCGTCGATCGCCTCATCGCCAAGGACGAGGTCCACGAACTGACACTCTCCCAGGACGAGCGTGACAATTTGTCAGAGGCCTTCCGCTCCCAGATGCCCCGTCTCGACAAGACCGAGTTTGGCGTCGAGGTCCAGGCCCTTGGCGAGACGGCCCAGCCGACCGTGATCACGCAGAACGAGTGGATGCGCCGCATGAAGGACATGAGCCGCTTCCAGCAGGGCATGGGCTTCTACGGCCAGATGCCGGACAGCTACATGCTCGTGCTCAACGCCGACCACCCGCTCATCAAGCAGATCCTCGCCGACGAGACCGCTGCCACGGCCGAGACCATGAAGCCCGTCCTCAGCGAGATCAAGGGCCAGGAGGCCCGCCTCGCCGCCCTGCGCCAGGCCCAGAAGGACAAGAAGCCCGAGGAGATCTCCCAGGCCGACAAGGACGACCTCTCCCAGACGGAGAAGGCCCTGGAGGACCAGCGCGGCAAGAAGCGCCAGATCGTCGCCGACTATGCCAAGGACAACACCCTGATCCATCAGTTGGTCGATCTCGCCCTTCTCCAGAACGGCATGCTTAAGGGCGCCGCGCTCAACGACTTCGTCAAGCGCTCCGTCGAGGTGCTGAAGTAAAGTAGGATTTCTTCCGCCGCCACACCCCGCGGCCCATCAGGCTGGTGGGGGAAAGGTCATGGTTGCCTTTCCCCCACCAGCCTCTTTTTTTCAGCCTCGGCGTTTAGTATTCGTCGCCATACCAGCCGTCCAGATCGTGCTCTCCGTAGTCGTCGTGGTCGTAGCCGCCCTGGTCAAAGTCGTCGTGGTCGTCATGGTCGTAGTCTTCGTGGATGTATTTGTTGTAGATGACATCGTCGAGGTCGTGGTCGCCGTGGTCGCCGTGGTCCCAAGCTTCGTCCTCACGCCAACCGTCCTCATGGTCGTAGTCCTCATGATCCCCATGATGCCCGTGCGCGTGGTCGTGGTGGTCGTGTGCGGAATGATGGCCCGATCCGCCCAGTCTCTTTTTCAGAAAGTGTGCTATCACGCCCGTGTATATAAAATCGAGTAGTCCCATGTTCTTTCCCTTTTATGTTTTTACCAGTTGTTTTTTTTATTTCAATATGCAAATATAAGACTATTTTTTCGAATAAGTAGATAAATTTCGTAAAAAAAGGATTTCTTGCTACAGTCCAAACAACGGAGCCATGATCTACGAAGCGAGACCATAGAGGCCGCACAATGGCGCTGGTCTGCCACGGGTCTCTATGGTCTCTGTGCTTTTTCCTACCGCTTCACGAGGTGGCCGACCACCTGCTGGCGGTTGCGGCCCGCGCCCCGGTAGCCGACGTGTATCCAGCAGGTCTTGCCCCCGGACGCGGTCTCCCAGATGAGCTGGTCAAACTCGAGGTTGTCCATCATCCAGGCGAACCACTCGCGTCCCGTCTTGGCGTCAGGGATGAAGATGTCGGCGGCGCAGCCGCGCGTGTGGTCCGAGGTTTTCACGCCCCCGACGGCGGCGTTGAGCCTTGGCGACCGGTAGCCGCTGTTGATGCGGACGGCGTGGCCGAGATGGGCCCGCAGCGGCTCCAGGACGTGGAGGCAGAGCTGCTGGAGGTTGCCGACCGCCGAGAGGGGCGGCGTGTTGTCTATGCGCCGCGTGACGGCGACGAGGGAGGTGGTAAACTCCGCGAGGCGGAAGTGTTCTGACAGTATAAGTGACATGGTTTTGTTCTCCTTTTTGATGTTTTGTTTTTGATGATCGTTTTGATGATCGTCGTTTGATGTTTTGATGATCGTCGTTTGATGTTTTTGATGATCGTTTTGATGATGATCGTTTTGATGATCGTTTTGATGATGATCGTTTTGATGATCGTTTGTTTTGATGTTTTTGATGATCGTTGTTTTGATGTTTTGATGATCGTTCTGATGATTTGGCAGAGCCCGAGGCAGCAGAAGTGCGAAGTGGGAATCTCCTTAACGTAACATGTAACATGTAACAATGTAACAATGTAACGATGGTGGCGATGCTGGCGATTGCTGGCGATTGGTGGCAAGTGCTGGCGATGGGTGTCTACACGTCCCCATAGTGAGATTTCTTGTAAACCCCTCTTTCGATCCTCTCGACCATTCCCTGCTGCTCCCATCGGCTGAGCATGGTGCGCACGCTGCCATTCGAGATATCGCCGCCCCTGATGCCGACGGAGACTCCATAGGCCTCCTCGGTGGTAAATCTGTCGGCCAGTTCCTCATAGATGGAGTCGTTCTTGCTCTTGCGGGAGCGTGCCTTCCCCGACGAGACATAGGAGCCCGATCGAAATGCCGTCTCGATGCGCTCGCGAAAGAAGAGCATAGCATTGTCGATCATGTAGTCGGCCAGCACGTCGAAGGCGGCGAGCATCTGCGGCGTCTGCTGGCGCTGCAGCATGGTCTTCCACAGCTCGGGCTCGGCCTTCAGCCGCGTCTCCGCTCCCTGCTCTCCGTAGCTTTGGATCATCTGCTCGGCCACACGGCAGAGCATCAGGCAGGTCATCATGCGCATGGCCGTGGGGCAGGTGCGGAAGCGCTGGCGCGCCTTGGTCTTGTCGTAGCTCTTGAGCGTCTCTATGCGGATGCGCTCCAGCCAGTCGCGGCCCTTCTTCTCCAGTTTGGGCAGGTCAACGTCGCCACTCATCAGGGGCAACAGATGGGCCACCTGCTGGATCTTCATTTGTTGGCTCTCGGTGAGCAAGAAGAGGCTCTCCGAGAGCGGCGAGAAGGTGTTGTCGGGCGTGCGTGCCAGGGCCACACGGCTCTGAAATCCGTCCGTGTAGTTGGTGATGACACGGTAGAGCGCGTCGGGCGTGCCACACATCACGACGTTCCACAGCAGTTTGTCGATATGCACGTTGACGGCCTCTGCCGACTTCGCCTCGCGGTCGTAGGGCGTGCCGTCGTAGGCCTGTCGCAGCATGACGGAGAAGTCGCTCATCGCCGTGCGCCATTTCTGCGCCACGGTGTCGGCCTCGGGCGTGAAGGAGAAGGCGTGCTTGCCCTGGGTGTTGGCCAGACGGTCGGCCAGGTTGGCCACGGTGGTGTTGAGCGTCAGGCAGCGCACGGGATACTTCGGGTCCTCGGGCTGTTCCTTCTTGTTCTTGGCCGCCCGCTTGCGTGCGCGCCATTCCTCCTCCGCCTCCAAGTAGCCCTTGTCCACCATTTTCACCTCCGCGAGCCAGGCCGCCACGATGGGGTCGATGCTGCCCTTGCCCGAGGCGAAGTCGCCGGCGATGTAGCTGATGAGGTTGAGCTGCGAGGGCTTGCCGTGGATCAATACGCGCACGCCCGTGGCGAGCATGCCGATGGCCGGCGTGATGGCGAAGATGGCGGGCATGGCGAGGTGTGGACCCACGGCGTTGATGCTCTCCCTCACGCCCTGCGGCATCTGGGGCAGCTCGTTATAATAGAAGAGGTCGTCCTGCTCCATGGCCTCGTCGATGGAGTCCACCTCCCTGCCCTCGACGATCATGTCCTGGCGCACGGCCTCGATCACGTCCTTCAGCCGTTTCGGCATCTGCGTCTTTCTCTCGCTCAGGGCCGAGTCGATGCAGGAGAGCTTCTCGGCCTCGGCAAATCCGTCGTAGCAGGGGATGACGCGGTCGAGCACGGAGCGGTCGAAGCCGCAGATGTGGCGCAGGTTGACGGCCAGCTCGAAGGTCAGCGTGTTGCGATTGGACTTCGAGGGCGTTTTGCCCTGGTTGTAGAAGGCCCACCACTTCTTGATGATGCGGTCGTAGGGAACGCCATCGTAGTTCAAGGAGCTCGCCCCTTCGCTCGTCTTCCCGGCCTGTTTGCCTTCCTGCTCCTCCCAGTCCTCGCCTTCCTCCGGCGAGCCGCTTGCTGGTTGGGTCGTTGTCTTTGGGCCCGCGAAAGATGCCTCCTGGCCCGCGAAGGATGTCTCCTGGTCTGTTGAAGTTGCTTCTTGACTCGCGAAAGTGGTCTCTGAATCCGTGAAAGCAGTCTCTTGGCCCGTGAAAGCCCCACACTCCCCGTTGTCGAAGAGGTCCTCGTGCAGGTAGAGCAAGTCCTCGGACGTGGTGGCGAAAAATACGCGGGTGATGTCCTTCGCCCCTGCGTCGTACTCCACGCCCAGCAGGTCGGAGGCCCAGCGCAGGTTGGCCTCCTGATCCATCTCGGGATGGCGGCGGAAGACGACGTGCAAGCCGCCTCCGCGCGCGCTGCGCTCCAGCATGAGCAGGCCCAGCTCCTCCTTCTTGTCGATGGCCGTAGCGGCTATTGCGTTCACCTCGTCGGCGCTCAGATGGTCAATGTCCATGCCCACCGACTTGCTCAGCCGCGTCGCGCCTTTGAGGCACCCGTCCTCCGTAGGCAGGCAGCTATAGTTGAACTGCACCAGCTTGCGCTTCGCCGCGGCCACGTCCGTATCCTCCTGCGGATGGCGGATCAGCGTGAGATTGCGCACTTGCGTCTGGCTATCTCTGTATCTACGGTAGGCCTCCTCGGTCTCCACGGCCTTCATCATCTTGTGGCCCTGCTGATAATATATTACGTGTACACTCATGATAGTTTCTTTCTCCTTTCTTTGTTATTTCGTCAGTTGTTCATTGAGCAGAGCGTCGATGGCGTCCTGCGCCTCATCCATGATGGCATGGGCGATGGCCACGTTCTCCGTGCGGAAAAACTTCAACGTCAGCTGCAGGGCGTCGTCCTGCGTCCTGCTTCTGCGCCCGTGGGCGAGCTTGCGGATCAGCACGCTGCGGCTCTTTGGTTTCGTCCGTGGCACGAAGTCGAACGTCCCGTCGCTCATCTGCTGGCAATGGCTGCCATGGTTCTCGTTGCCATTGTTGGTTTTATTGTTCTTATTCATAACGGTATATTTTTTGTCCTCAAATGGAGGGCGTCTAAAGTTGTGTCGTGTTGTTTCGATGCAGCCTGCTGAGTAGGTCTTTTTATTCGCCTGATTCCTCCATATTTCGGATGATTCTTTTTTGTGCGAGAAGAGACGTGGATTGTTGCGCGCTTTACCATGGAACATCCTCCTCGTACTCAACTCAGGTGTTTACCATTTTTTTGTTTACAAAATTGGCCCTTGGGCCAATCCTATTAATGACCGATTAATGTTTCGATTAACGATAATTAATGTCTCGATGAATGATGGTAACTATTCAGCAATAGTGTAGGCACGCACCTCCTACCATCCTATAACGAC